>Ga0302267_10000330_pt1 | contig 62644 bp, 55 predicted proteins | sample III_Bog_E1_3_FD_194555 | JGI IMG/M metagenome (GOLD analysis project Ga0302267, IMG submission 194555) | Peat permafrost microbial communities from Stordalen Mire near Abisko, Sweden - III_Bog_E1_3 | ecosystem: Environmental > Terrestrial > Soil > Wetlands > Peat | place: Sweden: Abisko...
CAAGCGACAACTACCGCGCCCACCTACTCGGACTGGGATAATCGGAAGCCGCCCTCATGCTCTTTCTACTTTCGCCTTCTCTTCATGCGATTGCCCTGCCGCAAGCCCGTCTCCACCGGGAACTCCGCCTGCGCTGGCTGCTCCTGTTGCCTGCCGTCTTCTTCACCTACAGCCTGGCTTATCTTGACCGCGCCAACTACGGATTTGGCGCAGCGGCCGGCATGGCGGAGACGCTCAACATCGGCGGCGGGCGCGCGGCTTTCCTGGGCTCGCTGTTCTTCCTTGGCTACTTCCTGTTCCAGGTTCCGGGCGCAATCTATGCGCGGCGTTCGAGCGCCACGCGGCTGGTGTTTTTCGCGCTCATAGGCTGGGGCGTGCTGGCCGCGCTCACCGGCATTGTGCGCAGCTTTTGGCTGCTGGCTCTCGACCGTCTACTGCTGGGCGTGGCGGAAAGCCTCATCATGCCGTCCATGCTGATTCTGCTCTCTGACTGGTTCACGCGCGCCGAGCGTTCCCGCGCCAACGCCATCCTCATCCTCGGCAACCCGGTCACCGTGATGTGGATGTCCGCCGTGACCGGCTATCTGGTGCGCGCCGTCGGCTGGCAGACCATGTTTATCCTCGAAGGCATCCCATCTATCCTGTGGGCCTTCGCATGGATCTTCCTGGTGCGCGACCATCCGCGCCAGGCCAGTTGGCTGAGCGCTGAAACCAGTACGCATCTGGAACGCGAGCTCGACCGCGAGCAGGAATCGCTACCGGAACTGAGCAGCTTTTCGACAGCACTACGCACGCCGGCCGTACTGCTGCTCTGCGTGCAGTTCTTCGTGTGGAGCGTGGGCGTCTGCGCGCTGGTCATCTGGCTGCCAACCATTCTGCGCGCTGGCTCGGCGCGCGGCATTGAGACGGTGGGCCTGCTCAACGCCGCGCCCTTCGCGCTGGCTGTGGCTCTGATGCTGGCCGTGGCGCACTTCTCCGATCGCTCACTGAACCGCAAGCACTTTGTCTGGCCGTTCCTGGTGCTCTCGGCCGTGGCGCTACTGGCCTCCTACTGGGCCGCACCACACAATTTCTGGCTTTCCTACGCATGCCTGATCGTGGCCGGAGGCGCCATGTACGCGCCCTACGGACCGTTCTTCGCCATCATGCCGGAGATGCTACCGCGCAATGTGGCGGGCACGGTGAACGCGCTCATCAACAGTTGCGGCGCGCTGGGCGGCTTTGTGGGCACGTGGCTCATCGGCGGTTTGCAGTCGGCCACAGGCAGCTCGCAGGCCGGAATTCTCGTCATGGCGTTCTCGCTGCTGGCCTCCGGCGGAATCATCCTCGCGCTTGGCCAAACCCAGCCGACAAAGCCCGCTCTTTAGCCCACCACCACACCGCCTCGTCTGCGGTAGACTGTGACAGGTTCGCGCGACATCCTGCCTGCGAGCCGAACGCGGGCCGCGCCAGAGAGGCCGCCCCCAAGGAAGTTCCATGGACGAGATCGAAAGCAAATCGCTGCCGGCCAATGCCTACTTGCCACTTGCGCCCGGCGAAGAGTACCAACCGGTGATTGCCGCCAGTGCACACGAGCCCGAGCTGACCGTACGCGCGGTGGTGTGGGGCGTCATTTTCTGTATTCTCTTTTCAGTGGCCTCAGCTTACTCCGGGCTGAAGGTGGGTCAGGGCATGGAAGCAGCCATCCCCATCTCCATCCTCGCCATCGGGTTGGCGCGCGCCTTCAAACGCCGCTCCACGCTGCTTGAGAACACCATTATCACCGGCATTGGCGCGGCTTCTGGCAGCGTGGCCGCAGGCGCCATCTTCACCCTGCCCGCGCTCTACATCCTCCATCTCGATCCGCATCCGGTGCAGACCATCTTCATCGGCCTGGCAGGCGGCATCCTCGGCGTACTCTTCGTCATTCCGCTGCGCCGCTACTTTGTGCGCGAGATGCATGGCCACTTCCCCTTCCCGGAGGCCACGGCTATCACCGAAGTGCTGGTCACCGGCGAGCGCGGCGGATCGCAGGCCAAGCTCCTCATCCAGGCCACGGTCATCGCCACCGTCTACGACTTCTTCACCACAACCTTCCACACCTGGAAGGAGTATCTGAACTTCCAGTTCATCCCGGTCATGCGCTCGCTCGCCGATCGCGGCCGGATGGTCTTCAACTTCGACGCCGTCGGCTTCATCCTCGGCCTGGGCTACGTCATGGGCCTACGCAGCGCGCTCATGTTCTGCGCCGGAGGCATCCTCACCAACTTCGTGCTCACGCCGCTCATCTGGTTCATCGGCAGCCACATGAACTCGCCTGTCTATCCGGCCACCCTGCCCATCTCCGGCATGTCGGCGCTCGACATCTATCGCAACTACGTGCGCTTCATCGGCGTCGGAGCCATCGCCACGGCTGGCATCTTCGGCGTGCTCAAATCGCTCCGCGTCATCGTCGGCTCATTCTCCATCGCCCTCAAAGCCTTCCGCCACGGCGAAGCGGAACATACCGAGCGCACCGACCGCGACCTCAACATTCTCATCATGCTGGCGGGCGTCGTTGTATGCGCTATTGCGGTTGGCGTGTTCTTCGGCAACCTGGGCGTTACCTGGACGGTGCTTGCCGTGGGCCTCGGACTGTTGCTGCTGTTCTCCTTTTTCTTCACCTCGGTCGCAGCCAACGCCATTGCCACCACGGCCAACAATCCCGCCTCCGGCATGACCATGCTTACCGTCATCGTCTCGGCGCTGGTGCTGCTCAACTTCGGACTGAGCGGAACCACGGGCATGTTCTTCGTAATGGCGATTGCAGGCATGGTCTGCACGGCCCTCTGCGTCTCCGGTCAGTTCATCACCGACTTGAAGATTGGCTACTGGCTGGGTTCGACACCAGCCGCACAACAGAAGGTCAAGCTCCTCGGCGTTGCCGTGGCCGCCATCGCCTCTGGACTCACCATCATTCTGTTGGCACACACATTCCAGTTTGGCGAGGCAGCGCCGGGCGATATGCGCCAGGTGCTGGCAGCGCCGCAAGCCTCCATCATGAAGGCGCTGGTGGTTGGCTTCCTCAGCCATCAGCCGGTGGCGTATCTGCTCTTCGGCATTGGCGCCATGGTCTCTGTGGTCATGGAGATGCTCGGCAAGTCGTCGTTGGTCTTCGCGCTGGGCATGTACCTGCCGCTGGGTCTCACGTCACCGATTCTTGCCGGCGGACTCCTCTCGCATCTGGTCAACAAGAAATCGGATAAAACGCCGGGCGAAGAAGGCAAGAGTATCCGTGATCGCGGCGTAATTCTGGCTTCGGGCCTGATGGCCGGCGGCGCGCTGGGCGGCGTGCTGGGCGCGGCCTTGCGACTCTTCCCCAGCTATCGCGAAGACCTGATCCAGACGCCGTTCTTCACCAACGACGCGGCCTCGCAGATGGTTTCGGCGGTATTGTTCATCGGTCTTTGTCTCTACGTCTGGTTAGTAAGTCAGAAAAAGGAAAAGGCCTCATAACCAACGCTGGGTGGTCCAACTCCAAGCACTACGCAGCAGAACAACGCTGTCATCCTGAGCGAACGGGGCCCCAGGCGTACTCTTCAGCCTGGGGGTGGTGAGTCGAAGGATCTGCGGTTGTCTTTCGATGAACCTCTGACACACAACAACCCTGTCGGGTGCCCCAGGTCTCGATTTTGAGCAGTAAACCGGCTTTGGCCGGTGGATGATTCTAAACAACTTACAGGAAGTTGCTTAGGAAACCTGGAAAAGTACGAACCTAAACCTCCCAGCACAATAAGAAAAAGGTGTAGCCATGGATCAAATTACCAAGTACACAGCCGACGCCGTACTCGGAATCGACACGCTCTGGGGCGGCGACGTACTCTGCGCCTCCGGCACCGGACGCTTCATTGCCGACTCCTGGTTCTCTGACGAACCACTGCCCGCAGCCTACACACTCGCCGCCGCAAAGCGCGTGCGCGAGTCCGGCGGCGTCGGCGCCAAGACGCCCGACATCGAAGGCATCGACGCCTATCTGCGCGCCATCGATCTGCCCGCCGCATTTGCCGGGCTGAAGAGCGAGGCTACGGCGACCGGCGGCCTGCGCGGCGAGTATTTGCAGGGCCTCGCCACCAGCATGGAAGCCATGTACGACCTGGCGATGGAGGTCATCGGCAAAGGCGATCCGGTGCCCTACACGCGCTCGGTTATCGCCTCGACTGGCCTTCCCCCAGAGCCCTCCGATCCCGACGCCAAGCGCGCCCGCGTGACCGAATTGCTGGCCAAAGGCGGCTACAAACCCGAAGCGGGACTGCTGGAAGCAGTCGATGCGTGGCGCAAGGCGCGCTACATCCCCATGGCCGCCGTGCAGGGCTTGGGAGCAGCTGTCATCGCGCTCTTCGACCAGCTCAGCCAGAAAAATCTGCTGCCCTATCTGCCCGCCGAGCTCGCCAGCGTGCCACGCGCCAATATCGGCTTCCTGCCCATCAAGGACGCGTGGTTCTCGGGCTCGATGAACTATCTCGGCCGCGCCCGCAACGCCGACGGCTCACCGCAGTACGAAGCCAGCTACGAGATCAACGCCTCGCTTGAAATCTCCTACCCTGAGTTCGAGCAACTGGTGAGCCACGAAGTGGTTCCCGGCCACGTGACGACCTTCGCGTATCTACAGAACCTGTACGTGCGCGGAATCGCCGGTTTCGAGGCATCGGTGCTTACGATGAACACCCGCGCCGCCACGCTGTTTGAAGGCATCGCCAACAACGCGATTCTGATTGCGCACGGCGTCACCGAAGTCGATCAGCTACCGGACGAAGATCTCCAGATCGGTGTGCTGCTCGCGCTCTTGCAGGACGATGCCAAGAACCAGTCGTCATACCTGACCTGGGGCGAAGGCCGTCCGCAGCCAGAAGTTGCAGCCACCTTGCGCAAAGACTTCCTCGTGAGCCTGGAGCGCGCCGACAAGCTCAGTGGCGCATGGGGCCGGCACCCGCTGCTGGGCCGCATGTACCTGCCCGCCTACCGCCGCGGCACCGACAAGGTTGCCGAGCTCCGCCGCCAGCACGCGCCCGAAAAAATTCTGCCCGCCCTCTACGGCTGCAAAGGGCTGGTGGACATCGTGACGATTGACCGGGTGCTGTAGATCATGGCATTCTTCAACAGAAAATGCCGCCTCTTGGGGCGGCTTTTTCTCTTTAGATGCAGCTACTCTCTTGATACTGTCATCCTGAGCAACCGAAGGGAGTCGAAGGATCTGCTGTTGCTTTTTTGGCTGAATATACAGAAACCTTCCCATCTGTTCAAGCGGTCACGATGATTACGTATTGCAGAGGGAACACTATCGGAACTTCAGGTATCTATATATGTGACCGTAATCGGAGGCAGGAAATGCAGAGATTTTTGCTCACACTCTCGTTCATTTGTATGTGTTCATCAGCTTGTTGTGCCCAATTCTTCCCCGAGAAGAGTCTCGATACTGATAACCGAGGAGACAGTTTCAAGGCTCAATGGTACTCACGGCATCTCCAGGCTCTTGGAGAGCCGTCGCTCTTTGAGCTTTCAAGGGATTCCAGTGTCGAATCCTATCGCTTCCTGTGGTTACGTTCCTTCCATCACCCCATCGCCATACGTATAACTCGTCAGTTGGATGGAAGCTTTCAGATAATCGCAAAGATGGCGGATGGGGCGGGTGGTTATGCTCTAGGCAAAGTCACAATGCACACCGTGCGTACTCTCACTTCAGATGAGGCTCAGAAATTTCTCTCTTGCGTAGAACGCTCAGGATTTTGGAACGCACCAAACCCAGTTGACGACCAGCGGGGGGCAGATGGCTCGCAGTGGATTATCGAAGCCGTCAAGGGTGGCAAATATCACGTCATCGACCGTTGGAGTCCACACAAAGGACCAGCGCGCGATCTTGGATTGGTGATGGTCTTCGACTTGGGAAAAATGGAAATCCCGAAAGACGAACGGTATTGATTGCATGACGCGCGCACTCAGCCCCAGTGGCGGCGTTTCGTCGCCCCCCTACGGGGCGCGGGAGATCATGGTTGGTCGCTATCCCAGGGTATCGCTACGCTTCACCCTGGGCTATTAGCACACGGCCCCAACTCCACCAGTTCCACGCCGGCCTCGCTGAACTGGCTCGTCGAGAGCACAGGCTTGCCCCACTTCTCGTTGTCGCTCGGCGTGTAGACAATGCGGCTGATGCCGGATTGCACGATAACTGCGGCGCATTGCGGACAGGGCATGTAGGGCGTCACATAGATTGTGCAGCCGCGTACGTCCTGCCGTGCGGAGAGAATCGCATTGATCTCCGCGTGCAAGATCATGGGGTATTTAAGCTCGCGATTGGTGAGCCGCTCATCGCTGTCGACCACGCCCTGCGGAAAGCCGTTGAACCCAACCGAGACCACGAACTTGCCGCGGGTGATGACAGCGCCCACCTTCGAACTCGGGTCCTTGCTCCAACTGGCCACCAGTTTGGCCATCTCCATAAACCTGTGGTCCCACTTTTCGGTGCTCGTCATCGGGCTCTCTCCGTAGTGAATCTTCGTGGTTTGATTTTGACTTCGATCTGACAAGGTAAGCCTGCGCAGAAAATCTGCTTCAATTCCATTCTCCGCTGTGCACTCGTTCAAGGGCTAAAGCCCGCCGTTTTTTTGTTGCTTTTGTGGCCCGGCTGAAGCCGTGCCCTGTTACAAAACCTCTTCGAATATGCGTTTTGTTTCGCTTGTAAAGCCGTGACCTTTCAAAACGTCACTGAAGAAGCTCTCCTCGCGGCTCGTCCTCTGCTAGCCGTCTACAGCTCGTCGGGAAAGATAGACACAGTCAGCGCGCCGCCCTCACTCTGCCGCGCGCGGAACATGCCCTGGGTGTTGTAGCTCCAGGCCTGCTGTCCATCGGGCGTGAGTACAATCACCCCGCCCTCGCCTTTGAGCCCTGCCACCTCCTTGTGGATGACTTCGTCGGCGGCCTCCTGCGGCTTCATGCCGCGATACTGAATCAGATTGCAGACCTCGCGCGCTACACCCAGGCGGATGAAGTACTCGCCCACACCAGTGCCGGAGACCGCGCATGACGCGTTCGAGGCATAGGTGCCCGCGCCAATGATGGGCGAATCGCCTACGCGACCCGGATGCTTGCCCTGCGAGCCGCCCGTGGAGGTGCCTGCGGCCAGATTCCCCTTGCGGTCGAGCGCCACCACGCCGACGGTGCCAAACCAGTGCGCATCAATCGGCGAATACGGAAAGGGCGCAAGACTCGCCACGGGTTCGGGAGGCGCACCGGCGGGGCGCGGAGGAATGGGGCGGCCTTCGCTCTTCAACTGGTGCACCAGCGCCTGCCAGCGCCGCTCGTTAAAGAAGTAACTCTGCGGCACCTGTTCGAGACCCACCTCGGCGGCAAAGCTATCGGCGCCTGTACCCACAATCAGCACGTGCAGTGACTTCTCCATCACCGCACGGGCCGCGCTGATGGGGTGACGCGTGTGCATGGTTGCAGCCACCGCTCCGGCGCGCAAATCGGAGCCGTCCATGATGGAAGCATCGGACTCGATCTGACCGACTGAGTTGAAGACCGCACCACGTCCCACGTCGAATAGCGTCGCGTCCTCAAGAATCAGAATGGCGGCCTCAACGGCATCGAGCGACGAGCCACCTTTGTCGAGCACGGCTGCCCCGGCCTGAATAGCCTCAGTGATCTTGGCGCGGGCGGCGGCCTCGTCTGCGGGACTCATGGTGGCGCGCGCCAGATCGCCCGCGCCGGCATGAACCTGGATCGACCAGTGGTGCGCGGCAGCCTGCTGCGTCTGAGCGCCCAACGCTAGCCATGCGCAAGCCACAGAGCCCAAGATCAAAGCAAGCCTCCAGCTACGAATCGCCTTCACTTTTTTGCCCTCCAGAAAAGAATCGCGAATCTTGAGTATATTCGGTGGCGACCGGCGGCAAAAGCTCTCTGCGCTGCGCAACGCGCTCTTCTGTCACCAGTGTTGGACCCAAAATAGAGAAGGAACCAGAACCAGCCAATGATTCGGCTGGTTCATGGTTCCCGAGGTAATCAACGTTCAACAGGAGGTAAAGCGCTTATAACTCGACACCGCAAAGGCTCACTTCAAGCCCCATCTCTTGGAACATGGCGGCCTTGGCAGCCAGCGCGCGGTCGGCTGCTTCAGCCGAGGGCGCATAGACCACGTTGATGTGGTTGGCAGGGTGACGAGCCATGAATTGGTTCTGCGTGACACCGTGCAGCGTCACGTGCATCACCGGCCACTGCGGCGTAACCTCAGCCCAACGGCGGTTGGTCTCAGCCTCAGGCAAGGCAACGGCTGTGGCGCGGCCCAGGTCAACCTTGAGCACGCCGGCTTCCACATAGACGCGGCTCCAGACCACTTCGCCTGGCTTTGAAACGCCTTTGATGGTGCCGCCGCCCATGCGGAAGTACATCGAGGGCTGGCGCTCACTGACGGCTCCCTTATAGCCGCCGATCAAGTGCGAAGGCGGCACCGCGCCGGAGATCTGGAAGAGCCACACAAAGTCGTCGATCGCTTTTCCGCTCGCATCCGGGCCCTTGTACCACTCGCCCCAACGCACATCGTGCAGAGTTGTGGCCGGATCGAGACCCATGGCCGTCCACACGCGGTTGGTCACAATCGAGTCCACACCCACGCACTCGTCCACTTCGTTGAAGTGGGGCAGCGCCTTGCCTGCGTAAAGCTCGCGGCCGTCGGTCGAGAACACCGGCGGACGCTCGACGTTGTTCAACAGGCCTTCGACCAGATCCGATGCGGGCACCAGATCCTTCAATCCCTGCTGATATTGGATGCCGATGGCGTCGCAACCAAAGGCGTCTGCGATGCGCAGGGCGGCAATGTACATCTTGGCCTGCAGCAGAATCTGCGCGTCGGTTAGGTCAGTGGCTTCATCGACGCCCGTGTTGAACTTCATACCCGCCGCATCCAGCCAGTCACGCACCTTCTGCGCTTCGGCATCGGAGATTTCGCGCATGGCAGCATACAAGGCAGACTGGCTCAGCCGCTCCTTGAAGATGCCGGCTGGATTCATCAGCGCGTCCTCGATGATGGCATTGGCCATGCCCATGCAACCCTCGTCGAAGACGCCGAGAATAGCCTTCTTCGCCTTCAGTTCCCTGGCCAGCGCCACGCCCAGCGCGCGCTCTGCGGCGCCCACCTTGGCGGCGTCAAAGGCGTGCACATGCGTCAGGTCGTGCTGGAAGCTCTTGTTCTTGATCCACTCGCGCAGGCCCTGCTTGAACAGCGGGTCCTTGAAGTCCTTGCTCCAGAGCGTGGTGAACTTGACGCCGGTCTTGCGCAGGCAGCCGTTCAGGTTCAACATGCCCACCAGGCCCGGCCACTGCCCGGACCAGTTGGCCACCGTGAGGATGGGGCCGCGATGCGCGAGCAACCCGCCCAGCACGTGGGCGCTGTATTGCCACACACTCTCAGCCACCACGATGGGCGCGTCAGGATGGATGTGCTCGAAGATGCTCAGGCCCATGCGCTGGCTCTGGATGAAACCATGCTTGCCGGCCGGGTCGTATTCGTGCGCGCGGCGCAGCTTGATGCCCTCTGCAAGGAAGGCCTCCGTGAGCATCTTTTCCATGGCGGCCTGTGCGGGCCAACAAACCTCGTTGGCCGAGGGGCGGAGGTCGCCGGATGCGACCAGAATCACTTCGTCAGCCGCGACAGGCGCGGGAGCAACGACTTCAGGAATTTCGTAGGCTGCGGACATTTCGATTTCCTCAAAACTTGTGTGTTGTGGCTTGAATCCGTGCGGCAAGGATCGTTGAGGTCGAGCGGGACAGGCCAGGAACAAGGGCAATGCCGGCCTTTTACGCTCCTCGTGCTCCAAATATCCTTTCCGTTAACTTTAGCGCTACCTCTGCTTCGCACTGAATCTTCTCTCTTCAGCGGAAGGGTCGTCAAGTGGCAGTTATCACCCCGGCAGAAACGGAATGCGGCGTAGGTGCTCTATCCCATTGAAAGAGTGTTTGTTGCGGCCCAAGGCCGGACACCGGAGCGGGCCGTGGGCGAATCGTCCCGTTTACTGTAGCGTTGAAGGAAACGGATAGTAGAATGGATCGAACAACGGCGATCAGCGGGAAAGGGTTCCGGTTTACACGATTATGGCCACAACCATGAAGGACATCGCCCGTGAGCTTGGCGTCTCCATCATCACGGTGTCGAAGGTTTTGCGCAATCACGAAGACATCGGCGAGAAGACGCGCCAACGGGTCCTCGACAAGGTCAAGGAGCTGAACTACACGCCGAATCTGGCGGCACGCTCGCTGGTGACCGGACGCACCTACCTGGTGGGGCTGGTGGTGCCCGACCTTCTGCACACCTTCTTTGCGCAAATCGCCAAATCGCTTTCGACGGCACTGTTGAAGCACGGTTACTGTCTGACAATTTCCACCTCGGATGAAGATCCGGAGGTTGAAGAGCGAACCGTGAGCCGTTTGCTGGCACGCCGACTGGACGCGCTGGTGATCGCCTCTGCCGCCACCAGTTCGCCCGCGCTCGAGCGCATTCTGAAAGATGGACCGCCGCTGGTGCTGGTGGATCGCCGCTTCCCCGGTCTGGAAGCCAACTACGTCGGCACGGACGACGAGCAGGTGGGCGCGCTGGCCACCGAGCATCTGATCGAGATTGGCTGCAAGCGCATCGCGCACCTGCGCGGCCCCGACACCAGCGGCGGACGCGGCCGACTGAGCGGCTACCTGAAATCGCTGGCCCAGCACAAGATGACCGCGCCACCCGGATACGTCTCCGCGCAGAGCCCGGCCGACGTACACAGCATTGAGAGCGGCGAGGCACTAACGCGTAAACTGCTTGCGCTCAAATCACGTCCTGACGGCATCTTCACCTTCAACGACCCCATGGGCATCGGCGCTATCCACGCCATCCGCGACGCGGGCCTCCGCGTTCCCGAAGACATTGCCGTAGTCGGCGCGGGCAACCTCTACTACAACGAGGAACTGCGCGTGCCGCTCACCACCATCGATCAGCAGACCGAGGAGACCGGCGAGCGGACCGCGAAGCTGGTGCTGGCGCTGCTGGAATCGAAGACGCCGCCGCGCCCGAAATCTGTTGTTATTGAGCCGAAGCTGGTGGTGCGCGCCTCAACCCAGCGCAAGAACTCCGCTGGAGCGCGCGGCAAAGCGGCTGCTAAGCGCAGTTGATACTGACCCCGGCAGCACGAGCACCGTGCCCCATCCTTTTCGCAGGTTCTATTGCGAAAAGGGATGGGGCACCGTGACAGTATTCAGTTGCCGAATCGATATAGGCGCGCTCCCGCCCTGCGCCGCTACTCCGTAATCGTGAACAACTGCATGTCGCCCTGCACCACGGGCAGCGCGTCAAAGCGCGCCAGGCGGAATTCGGTCCAGTAGCCGGACCAGCGCGGATCGGCCTGCAAAGCCACGCCCAGCCTGCGGATCATTGTGCTGCGCACGGCGGCGTACTCGGGCTGGTCGATCAGGTTCACCGCATCGTCGCTCGCAAGATCGTAGAGCTCATCCACCGTTGAAGTGCAGTTGTAGGCATAGAGAAAATGCCGTCCGGCGGGATCGCGATACTGAATGCCGCACACAAAGTTCACGCCCACGTGCCAGCCGCCAAAGAACAGCAACGGACGGTCACCGGCGGGCTCGCTCTCACCGCGCAGCGCAGGCAGCAGTGAGATACCGTCGAACTTTGCCTCGGCGTGAATTCCGGCCGCGTCGAGCAGCGTCTGCGAGATGTCAAGCAGCGAAACCGGAGCCTCAACCACAGGCCTGGCAGCTGGGGCGGCCTTGGGCGGCTTGATGACCATGGGCACGCGCAGTACGTCGGGATGCAGGTAAACGCCCTTGTCCACCAGCGCTCGGCGGCCGTTCATTTCGCCATGGTCTGAGACGAAGGCGACAATCGCATCGTCGTAGAGACCAGCTTGCTTGATCTTTTCAACAACACGGCCGATCACGTGATCGACAATCTCCATCTGCAGCGCATAGGCCACGCGATAGTCGATCAGTTGCTGCTCATCGTAAATGCCCCAGTAGCGGCGGTAGATGTCAATAATCTCCGGCTCGTCGGCAGCTCTTTTCCAGTCGCGCTTCTTCGCCTCAAGATAGCTGGCAGGCACAGTCATGTGGCTACGCAACTGCTTTTCGCGCTCCTCGAAACCAGCGGGAATCGCAAAGGGCTGATGCGGATCGAAGATGTCGATCTGCATATAGAGCGGATGATGCGCCACGGTGCCGCGCTCCACCAGATCGTCGATGGTGTCGATGGCCTTCTGGCCCAGGTAGTAGCTGTACTGCGCCTCCAGCGGAAACGGCTTGCCGTCCTGCTGCACCACCCAGCCGCCCACCGAGTTGCCGGCCGTCTTGCGGTCCTGCTGCTCAAAGACGATCTCGCGGGCGTACTTCTGCTGCTGGATGCCGAGCTTGCGCTGGTAGGCCAGGTAGTCATCGTCGTCAAAGACAGGCGGCGACCAACGATCCCATGGCCGGTCGTTCTCGCCAAAGGCGTCAAGATATTTCTGCGCACCCACGTGGCACTTGCCCACCTGGCGGGTAACATAGCCGGCGGCCTTCAGATACTCGGGGAAGACGATGTCGCTCGTACGCAGCTCGGTTTCAAGCCCCTCGGGCGCATGTTCTCCATTGCCCAGAATGTAGCTGTAGCGGCCTGTCATGTAGGAGCCGCGCGAGGGCGCGCACAAGGGCACAGTGCAAAAGGCATTCGAGAAGAAGCAACCGTCGTGCATCAGTGAGCGGATGGCGGGAATCTGCAGATGCGAAGAAAAAGGGCGGTCGGGCCGGTAGAGATCCGGGCTGACCATGTCTGCCGAGATGAGGAAGATGTGCGGCGCCTTGCCCAAGCCCTGGTGCGCATACGGTCCAGCGCCGGTCTTCTCCTGGGTAAAGTGCAACGCCGGCGATTTGGGCACGGCGGGCGTATCCGCGTTCAGCAGGCTCTTCGAGCCAGCCAGTAGTCCTGCGGTCATAGAACAGAAGCTGCGCCGATCCATGCGATTTGCCAGTCCTAGGTGAAATCAGAAGCAATGCGAGACTAATGGTACTTGTCCGGAGGCTTTTTGTAAAGGATTACATTACTCTTTTGTCTCTATGATTGTCACAGCTTCGGAGCCGCCCTTTAAAGGATGGCTCCGCCCCTGCTCTGCCGCCCAGCCGCTTGCTCAGCCTGCCGCCAGGGTTGACCGGCTCCGGCTCACCAACAGCGGACGCACCTGCTCAAGCGCTGCCTCCACGCTGATGCCGTGCTTCTTGCGGAGATCGTCAACCTGGCCGTGCTCAATAAACTTGTCGGGCCAGCCGATGCGCACGACGGGAACGGTCGGAACCAGCCCCTCGGCCTGCATCTCTTCAAGAGCTTCCGCCACGGCCGAGCCAAAGCCGCCCATTTTGACGTGGTCTTCAAAAGTGACAATGGCAGCCACGCGGTTGGCCAGGCTGGCCAGCATCTCCCTGTCCAGCGGCTTGATGAAACGAGGATTGACGACCGCGGTCGAGTAGCCCTCCCGCTCCAGTTCCGCAGCCAGTTCCTGCGCCATGGGCAGCAGGTTGCCCAGGCCGAGGATGGCTACGTCGGAGCCATCCTTGATCATCTCCGCCTTGCCCAGCGGCAGCGCTTCAGGCTCTGCCTTGCGCGCCACGCCCAGCCCCGCGCCGCGCGGATAACGAATGGCACAGGCGCCCGGCAGTTCGAGGGCGGTCTTCATCATGTCGGCCAGTTCGTCCTCGTCCTTGGGCGCCATCAGCACGATCTGTGGGATCGAACGCAGGTAGCCGATGTCGAATAGCCCGTGATGCGTGGGGCCGTCGTCACCCGACAGGCCGGCGCGATCCATGCAGAACAATACCGGCAACTTCTGCAAGCAAACATCGTGCACAATGGCGTCAAAACCGCGCTGCAAAAAAGTGGAATAGATGGCGCAAACCGGCCTGAAGCCGCGCGTGGCCATGCCGGCCGCAAAGATCACTGCGTGGCCCTCGGCAATACCGACGTCGAAGTAGCGCTTGGGGTGGCGCGTGCGGAACAGATCGAGGCCCGTGCCGTTGGGCATGGCCGCCGTGATGGCGACAATCTTCTCGTCCTTGTCGGCCAGGTCGGCCAGCGTGGTGGCAAAAACCTCGGAGTAGGTAGGCAGGCCGTTGGGCTTGGTGTCGCCGGTCTCCGGGTCGTAAGGCGCCACGCCGTGAAACTTCTTGGTCTTGTCGAGCGCGGGCTGGAATCCCCTGCCCTTCTGCGTCAGGATGTGCAGAAGCACCGGATGGTCGAGGGTCTTCAAGAACTTGAAGGTCTCCACCAGCAAGGGAAGATTATGCCCGTCGATGGGTCCGTAGTACTCCAGACCGAACTCCTCGAACATGACAGACGGCCACAGCAAGCCCTTGGCGGCCTCTTCGGCGCGGCGTACCACCTTGATAGCCGTCTTGCCGCCGAAACGTTCAATCAGCTTGGTAGCGCGATCATGCACGTATTGGTAGCGCTCGCTGGTGACAATCCTATGAAAGTAGCGCGCTATGGCGCCCACGTTGCGGTCAATCGACCACTCGTTGTCGTTGAGCACCACGATCATGCGCCGGGTGTGCTCGGCAATGTTGTTGATGGCCTCAAACGTGATGCCGTTGGTAAAGGCGCCGTCGCCGGCCACGGCAATCACGTGCTCGGTGCCGCCGGCCAGGTCGCGCGCCACGGCCATGCCCAGCGCGGCAGACAGCGCCGTACCTGCGTGGCCCGCACCAAAGGCGTCGTGCTCGCTCTCGGTGCGCAGCATGAAGCCGTTCAACCCGCCAGGCTGACGGATGGTCTCAAAGCGGTCTTTGCGCCCGGTAAGAATCTTGTGGATGTAGGTCTGATGGCTTACGTCGAAGGTGATTTTGTCCTGGGGCGTGTTGAAGACCGCGTGCAGAGCCATCGTCAGTTCGACGACACCCAGATTCGGCCCCAGATGGCCGCCCGTCTTCGACAGGCTCTGAATCAGAAACTCGCGAATTTCCTCGGCAAGCTGGGCCATCTGTGTATAGTTCAGCCGCTTCAAATCGGCCGGCGACTGAATGGTGTCCAGCAATGCTGCCATAGGATTCCTGCCCTTCAAAACTTTGTTGCCACGGCGTGTGCAGCGCCATGCGGGCGCGAAAAAAGCCGCCCCTCTCAGGGGCCGCTTCGCTCACTGCGCCAGTGTTCAGTATACGCGCCGGCAGGTGCAATTCCCTGCTGGATTTGACAGGCCGAAAAGGGCAATTGCACGAACTGGCTTTCTTCTCGGTAGCGGAACCGCGGGCAACCCCGGCCGCGGCTATTCCACAATGATTTCCTTGGAACTCATTTCCTTGACAACACCGTCTTGATGACGCGGGCGCGCCATCAACAGCACCAGCGGCAGGCTGGCCAGCGACAGGTAACCGATGGCGCGAAAGTTGTCAGCATAGGCCAGCAACGACGCCTGCTGCTCCAGCAACCGGTAGATGGCGCCAAAGGCCATCTGATGGCTGGTAACGGCGTCAACTCCGGACGCATGGAACTTCGATCCCAAACCTGCAATCAGCGCCTCGGTCTGGGGGTTGCCGGCGGTCAGATTGGCCGCCAGATAGCTCTGATGGCGCTGGCTGCCGCGCACCAAAGCGGCCGTTACGGCGGCAATGCCCACGCTGCCGCCGACATTGCGTAGCAGGTTGTAGACGCCCGAGGCGTTGCCAATCTCCTGCTTGCGCAAGACGCCCATGCTCAGCATGGTCAGCGGCACAAAGATGAAGCCGCCGGCAAAGCCGTTCATGAAGTTCGGCACCGCCACCGACGACATGGCAATGCCCAGGTTGATATGGGCCAGCAGCAGCGTCGAATACCCAAAGCCGAAGAAGCCAAAGCCCAGCAGGATGCGCGCGTCCACATAGTTGACGAGAACGCCCACCAGCATCATGGCCACCAGCGAGCCGAGCCCGCGCGGACTGACCGCCAGGCCCGAGTCCAGCGCCGAGTAGCCCATTAGCGTCTGCAGGAACAAGGGCAACAGCGCTGTCATGCCGTAGAGCGCAAAACCGAAGATGGTGGTGATCAGCGTGCCCACGGCGAAGTTGCGATTGCCGAGCACGCGCAACTGCACGATCGGATCGCGGCAGGTAAACTCGCGCACGATAAAGCCGACCAGCGCCGCCACTGAAACCGCGGCCGTCCAGCAGATCCAGCGTGCTGAAAACCAGTCGGCCTCCTGGCCCTTGTCGAGCACCAGTTGCAGCGTGCCCAGCCATAGCGCCATCATGCCAAAACCCAGATAGTCAATAGCTCCCTGAAAATGCTGGCGTAGGTAAGGCGGGTCTTCAACGTTCACCTTAGCCATGAACCAGGCCAGTAATCCGACGGGCAGATTGATGTAGAAGATCCAGCGCCAGCTGTAGCTATCCGTAATCCAGCCGCCCAGCGTAGGCCCGATCACCGGAGCCACCACGATGCCCATGCCATAGAAGGCCATGGCAGTGCCCTGCTTGCGCGGCGGAAAACTTTCCAGCAGAATGGACTGCGCCAGCGGCTGCATTCCACCGCCGCCAATGCCCTGCAGAACGCGAGCGAAGATCAACATGGGCATGTTGATGGCGATGCCGCACAAGAGCGATGCCATGGTAAACAGAAGAATGGAGAGCATCAACAGACGCTTGCGGCCGATGCGGCGCGCGATCCAGCCCGAGGCTGGCAGCATGATGGCGTTGGCAACCAGATAGCTGGTCAGTACCCAGGTGGATTCGTCGGTGGAGGCGGACAGCGTACCGGCAATATGCGGCAGCGCCACGTTGGCCACCGAGGAATCGAGCACCACCATGAACGTGGCAAGCATCACCGAGACCGCAACCATCCAGGGATTTACCGAGGGCTTCCACTCATTGTGGGCCGCATCGACTGCACTGGATGATTTGCTGACCATGGAGTCATTTTAATATACTCTGCAGTCATACGGCCCAGGGAGCCCGCGCCGCCATGCCCCGAACTAGCCAGAGCCGTCCCAAAACGAAACGGCAGATCGTCTCCGAGTTCCGCCGCGCCGAGATCCTCGACGCCGCACGCAGCGTCTTTGCCCGCAAGGGCTTCGCGCTGGGCATCATGGACGAAATCGCGCATGAAGCAGGCATCGCCAAGGGCACCATCTATCTCTACTTCCGCTCGAAGACTGAGGTTTATAGAGCACTGCTCGACCACGATATGCGCATCCTGCAGCAGAGCACGCTCAAGCGCATTGACGCGGCCCCCACTCTCAAGGGAAAGATCCATGCCTTCCTATTAGTGCGGCTGGAGAACGCCGACGAGAAGCGCGAAATCTTCCGCATCATGGACTCGGAACGCACCAATCTATCGATGACACGCCGCCAATACCGCGACTTTCTCAGTGAGCCCGTCGATAGGCTGGCAGCCGCGATTGAAGAGGCTGCGAAGCGCGGGCAGATTCATCCCATCGATGCGGAGAAGGCTGCATGGTTGATTGCCGATGCGACGCGCGGCACAATTCAGCGGCGCCTGCTGAGCCAGACGCCACCGCCGCCGGCCACAGATGCCACATTCCTGCTGGATTTTCTTTGGACCTCGCTGGCTGCAAAGAAAACGCGCTAAGCAGAAGTATTGCGGCTCCGTTTGCGCAACGAGGAGGCGCGCACCACCAGCCTCGGCTGCACCAGTTCCACGCGCGGCCCTTGCGGCTCGGCAGCGCCCACCAGTTGCAGCGCGGTCTCAGCCGCCAGTCTGCCAATCGACTCGCTGTCCTGATCGACCGAGGTCAGCGGCACGCGCAGAAAGTCAGAGTAGTGCAAGTTGCCGCAACCCACCACGGCAATATCTTCGGGGATGCGCAGGCCCGCTTCAAGAATGGCGCGCATGGCTCCCAGCGCTACCGGATCGTTGAAGCAGAAGATGCCGTCAGGGCGGGGCTTGGCGGCAAGCAGATTGCGCGCAGCCTCGTATCCACCGGGCTCGCCGCGATCGTCTCCCGAGGTGCCAATGGGCACAACGTGCGCGGGTAGTGCTGTCATGCCGCGCTCCGCCAGCGCACGCCGGTAGCCTTCCAATCGGCCCTGCGCCGTCGATGTCTCTGGCCCGCGAATGTGCGCGATGCGCTTGCAACCCTGCTCTGCCAAGTGCGCAGCGGCAAGCTGGCCCACAGCTTCATCGTCTACGCCGACAAAGTTAGCCGCCAGTCCTTGGAAATGACGGTCAATCAACACGTACGGAATACCGGCTTGCTCAATGCGGCGAAAGCTCTCCACCGTCCACTGCGCAGAGGCGATCAGCATGGCATCCACACGCCGCGCCAGCAGTTGCTCAATCTCCTGGCGCTCAAGCTGCGCGTCTTCCTCCGACGAGGTAATCAGCAAGCCGTACCCCTGACTGCGAATGCCGGCAGAGATGTACTTGGCCAACTGCGCGAAGAACGGATGCAGCAGATCGGGCACCACCAGGCCAATGGTCCACGTGTGCCCGGTGATGAGCGCGCGCGCAGCCAGATTCGGCTGATAGTTCAGCTCCTTCATCCGCTTGAGCACACGCTTGCGCGTTTCGTCGCCAATGTCTGGATGGCCGCGCAAAACCTTGGAGATGGTCACGGTGGAAAGGCCCAGGTCACGCGCGATGTCTTTCATGCGCACGGGGATGGCGCGATGCAATGGCGGATTGGCCGGGCTGCTGAACTTTGAACTAATCGTCATCGAGAAAAATCGCCTTCAAGCCGCGCTTCCGGACCCACGAGAGCATCCGACCGGGGCTTCCATCGATAGTAGCGCTTCCATAGGGTAAACGGTAACTGTTTTCTTGCGTTTCCCCGGCCAGGGGTCGCATCTTCGCCTCTCTTCGAGCTTTCTCCATTGACACGGGCAGCCGCAGCGCGTATTCTTCGTTGGTCTTAGTTATCGATAACTTTTCCCGTACGGAGTGACCATGAGTTCTGAATCCGCCGGGGCGCTTGCCCCCATCGATCCCGCACTTATACCGCAAAGAACCCTCTGGACCGGTGCAAAGATGCCCGCCGTCGGCCTGGGTACCTTTGGCTCTGACCATGTGAGCCCGCTCCAGATCGCCGCCGCCGTCAAGGGCGCGGCGGCCATCGGCTATCGCCACTTTGACTGCGCCTCGGTGTACGGCAACGAGGCCGAGATTGGCGTGGCGTTTGAGGCCATTCTCGCCTCGGGCCTGAAGCGCAAGGAACTGTGGATCACATCTAAGCTTTGGAACGACAAACACAGCGAAGAGGACGTAATCGCCAGTTGCAAGAAGTCGCTGGCCGATCTGCGCCTCGATTACCTCGATCTCTATCTTGTCCACTGGCCATTCCCGAACTTTCATGCGCCGGGTTGCGACGTGAGCTCGCGCTCGGCCGGAGCCAAACCGTACATCCACGCGAACTATATGAAGACCTGGCGCCAGATGGAAGCGCTGGTTGACATGGGCCTGGTCAAGCAGATCGGCACCTCCAACATGACCGTACCCAAACTCGAGCTGTTGCTGGCCGACGCACGCATCAAGCCAGCGGTGAACGAGATGGAATTGCATCCACACTTTCAGCAGCCGGAACTCTTCAGGTTTGTTGTCGACAACGGCATTGCGCCCATCGGCTACTGCCCCATCGGCTCGCCGGGCCGGCCGGAGCGCGACCGCACGCCAGAGGACACTTCACCCACGGAAGATCCGGTAATTCTGGAGATCGCGCGCAAGCACGCCACGCATCCTGCCGCCATCTGCATCAAGTGGGCTGTGCAGCGCGGACAAACGCCGATTCCCTTCTCAGTAAACCACTATCGTGATAACCTCGCCTGCCTTCTCACTGCGCCGCTCAGCGATGAAGAGATGAGGGCCATCGCGGGCATTGATCGCAACTGCCGGCTGATCAAGGGCCAGGTTTTTTTGTGGAAAGACGGACAAAGCTGGGAAGCGTTGTGGGATGTTGAGGGCGAGATCACGCCGCCGTAAGAGCAGCTTCCAGCTTTTGCCTGCTTGATCACACTGGGTGCCCCGGGGCCCTCGCAGTTGGGGACCCGGGAATGAAGAAACCGAATCGAACCACCGTGCGCCTGAGCGCACCTAGCTTTTGGAGAAGAACGAAATGAACACCACCATGCTTGCGGCTTACCTGCCCGGCAACTCCACCGTTGAAATGCGCACCGTCGCCGTACCCACACCAGGCCACGGCGAAGTGCTGCTGCGCATCAAGGCTTCCACCATCTGCGGCTCCGACATCCGCTGCATCTATCACGAGCATCTTGGCAAAGGTCCCGAAGGCTATCAGGGCGTGATCGCCGGCCACGAACCTTGCGGACAGATCGTCGCCTCCGGCCCGGGCTGCCGCCGCTTCGTTGAGGGCGACCGCGTCGTCGTCTATCACATCTCCGGCTGCGGCGTGTGCAACGACTGCCGGCGCGGCTACATGATCAGCTGCACCAGCGAGAAGTATCGCCGTGCTTACGGTTGGCAGCGCGATGGCGGCATGGCCGAGTACATGATCGCCGAAGAGAAGGACCTGATCGCGTTGCCCGACACACTCAGCTACGCCGACGGCGCGCAGGTGGCTTGCGGCTTCGGCACGGTCTACGAGGGTCTGGAGAAGATCGGCATCGACGGCAATCATGCCGTGCTCATCACCGGCCTCGGACCCGTGGGACTGGCCACTGGCGCGCTCTGCCGCAAACTGGGCGCGGAGAAGATCATCGGCATCGACGTGGTGCCCGAGCGCATGAAGATTGCAATAGACCTCGGCCTTTGCGATGAAGTGCTCACCTCCGGACCGGACAACGTGGCGCAAGTAAAGGCGCTCACCGGCGGGCAGGGCGTGGAGCGCGCTGTGGATTGCTCTGCAAACAACAAAGCGCGCGCCGTAGCAGTGCGCGCGACCCGCAAGTGGGGCAAGATCGTGTTCATCGGCGAAGGTGGATCGGTGGAGCTCAACCCCTCGCCCGACATGATCCACGACCAAAAGACGATCTACGGCTCATGGGTCACGTCAACGTGGCTCATGGAAGAGTTGGTGGAGCGGCTGGTGCGCTGGAACCTGCATCCAGCCGACATCATAACCCATCGCTTCGCGCTCGACAAGGCTGCCGACGCCTATGCACTGATGGCCACCGGCAAGTGCGGCAAAGTGGCCGTGTGCCAGGATGAAGAACTGAAGTAGAACAGAGACGAGGAAGAAAAATGACCGAGCACGTACACGAGCACGAAGAAGAAGACGAATCCTGGGAACAGCAGCTTGCTGAGATGCTGCCGCTCTACGGCCATCGCAACTGGATCGTGGTGGCAGATGCAGCGTATCCGGCGCAGTCCAAGCCGGGGATCGCAACAGCTGTCATCGACTGCTCGCAGATCGACGCAGTCAAGACGGTGCGCGATCTGATTGCCGCGCAACCACACGTCCGCGCCAACATCTACGTGGACGCCGAGCTTGGCTTTGTCGCCGAGAAGGATGCGAAGGGCATCTCGAGCTATCGCCGTCGGCTAACGGTCGCGCTGGGCGCTTCGATGAAGCAACTGCCACACGATGAGATCATCGCCAAACTCGACAAATCCGCCGAGGTCTTTCAGGTTCTGATCCTGAAAACGACGATGACCATTCCTTATACATCGGTCTTCTTCGAACTCGATTGTGGTTACTGGTCCGCTGCTGCGGAAAAGCGCCTGCGCACGGCCATTGCTACGTCGGCGAAGAAGACAAAGAAGTAAACCCATCTGCGGGACGGGCGCTGAGACGCCCGCCCGCACAACCCACGCCATCGGGAAAAGAAGGAGCCTTGGACGATGAAACTGAACCGGCGACAAATGTTACAGACCATGGGCGGAGCCTGCTCGGCTCTTGCTCTTTCGCGCACGGCAATGGCGCGCGCAGCCATGCAGGACGCGGGCTTTGAAGGCACACGCGCTTCGCTTGCGGCCTACCGGATTCCCGAGTGGTTCCGCGATGCCAAGTTCGGCATCTGGTCGCATTGGGGTCCGCAGTCGGCCATCGAAGCCGGCGACTGGTACGCACGCAACATGTACATGCAGGACACCGAGCAGTATCGCTATCACGTAGAGACCTACGGCCATCCCACCAAAGTCGGTTACAAAGACCTGGTCAACGACTGGAAAGCAGCCAAGTGGGACCCCGACCACCTGATGAGCCTCTACAAGAAGGCCGGAGCAAAGTACTTCTTCTCCATGGGCGTGCACCACGACAACTTCGACCTGTGGAACTCGAAGTATAACCGGTGGAACGCGGTGAACATGGGACCGAGGCGCGACATTCTGGGCGAGTGGCAGAAGGCGGCGCGCAAGCAGGGACTGCGCTTCGGCGTCAGCGAGCACCTGTGGATCAGCTACAAGTGGTTTGCCACCAGCCACGGCGCAGATAAAACCGGACCGCTGGCAGGCGTGAAGTACGACGGCGCAGATCCGAAGTTTGACGACCTCTATCACGACGCCGACTGCGAACGGCTGGTGGACCACTTCGAGTGGAACGACAACGACATTCCCGATTCGTGGAAGAAGCATTACCTCGACCGCATGACCGATCTGATCGACAAGTATCAACCGGATCTGCTCTACACTGATGGCCATCTGCCCTTTGAAGAGTACGGCATGAAGATGGTGGCTCATCTCTACAACGTGAGCGCGCAACTCCACGGCGGTGTGACCGAAGCCGTTTACAACAGCAAGCTGGAAACGGACTGTGCGATTGGTACCTGCCTGCTGGACCACGAGCGCGGCGTCTCTGACGCGATCTCCGCGAATCCGTGGCAGACCGATACCTGCATCGGCCAGTGGCATTACAAGCGCGGCCAGAAGTACAAGACTGCGAAGAAGGTCATCGATCTGCTGACCGACATCGTGAGCAAGAACGGCAACCTGCTGCTTAACTTCCCGCTGCCTAACTCCGGCGAGTTGGACTGGGAAGAGGCGCAGGTGCTCGACGGCATCACCAAGTGGATGGACGTCAACAGTGAGGGCATCTACGCTTCGCGGCCGTGGAAGATTTACGGCGAAGGCCCATCGACGCAGGTGGCCATCAAGGCTGGCGGCTTCAACGAAGACAAGCGCGGCGACTTCACATCTGAAGACGTGCGCTTCACCACCAAGGGCACGACACTTTACGCTTTTGTGCAGGGCTGGCCCGGCAAGGAAGCCGTGGTCAAGGCGCTCGGCTCCGACAGCCCGCAACAGCCCGGCCGCATCCAGAACGTAAGCTTGCTCGGCGTAAAGGGTTCCGTCAAGTGGGCGCAGGAAGCTGGCGCTCTGCGTGTGCAGATGCCTGCTGAAAAGCTCTCCGACATCGGTATCACCCTCAAGGTTGAACTGGCCTGAGGCACACAAGAAAGTCTTTCCTCGATCCCCAACTCCTTGGCCTGAATGCAGATGCATTCAGGCCTTCTTTTTGCACATCCGGCCTGCTGCACGAACCTGCCCCCCGCATGTAGGATGAACAAGGACAACACATGAAAGAAGCAAAGACTCTCTCACCCACAATCCTGCTGCACATCGCTCAAACCCTCAACCTGCCCATGCACGGCCTGGTGGCTGTCATCGAACTGCTCGACGACGGCGGCACGGTGCCCTTTATTGCGCGTTATCGCAAAGAGGCGACTGGCAACCTCGACGAAGTGCAGATTCGCGACATTGAAGAAAAGACCATCTACTTCCGCGATCTGGTAGAGCGGCGCGAGACGATTCTTGCCTCCATTGCCGAACAAGGCAAACTCACTGACGAGTTGAAGGCGCGCATCGAAGCCACGCTCGACAAGAGCGAGCTTGAAGATTTGTATCTGCCCTACAAGCCCAAGCGCCGCACCAAGGCCACCATCGCCCGCGAGAAGGGTCTGGAGCCACTGGCGCAGTACCTGTGGGCGCAGCAGCCCGCTGATGTCGCGCTTGCAGCCTTTGCGCCAACGTTCATCAACGCCGAGCTGGGCGTTGCCAGTGTGGACGAAGCGCTTGAAGGCGCACGCCATATTGTGGCTGAGTGGATCAGCGAAGATGCTGACCTACGCAAGGCTCTGCGTACGCTTGTCTTCAACGAGGGCGTGGTCGTTAGCCGCAAGGTGACCGACGCCGTCGACGAGCAGGACAAGTACAAGATGTACTACGAATACTCCGAGCCGGTGAAGACGATTCCCTCCCACCGCATGTTGGCCATCCGCCGCGGCGAGAGCGAGGACGTGCTCTACTTCCTCATCGAGGTTGAGCCGGAACGTGCGCTCGGCATACTGCGCAGCCGCGTACTGCGCGCCGCAGGCGACTGGACGCCGCAGCTCGATCTGGCGATTGAAGACTCATGGAAGCGACTGCTCAACTCATCCATTCAAGGCGAGATTCGCGTCGAGCTCAAGCGCCGGTCTGACACCGACGCCATTCAGGTTTTCCGCGACAATCTTTACAACCTGCTGCTCGCGCCGCCCGCCGGGCCCATCTCCGTGCTCGGCATCGACCCAGGCCTGCGTACCGGCTGCAAGGTTGCGGTGGTGGATGAAACAGGCAAGGTGCTGGCGCACGATGTGCTTTATCTGCACACGTCGAAGCATGGCAATGCCGAATCCACGCCCAAGCTGGCCGCGCTGTTGAGCCGCCACAACGTGCGCGCCATCGCCATCGGCAACGGCACCGCCTCACGTGAGACCGACGCCTTTGTGCGCGAGTTTTTCCGTGAGTACAAGATCGACAAGATCTTCTCCGTCATGGTGAGCGAGGCCGGGGCCAGCGTCTACTCCGCCTCTGACATTGCGCGCCAGGAATTCCCCGATCTCGACCTCACCGTGCGCGGAGCCATCTCCATCGCACGCCGTCTGCAGGACCCGCTCTCCGAACTCGTCAAGGTCGATCCAAAATCGATTGGCGTTGGCCAGTATCAGCATGACGTTGACCAGCGCCAGCTCGCCGACTCACTCAGCGCCACCATCGAGAGCTGCGTGAACAAGGTGGGCGTTGACCTGAACACTTCGTCGTGGACTCTGCTCCGCTACGTGGCCGGTATCACCGAGCGTACCGCACTCAGCATCGTCGGCTATCGCAACGACAAAGGCGCATTCCGCTCGCGCCAGCAGGTGCTTGAAGTGCCAGGCATAGGCCCCAAGACCTTCGAGCAGGCGGCGGGCTTTCTGCGCATCCGCAACGGCGACAACCCGCTCGACATGACCTCCGTTCACCCCGAGTCCTATCCGCTGGTTGAGCAGATTGCCGAGCTTGCGGGCGCAACGGTGAGCGACATCATCCATCGGCCCGAGTTGCTTGAAAAGGTCGACAGCCACAAGCTCAACGCTGGCTCCTTCACGCTGGCGGACATCCTGGCTGAGCTGCGCAAGCCGGGCCGCGATCCGCGCGAGACCTTCGTCGCGCCCAGCTTCAAAGAAGGCGTGAACGAAATCTCCGACGTTGAAACCGGCATGGTGCTTGAAGGCGTGGTCACCAACGTCACACGCTTCGGCGCATTCGTCGATATCGGCGTGCATCAGGACGGGCTGGTACACATCAGCGAGCTCTCGAACAAGTTCATCAAGGACCCCTCTGAAGCCGTCAAGGCAGGGCAGATCGTGAAGGTAAAGGTGATGGGCGTGGACTTGAAAGCCAAGCGCATCGCTCTTTCGATCAAAGCACTGCTGCCCCCTGCGGGCCGTGGCCCTTCGCGCCCACAGCAGCAGCCGCAGGCCAAGCCGCAAATCAGCATGGAAGACAAACTGTCCATGCTGTCCAACAAGTGGAAGACGCGCTAGAAGGAACGCTCATGCAGATACGGCAAGCCGCACACACAGACCTCGACGGGATCATGCGCGTCGTGCGGCTTGTGGTGCCGTTGATGCAGGCTACAGGCAATCATCAGTGGGACAACGAATACCCGGAGCGCGCTGCCTTCACAAGTGATCTTGACAACGGCGAATTGTGGGTTACTGAAGCTGACAATCAGGTGGTTGCAGTCGCTGCCATCTGCGGCCATCAATCACCCGAGTACGCCAGTGTTGGATGGGACCTTACCGAGCCGGCTATTGTTGTGCATCGGCTCGCCGTGGACCCTGCCGTGCGCGGGCAAGGCATTGCGCTGGCTCTGATGCAGCAAGCTGAACAGGTGGCGCGCGAGCAGCAGATTCCCCGGCTCCGGCTCGATACCAACACAAAGAATCTTGCCGTGCAGGCGCTGCTGGTAAAACTCGGCTATGAATATGCCGGCGAGATCAGCCTGCAACGCAGGCCCGCGCTGCGCTTCCGTTGCTACGAGAAGCTGATCTAACGATAGTTCCAGGTCTAGCTCTTGCTCTCCAACTTAGCCAGCACTTCCGCCTTCACACTCTTCCTGCTCGTCTTCTTCCGCTTGCGTTTTGCGGGCTGTGGCTGTGCACCCAGCAACACTGCGGCGCGCAGTTCCGGCGGTTGCGGCGGTGCAAGCGCTTTGGCGATGGCCAGGTCGGCCACCTGCTCCACGATCCACGTAAAGTTGGCGCGGCCCACTGAATTTGGATCAGCGTCGGGCACAGGATTCATGAAGTCGATGGCGTAGGCAATGCCGTCCGCCAGTGCGAATTCGACCGTGTTCACGTCGTAGCCGAGTGCACGACAAAGCGTAACCGCATCGCGCTCCATGCCGCGGATGAGCGACTTAGGCACATGCTTCCAGGCCGGCACGTAGCGCTCTTCATGCGGCCGGCGTGGGTCGTAGGCCATGGAGCGCACCCACTTCTGCCCCACCACGCAGCAACGGAAGTACGCGTCGAAATCGACCGCCTGCTGATAGACCATGCACAGCTCGCGCGTCTGCTCGTAGATACGGAAAAACTCGTCGCGGCCCCGCACTTCGTACACATCGCGCCAACCGCCGCCGTCGATAGGCTTCAAGAATCCGTGCTCGCCCACCGCGAGGAAAACACGGTCCCAGTTGAGCGGAAACTCAATGTTGCGCAACGAGCGCTCCGTGGTTCCGTTCGGCGGCAGCTTGTGCGGAACGAGCATGGTGGGCGGCACGGCTACGCCCAGCCGCGCGGCCAGCGCGTAGTTCAGAAACTTGTCGTCGGCCGACTGCCAGAAGGGATTGTTGATGACCGTGGTCCCGCTGAGCGCGGCCACCTTCAGATAGGAACGATAAAAAGGGATCTGATGCGAGATGCGATCGACGATGACCGCGTAGTGCATCTCGCCGGATGCAGGCTCCATGGGCGCCACGCCCACTTCGACAAACTCGGCACGCACACCAGGCACATTGCGCAGGTTGATCTCTTCAACCAGTGCGCCGGGAAAGCTGTTCTCAATGCCGAACAGAACGCCGATCCGCCGCATGGTTGCCCTCCGCACAAAGAGAGCGTGGCGCTTGACGGCCATGCTCCTCAATGCTCCAGTGTACGGCAGGATCGCTGCGGAACAGCACTCCGATTACTGGGCAGCAAAGGCTCAGTTTGCCTTGAGCGCACGCATGTTGTAGTCGGCCACGCTGTGCGCCACTTCGATGGCTGGGAGCCGCTGCTCGGGCCGCTGCTCAAGCCACGTGCACAGGGCCTCGTAGACCGCGCCCACCAGGCACTGCGCCGCAACTGCCGCATCGGCAAAGGCGAAGACACCCGGCGCGGACTCCAGCGTGTGGCGCGTCTGCTCGGCATGATGCTGCAGAATGGCGCGGCGCACCTTTTCGAGCCTGGGGCTTAAACCCGACGACTCGACGATGAGGATGCGCGCCTCTTGCGGATTCTCGGCCAGAAACAGGAACAGTGACTCGACGGCTTGGCCAATGCGGCGCAGCGGTTCAATCTGGCGCGTTCGCACCTCGGTGAGAATCTCGGCAATACGCTCGCCCAGCCCCTCCAGCACTGCCGCAAAAATGTCTTCCTTGTTGCGGAAGTGCATATAGAAGCTGCCGACTGAGCTATCGGCCTCAGCTACGATCATGGGCACGGTGGCAGCATGGTAACCGTGGCTGCCAAACATACGCGTGGCCGCATCCAGCAGTTTGCGGCGCCTAGCGTCCTTGCGAGCTTCAGTGGCAGGTGTCTTCCGATAGGCCATCGACTTGATAATAACCCTATTGCAATAAACAGAATGACGTGTCATTCTATTCTTGTCAAGAGGAAAGATTGCCGATGAACTCTTTCATGCGCCCCCGCCATCGTTCAGCACCATTTTCATACCTCCTTAGACCGCTTCAAGCCGTCATCTTCGCTGCTCTTCTGCCCCTGGCCGGATGCGGCCCCAAAGCCCCGGTGGCCGCCGATCAGCCGGTTCCGGTCGAGGTACGACTGCCGCGACAAGTCATCGAGCCGGTCTCGGTCGCTGCAAGTGGCGAGGTGGAAGCCAACGTCACGGCACTCTGCGCCTTCCAGATCGCGGGCCGCGTCAGCCGCGTACTGGTGGAAGAAGGCCAACCGGTGCGCAAGGGCCAGTTGCTGGCCGAACTCGACCCGGCAGACTACAAGAACGCCTTCGACGCCGCACAGGCGCAGTCCGCGCAGGCCGCCGCCGTGGATCGCAAGGCACAGACCGGCTTACGCGCGCAGGAGTTGGAGCAGGCACGCATCGAGTTTGCCCAGCAGCAGGACCAGTACGATCGCATGAAGTTCCTCTTCGATCACCAGAGCCTGCCTGCCAACGATTTTCACAAGATCGAGGCCGCGTACAAGGCTTCTGCAGAGCGCTACGAGATGGCGCGCCAGGGCACGCGCACGGAAGACAAGGACGCAGCCACCGCGCAGAGCCACGCTGCCGCTGCGCAGATGCACGAAGCGTCCAAGCGACTCTCTGACACACGGCTGGTTGCGCCGGTCGCGGGGTTCGTCGGCATGAAGCGCATCGATGTGGGTAACTCGGTTGGCTCCGGCACGCCAGTCATTTCAGTGCTCGATCTCGATCCGGTCAAAGTACGGGTCGGCATTCCCGAGTCGGAGATCGGCAAGGTACGCGAGGGCGCGCGCGCCGTCGTCACCATCCCCGCGCTCGATGGTCGACCGTTCGAAGGCAAGGTGGAAGCTGTGGGCGTAGCAGCCGATCCGTCTTCTCGCACCTACACCGTAAAGATCGCCGTGCCCAACAAGGATCATCTGCTGCGGGCAGGCATGGTGGCAGAGGCGCGCATCTACTCTGACGTGCAAACGAACACGCTCACCGTGCCCGGTGACGCCATTGTGCACGATGCGCGCGGATTGACACAGGTCTTCATACTCGATGCGGTACGCAACCGCGTGTATGCGCGGCGCGTTGAGCCGGGCGAACTGGTCGGCAACGAAATCGAGATTCGTACAGGGATCGCAGCGACGGACCGCATCGTCATCGCCGGCCAGCAGAACGTGCGCGAAGGCTCGCCCGCAACGGTAGTGGGAGGCGCGCGATGAACCCGGTTCGCGCCTCGCTGCGTTATCCGCAGGTGACGCTGGTTCTGGCGGCGATGCTGTTTATCGCGGGTGCGGTAGCGCTGGTCACCATGCCGCGCCGCGAAGATCCGAAGATCACCATCCACACCGGCCTGGTGGTCGCGGTCTATCCCGGCGCAACCTCCGAGCAGGTGGAAGACCGCGTCACGCGCAAGATCGAAGAGCACCTGTTCCGCTTCAGTGAAGTGCGCCGCGAAAAGACCTTTTCCACCTCGCGCAATGGCATGGTGGTGGTCAACGTCGAGCTGAGCGAGACTACCAAAGTTCCCGACGAGTTCTGGTCAAAGCTGCGGCTGGACATGGCGCAGTTGAAGCAGACCGAATTGCCCGCGGAGGTGCGTGGGCCCATCGTTGACTCCGACTTTGGCGACACGGTGGCTGTGCTGATTGCCGTGCATGGCGCAGGCTACAACTACGCGCAACTCACCGACTACGCCAAGACCGTTGAAGCGCGGTTGCGTACACTGCCCGCCGTCTCGAAGATTCACCGCATCGGCGAGCAGAATGAGCAGATCGATATCGATGGGTCGAGCCAGCGGCTGGCTGAGTTCGGCATCAATCCCGAACATGTAGCCAAAGCGCTGGAAGGCCGCAACACCATTGAGTACGCGGGCGGCGTGCCGGCTGACCACAACAAGGTGCCCATTGAAGCCAGCGGACAGCTGAAGACCGAAGACCAGATTCGCGAGGCCATTGTCGATGTCACACCTAACGGGCAACCGGTGCACATCGGCGATCTAGCCACGGTGCATCGCGTCTACGCAGATCCGTCGCAGTTTGCGCGCATCAATGTGGCGGCGGCGCAGGGCGTGGCAGCGGCGCAAGGCGAACCCACCATTCTGCTGGCTGTTGAGATGCACGAGGGCAACAACATCGTCTTCTTCGGCCGCGATTTGCGCAAGGCGCTCGGGGAGCTAGAGCCCTTGCTGCCGCCGGGGTTGAAGCTGGACCTGGTGGCCGACCAGCCGCGCGTGGTCTCAGAACGCGTGATGGACTTCTTCCGCGAATTCGGCATCGCCATCGTCTCCGTAATTCTGGTAACCATGCTGCTGTTGCCCATGCGCGTGGCGCTGGTCTCGGCGGTCGCCATTCCCGTTACCGTCTCCACAACTTTCGGTCTGCTCAATGCTTGTGGTGTGGAGTTGCAACAGGTCTCGATTGCAGCGCTCATCACCGTACTGGGCATGGTCGTCGACGACGCCATCGTCATCGCCGACAACTACGTGGAACTGCTCGACCGCAAGGTGCCGCGTGAAGAAGCATCCTGGCGCTGCGCCACGGAGATGGCGATTCCGGTGCTCACGGCCACGCTCACCATCATCGCCTCCTTCGCGCCCATGCTCATGCTCTCGGGCGCGGTGGGAGAGTTCATTCGCGCACTACCGATTGCAGTTGCAATCTCGCTTGGCACCTCCTACGTTGTCGCCATGACGCTCACACCGCTGACGGCGCGCTTCTTTATCCGCCAGGGGCTGGTCGATCACAACACAGGTTCAGAGCCTACGCATCCGCGCTTCTCGCCGCTGGAGCGCATGCAAATCGTCTACAACCGCGCCATCACCCAAGCCATGGCTCAGAAGCAGGGTGTGCTTATCTCTGGCGTGCTCATCTTCGTGGCCGGAATTTTCATTCTTAGAATGGTGCCACAGGAGTTCTTCCCGCTGGCCGAGCGCAACCAGTTCGTGATGGATGTGTGGATGCCGGAGGGCTCACGCATCGAAGCCACCGACGCGGCTGTGCAGCGCATTGAAAAGGTGCTCAGGAGCGAGCCGCTGGTGGCATCCTCAACCAGCTTTCTCGGCTTCAGCGCGCCACGCTTTTACTACAACGTGAATCCGCAGCCGCCCACGCCCAACTATGCGCAGATCCTGGTGAACACGAAGAAGGTGAGCGGCACACCGAAGCTGGTGGAGAAGCTGCGCTGCGAGCTGGGCGCTGTTGCACCCGATGCACAGGTATACGTGAAGGAACTACAGCAGGGCCAGGTGATGGAAGCTCCAGTCGAGATTCGTATCGTTGGCGACGACCTCTCCACCTTGCGCCAGTACGGCGATCAGGTGGAAGAGATTCTGCGCCACACGCCCGGCGCCATGTACATCCACACCGACTGGCGGCAGGACGAGTGGCAGTTGGGCGTACACCTGCGCGAAGAGGTAGCCAACCGCATGGGCCTGACCGATGCTGCTGTGGCCGAGCAACTGGGCAGCGGCTTTGAAGGTGTGCCCATCACCACGGTGTGGGAGGGCGATCGCGCGCTCGATGTGGTCTTCCGGCTCGATCCCGAACAGCGCGCCAGCACCACGAACGTCGCCGACACCTATGTAACCTCGCCTGTCACCGGTGTGCGCGTGCCGGTCTCCGCCGTGGCAACGCTTGCGCCTGCGTGGGAGCCGGGACGCATCGTGCGCCGCAACGGCGTGCGCACCATCACCGTACGCGCGTTCCCTGACGGCGGACGGCTAGCCAGCCAGATCCTGGCCGAAGCCCGCAAGAAGGTGGACGCGATTCCCCTTCCCGCCGGCTATCGCATCGAGTACGGAGGCGAATTCGCCAACCAGAATGAGACTTTCGGCGAGATGCTGAAGGCGCTGGGCGTAAGCCTGGTGCTCATCTTCCTCATCCTGCTGTTCCAGTTCCGCTCCTTCATCGATCCGCTGATCGTGATGACGGCCTTTCCGCTGGCGCTGCCCGGAGCCGCGCTGGGCCTGCTCATCACGCACAACCGCTTTGGCTTCACGGCCTTCATGGGCATCATCGCCTTGGGAGGATTGGTCGTGCGTAACTCCATCATCCTCATCGACTACATCCACGTGCGCATGAAAGAAGGCGTCAACATTGAGCAGGCCGCGCTTGAAGCCGGAGAGCGGCGCTTGCGCCCCATCTTCCTCACCACCATGGCCGCCGCCGTTGGCGTTACGCCAATGATTCTTTCTGGATCGAGCATGTGGTCGCCTTTGGCCAGCGCCATTGCCTTCGGCTTGCTGGGCTCCATGTTCTTCACGCTGGTGGTGATTCCCGTGCTGTTTGTGGCCGCGCATCTGCGCTTCAGCAAGCACCTGACAGCGAAAGCTGTTGCACCATTGCTGCTGATCGCACTGTTCGCCGCAGCAGCTAGCGCCGAGCCGCGGCACATTACGCTGGACGAAGCGCTGAAGCTGGCCGCCGAACACAATCCCACCGTGCAGATGGCCGCGCTGAAGACCAAAGAGATGGATGCGCGCGTGACCCAGGCCCGCGCCAATTACTTTCCTGTTCTGAGCAACTCAAGCGAAGCTGTGCACTCCGGCAAGACCGACAAGCTCGACATTCCCGCCGGCGTACTGGGCGCCTACCCCAGTGCCGGCCCGGTGCCTGGCAAAAACATTGTGCTCCAGCTCGGCAACCAGAATTTCCTGCTCTCAAGCACCACCGCCGCTCAGCCTATCACGCAGATGTTCAAGATTCATGCGGGTGTTAGCGTGGCACATGCCGATGCAGCACTGTCTCGCGCCGACGCCCACCGCGCCAACGACGAAGTGGGCCTGAGCGTGCGCAAGCTCTACCTGAGCCTGCTTGCCGCCGAGCGTAAACGGCAGGCTGTAGCGCTGCGCATCGAGGCTGGAGAGGCACGACTGGCAGAGGCGCAGTCGGCGGTTGACTCTGGCACGGCGCTCGCGCTGAAGGCGCTGGAAGGCAAGGCGCAACTGGCCGATGCTCGCCATCAGTTGGGCTCGCTTGACGACTCTATTGCAGACATGGAAGTGGAGTTCAACAACCTCATCGGACTTCCGCTCGACACCACGCTCGATCTGGCCGAGCCTACGCTCGAAGCGGCGCAAGTGTCGGCTGCCGAACTGGAGGCGCAGGCGCTCGAACACAATCCGCAGGTGGCAGCAGCACGCGCGCAATTGGACAAGGCTCGCGCCGGCGTTGCGGCCGCACGCGCGGAGTTCATCCCCGAAGTAGGCGCATTTGCCGAGTACGTGTATCAGTCCGGCGTGCCGCTGCTGGCTGAAAACAACGGCATTGTCGGCCTGCGCATGACGTGGACGATGTCGGAGTTTGGCAAGCGTACCGGCCAGGTGCGCGAACGGCTCTCACAAAGGGCGCAGGCCGAGGAAAACCTGCTGGACGTGCGCAACCGCGTGCGCGTGGACATTGCCAAGGAGGTGCGCAAAACCCTGCGCGCTGAAACCGGCCTGGAGGCCGCGCGCGAAGCCGTAGCGGCGCGCGCAGAGATGCGGCGCATCGTCGCCAACCAACTGGAAGCCAAAACCGCCAACCCCTCTGCGCTGAAAGATGCCGAGGCGCAACTTGCTGACGCTGAAGCCAATCTCTTCCAGGCTGAGGTTGAACGGGCCATCGCACAGGCGGAACTGGACCGTACTGTGGGACAATAAGCTGTTTTCTTGCATCCGTGAACCCAAAGGCGCGTATGCTGAATCGTTATTGTTGGAGGCAAGCGATGAAGTACCGGGTGTTGACCGTAAATCGGGAGTTCGGGAGCGGCGGTGGCCGCATTGCACAGCGAATTGCCGAGAAACTGGGATGGAAGCTGCTGGACCGTGACATCATCGACGCCATTGCGTACGCCGCGCACGTAGACCCCAAAGTGGTCCGGCGCTACGACGAACACGTGGAGTCGTGGTTGCGGCGGCTAAATCAACAGGCCATGCGCGGCGCAGCGCTGGCCGCCGGCATTGAGCTGGCCGGTAATGCAGTCTTTGACGCCGATGAGATGGTGAAGATCAGCCAGAAGATTATTGAAGAGGCATGGACCGAAGGCAACTGCGTGATCGTTGGCCGCGGCTCGCAGTGCGTGCTGCAGCACAAGCCGGACGTCTACCACGCCTTTATTTACGCCTGCCTCAAGGAGCGCATCCTGCGCTTGAAGGAGCGGCTGGGGCCCGGCGTCGATGTTGAGCAGCGCACCCGCACCGTTGACGCCGAACGCGCCAAATACCTTCAGGAGTACTACGGCAAGAATTGGTGCAACATGCACCTCTACGACCTGATGATCAGCTCGCGCGAGAATGAAGAGGAGACGGCGGAGGTCATTCTGCGGGCGATGAACGTCTAAGGAGTTTTCGCTTTTGCTATAAACTTCCGTGCCCCATCCATTTCCGCGTTTTTTGCGGAAATGGGTGGGATACCAATGAAATCTAGGTCTACACCATTCCGGAAACTACGTCAAAGCCCCAACTGCCTGCGCCCATCTTCACTGATGCGATGCGCCGTCCACTTCGGCTCCCACACCAGTTCCACGTTCACCTTGCTCACGTCAGGGATGGACGCCAGCCGGTTGTGCACCTGGTCCAGGATCAGTCCGCTGGCCGGGCACTGCGGCATGGTCAGCGTCATGCGCACCTTCACCCACTGGCGCGGCCACTTGGGCGTCGAATCCGGGTCGGGTCCGGTTTCCACTGCATAGATCAGCCCCAGATCCACAAGGTTCAGCTTTACCTCGGGATCGAAGCAGTCGCGCAGCGCGGTGAAAATATCGGCTTCAGTCAGCAAAGTTAGTTCTTGCGCTCCACCAGGAAGCGGGCCAGAGCCTTCAAGCCATCGGCACGGTCGCCGTAGGGCGAGAGCGCGGCAAATGCCTCGTCGATAAGCCGGGCGGCGTCCTTCTCGCTCTGCTCAATGCCGTAAACAGCGGGCCAAGTAGCCTTTTCAACGGCCGCATCCTTGCCAGCCGTCTTGCCCAGTTGCGCTGAATCCACCGTCATGTCCAGCACGTCGTCAACGATCTGGAAGGCGAGGCCGGCCTTGGAGCCGAACAGCGTAAGCCGCTCCACATCCTCCGCATTCGCACCGGCAAAGACGCCGCCCGCCACTACGGCCACGCGGATCAGCGCACCGGTCTTGGCGCGATGGATGGCCCGCACCAGCTCCGGCGTGGGCTTCTTGTGTTCGCTTTCGATATCCAGCACCTGTCCACCGATCATGCCGTCCACCGTGCCCACCGCATTGGCGATAAGGCCGATGATCTTGACCACCGCAGCCGGAGGCGCGTCCAGACCAGCCAGCACCTCGAAGGCGCGGGTCTGCAGAGCGTCGCCCGCTAGAATGGCAATAGCTTCCCCGAAGACCACGTGGCAGGTGGGCTTGCCACGACGCAGGTCGTCGTTGTCCAGCGCGGGCAGGTCGTCGTGGATCAGCGAGTATGTGTGCAGCATTTCGAGCGCCGCACCGAGGTTCTCAATCCCCTTGGGCACCGCGCCGTTGATGGCGACCGCAGCCTGATAGGCGAGCACGGGCCTGAGCCGCTTGCCACCGGCAAAGGTGGAGTGGCGCATGGCGCCGTGGATCGACGCGGGCACAGTTTCGACCGTAGGAATCAAAGCTTCCAGCGCCTGGTCGGTCAACTCCGCGCCTGCTTTCAGCAATGTCTTAACATCGGCAGCCATAGCTCTCTTATTCTATCTGAGCCGCGCGCCATCGCCGTTCGAGCAAGATCAAGCCTGTGAGCAGCAACACAGCAAGCACGGTCAGCCAGCGACCCAGCAGCACGTCAGGCGTCGATCCCCAATCCACCGTCAGGCGAACGTCGCCCGCAGGAACGGGTACGGCCATCAACCCATCGGCCCGCGCTGGAAGACTGTCCACCAGCCGCCCATTCACGCGCACCCGCCATGCAGGATAGCTGCGCAAACGCAGCACCAGGTAGCCGGTCTGCGCTGGATGGGCATGGATTTCAAGGTGCTCGGCGCTACCTTTGGCGCGCTTTGCTTCGGCGGAAAACACCTGCGCGCAACTGCCCTGCCGGCTCAACCAGAGCAGTGGAGGAAGGTCGTCGTCTGGAGACATGTCGGCGGGCAAAGGCTGCTCCACGCCCAGTACCGTCGCCGGATCAGCAACCAGGCAGGCGTCCGGGAGACCGGTGGCCACCAGTCCGTTGTCAGCGCCCGGCGGGACGTACTCGTCCATGCCGCGAAAGCCCGCGCCAGCACTCCACGCCTGCACCATGCCGGCTACTGAGTCCTCGTCGTCGCAGACCTGGAAAAACCACCGGCTTGCGCCCAGCGTGAGCCCGGCAAAAACCACGCAGGCCGCGCCAACCACCAGCCAGCCACGCCAGCGCTCACCACTTTTATCCGGCCACACCGCAGCCGCCACAGACACGCCCATGGGCGCTTCGAGCGCCACCAGCCAGCGCCAGGGAAACTGCAGGTAGCGCAGCTTGGGCAGCGCGTTCCACACCGCATGGGTAAAGGGAAACTGCAGCGCCAGCACGCCTAAGGGGACAATGGCCAGCGGCAGCCACCAGCGCAGGGCGCCGGGCAGGCGCTTTCGCCGCCAGCAAACCAAAATCGCAACCAGAGTCGCAGCCACCATGGCTACCGCGATCAGCGAAACCTGATGCAAAACCTCATCGTGGAAGCCAAGCACCGGGTCGGCGTGGCGTGCGAACAGCCAGTTGTTTTCGAGCATCTGGCCGGGGCTCAGGTTCACCTGATTCAGGTCAGCCCACGCCTGCTCGCCCGCCACCGGCAGCAGATAGACGGCCGTGAGCGCGATGCCCAGCGGCGCAGCCACCGCAGCCCGCAGTACCGGTGCCCACGAGCGCGACGCCAGCGCCGCCACCACGGCCAGCACCACCAGCAGATAGCAGGCCATCACCGCTACGGTTGGATTCGAGAGCCACGCCCCGGCCACCACCAACGCCAGCGCTGCCGCCGAGCCGTCAAAGACGCTTCGCCACACCGGCAACGCTTTGCCGAACCGCCCGCGTAGCGCGAACTTGAACAACAGCGCCATCCACAGCCCACCGGACAGCTCCGCAAAGGCAGTGCGCTCGTATGCCGTGAACAGCGCGTAACCACTGAAGATGGCCACGCATCCCGCCAGCGTGGCCGCACCGTCGTCAAGGAGCTCCCGCGCCATCGATCGCGCGCCCAGACCGGTGGCCGCCAGCAGCAGAAACGTCAGCACCGTTGGCACCCACGCCCACGGCAGTACAACTCCGAGCGCCGCGCCGAGCATCCAGGTCAGTGGCGGATAGAAGACAAAGCGCGGCTCGCCCGCGCCAAAGTTGGCGTCCGGCGTCCAGTGCGGATATGGGATGCCGGCGTGCCAGGCCTTGAGGGCATCGAGCCAGCTCAACAGATGAAAGTTGAAGTCGTGCCCGCAGGAGTTGCCGCGCACCAGTTCCGGCAGAACGGCCACCAGCGCCGCCAGCAGGATCAGCACCACGCCCGTCAGGTTGGGCTTGTGCGACGGACGAGAATTCTCGGCGATGCTCATGCGCGCGGCATCCTAAAGCCAGTGTGCGCTGAGCGGTTTACGCGGAGGAATGCGGCCATAGGCGTGCATCCCCTCGCCCAACATCAGCCCGCCGCGCACCGCGTAGCCTTCCGGCACTTCGAGCATCTTCCGAACCGGCTCATAGAGGCCAGCGATGCGGGTCAGATACCCGGCCCAGCAAACGCCCAGTCCACGCGCCTCGGCTGCCAGCTCCAGGTAGGTCAGCGCGATAGCGCCGTCCTCTTTGCCCCATGCATACTCCTCAGGGGCACAGGCAACCACCACGGTTGAAGCGCCGCGCAGTACAAAATCTTCACCGCTGTCCCACCGCTGCAGCAGGGTCGGGTGCAGCCTGCCAACCCGGCCACCGTTCACTATCTCCTCTGCAAGTGCGTGCACCTTCTCACGGCCATCAACGACGATCCAGTGCAGCTTTTGCGAGTTGGAAGCCGTGGGAGCGCGCCGAGCAACCTCCAGCAGAGCCTTCATCGTCGGCCTGCCTACGGGCTCCGGCTTGAACTCGCGCACTGAGCGGCGGCTCATCAAAAAGCCATCCATCGTGGCAGGGGAAGGCCAATCTGTGAATGCTGGCAGAAATGACTCGTCCGGCAAATCGGCATGTTGAATGGCGTGCGTGAGGCAAACAGCAACGCAGTGGCCGCAGAGGATGCAGTTGCCCTCCGGAACCTCCACTGGAGAACCCTGCTCGTCCTGCGCAAGAAACCTTGCTGGACAAACCTCAACACACGCCCCATCGTGGAGGCAAAGATCCTGGTCAACAGTAATCCGGCTCATACACGCTCTTTCTTTCTTGCTTCATCGCCCGACAGGAATCCCTGCCTCTTTCGATTCAAGTGTAAATCGAGGCCATATTGATCCAGCGCTCAAATAGAAGTACCGTGCCCCATCCATTTCGCAGGCTTTATCGCGAAATGGGTGGGAAGCCTACACACTATTTAATGGCCTGATCTATAGTCCCTAGTCCCCTCAGTCCCTGCTTCTTCATGGTCTCAGCCGCAAGGTGTGGCGCGTCTGGGCGGCCACGGCATCGCTGGTAAACGGCAGAGCGAAGGTAGTACCGCCGTACCAGTCGTTCCACTGGTCGCGGAAGTAGCCGCTATACGGATTGCCGCTCTGGCCGAGCACGATGTTCTGCGTGGAGCTGTCCACGCTGCTCCAGTCCATGGTGAAGCGTTGCGAGGGGCCGAAGGCGCGGCCTACCTGCTTCACCGTGGTGGTGTCGCCGCTCTGGGGCTGTGTGCCGGTTCCGGCAACGCGGCCAACGAACGGCAGAAAACCGCCCAGCGGGTGCTCAATGTCCACCACGTGCCAACTGCCATAAGCCCACTTGGTCAGGTCAGAGGGCGCTTTGCCGTCGTTCATGCCCTTGCGCACGGCTGCGGTCAGCAACTCGTCCCAGTTCTTGTAGGCCTTGGGCAGCCATACCGGTTTGGCATGCATCACAATCTCTTCTTCGGCAAAGTTCGACTCCATCCACCGGTACTCGGTCCAGTCCTTGCCGAGCTTGGGTTCCAGAATCAGTGGCCACAGCGCCTTGCGTGTCTGCGTCACAATGGATGCCGCCACCGAGTCGGTGGTGAGCCGCCCGTCCCAGTTGCGCAAAAGGTCAGCGGCCTGCTTCAGCCGCGCATCCGTAGCTCCGCCGTCCGCATGGTCAATGGCATAGGCGATGCGCTGGCCCAGTTCCTGATCCACTTCGCTGTAGACGTCGGTCTGCACGGCCAGCATGTCTTTGGGCGTAAGCCCGTTGCGGCCTTCGAGAGATTTGTAGATGCGCTCCACGCGGTAGGGCTCGATCCACTCACTGGTGATGGGGTACTTCGTCTTCTCCGTTGTCACGCGCGCATTAGCTGTGGCTAGAAAACCGGAAGGAGGATCGACCGCCTTCGGCATATCGTCGAAGGGGATGTACGCCACGGAGCTGCTGGGGCCAACCGGAGAGAATCCCTTCCATTCCTCGCGCAGGTTCATCGGATCAAAGGGAAGCGGATAGCTTCCGCCGCGGTACTCACTGTTCCTGATCGGAATCCGCCCCACCGCGTGATAGGCAATGTGCCCCTGATCGTCGGCGTAGACAATATTCAGCGTAGGCCAACACCAATCGGCCAGTGCGGCTGAAAACTCCTGCCAGTTCGCGGCCGTGTTCACGCGGTAGACGGGCATGGTGTTCAGCTGTGGATCATAGATGGTCCACTTCAGCGCGATGCCGCGTTTCTCCTTGGGCAGGATTGGATTCAGCAGCGGGCCGTGATCGGTGAACTCGACATCGAGCTTCACGTCGCGGCCGCCGCGCACCTTGATCGTCTCGTGGTCCACGCGCAGCGGCGTCCAGCTCTCGTCGTTGCGCTCGAAGTTGCCTTTGCCGTCGAGCTTCTCGATGTAGAGATCCTGCACGTCGCCCATCAGCGCGGTAATGCCCCAGGCCACGTGTTCGTTGTGGCCCTCGATCACCAACGGCATGCCAGGCAGCGTGACTCCCGCCGCGTGATAGCCGGGCGCTTTCAGGTCTGCCATGTACCAGATGTTCGGCTCGGTCAGCCCCAGGTGCATGTCGTTGGCCAGCAGCGGCTTTCCGCTGGCCGTGTGTGCTCCGCTCACCACCCAGTTGTTGGAACCGGGTGTGCATCCGTCGCAGGCGGGAAGGCCCTGCAATGCCCGCAGCCCGCGCGGGTCAACACTTGCTAAGCCAAGACGGCTCGCTAACCCAAGCCGCGCCAGCTCCGTGGAAGGCGGCGCAACAGACGGCGGCAAAGCCCTGGTCTCGGTCGGTTCGTCGTCCTCGTCATCATCGTCACTGCTGGCGGTGTGCGCCGGATGCACCACCGGTTTGTCCAGCTCGTGCGGAATGCCGGTCGGAGGCCGGTCGCGCCACGAACCCACCGGGTAGAGGTCCGCTTCGAGCCGCTCGTCGTTGAGCATGGCCGCCACATGCTCGCGCGCCAGCTTGGCCTCCCAGTGGGTGTCGAGCATCTGCACCACCAGCATCCCGATGGAGAGCGAATCGACGCCGGTCCACGGCCTGGGCTTGTAGGCCAGTAGCCGGAACTCCGCCGGCAGCGCGTCGCCACGCTGCGCGATAAACAGATTCACGCCGCGCGCATAAGCGTCCACACGGGCACGGTCAGCCGCAGACAGGTTGGCGTAAACTCGCTCGGCCGTGGCGCGGAACTGCAACACGCGCTGCGCCTTGTCGGTTGCCACCTGCGTGGGGCCCAGAATCTCCGCTAGCTCGCCGGCCGCATCGCGGCGCATCATGTCCATCTGCCACAGCCGGTCCTGCGCTGTCACATAGCCCTGCGCCATGAAGAGATCGGCCTCGCTGGCAGCCTCTATGTGGGGCACGCCGTGGCCATCGCGCCGTACCGTAACCGGCGCCCAGAGCCCAGCTACCTGCACATTGCCGTCCAGCACCGGCAGCGCCGCAAGAGCCGCCACGCGCAACCACAACACTCCCGCGCCCAGACCCACGGCTACCAACACAAACAATCCGGCCAGCGTCCAAAGCAGAATCCGCGCCCAACACCGCATGTGCCGCGGTTTACTCGCACCAGCCCGATCAATCGAAATCCTCTTAGCCATGGTCCTTCACAGAATAACCCCGGAATGGCGCGTTGGACCTTGCTGCTTTATCTGGCACGCACGGTGTTTAATGTCTGCATGGCTCAGCTTGAGTATTTTCGCCTGTCAGTCTTCCGCGCCGTGGCCGAACATCTGAGCTTTCGCAAGGCGGCAGAGGAGCTGTATCTGACCCAGCCGGCCGTCAGCCTGCAGATCAAGGCTCTTGAAGAGGAGCTGGGAGCGCAGCTGTTTGACCGCGTGGGGCGCAAGCCGCGGCTAACACCATCGGGCGCGCTGCTGCTGGACTACGCGCACCGTTCCAGCGAGCAGCTCGAGCAGGCGCAGAACGAGATCGCCGCGCTGGGCGGCAGCTATGCTGGACAATTGACGCTGGGCGCGTCCACTACCATCGCGCAATACGTGCTGCCGGCCGTGGTGGGCAACTTCTGCAAAACGCACCCGCGCGTGCGACCGACACTGATCAGCGGCAACACCGAGCACATTGTGGAAGCAGTTGAAAAGGGCACCATCGCGCTAGGCTTCATTGAAGGGCCACCACGCAGCAATGTCGTGCGCACCGAGCCATTTCTGCGCGACGAGCTGGTGCTGATTGCGCCGGCAGCGCACGCCTGGGCGCGCAAGGGCACCATAGCCCCGGCCGCGCTCACTGAAGGGCCGCTGCTGTTGCGTGAACGTGGCTCCGGTACGCGCCGCATCGTTGAGCTGGCGCTGGAACGCGCAGGCATACGGACCAGTGTGCTCAACATCGTCATGCAGCTCGACTCAACCGAAGCTATCAAGTCTGCCGTCGAGTCCGGCTTTGGCTCAGCTTTCGTCTCGCGCTGCGCCATCGCCACCGATCTGCGCCTTGACCACAGCGTGCGCATTGTCACCATTGAAGGTTTGCAGCTCCATCGCGAGTTTCTGGTGGTCTTGCCACGCGGCCCGGAGCTGCGCGGATTGGCGCAGGAGTTCCACCGCTTTCTGCTGGAGCACATTGGCAGGCACACCCGCCGCGCGCGCCCATAAGCCCGGCTAATGAGTCATCACTGCTTCTGCTTGGACCTGACAGCTTACCCCCACGCACACTGAGGACGTGGCTAAGAATATCTTCTTCATCGGACTCATCCTTGCCGCCAGCGGGGTGGTTTCTCCCCCGGTGGCGCTAGCTGCGGGCATTCTCTATGGCTTCACGTTTGTCCACCCCTACCACCTCGAAGCACGCCGGCTCTCAAAGTTCCTGTTGCAGGCCTCGGTGGTGGGTCTGGGGTTCGGCATGAACCTGCGTCAGGTGCTCGACGCAGGCCGCGCCGGGCTGGTTTACACCGCCGCCAGCATCAGCTTTGCCATGCTGGCCGGATGGGCGCTGGGTCGGCTACTGAGCGTGCGGCCCAAGACCGCATTTCTAATCACGGCCGGTACTGCCATCTGCGGCGGCAGCGCCATTGCCGCACTGGTCCCCATCACTGAAGCAGGCGAAGACGACACCGCCGTCTCGCTGGGTGCGGTATTCACACTTAACTCCATTGCGCTGGTGCTGTTTCCCTTCGTTGGCGCGCTGCTGCATCTGAGCCAGACACAGTTCGGCCTGTGGGCGGCGCTGGCCATCCACGACACCAGTTCCGTGGTGGGTGCAACGGCAAAATACGGGGCCGTGGCGCTGACCGTGGGCACCACCGTCAAGCTGGCGCGGGCTCTGTGGATTGTGCCGCTCTCGATTGGAACCGCCATCGTGCGCAAAAGCAAGGCGCGCATCCAGTGGCCGTGGTTCATTCTTCTGTTCTGTCTGGCGGCGGTTGCCAACAGCTATCTGCCCTTGTTTCAGCCAGCGTACCCGGTACTGAAGCATCTGGGAATGGTCGGGCTTACGGTCACGCTCTACTTGATCGGAACAGGACTCTCCATGCAGACGCTGCGTACGGTGGGCGTGCGGGCGCTGTTGCAGGGGGTCGCGCTGTGGATTCTGGTGGGAACCGGATCGCTGGCGCTGATCCTGGGCGGCTGGATTCACGGCTGAGGCATGGCGGAGAAGCTTGCTCAGGCGACGGCGCGCACCAGTAGGCAGGTAATGTTGTCGCGGCCACCGGCTTTGTTGGCGCAACAAACCAGCTTTTCGCAAAGCTCGTCGAGCGGTAGGTCGAGTTCGAGAATCGGCTTCAGCTGCGCATCGTCCAGCTCGCGGGTCAGCCCATCGGAACAGAGCAGAAACAAGTCCCCAGGCTCTGATGCCATCTCAAAGACGTCGGCGGTGACTTCATTCTGCGTGCCCAGTGCACGGGTAATCACGTTACGCAAGGGTGAGTGCAGAGCCTCGTCGTGGGTCATACGGCCGATTCGCACCTGTTCTTCCACCAGCGAGTGGTCCAGCGTGATCTGTTCCAGTTCACCAGCCCTCAGCCGGTAACAGCGGCTGTCACCCACGTTCATCACCCACACCCGACGTTCTTCCAGCACCAAGGCCACCAGGGTGGTGCCCATGCCACTCAAGCGGGCACTGCGCTGCGAACGGCAGTAGATGGCGGAGTTGGCAGCCTGGATGGCGCTCAGCGCGGCATCGCAGATGGAAAACCCGGCGCGAGCGCTCATCAGCCGCATCATCTCGTCCACGGCCAGCGAGCTGGCAATCTCTCCGGCTGCAGCGCCCCCCATGCCGTCACAGACGACATAGACGCCGTTCTCCATCGAGTAGCCGAACGCGTCCTCGTTGGTAGGTCTCTTTCGGCCGCGATTTGTTGTCGCCGAAGCCGTGTAGTGGAGTGAAGCCGAAACCACAATCGATCTCCCATCGCCCAGTTTACACAGGTTTCTTATTGTGCGATGGTCGAATGAACATTCTGTCCCGAAGCAGGGGACGAGGACGCCGCACCAGCAGGCAAATCGAAGACTTGCAACGCTCCGTTGTTCAGCACCGCCAGCTTCCGTCCACTGGGCGAAAGCGCCACGTTACCACCCACGTCAAAGGCCGGGCTAGCCGGCGACTCCATCAGCAACTCTCCACTGGCTCCATCGATCACCCGCACCGCCTGGCCGCGGATGTCGCCCTGATCCATGGGTGCATAGGCACTGATGGCATGGCTGGAAACGAGCGTCTCCTCGGCCAGCCGCTCGCCGTTGGCCGAGCGCACCACCACCGGCCAAACCGAGGTAGCCGGGCTCTCATCCTGCCACACGATCTGGCCATCGGTGCTCATCGCCACCAGACGGCGCTCGCCGTTCAATCCACAAGCCGTTACCAGAATCTGCTTCTCGGTTTGGAAGTCGAGCTGCGGCGCGCAGGTGGAGTCCACCTGGCCCAGAATCCGGCTGCCGCCGGTGAAGTAGTTCAGATTCAGCGTCCAACCGATGCCCCGAGTGCGCAGGGCCTCCACATAGCCCTCGGAGTTGATAGGCAGGTGCAGGAGCGAGCGCACGCGGCTGACCAACAGCACCTGGCCCGACTCGCGGCGCAGGATGCGGACCACAATCTCCGGTTTTGCCTCTTGTCTTGCCTCTGAATCGACTCCATCCACCGTCACTTCGGCGCTAGCCGTGGACGGGGAATCCACATCGCCCGGCTTTGCTGCCGCTGCCACCGGCTCGCGCGAGTTCGACACCAGGAAGCGCTCGCCAGGGTCCAGCTCCAGCCACTCCACCGGCCCCGGAAAGTGAAGTAGCGGCTTCAGGTCAAGGCTGGCGTTGCCTTGTTCCACGCTGTCGCCGTCGCGCAGCAGAAAGTGGCCGTCCTTCAGCATCCACAGGTAGCGCGCGCGGTCGTGCACGGTCCAGATGGTCTCGGTCTCAATGCTGCCCGAGGGCAGGCGCAACACCACGGCGCGAATCTGCCGCTGGTCGTCGCGGTTTGGCTGGTCAGCCAGCGCGCTGCGGCGCAGCAGCCCCGGCACACGAAAGGTAAACAGCAGCCGGTCTTCGTCTACAAAGTCGAGTGTGACAAGGCTATTGCGCTGGCCCAGGTAGAGCGCTCCGGGGGGGGTAAAGCCCAACGGCGCAACCGGAATGGAAGCCACAGGCGGCAACAGCGGCGCAGCGGGAATTCCGCCCGGCAGCGGTCGCACTCTTGGCAACTGCGAGCGCTGACCCGAAACGGGCTCGGCTGGCGGCGTTACAGCCCCCGTAACCACCACTGGAGAAGCGCCCAAAGCTACCAAAAACAGCACGGCACACGCCTGAGTGGCGCGCATTCGTCTCTGCTTTGTCTCCGGCCCGTTCGTCATCCCCATGTATTTTCGCCGATCCACCCGGTTTTGGGCAGTGATACCCAACCAGACGCCGTATGCGACAGTAAAGAAGGAATGAGCAACCAGCCAAACGACTACGAAGCGGCCTGCCAACCGGCCTCACCCACCCCTGAAAATGCACCGAGCCACTGGCTTGGTTACGGTGCCTGCGCGTTGGCCGGGTGCCTGTGGGGCACAGGCTTTTACCTCGGCCGCCTGGCGCTTGACGAGATGAGCGTGGAGCACATGGTGCTCTACCGCTTCCTTTTTGCCTGCGTGGGCATGTTGCCGGTGATCCTGACCCGCGGCCTGAAGCGTGGCGCGCTTTCGCGCCTCACCCGTGGCGAGGTACGCATCCTTTTGATCGCCGCCACCTTCGGCGTTCCCGTACAGTTCCTGATGCAGTTTCACGGCCTGGCGCTGACCACCGTGAGCCACGCTTCGCTGATGGTGGGCGCCATGCCGGTACTGCTGGCAGCGGCAGCCGCCGTCTTTGCTGGCGAACGGCTTGACCGCTTCGGTTGGTTTGTACTGTTTGCCTCCACGGCCGGCGCGGCGCTGGTCACCCTGGGCGGACATCGCGGCCCGGCTGCGCAGGGCGAGCCCACACTGACCGGCGACCTGCTGGTGTTGGCTTCGCTGGCCACCGCGCTGGCCTGGATTCTGCTCAGCAAGAAGCTGATGGAGACGCACAGCCCGCCCGTGGTTACGGCCTGCACCATTCTTTCGGGAACCGCGATGCTGATCGTCGTAGTCGTCGGCGAGCAGTTGCTGGCCCAGCTCATGCATCGCCCCTTTGAGCCCATGCCCTTCGCGCACGTAAGCCTGCGCGCATGGATGGCGCTGGCCGCCAGCGGCGTACTGTGCACGGCCACCACCACCCTGCTGTGGAACTGGGGCCTGCATCACGTACCGGCCTCGCGCGCGGGCGTGTTCCTCAACATTGAACCCGCGCTGGGCTCGGTGCTGGGCGTGGAGCTGCTGGGCGAGCATCTGGGTCCCTTTGCGTGGCTGGGCGGAACGCTGATTCTGGGTGCGGCGCTGGCGTTGACCATGCGCGGCCATGAGCCGGAACCGGCCGTGATTCTGGAATAATGCCGGCCAAACCAAACCTTAGTCATTAATCTGGCCAAATGACGCGTAACGGAGCGAAGGCGTTCCGTCGATACGTCCACTAGTGATTAGTGGAGACTTAATATGACGCTTCTTACCTGGAAACACGACTACGCCGTCGGCGTGCTCGCCATGGACGACCAGCACAGCATTTTGATGGACACCCTCAATGAACTGCGTCTGGCATTGGTGCGCGGTCGCGGCCGCGAGCAGGTTGCAGAGGTCTTCGACCGCCTGATCGAGTTCACTCGCATGCACTTCTGGAGCGAGGAACAGCTGTTGGCCAAGGAGCAATATCCGTTGCTTGAAGAACATCGCGCCGCCCATCACAAGGTGCTGGCCGATCTACTACAGAAGGCGCGGCTGATGCAGTACGGCGAAGGCGGGCGCACCCACGAAATGCTTGAATACCTGCGCGACAGCTATCTGGACCACATCGAAGGTCACGACATCGACTACGGGCTTTACCTGAACGAGCGCGGAATTCTCTAATCGAGCGCGGCGCATATTCGCACAGTCTGGCGCACCTCCAGCGTCGGCAAGTGTTTCTAAGAAGAATCCAATCCCAGCCGTAGCCTTCGGCCAGGATAAGTGCGCAGTTCCGTGCCTGTTTACACCTTTCCGACTCAAGTTCTCCAATTAATAACCGATATTGATTCCAGCGGCGCGAGAACCATGGGAGGAAATCTATGGCGTTGTTGACTTGGAGCAGCAAATATTCAGTCGGCGTTCAAGCGATGGACAAACAGCATACCGTTCTGTTCGACATGGTCAACGAGCTGCATGGCGCCATGATGCAGGGCAAGGCGCAGAACGTTACCGGACCGCTGCTTCGCAAACTGGCTGACTACACTCACAAACACTTCGCTGAAGAAGAAGCTGTGATGGCTTCAAAAAAATATCCCGAATTGACTCAGCACATCGCATTGCACCGCGAGCTGACCAAGAAGGTTGAGGAGTTCATCACCCGTTTCGAGCGTGGAGAAAACACCCTCAGCCTGCATCTGTTGAACTTTCTGCGCGACTGGCTAACCAACCATATCCAGAAAGTCGATCACAACTACGGTCCCTATCTGAACGAACAAGGGGTCAGGTAGAAAGGCACGACAAACGTAACAAGGCACGTCCCCAACGCACGATGTTGAGAGATCCCCAGGAGGTTCTGTCCATGTCCAATGTTCATCGTGACTCCAGTGTTGGAGTACGCCTTCTCGATTGCGATCACCGCGAAATCGTTGAGATCTTCGACGAAGTCGAGAGATACGTTGCCGCAGGCAACAGCATGCAGCGCGTCTCCCGCCTACTGAACAGCCTGACGCACATCAGCCTGTCGCACTTTGCTCTGGAAGAAAGCATGATGCTGGCCACCCGCTTCCCTGGCCTGGAGCTGCACCGGCTCGAACACCAGTGGTTGGATGAACAGACCCGAACACTGGAAACCCGCTTGAAACGCACAGGCATCAATCCCGACGACATGATGCTGAAGTTTCTGGCCCAGTCTCACATTGGCCACATCCAGCATGGAGACCTGAAGTTCGGCTCATGGCTGGGAAATACGCCTATAGGCGGGCCAGCCGAGCCCGCGCTCGCTGAGAACGAAAGCGCAATGGCTTAGCCCTCAAACGAAAGTTGTGTGCTGAGCCACGAAGGCGCGGCTGGTTTGGGCGGAGACGCCAGATCGTAGACCAGCCGCTCCAGCACGATCCGCTTGTCGGGCGGCGAGGAGCGCAGCTCCAGATCGGCACGCGCCACCAACCGCAGCGCTCGCGTCAGTTCCTTGCGACTTTTGTAGCGCCGCGCCTGGCGAATCAGATCGTCGGCCGCAAACGGCGGCATCCGGAAGCCCTGCCACAGCGCCTGCCAGATTGCCCGCGAATCCCGCACATTCTTTTCCAGAATCACCAGCATCTGCCGGAAGGTGCGCGCCAGCATGTAGAGATGGCCGATGGCTGCGTCCTCGCCCGCGTCGGAGCTGTTCAGCAGCCCATGCAGCAGCGCCAGCGCGCGCGCCGGATCATGCGCACTGATGGCGTCCGTCAGCTCGTAGAGCGAGCGCTGCTTGGCGCCCAGAACCATCGTCTCCACATCGCCCAACGTAATCGACGGACGAGGCGGAACGTAGAGTAGAAGTTTTTCCAGCTCCGACGCGATCAGCATCATGTCGGTGCCCAACGCATCTACCAGTTCGTGGGCCGCATCCTGCTCCACGCGCACGTTCTCGTGCTGCGCGGTGGCCGCAACCCAGCGCATGGCGTCTTCCTCGTTCACATGCGCCAGCTCCACCATGCCGCAGTGCTCGCCCAGCGTCTCCTTCAGACGGTCAAAGCGATTTTTGTCGTCCATCTCCATGCGGCGCACGTCAGAGGGGATGTGCACAAAGTCGGCCACAAAGATGAGCAGCGCCTGCGGATTCGGCGAGCGGAAGTAGCGCTCCAGCGCGGCAAACTCGTCCTTCTTGGCGCCGCGCGTATAAAGCGTGCGCAGATTGCGGACAAAGATCACCTGAAAGGGAGCCATCAGCGAGGGCGTCTGCGCGCGATCCAGCACTTCAAAAAGGCTGGTCTGTGCAAGGTCCAGATCCGAGAGGCAGAAGTCGCGCAATTCCTCGGGCACAAAGGCCTTCAGCACAGCCGCGCGGCACCGGTCATAGAGAAAAATCTCGTCGCCGGCCAGCACATAGCCGGGCTTCAACTGGCTGCCATCCTTGGCCCCAGCTTCCATCTCGGCCACAAAGCGGCCTACAGCGGAAAAACCCGCTCCCCAGCGCGCTCCGCTCAACTGGCTCTCTCCCGGCTTGAATCTGCGTGCTTCATCTCGCTCCAGCATACCGTCTGCGGGGGCTGCCGGCATAGGTGGAAAAAGACAGGGGGTAGGGAATAGGGAACGCCACTACCCCGCAGTTCGCCGAGGAATTTCAGAACAGCTCATCAAGATCGCGGAACTGCTCGGTTGTCGGGCGGCGTAAGAATCCTATTCCCTACTCCCTATTCCCTACTCCCTGTTCCCTATTCCCTGCTCCTAAAACCCTTCCAGCACATCCGCCACCAACTGCCGCGCAAAGTCGCGGGCCAGGCGGTCAATGGCCGCCGGATCTTCCTGCAGGAAGGTCGTCAGATCTGTGGTGGACTGGTACTGCTGGCGGAAGACGTAGTTGTCGTTCTTGTAGAGCACGCGTCCGTCGCGCGCATTCACCGTGACGGAAGCCACCACCGTGATCAGGAAGCTCGACGACTGCTGGGTGGACGAGTTGTAGGTGTAGGGCGCGACGGCTTCCTTCAGGATGGTTCCGTGCACAATGGCGTCGGCATCGCCTGAATCGGTGGGCGAAACGCGAAAGCGGGTGCGAGTGGCAAACTCGCGGATGACGGCGTTGGTCATCACAGTTTCAGTACGGTAAGCCTCGGTGCGCGTGGCAAAGACGGGCACCGCCAACGTCCTGACGCCGGGCGGCAGATGTGTGGCCGCGCCAAGCGTGTGATAGCCGCAACCAGCCAGCCCCAACAGGCCAGCCAACGAAACCAGAGCGAAAATCCGCATACTGCCATCTTAGCGCGCGCCGGCAGGGTTGGCAGCACGCCCGATAGTGGATCAATCCGCACACACCTGCCGCGCTGTGTCGCGCCTCACTGCTCTGTTCAAAACGGCCAGCGTATACTTTTTGAGGTCTTAAAGGGATTTCAACTGTCTGTGCGGTTACGACTTCTAACTTGCTGTTCTTTCGTCTTTTTCTTGTTCTCAGCACCAACTCTTGTTGCCGAGCCAGCCGAGCCACATCCGGGCGCCGATCCCCACCCTGTCACCGACATCTTCGTTGTACGCGGCTCTGAGACGCTGCAATCGCCTCATCAGGTCGGCTACCGGCTGGTGGAGTGGGCGCAGCAGCGCGGCCGCTGGATTGCACCCGACTTCGGTTACTACGACACCGGCTACGCGCACGATCAGCTCTGGTTTGTGGGCGCGGGCGCTGACGTTCTGCATCGCCGTCACATGCTCTGGACCGAGGAGATCTACCTGGCCCAGGCCAACGGCTCCGAAGCCCACAATCAGCGCTCCATGTGGCTGTGGACGGTGTTTGAACTGAACCTGCGCAAGCGGCTAAGCGCCGAGCTGGTCTCTTACCCCACTCTGCCGCTCGACCACGCGCAACCGTTCGGCTACGACATTGACCGCTTCAAGATGGAGTGGAAGGCCACGCCGCATTGGCTGGTGGGTCCCGGCTACACGGCCACCACGCTCGCCCCCGGCTACGCGTGGCAGAGCCGACCCTTTCTCACAGCTACGCGCAAGAGTCACAACGGCGACTACGAGGTATGGCTGCAGCGCATCCCCACCGGCGCGCAGGTGCAACTGCGCTACATGCTGGTCCGCGACGAGCGCTAGCGATCCGGCCCTCAAATCGAAGCACCGTGCCCCATCCATTTCGCAGGTTTTATCGCGAAATGGGTGGGAAGCCTGCACACTTTTTTGGGACCGAATCTATAGTTTTCCGCTAAACCCAGGCCGTAGCCAGCATTCCGATGCGCACCGGCGACAGTTTGAGCCCGTCGGCGCGGTCACGGAAGTAAAGCTCGTTCAGCCTGTCGGTGTCCGCCTGCTCGAAGTCAGAAAATCCAGCACTGCGCAACTCCTGCTCCAGCACATCCGGATGAAAGAAGAGTCGCAACGGTTCGCCAGCATCAATCAGCCGCTTTGATAGCCGATCAAAGATGGCGCGGCGCGCGGCGGTCAGCATCTCAGGAGCAAAGACGTAGTCAAATGTAACGCCGGAACCCGCGGGCAGCGCCACAATGGTATCGAGCGTAGCGCGGAAGGCCGCGCGGGTAAGGTAAGGCACCACGCCCAGCCAGCTGAAAAATGCCGGGCTGCTGTTGTCAAAGCCCGCACTCGCCAAACCCTCGGCAAGTGTGCGGTGTTCAAAGTCCAGCGGGACATAAGTGAGGCTGGTGGGCTCGGCAATACCCGTCTCCGCCAGCAGCGCGCGTTTCCACTGCTGAGTTGCCGGAAAGTCCACCTCGAAGACGCGCAAATCGGGAAAGGGATTGCGATAGGCGAAGGTGTCGAGCCCCGCACCCAGCACCACGAACTGGCAAACGCCTGCGGCCACCGCTGCGGCCAGATGATCCTCCGCATACCGGCTGCGCGCCGCCATGTACGCCCGGAAATCCCGCGCCACCAGATGCTGCGCCCGCTCCATGTCGCGCGCGTACTCAGTCCCGATCAGCCGCACGGCGATGGGATCGTCGAGTACCGGCGGATGGTCCGTCAACTGGTGGGCCGCGCGGCGGATGGCCACACGCAGCGCCGTTCGGCTAGCTTTTCCTGCTCGCATTTATCTCTATTTTATCGACTAGGCCGTGCGCGTATCCTGTGTGCATGAGCTGGACCACGAGTTGGACGATGACTTGGATTGGCTGGGCGCTGCTTTCGGCTGTCTTCGCCGCTGCGACGGCGATCCTGGCCAAGCTGGGCGTGGCTCATGTGGATTCAAACCTGGCCATGGCTTTGCGCACCACCGTGGTGGTGGTGTTTGCGTGGTCCATGGCGCTGGCGCTTGGCAAACACGGCGAACTACGCGCGCTCGACCGTCGCACTCTGCTCTTCCTCGGCCTCAGCGGGTTGGCCACCGGGCTCAGCTGGATCTGCTACTTCCGCGCACTGCAAATGGGCCCAGCCTCGCGTGTAGCCCCGCTCGACAAGATGAGCGTACCGCTGGTGATGGTGTTTGCCTGGCTATTGCTGGGTGAAAAGCTCACGGCGCCAACATTGATCGGTGGCCTGCTCATCACCGCCGGCGCGGTGGTGATGGTGCTGGGCTAGAGCGCGGGCCGACCTTGATCCGACGCGGCTAAGCCGATGTGTTGCGAGGGTTTGTCGCGCCCCTCCGGGCGCAGGCCATTTCTCTGCCACCTACCCAGGGTTCCGCCCCGCCAGGGCGAAAGACGTTTCTGCGGCAGGAGCTACGCGTTATTGCTCCGGCCCTCCAATAGAAGCACCGTGCCCCATCCATTTCGCAGGTCTTATCGCGAAATGGGTGGGAAGCCTACACCCTATTTAAGAGGCGGATCAATAGACAGTTTGCAGGCTTCGATTTAAGCGCCGGAGCAATAGAGCCGTATGCGTTCCCTATACTGTGGGTGTGAGTTGCGAAATAAAGTTCGAAGATCAAACGCCGTCAGCGCGCCAATTTGCGCGCATCGTTCTCACCGGCTTCATGGGCTCGGGCAAAAGCACGGTGGGCCCTCTCCTGGCTACCCGCCTCGGCTGGCGCTTTGTCGACGCCGACGACGTGATCGAGACCGAAGCCGGCTGCACTATCCCGGAGATCTTCCGCCAGCACGGCGAGGCAGGCTTCCGCCAGCGCGAACACGCGGCCATTGCGAGGCTTGCTGCTAAGGACCAGCTGGTGCTGGCGCTGGGCGGCGGCGCCATTGAAACCGAGGCTACGCGCACCCTCCTGCTGAACCAGCCCGCCACGCTGCTGGTTCACTTAGAGGTGGAGTTGGCCACCACGCTTGCCCGCTGCCAGGGCACGGAGGGCAACCGGCCCATCCTGGCCGACCACGTCAACCTTGCCAGCCGCTACCAGCGCCGGCTTCCGCTCTACCGCACCGCGCATCTGTCCGTCGCTGTTGACCTGCTCACGCCCGCAGAAGTGGTGGATGCCGTCGCCAGCGCTCTTTCGCGAGCCCGCGTCTGAGCGCCCGAACACAGCGCCCACTTCTCCTCGGCTACTCATGCGCAATTCTGCAAACCATCATTCTGTAAACCACTTGGGCCGCTGCGCTTGCTATCATCGGAAGAACGCGGCTGCGCCCACCCTTGGCGTAACTGCAGAATTCCAGCTTCATCATCCCTATGAATCCTCTATCCCAGGCAACACCGACGGACCGGCTGGCATCTCCTCTGGCGGAGGGTCACGAGCCACATCACCCTCATCTGCACGCACCCTCGCCCGGCGCCACGGCCATGCTGCTGCACGACTTCCGCGAGCTATTCAAGGTGAAGGTCGTGGGCTTGGTGCTGGTTACCGGCTGGGGCGGCTTTTATTTGGGCTCCATGCAATCGGGCATCACCAGCCTGCAGCGCGGCCTGCTGGAAACGCTGATCGGCATCGGCCTGGTCTCGGCCGGGGCTGGGGCGTTGAACCAGGCTCTGGAACGCACAACCGACGCCAAGATGAAGCGCACCGCCGAGCGTCCGCTGGCCTCAGGCCGCGTTCCGCTCAGCGTGGGCATTGTGCTCGGCCTCGGCGCTCTGATTCTGGGCGGCGCGTGGCTGGCTTTCACCACCAACCTGCTCACCGTCGCTCTGGCCATGCTGACAGCCTTTACCTACGTGGCCATCTATACGCCGCTCAAGCGCGTCACCACATTGGCCACCTTCATCGGCGCGTTTCCCGGCGCCATGGGGCCCTTGCTCGGCTGGACCGCCGCACGCGGCCAGGTGGAGTGGCCCGGGGTGGCGCTGTTCGCCATCCTTTTTGTCTGGCAGTTTCCCCATTTCATGGCCATTGCCTGGCTCTACCGCGAGGATTATGCTCGTGCCGGCATCCGCATGTTGCCCGTGGTCCAGCCCGACGGATTCTCGACAGTGGTCGAAGCGCTGTTCTATGCCGTGGCCATGATCCCGGTCAGCCTGGTGCCCTGGTGGCTCGGTCTGGCTGGCCCCTGGTATGCGGGCATCGCCACCGTGCTGGGGCTCGTCTATCTCGGCTACACCATCCGCTTCGCCCGCATCCTGAAGGCCGAAACCGAAGAAGAAAGCCGCCGCCTGGCGCGCGATCTGCTCAAGATCAGCGTCGTCTATCTACCACTACTCTTCACCGCGCTCATGATCTGCGCTGGCCCGTCGGGCAAAGGCCTGTAAACCCGCACCTCCAGAGGTCGCTATGCCGAACAACAATCCCCGTGGAGCTATTGCCGCCATCCTCGCCATCAGTCTTGCGGCCACGCTGTTCCTCTTCTGGCTCATCTACGTGCATCCGGCTGCGGACGCGGCCAACGCCCGGTACGCGTTTCTGCCCGCGCTCAACGCCGTCTTCAACGGCCTCAGCGCGGTGGCGCTGCTCGTCGGCTACGTCTTTGTGCGCTCCGGCCGCATCCAGGCCCATCGCGCTTCCATGATGACCGCCTTCGCCTGCTCCACGCTGTTTCTGCTGGGCTACATTGCCCACCACGCGCTGCACGGCGATGTGCGCTATCCGCTCGATGCGCCTCTGCGCGGCTTCTACCTGTCGCTGCTTGCCAGCCACATCGTGCTGGCCATTGTGGTCTTGCCGCTGGTGCTGATCACCTTCTTCCTCTCGCTCACCGGCCGTATTCCAGCGCATCGCAAGGTGGCCCGCTGGACCTTCCCGCTCTGGCTTTACGTCTCGGTCACTGGCGTCATCACCTTCGCGATGCTGCGTTTGGCAAGGGGTTAACCCATGGCTACCGAACAGCACAGCTCCGGCTCAACTACCGCCATGCCCGACGACGGCACCCGCCAGCTGCTGCAGTGGGGCGGGTCGATTCTGGGCGCGGGACTGGTGGCCCTGGTGCTGCTGGAGACCCTGCTGGGCGGCTTTACGCCCACCGGCGCCACCACCAACGCCGGATGGTTCACCCTGATCGTCGTGCTCATGTCGCTGCCCTTTGGAGGGCTGCTGCTGACGCTGGGCGTGGCCAAATGGCTGCGCAACCGCTCATTGGCGCGCCGGAAGTAGCAAATTCGCCCGCTGCTGCTGCGCGTTTGTTATTCTTTTCACTGAACCGGAGAGCAAGTTTATGGCAAAAAGCGTTAACAAAGTCATTCTTCTCGGCAACGTCGGCAAAGACCCCGAGATTCGTTCCACACCCAGCGGCGCAATTGTCGCCAATTTCACCCTGGCCACCAGCGACAACTTCCAGGACCAGCAGGGTGCCTGGCAGGAACGCACCGAGTGGCACACTTTGGTCGCCTTCAAGCGCACAGCCGAGATTGTCCGCGACTACGTGAAGAAGGGTTCCAAGCTCTACATCGAAGGCAAACTCCAGACGCGCAGTTGGGATGACAAGCAGTCCGGCCAGAAGAAGTACCGCACTGAAATCATCGTCAACGACATGTCCCTTTTGTCGGGCCGCGACGAGGGCTCTGGCGGAGGCGGCGGAGGCTACAGCCGCAGCTCGTCGAACGCCTCGAGCTCGTCCAATTCATACGACCAGCGCCCGCCCGCCGGTGGCCCCGACGATGCCGTCTCTCAGTCTGCCGAGATCTCCGACGACGATATTCCGTTCTGAGACAGTTGGCAGCGCGCAGTTGTCAGTTTTTTGCTGAGCCGGGGAGAATCCGGCTGTCCCTCTTCAGGATTGGGCAGCCGTGGTTTCCTCGGCTTTTGCTTCGTCGCGCAGCCGATAGATCCGCAAACGGCCCAGCAGCGAGGCCGGACCGCTAACGCTGAGAAGAACCAGATTGCCCTCATAAGTGCGGCTGTGCACGACGGTTCCAGCATCGATGGCCGCCAGCACTCCGCCTTCCTGCTGGGGCACGCGCAGCTCCGCGCTTACCACCTGGTCAGAATGCAGAGCCCGATCGATCGCTTCCAGCAGCCCTTCCAGTCCCTCGCCCGTCCGCGCTGAAACCGCCACCGCCTCACCGCTGCTGGCCCGCTCCCGAACCCCGGCGCGTTCCTGTTCGCTGAGCAGATCGATCTTGTTCAAGACCTCGATGCGCGGCTTGGCCAGCACCTCAAGCTCATCCAACACCTTCTCCACCTGAGACTTCTGCTCGATGCCGTACGTGGACGAAGCATCTTGAACATGGACCAGCACTTCCGCCTGCGCCACCTCTTCCAGCGTGGCCCGGAAGCTGGTGACTAGCGTGTGGGGCAGATTGCGAATAAAACCGACTGTATCCGAGAGCAGAATCTTGCGCCGGCTCGGCAACTCAATAGCGCGCAGCTTGGGGTCGAGCGTGGCAAACATGCGCGAAGACTGCAGCACCTGCGCGCCGGTCAGCGCGTTGAAAAGCGTGCTTTTGCCGGCGTTGGTGTAGCCCACCAGCGCCACAGTGGGCACCGGAACAGCCTCGCGCCGCTGGCGCTGCTGCTTGCGCACACGGCGTACGGCTTCCAGATCGAGTTTCACCAGGTCAATGCGCTGCTTGATGCGCCTGCGATCGGTCTCTAGCTTGGTCTCGCCCGGTCCGCGCGTGCCAATGCCGCCGCCCAGTTGCGACATCGATTTGCCCCGGCCCATGAGCCGTGGCAGCATATATTGCAACTGCGCCAGCTCCACCTGCAACTTGCCTTCGCTGGTGCGTGCATGGCGCGCAAAGATGTCGAGGATGAGCTGGGTGCGGTCCAGAACGCGGCACGGCAAAGCCGCTTCCAGGTTGCGAAGCTGCGTCGGCGTCAGATCGTGGTCAAACAGCACCAGATCAGCCTCAACCGAGGCTGCCACGCCGGCAATCTCTTCCACTTTGCCAGAGCCAACCAGAGTGGCCGGGTCAGGCTTCTGACGCCGCTGCAGGATTTCAGCCGCAACTTCGCCGCCCGCGCTTACGACCAACTCGCGGAACTCAGCCAATGACTCGGAGACGTCAAGCTCCGTGTCACTGGCTGGCTCCAGAGATTTTTCCGGTACAGGTGGAAGAATCAGATCGGCAGTATGTTCATCTTCACTTGAAGGGCATACAACTGCGCGTCGCACGGCCAATGAGCCCGCACGGTTGCTGTGCGGCCAGGCCGCCAGGTCCACACCCACCAAAACGGCCCGCTCCCGCTTTTCAGCCGCGCCCGTCCTGCGTTGTTCAACTGCCAATCGATTCCGCTCCCTGCCTGTTAGCGCAGCTCCCCTGAAATAGCAGGCGCCGCCGGCACCGCTACGGGAGCCGCACCCACGCCAGTCGGCACTGCCGACGGACGGTGATCGGTATGCATCACGCTGCGATTGCTGACCACAGTCGAAATGGCATGTTTGAAGATCAGTTGTTCCTGGCTGTTGTTCTCCAGAAGAACTGAATACTTGTCGAACGAACGGATCTTTCCGGTGAGCTTGACGCCGCTAACCAGGTAGATCGTAATTGGGGTCTTGTCCTTGCGAACGGTGTTCAGGAAAGTGTCCTGAATATTTTGTGCCGGCTTGCTATCCATGTGCCGATCTCCTGCTTTCCACTGAGGGGAGTTTGGGTGATACTGCGGTTCCGTGAAAACACAAAGAAGCGGGTACGACTCCGGATCTCCGAAGCCGCATTTCCCCGCAATGAGAACACAATAGCCCGGATTTCATTTGTTTTCAACCCCTAAACATATTTCAGTCAATCTGGATCGCCAGCCATCCGGCCCAGGACACGGCGCCCCGGCCTTTCCGCTGCTACCATGGATGCGTGAAATCGAACGGTAACTCGCTCCATGCCGCCCTTCAGCCGGTCCCCATGCTGGACCTGAAACGCCAATATCAACCGCTCCATAAGGAATTGCTCACCGCCCTGGACCAGGTGCTTGAGAACCAGCAATTCATCCTCGGCACCCCGGTAGCTACCTTTGAGCAGCAGGCTGCCAGCCAGCTGGGTGTAGCTCACGCTGTGGGATGCTCGTCGGGCACTGATGCCCTGTGGCTCATGCTGGCCGCGGCCAAAATCGGCCCCGGGGCGGCGGTTGTCACCACCCCTTTCAGCTTCTTTGCTTCGGTCAGCTGCATCCTTCGCGCCGGAGCCACGGCACTGCTGGCCGACATTGACCCGGCCACCTTCAACCTGTCACCCGCAGCTGTCGAGCAGGTGCTGGCCAGCCAGCCAGGCAGCCAGGTGCGCGCCGTGCTGCCGGTTCATCTGTACGGCCAGACCGCTGATTTCTTCCCGGACTTTGCGCAAAAGCATGGCGTAGTGGTTCTGGAAGACGCTGCCCAGGCATGGGGTGCGGAATCGGGTGGAGTGAAGGCCGGAGGGCTCGGGTTAGCCGGCGCCTTTAGCTTTTACCCCACCAAGAACCTGAGCGCGGCCGGCGACGCGGGCATGATCGCTACCAATTCGGATGAGATCGCCGAGCGCGCCCGCATGTTGCGCCAGCACGGTATGCGCCGCCGCTACTATCACGATGAGGTGGGCTGGAACACGCGCATGGACGGCTTCCAGGGCGCGGTGCTCTCAGTCAAGCTCCAGTACATTGAGGGATGGAACCAAGCCCGGCGCACAGTGGCCGAGCGCTACCACGCGCTGTTCCGCACTGCGGGACTGGCCGAGGCTGGCCCGTTCCCCGTCAGCGGCATCGTGCTGCCCCACGAAGTGGCTGGCACGCGCCACGTCTGGCATCAGTACGTGATCCGTACCCAGCGCCGCGACGAGTTGCGCGCCTTCCTCACCGAACGCAAGATCGGCTCGGAGATCTACTACCCGGTGCCCCTGCACATGCAGGATGCGCTCAAGAGCCTGGGCTACAAGGAAGGCGACTTCCCCGAGGCCGAGCGCGCCGCTCGCGAAGTTCTGGCCCTGCCCATCTTCGCTGAACTGCGCGAGGACGAACAGCAGACGGTGGTCGCGGCCATCGCCGACTTCCTCAGCTAAGCAAACAGCAGACCAACTGTTGATCGGCAACTAAATACTCTCAGGGTGCCCCATCCTTGCGCCGCATTTCAGGCGTAAGGGTGGGTAGGTAGCGGTCCGAGCGCAGGCATTCACGCTCCCACCCTTCGAACAAAGAACGTTCGAAGGATGGGGCACCCGCCACTTGTTCACCCAACCACCTAGGTCAGCTTTTTCACCTCAACGTGCGAGGCGTCTTCAATAAAGGTGGCAATGGCCGAGTGATCCAGCTCGCCCTTGCCGTCGCCCATCAGTGAAAGCAAAATCTGCTGCACTGCCGAGGTAAGCGGCAGATAAACCTGCTTGGCTTCGGCCGTCTGCAGGGCGTTGCGCAGATCTTTCTGATGCAGCTTGATCTTGAAGCCTGCCTTGAAGTTGCGATTGAAGAGCATGGGAGCCTTGGCATTCAGCACCGTGCTGCCGGCCAGACCACCCTTCACCGCGTTAAAGACAACCTCCGGGTCCAGACCGCAGGCTGTGGTCAGCGTGAGTGCCTCACCCATGGCGGCGATGTTGAGCGCGACCATGATCTGGTTGGCGAGCTTCGTGGTATTGCCCGCGCCTACCGCGCCGGTCAGCGTTACCGTGGAGCCCAATAGCTTGAGCAGCGGCTCTGCCTTGGCAAACAGCTCTGGGCTAGCGCCCACCATGATGGCCAGCGTGGCGTCAATGGCCTTGGGCTCGCCGCCTGAGACCGGCGCGTCGATGAAGTCCACACCCTTGGCTGCGCAAGCCGTCGCAATCTTCTGCGAGACGAGCGGGTTGATCGAGCTCATGTCGATGATGAAGGTTCCCGGCTTGGCGCCTTCCAGCACGCCTCCCGCTCCGAGCACGGCATCTTCCACCTGCGGCCCATCGGGCAGCATGGTGACGATGGTGGTGGTGCGCGCGCCAACCTCGGCGTTCGACTTGGCGCCCTCTACGCCAGTCTTTACAGCGGCCTCCACAGCCGTCTGGTTATAGTCGTAAACCACGGCCGTGTAGCCGGCCTTCAGAAGGTTGGCGAGCATGGGCCGACCCATAATTCCCAGTCCGATAAATCCAATCGTTGCCATCGAGATTCTCCTTGTTTGCGTGTCAAAATTTGCGTTTCAAAAAACTACAGTTGAAGGTCGTCGCTTTCCATGCCGGATTCCGGCTCACCTTGCCGACCTCATGCCCTGGTCCTATTCCGGTTCGGCGGAGCCTGGTCCGGCGGGGCATGGAATACTGTTGAACATGGTTAAATTGATTGCTGCCGCCTTGCTTCTCTCTGCCGCGGTGCTACCCGCTCAGTCCAAACCCCACAAAGCGCCGGGCGCCGACCAACTTCGCTTCACTCTGATTCTCTCGCGCCACGGCGTTCGTCCACCCTTGGCGCCGGTCGCGACGTTGAATCCTCGCTCTGCCCAACCCTGGCCGGAGTGGGAGGCGCCACTCGGCTATCTCACGCCCCACGGGGCCGATGCGATTCGTCAGATGGGCGTCTACCTGCGCTCCGATCTGGCCAAGCAGAACCTTCTGCCCGCCACAGGCTGCCCCTCTGACGGCGACATCTACCTCTACGCCGACACCGACGAGCGCAACATCATGAGCTCGTTCCACACCTTTGCCGCCTTCGAGCCGGGCTGCAAGCCGCGGCCCATTCACACCATTCCGCCCGCGGCTGGCGTGCGCGATCCGATGTTTTCGCCCGGCCCACCAGCATTCCCGGCACTCTCTGCCGAGGCGGTCGCCGCTGACCGGCGCGCCTTCGCGGGTTCCGATGTGGAGACCTTCTTCTCCATCGCTGGCAACCCCGAGCTCAACGAGCTGGCAAAGATTCTCGCCCCCGATCCCGCGCAGCCCGCCGCCAAACCGATCCTCGACGACCCCAACCCGATTGCTGTTGCCTCGTCGCTGATCTCCGACTTCTCTCTGGAGTACGCCGACAACAAGCCCATGGCCGACGTGGGCTGGGGCCGCGTAGACTCGGCCGCTCTGCACCGCCTGATGGTGCTGCAGATCAAGGCCTTCAGCCTCTCCACGCGTACACCATTGGTCGCCCGCACCCACGGCTCCAACCTGATGGCGCACATCCTCGACACCCTGAATCAAGCCGCCCAGGCTGCCACGCCGGCGCAACCGGTGGCAGGCGCCATTGGCCCGGCCGGGGCTCGTTTTGTATACATCAGCGCTCACGACTCCAACCTCATGAATCTTGCCGGCCTGCTGAACTTGAACTGGAACTCCGACGGCCTCGCCTTCGATACGCCACCGGATTCCGAGCTGGTCTTCGAACTTTGGCAGAACCCGCACAGCAAGCAGTACGCGGTGCGCCTGCTCTACCGTGCCCAGACCTTCGATCAACTGCGCTCGGCCGCGGCCCTCTCAAAGACCAACCCGCCTGTCGAGCAAGTGCTCATCGCTCCCGGCTGCACTACTGCCGGCCCCTGCCCGCTGGCCAGCTTCGACAAAGCGGTTCACGGCCTGCTCGATCCAGCCTACGTGCAAGCCGCGATGCCCGCCTTGCAAATCACACCAGCCAACTTCTAAATCTAGGACACTCTTCGCATCGGCCCGCACGCGTCTCTCGAATCATGAGAACCGCGCGCGGGCCGATTCCATTGCGCGCCAATTCTGCCTTCGATCTCCCCGTGCCCCATCCTTTCCGCGCACTTTGCGGAGAGGGTGGGAGACCACGACTGCCAGCCTTCGTTCTTCCCCGCCCTTGCGCTAGAAACAACGCGCAAGGACGGGGCGCGGAAGCATGATTGCCGCGAGTAGAGACGCCCTCAGCTCTTGCGGAACCGCGCCGCCACAGCCTCTGCATTGCGCGCCAGCAAGCCCACGTCGCTGCCCGCCGCTGTAAAGTTGAAGCCCATCTCAAACAGCGTCTCCACATCGTCTAGCCCGCCGGCCAGCGTTCCTGCCGACTTTCCCGTGGCGCGAATCCGCCTGCCTGCCGCAGCCAGCACAGCGCGCGCCTCGGGTGCCTTCGCATTACCCAGATATCCCAGATCGGCAGCCAGATCGCTCGGCCCGATGAACAAACCGTCCACGCCGTCAACCGCCGCAATCGCTTCGATCTGTTCCACTGCCGCGCGCGTTTCAATCTGCAACAGCACACAGATGTCGAGGTTCGCATTGGCGTGGTAGTTCGACACGCGGCCGTAGTCGTTGGCGCGCGGAGCCACCGAAACACCGCGTATGCCCAGCGGCGGATACCGCGTAGCAGCCACAGCCGCGCGCGCCTCTTCCACGTTCTGCACAAACGGAATCAGCAACGTGCGCGCACCCACGTCGAGCGCCCGCTTGATGATGACCGGCTCGTTCCACGGAATGCGGAAGATCGGCTCGGCAGTGCCGCCCTTCATCGCTTGCAGTTGCGGTAGCAGCGTGACGATGTCGTTCGGTCCGTGCTCACCGTCGATCACGATCCAGTCGAATCCAGCTCCTGCGATCACTTCAGCCGCAATCGGGCTGGCGAGCGCACTCCACAATCCCACCTGCCGCTCACCTGCGGCCAGGGCCTGCTTGAAACGGTTGCGGGGCAAATGTGCCGGCCATTCGGGCATTTTTCTTCTCCTTGTTCAGGGAGCAGCGCTTGCTGGGCCCTTCGTTACAGATTAGTTTTCTACTGACTGTCTACATCCCAATTAGCGGGGTGAGAGAAAGAGCTGTCTCCTCCAAGTGGGCTGAGC
>Ga0302267_10000331_pt1 | contig 62530 bp, 50 predicted proteins | sample III_Bog_E1_3_FD_194555 | JGI IMG/M metagenome (GOLD analysis project Ga0302267, IMG submission 194555) | Peat permafrost microbial communities from Stordalen Mire near Abisko, Sweden - III_Bog_E1_3 | ecosystem: Environmental > Terrestrial > Soil > Wetlands > Peat | place: Sweden: Abisko...
CGTTGCACGTGGGGGAGGAGTTCCAGGTGGCGGCCACGCTCGTGGTCGCGGCCGACGCCACGCCCGGTGTCGCCGCCACCAGGGCCACGGTGCTCAGCATGCCGGCCACCAGCGGGAGCGCGAGGGCGCCCACGGTCAGCCGGACGAGCCTGCCCCGCCGACGGGTGTCGGTGCGAGTGACCCGGTCCCGGGCCGGGGAACCCCCGACGGGACTGCTGGAATCAGCCGTGGACGTGCGCATTGATAGTCCTCCCCCGACTGCTTCCGCCCAGAGAGTTCCGTCCGTCGTCCGACGACCGCATTCCTGCAGATCCCCCCCGTACCGTCCCCCCGGGTCGGCAGTGGAAAGTTATTCCTTTGCCACCGATACGGCAACCAGTATGACGCTCCGTGGCGGTGCGACTACGGGTAGCGATCGACCCGGTTCGATGGAGCCAGCTGACGTGCGCCCTGTCATTAGTGGGCTCCCGACCGCTCCAACCGGGGTGTGCGGCTCCGGGCCGGGGGATTTCTGCACCGACGGGATCCGAAGATGGTTGCCTTCGGTCGGCGCGTGTTTTAGCGTGCCATTCGTCGCACGTCGCGACGCGTCGGGGGACCTCGGGGGGAGCTCGGCTTAGTTTGAGCGCGGGAGGGTCGACCCAGTGGGATCGATGCAAGCAATTTCCGGACGTCTGACGCGGTTCGTCGCGCTGGGACTCGTCACACTGACCGCTGTGGCCACGGTGTCCGTGGCCGGTGCGGTTCCAGCCGTCGCTGCCGGTGGACCGGTGATCGCCAACGGCTTTGCCGGCTATACCCCGGGGACGACGTCGCCACCGAATCAGTTCGACGTGCTCACGCTCGTCAGTGGCGGAGCGGCATCGGTCAACACCGCCTCGCTCACCATCGTGGGCCAGCCGGCCAGCGGCACCGCGACCGCGGCGCCCACGGCCACCAACGGCATCATCACCTACACCCCGGCGTCGGGCACCACGGGCAACCAGACGTTGACCTTCGCCTACTGCACCGCGGGCAACACCTACCCGAGCGCAGGCAACTGCACGACGGCCACGCTCACCTACGCACCGTCGGCGGGGGAGTACCTGGGTGCCGACGTAGGCAACCTGGCCGGGGTCATCCAGGACCTGCAGACCGCCATCAGCCTGCCGGCCACGGCCGTGCAGGGATCGACCGTCACCGCGTCGATCGCTCCGGTCCCGACCAGCGTGCCCTCCTCGGACAGCGGGGTCAGCGTCAACAGCGCCGCGCAGTTCTCGGTCATCATGCCGGTGCCCAAGGGCTTCACCTACGTACCAGGCTCGATCGGCGTCACCGGCGGTGACGCCACCACCTCGGGCCACTTCACGGCCACCTACTGCACTGCCCCCGTCGCCAACGCCTGCACGGCCCAGATCGCCAGCGGCAACTACAAGACGGTCTATCCCTACATCGAGACGTATCTGAACCCCGGCACCACCATCGCCGGCGGCGCCAACGTCAACCTGCCCACGGTGACGGCGCAGTTCACCGCGACGGGGGCGGTGGGCACCGTGGCCCCGGTGGTGTTCACCGAGTTCGTCCTGGTGACCTCGGTGCAGATCGTCGGGTCGCTGACGTTCGACGGCTACCCGTCGTGTGAGGCGTGCGCATCGGGCGACAACCCGATCTACCAGGCACCGTCGCCGTTGGCCACCACCACGATCACCTCGACCTCGTCCACCACGGTGTCCGTCACCGGGGTGACCCCGTCCACCGGCCCACCGGCGGGCGGCACGAGTGTCACCATCGCCGGGACCGACCTGTCGGGAGCGACCGCGGTCGCCTTCGGCTCCACGCCGGCGACCGTCACGGCCGACTCGGCCACCTCGATCACGGCCACGGCGCCCCCGGGAATCGGCACCGTCGACGTGACGGTGACCACGCCGGACGGCACCAGCGCGACCTCGTCGGCCGACCAGTTCACGTACAGCAACGTCGCACCGCCGCCGACGGTCATCGGCATCAGCCCCGTGACCGGGCCCGTGGCTGGCGGCACCAGCGTCACCGTCACCGGCACCAACCTGTCCGGCGCCACCGCCGTCGACTTCGGCGCCGGCGCGGGCACCATCACCGCTGACAGCTCCAGCTCGGTCACGGCCACGTCGCCCGCCGGCACGGGGACCGTGGATGTGACGGTGGCGACTCCGTCCGGTGTCAGTGCGCCGGTGTCGGCCGACCAGTTCTCCTACGGCACCCAGGTGCTGACCCATCTCTCCTCCTGGACCGATCCGCAGGCCTGTGGCATCTCCGCCACGACCACCGTCCCGGCGCTGGCCTCCGAGGTCGTCGCCACACTCGTCGCCGGATCCGGCGGCGGAGGCGGGGGAGCCGCCGGCAGCAATTCCGGAGGATCCGGTGGTCCGGGCTCGAGCGTGGTCGGGACCTACCCCGTGGCGTCCGGCTCCTCGGTGACCGCCGTCTCGGGCTGTGCCGGGGCCACTGCGCCCCATGGCTCGGGCGTGGTCAGCACCGGTGGCGCCGGTGGCGCCGGTTACTCGAACGGTGGATCGGGCGGTAGCGGCTACTACTGCGCCGGCATCAGCATCGAGGGTGCGTGCATCGGCGGTGGCGGTGGCGCTGACGGATCGGGCGGTGGCGGTGGCGGTTCGAGCGCCGTCTGTGTCGGTACGTCCTGCCAGGTCGGCGTGACGCCCCTGGCCGTTGCCGCAGGCGGTGGTGGTGGTGGTGAGTCCATGTGCGCCGGATCCGGTGGCGGTGGCGGTGGTACGGGCGGCGGCGGTTCGTCGACACCCTCGACCGACGGCACGGGCGCAGGCCCGAGCGGCACCGGTGGTGGCCAGGGTGCCACCAGCGGCGACGTCGGCGGTGCCGGCGGTGTCAACGACTCGACCGGCAGCTCCAGCGGCACACCCGGCGGCGGCGGATCGACCACCGTCTCCCTCGGCGACTCGGCCGGCAACGGTGGCGGCGGCGCCGGCTACGTGGGCGGCCTCGGCAGTACCGCGACGGCAGGCGTCGACTGTGGCGCCGGCGGGGGCGGCGGTGCCGGGTCGTCCTGGTCCGCCAGCGGATCGAACCCGACGTTCACCACGTCGACCGCCGGTCCGTCGATCGTGCTCTCCTACTACGGCTTCGTCGGCACCGCTCCGGCGGTAACGGCCCAGCCCACGTCCACCACGGTGGTGGCCGGTCAGACCGCCACCTTCACGGTGGCCGGTACCGGCAACCCGGCGCCCCTGGTCCAGTGGGAGATGTCGAGTGACGGTGGCACGACGTTCACCCCGATCGTCGGCGCCAACACGACGACGCTGTCGGTCGTGACGACGGCGTCCGACGACCAGTACCAGTATGAGGCGGTCCTGACCGACTCGATCGGCTCGGCGACGTCCGCTCCGGCGACGCTGACCGTCCAGACGGTGCCCCAGGTCACCGCTCAGCCCACCGACGTCCTGGTGAACCTCGGCCAGACGGCGTCGTTCACGGCGGCGGCCACCGGTCACCCGGCGCCGACCGTCCAGTGGCAGGTCTCGACGGACGGGGGCACGACGTTCGCCGACGTGCCGGGAGCGACCTCGCCGACGTACTCGTTCACCACGGCCACCGGTCAGTCGGGCGACGAGTACCAGGCGGTCTTCACCAACGCCGCCGGGGCGGCGACCTCGTCCCCGGCGACACTGACGTTGGACACCCTTCCGGTGGTCGGGACCAACCCGGCCCCGGTCACGGTCATCACGGGCCATTCGGCGACCTTCACGGCCTCGGCCACCGCCGATCCCGCCCCGACCGTCCAGTGGCAGGTCTCCACCAACGGGGGAGTCACCTTCACCAGCATGACCGGGGCCACGACGGACACCTACACGGTGGTGACGAGCCTCAGTCAGAACGGGAACCTGTACCGGGCCGCGTTCACCAACCCGGTGGGGACCGTCGACTCGTCGGCTGCCCTGCTCACGGTGAATCCGGTGCCGCCGCTCTCGATCACCACGACCTCGCTGCCGGCAGGCGAGGTGTACTCGACGGCGCACAAGGTCAAGTACTCGGCCACCCTCACGGCCTCCAGCGGCAATCCTCCCTACTCGTGGCAGGTCGTGGCCGGCAGCCTGCCGAACGGGCTCAAGCTGAGCAAGTCGAAGGGGACGATCTCCGGTAAGGCGACCTTTGCCGGGAACTTCACGTTCACCGTGAAGGTCCTGGACAAGAAGGGTCCGGCCCCACTGCACCTCCAGAACTCGGCCACCGCGCAGTTCACCATCACGATCGCGCCGTGACCGCCGTGGCGCCCCGTCCAAGGTGACGCGGCGCCACGGCCCCGGCGTGGAGTGATCGTGCCGGGGGCGGCCCGACGTTCCTCGGCCAGTTCAGGTCAGGTGTGCTCCCCACCTCGGGCATCGGTCCGTATGGCCACTTCCTGAGGCCCACGTCGGCCACGTCACTTCGGTCGTTCAGACCATCTGCCAGGAGGCCCACCCACCCACCGGGACCCCGGGGGACACAGGACCCCGGGGATCGACCTGGGACCGGTCTGGGACCGTCCCAGGGCCCCACCGGCGACGTGTGTGGGCACGTGTCCGCAGCGCGATCCTGGGCACCACGACCCGGGATGACCCCGACGACGTCCGGGGGTATGACGTCGACGAGGGGCGCGCCCAGCGAGATGGGGCTCCGCCTCGTACCCGACGAGATCGGGCGCCTGCTCGCCACCCGAGTCCGCCAACCCGAGGACGGGGCGGGGGCGAAGGCTCCACGGGGCGCCGACGATGATGTCGGAACCCCGTGGTCCGGTTCGGGCGGCGCCACCACATCATCAGCAGAGGCGGTCCCGGCGGCGCCGGGCGCCCCAAGGCGTGTGGAGCCGCAGTCGGTCGTCCTCGCGACGGCGCAGCACCGACCCGGGGACGGGCGCGTCCCGTGGCACGGCGACGTGGCGTGCCCGACCCGGCGAGTGGCACCGGTGGCTCGGTCGGGTCCCGTGATCGATGCCAGGGCGCGACGATGGCGATATGGATAGCGAAACGACACTCCTGATCGACTGCCTGACGCAGCAGCGCTCCCACGTCATCGGGATCCTGGACGGGCTGTCGGACGAGGACCTGCACCGTCCCGTGCTGCCCAGTGGATGGACCTGTCTCGGACTGGTGAACCACCTGGCTCTGGACGTCGAGCAGTTCTGGTTCCAGGAAGTCGTCGCCGGCGAGACGTCGGACCCGGGAGCACCCGACGGCGAGGCGTCCGCCTGGAACGTGCCCGTCGGGACTCCACCGGACGAGGTCTTCGCCCGCTACGCCCGGGCGTCCGAGCGTGCCGATACCGTCATCGGGCGGACGCCGCTGGCTACCCCACCGGCGGCCTGGCCGCCCTTCTTCGGTAGCTGGCGGCTCGTCGACCTACGTGCCGTCGTTCTGCACGTCATCGCAGAGACCGCCTGCCATGCCGGACACCTGGACGCAGCGCGAGAGCTGATCGACGGGCGAACCTGGCTCATCCTCGGGTAGCCGCACGATGATCTGACGAATGCAGCACGCCCGACCGGACGTACCGATCGGGCGTTGCGTGCTACTCGACGGGCGGAGCGCCGCTCGGGTTACTTCTTGTGGCGTTGGGTGTGGACCACCACGACCGGCACTGCGTAGGTGAAGTCGTTGTGGCCGCTGCTCGTAGCCACTCCGCCCGGCGTGACGACCTCGATCTGGACCGTGCTCGGCGTGCCGGCGGGGGCGACGGCCGACACGAGCGTTCCGTTGTGGCGGACCGTGAAGTCCGTGCTCTCGACCCCACCGAAGCTGACCGCCGTGGCACCCGCCAGCCCGGTGCCGGAGATGTGCACCCGGGTACCGCCCGTGGTCGGCCCGACGGCATTCGAGATGAACGAGATGTTCGGCGCGAGGTAGGTGAACTGGTCGGCGGGGGTGGGAGAACTCGTGCCGCCGATCGCGGTGACGGTCACGTCGACCATGCCGGCCGCCTCGGCCGGGGCGAAGGTGACGATCTTGGTCCCGTTCCTGTTGACCGTGATGCCGGTGGTCGCCACCGATCCGAAGTGGACGGCGGTGGCATCGAGGAAGTTCCTGCCGGTGATGACGACCCGGATGCCACCGGCGCCCTGCCCGATGATCGGGACGACCTGCACGATCTGCGGGGCCATGTTGCCGACGGTCCAGTTGAAGGACTGCGAGTCGTACGTCGGGGGATGGGCGTTGTCCTTGGCCGAGATGGTCACCTGGTAGGTGCCGGCCAGGTTGGGGGTGCCGGAGATCAGGCCCGAGTTGCGGGAGATCGTGATGCCGGAAGGCAGACCGGTGGCCGACCACGTGATGACCGGGAAGGGCGAGGTCTGCGCGTCGGTCGCCGTCGGCGAGATCGGGATGATCGGCGTGCCCGTGCTCGAGGACTGGTTCGCAATGGGGGCGACCGTGAGCGGGCTGAAGCTCGTCAGGTTGGCCTTGGTCAGTCCGGAGTTGTCGACCGCCGTGGTCTTGACGAGGACCGCCGCCATGATGGCCACCAGGATGCCGAGGGCGTAGAGGACCACCCGGGGTCCACGACCGCCTCTGGGATTCCGCTTCATCGAGTTGGTCATGTCATCGGGCTCCGGCGTCAGCATAGCTGCGGGACCCGGCGACACCGGGATCCTCGACGAGACCGGTGCGGACGCTCTGGGCAGCGGGCCGGACGCGCTGGACGGCGATGGTGTCCTTCGCCATACGCATCCGCAAGGACCTGGTCATGGTCCTCCCCTCTTGCCGCGCTTCCTGCCAGAGTTCGAGGGGCCCGTCCCCTCGGGGCCAGCCGAGCCACCCGGCGTCCCACCTGCTCCTCTGGGTCGCACTTGTGGCGACAGGTGCAACATAAGGCATCCGCCGGGGGATGACAACCCAAACGACGCTCCGTGGTCAGACCGCTACGTATGCGGTTCACCAGGGAGTTTCGTCTTCCCGGCCCCCGCAGCGCCTCGGCCTAGGGTGGGGACGTGGTGGACACGCCGAGCAGCCCTCCCGGACCCCCCGACGCCAGCCCGGACGGCCCTGCCGCGACGGTCCGGTACGTGGCGGACGCGGTGGTGCCCTGCGACGGTTCCGGGTCCGTCGTCCGGCCCGGCGCGGTCGAGGTGTCGGGGGACACGGTGGTCCGGGTCGGGCGACCGGGCGCCCTGCGGGCGGACGGGCCGGACGTCCGCGAGGTCCGGGTCGACGGAGCCCTCCTGCCCGGCTTCGTGAACACCCACTGCCATTCGCCCATGACGCTGTTCCGGGGGACCGGGGAGGACCTGCCGTTACTGCGGTGGCTGGAGGAGGTCCTCTGGCCCCGGGAGGCCCATCTCGAGGCCGAGGACGTCTACTGGGGGATGACGCTGGCCGCCGCCGAGCTCCTGGCGTTCGGTGTCACCACCACGTGCGAGATGTACTTCCACGAGGACGCGATGGCCGACGCGGTGCTCGACGCCGGGTCGCGCGCCCTCCTCACCCCCGGCGTGCTCCAACTGCCCGGCCACGACGGTGGCGTCCGTTGGTGGGAGGCCAGCCTGGAGCGCTTCGCCGGATTCCACGCGCGCCGGGACGGCCAGGCCGGAAGGATCGAGGCCGGCTTCGCCGCCCACGCCGCCTACACCGTGCCATTGGCGGGGTTGGTCGCCACGGCCGCCGCCGCCCGCGCCCGCGGCGCCCTGTTCCACCTGCACCTGGCGGAGACAGAGGGAGAAGGGGACGCGTTCAGCGCGGCGCACGGCGGGTCGGTGCCGAAGGTGCTGGCCGATGCCGGGGTCCTCGACGGTCGGGTCCTGGCAGCCCACAGCATCTGGTTGTCACCGGAGGACCTCGACGTCTACGTGGATCGTGACGTGGCCGTGGCCCACTGCCCCCAGTCGAACGCCAAGCTCGCGTCCGGTATCGCGCCGCTGAGCGAGTTCCTGGAACGGGGGATACGGGTGGGACTCGGCACCGACGGGCCGGCGTCCAACAACGACCTCGACCTGTGGGAGGAGATGCGCCTGGCCGCCATGCTGGCCCGGCTCCGCACCGGCGATGCCGGAGCTGTGCGAGCTGCGGGCGCGCTTGACCTCGCCACGCGCGGGGCCGGTCGTGCCCTCGGACGACCCGATCTGGGTGTGCTGGCCCCCGGGGCCAAGGCCGACATGGTGGCTGTCTCCCTCGACGACCCGGCGTTCGTGCCGCTGCTCGACGATGCCATGCTCCTCGACCACCTGGTGTGGTCGGCCTCGAGCCGACTGATCACGGACGTGTGGGTCGGCGGCGATCCCGTGGTGACCGGCCGTCAGCACCGGACGGTGGACGTGGAACGGGCACGTGACGAAGTCGGTCGTCGGGCCGCCCGGTTGGCCGCAGCCGGTTAGGCCCGGCGCTCCGGTCCGTCCGCGTACCGGACGAGTGCGTCGGCGAACCGCTGCATCATGGCCGGCAGGACGACGTCCAGCAGGCGGCCGGTCCCCGGCCACTTCGGGTCGAAGGTGCCCGACCAGTCGATGCGGGTGCCCGTACCCTCGACGGCGAGGGTCACGTCGGCCCGGTAGTTGCGCACCGGGAACCCGCTGAGGATCCGGTAGGCGAGGTGGTAGGGCGGGTCCCAGGCCACCACCTCCTCACGCGAGCCGACCCCGTAGCGGGTGAAGTGCCGCACGGCTCCGACTCCGTCAGGGTCGGGTGACCCCTCCCGCTCGAGTACCGAGCGGGTGAGGAACGACCAGTCGCTCCAGTGTCGGGCCCGGCCAACCAGCGGCCACACCTCGTCGACCGGGGCGGACGTGGTGGCGCCGACCTGGTATCGGTGCCCACCGACCGGACCCGGCCCGGTCGGTGGCGTGCCTCCGGTCATGCCTCGACGTGGGCCTTGAGTGCCTCGAGGGACTGCTGGTAGACGGACTGCATGAGGTCGGCCATCTCGTCGGGAGCGGCGTCGACGACCCAGGTGACGTGGCTTCCGTTACCGGACGGCGTCACGGTCACGGTGGCCTCGTGGGACTCGACCGGTACGCCGTCGACGATGGCGTAGGTGATGGCCCGTGCCGACTCGTCACGAGTGATCAGCTTCTCGGTGATGGTCATGCCCATCGTGTCGAGGATCCGGTTCTCACCCTCGACGCGGCACGACTCCATGCCGGGCATCCAGCCGGCGATCCCGCCGAAGTCGCCGACCAACGCCCAGACGGCCTCCGGGGTCCCCTCGACGTCGATCTCTGCGGTGCGCTCTGCCATGGTGCTCCTTGGTTCTGGTCCGTGTGCGGACGGTCGCGGTGTGCCGGGCCCCTCGGACCGGCAGCGGACCGATGGTAGGCGCGGTCGTGTCGCCGCTCCACCACTAGCGTCGCGGCCATGACCGGCCCGACCCCGGGTGCCGACGGCGCCGACGCCCTGTTCGTCCCTGACGGTGACGCGCTCGTCCCCACCGACCTGGCCCGCGGCCCGTGGTCGCCCGAGTCGCTCCACGGCGGACCCGTGGCCGCCGTGGTCACCCGTGCGACCGAGCGGTCCGTGCCGCCCGACGACGGTCTGCGCATCGTGCGCCTCACCCTCGAGCTCGTCCGTCCCGTCGGCACGACGCCGCTGCTCGCGGTGGCCCGGGTGTCCCGGCCCGGCCGGAAGGTCCAGGTGGTCGACACGGTCGTCACCCAGAACGGGACGGAGGTGGCCTGGGGGCGTGCCGTGCGGATCCGGGTCGACCCGACCGGGGAGACGCTGGAGCCGACCGTGCCCGAGGACGACGCGCCGGCGCCCCCGGAGGCGGGAGCGGAGGTTCCCTCCCGCATCAGCGACTACTCCGGGTTCCACAATGGCGCCGTGGACATCCGCTACGTCCGGGGCCGGATCGACCGTCCCGGGCCCGCCACGGCGTGGTTCAGGCTGCGGGTCCCCGTGGTGGCGGGCGAGCAGCCCACCCCCGCCCAGCGGGTGATGGCGGTAGCCGACTTCGGCAACGGGATCGGGTCCGAGCTCGAGTTCGGCTCCCACCTCTTCATCAACCCGGACCTGTCCGTCTACGTCCACCGGCCCCTGGACGGGGAGTGGGTCTGCCTCGACGCCCGCACGCGCTTCGGGCCGCCGGGGACCGGCATGGCCGAGTCGGCCCTGTGGGACGTCGGGGGCCGCATCGGCCGCGCCTTGCAGAGCCTCTACATCGAGGTCGTTCGTTGACGTTCGACGGCTTTCCGGAGGGGTCGCCGAGCGTCGCCGAGCTGCTGGTGGCCCGCGCCACCGACGAGCACGTGGCGATCGTGGTCGACGACCGGTCGTGGACGTGGGCCGAGTCGGTCGCGGCGTCGGCGGCCCGGGCCGACCTGCTCCGGTCGTTGGACGGCCTCGAGCCGCCCCACGTCGGCGTCCTGCTCGGCAACGAGCCCGAGTACCTGTTCTGGCTCGGGGCGGCGGCACTGGCGGGGGCCGTCGTGGTCGGCATCAACCCCACCCGGCGGGGGGAGGCACTGGCGGGCGACGTCCGGCGCACCGACTGCCGGGTCCTGGTCACGGACGCTACCGGGGCCGACCTGCTCGAGGGACTCGACACCGGGGTGCCGGCCGAGCGCGTCATCCGGGTGGACGACCCGGCGTACGACAGCCGGGTGGCCGCCCACGCAGGAGCCACCGCCAGTTCGGTGGTGACCCGATGGGGCCCACGGCCCGCTGACCTCTACCTGCTCCTGTTCACCTCCGGTACGACCGGCGCCCCGAAAGCCGTGCGCTGCACCCAGGGCCGCCTGGCCTCGATCGCTCTCCGGTCGGCCGAGGCCTACGGGTACGACCGCGACGACGTGGCCTACTGCGCCATGCCGCTCTTCCACGGCAACGCCTTGATGGTGCTGTGGGGGCCGAGCCTGGCCGTCGGGGCGACCGTGGCCCTGGCCCGACGGTTCAGCGCCTCGGGGTTCCTGCCGGACGTCCGGCGCTACGGGGTCACGACGTTCACCTACGTGGGCAAGGCCCTGGCGTACGTGCTGGCCACCGGTCAGGCACCTGACGACGCCGACTGCACCCTGCGACGCGGCTTCGGGACCGAGGCGTCCGTGGCCGACCACGCCGACTTCCAGGAGCGCTTCGGCTGCGTCCTTACCGAAGGGTACGGATCGAGTGAGGGCGGTGTCGCCATCAACCGTGTGCCGGGCACCCCCACGGGATCGTTGGGACTGCCGTCCGAGGACGTGGTGGTGGTCGACCCGGTGACCGGACGGGAATGTCCGCCGGCCCGGTTCGACGACTCCGGGGCGCTCCGCAACGGCCATGAGGCGGTCGGCGAGATCGTCAACCGCTCCGGCTCCGGACGCTTCGAGGGCTACTACCACGACCCGGCGGCGACGGCCGAGCGCCTGCGGGACGGCTGGTACTGGACCGGCGACCTGGCCTACCGGGATGCCGACGGCTGGTTCTGGTTTGCCGGGCGCGGGGGAGACTGGCTGCGCGTCGACTCCGAGAACCTGACGGCGGGCCCGATCGAGCGGGTGCTCGTGCGCTCCCCGGACGTGGCTGCCGTGGCCGTCTACGGGGTCCCCGACCCACGGTCGGGCGACCAGGTGATGGCCGCGCTGGAGGTGCTGCCCGGGTCGGAGTTCGACCCGGAGGCGTTCGCCACGTTCCTGGCCGACCAGCGGGACCTCGGCACCAAGTGGGTTCCGGCCTTCCTGCGGGTGACCCGGTCGCTTCCCCAGACGGCCAACGGCAAGGTGACCAAGGCGTCGCTCCGCACCGAGGGGTGGTGGTCGGGCGACGACGGTCTCTACCGCCTCCGACCGGGACGCCCCGGGACCCGGCCGGCCTACGAGCCACTCGGCCAGGCGGACGTCGTCGCGCTGCGGAACGAGTTCGCCGCCCACGGCCGCCTCGGGCTCGCCGGCGGATGAGTACGCCGACCCCACCGCCGACCCCACCGCCGACCACGGGTTCGACCACGGGTTCGCCAGGGGGAACCTCGGCCGCCGCCGACCCGGTTCCGCCGGGGTGGCTGGACCGGCTCGACGACCGGTTGCAGCGGCACCGCCCCACCGCCGTCGTGTCCGCCGTGCTGGCCAAGTGGTACGACGACGGTGCCGGTCGGCTCGCCAACCTGTTGGCGTACTCGGCCTTCCTGGCCGTCTTTCCGTTGCTGTTGATCCTGCTGACGCTCGTGGAGATCCTGCTGGTCGGACACAAGGGTGCCCAGCAGGAGGTGATCGACGCCGCCCTGCGCCAGTTTCCCGAGATCGGGACCGAGCTCCGGGCCAACATCAGCGGGCTGGGTGACCGGAGTGCGGTCTTCCTCGTGCTGGTGCTGCTGTGGCTCGTCTACGGGTGCCTACGGCTCAGCCGGAACGCCCAGGTCCTGTTGGCCACCGTGTGGTCGGTCCCACGGGAGGCGCTGCCGACGTTCGGGCGGTGGCTACCCCGGGCTGTCGGGTTCCTCGTCGTCCTCGGTGTCGGCTTCATCGGCGGCGGTGTCCTGTCGGGGGTCGGGACGTTCGGCGGGCTCGGCCCCGCCTCGGCTCTGGTGGGGTTCGTGGGCTCGCTGGGCGTGAACATCGCCATGTTCTGGGCCGGGTTCGCCATCGTCCTGGCGGTGCCCGACCCGGGCCGCACCGTGTGGCGGGGGGCGCTCGTCGCCGGGGTGGGCTGGACGGTACTCCAGTTCGTGGACACCCTCCTGGTGAACCACGAACTGCGCCACTACCGGACGTTGTACGGCACGTTCGCCACGTTCATCGTGCTGGTGTGGTGGATCGGCCTCGGAACGCTCCTGACGGCGTTCGCCGCCGAGCTCGACGCCGTCCTCCAGCGCAGGCTCTGGCCGAGGTCGCTCCGCCGGGCCGGTGGTCGACCGGGGGTGACGCCCGACATGCTGGTGGATCAGCCCTCGACTGCGAGCGGCTCGGGCGCCTGAGCGGGGTCGACCGCGACACCGGTGCGCGGCGGCGGGATGACCAGGCCGAGCAGACCACCGGCCAGCACGATCACCGAGGCGATGAGGAAGGCCCGGGCGTAGCCGGACGTCATGGCGACCGCCATCGCGTCACCACCCTGGTGGTGGAGTGCGGCCGGGTGGGCGAGGAGTGCGGCCGTGCGTGACGCCGCCAGCGTCGTCAGGGCCGCCAGTCCGACCGAGGCCCCGATCTGGCGGCTGCTGTTGACCAGGCCCGAGGCGAGGCCGGCCTCTTCGTGGGGGACACCACCGGTGGCCAGCAGGGCGATGGGGGTGAAGGCCAGGCCCATGCCGAAGGTGGCGAGAACGCCGCCGCCGCACGCACCGGTCCAGTACGAGTCGCCGGCCTGGATGAAGGAGAGCCAGTAGAGGCCGCCGGCGGCCAGGACGGCCCCGAGCATGAGGACGTTGCGCGGGCCGACCCGGGGGGCGATCCGTCCACTGAGGGTGGCGCCGATGGCGATGGCCGCGGTCTGGGGCAGGAACGTCAGCCCGGTCACGACCGGGCTGTAACCGAGCACCTGTTGGAGGTAGAGCGAGAGGAAGAACCACATCGCGAACATGCCGCAGCCGAAGCAGAACATCACCAGGTTCGCCCCGGTGACCGAACGGATGCGGAACATCCGGAGCGGGATCAGTGGATGCGTGGCCACCCTGGCCTCGATGATCACGAAGGCGACCAGGAGGAGTGCGGCGGCCGCGAGCACCACGATGGTCGAGGTCGCCGTCCACGGCACGGCGTCGGTGTGGGAGATGGCGTAGACGAGGAGGAAGAGCGCACCGGTGACGGTGGCGGCACCGGCCACGTCGAGGCGGCTGCGCGGTCCCTCGGCACGCGACTCGTGCAGCGTCAGTCGTGCCACCACGAACAGCGCGATGCCGATCGGCACGTTGACGAAGAGGATCCAGCGCCACGACAGGTACTGGGTCAGGATCCCGCCGAACAGTGCACCTGCGGCGCCCCCGCCCGCGGCAACCGCGCTCCACACGCCGAAGGCCTTGGCCCGGGCCCGCTGGTCCCGGAAGGTGACGGTCAGGATGGTGAGGGTGGCCGGGGACAGCACGGCGGCGCCGACCCCCTGGAGGGACCGGGCGGCGATCAGGGTCGCCTGGTTCGTGGCGAAGCCGCCGAGCAGGCTGGCGGCGGTGAAGAGGCCCAGGCCCACCAGGAAGATGCGTCTGCGGCCGAACAGGTCGGCCAGTCGTCCGCCGAGCAGGAGCAGGCCGCCGAACGTGAGGGCGTACGCCGTCACCACCCACTGCAGCCCCGTCGGACTGAAGCCCAGGTCGTGCTGGATGGCCGGCAGGGCCACGTTCACGATGGAGACGTCGAGGACCACCATGAACTGGGCCAGGCAGACGACCGCCAGGATGACGCCGTCCGACGAGCGTGGGCGCCCGTCGGGTCGCGTCGCGGGCGCGTCAGTGGAAGGAGCGGACTCGACCATGGTCCGAGCGTAGAGGTCGACGACCGCAGCCCGTTCGACCTCCCGGTGGCCCGGGGCACGCTGCTGGTCGGTCGGTCAGCGGCCCAGCCGCTCGTCGAGCCGCTTCCGGGCGGCGGGCCACTCGTCGGCCGTCATGGAGAACACCGCCGAGTGGCGGACCGCCCCGTCGGGAGCTGGCCGGTCCACGCGCAGCACCCCGTCGAGGCTGCATCCCAGCCTGGCGATGGCCGCCCGGGACCGTTCGTTGCGCGAGTCGGTCTGGAGGCGGACGGCCCGGACGCGCCAGGTCTCGAAGGCGTGACCCAGCATCAGGAGCTTCGCTTCGGTGTTGACCGGGGAGCGCTGTGCGGCCGGCCCGAGCCACGTGTGGCCGATGCTCGCCCGGTCGAGGGCGCCGTCGTGCGGCGACGGCACCGCGCCCGGTTCCAACCCCGTCCAGTCCCACGGCTCGAGTTCGTAGAACCGGGTGGCGCCGACCACGATGCCGAGGTCGAGCGACCGTGTGGCGAAGGGGGCCTGGCCGCCCGCCGCGGCGTGGTCGAGTGCCCGGTCGACATAGGCCGACATGGCGGCACGGTCCGACGGCACCAGGGTGAATCCGAAACTCGATCGGTCGCCCGTGGCGGCCGCGAGCAGCTCGTCCACGTGGTCGTGCGACAACGGCTCGAGCCGGACGTGCGTGCCCTCGAGGGTGAAGGGAGCGAACATGCCCCCAGTCTGGCGGACGCGTCGGCCGGCAGGCGTGCGCCCGGTGGTCGTGCCCCCCGTAGTATCTGGTCCGCACGCCGACGGTCGTCGGCACCACCACCGTTCCTCCCGACCCCCGTCGCCCGCCATCCAGCAGAAGGAAGCCCCCCGTGTTCCGCCCGGTCCCCGCCGAAGCCGATTTCACCGCCCTCGAGGACGAGGAGCTCGCTCGGTGGTCCGCGCACCGGGTCTTCGAGCGCTCGGTCGAGCTCCGGGCCGGTGCCGAGCCCTGGGTCTTCTACGAGGGGCCGCCGACGGCCAACGGTCGGCCCGGACTGCACCACGTCTGGGCCCGGGTCTACAAGGACCTCTTCTGCCGGTACCGAACGATGCGCGGCTACGCCGTGCCCCGCAAGGCCGGTTGGGACACCCACGGGCTGCCCGTCGAGGTGGAGGTGGAGAAGCAGCTCGGCATCACGGCCAAGCGCCAGATCGAGGATGAGGTGGGGATCGCCGAGTTCACTCGCCTGTGCAAGGAGTCGGTGCGCAACTACGTGGGCGAGTGGAAGACGCTCACCGAGCGCATCGGCTACTGGATCGACATCGACGACGCCTACTGGACGTTCGCGCCCGAGTACGTGGAGTCGGTCTGGGCCAACCTCAAGAGCCTCTGGGACCAGGAGCTCCTCTACGAGGACATCAAGGTCGTCCCCTACTGTCCCCGCTGCGGAACGGCACTGAGCAGCCATGAGCTCGGGCAGCCCGACGTCTACCGCGAGGTGGAGGACGAGTCCGCCTATGTGCGGCTGCCCCTGACCGACGAGGGCGACCCGGCCGGCGCGCTGCGCACCGTGCTGGGTAGGCCGACGCTCGACGGCCTGTCCCTCGTCGCCTGGACCACGACGCCGTGGACGCTGCTCTCCAACACCGGCGCGGCCGTCGGCCCGGAGCTGACCTATGCGGTCGTCGGCGACGAGATCGTGGCCGAGTCGCTCGTCGAGCAGGTCTTCGGCGAAGGCACCCCGGTGGGCGCCACCGTCGTCGGGTCGGGACTCGTCGGACTGCACTATCGGCGCCCCTTCGACGACCTCGAGCCGGGTCCTGCCGATGCGGGCCGGATCGGCTGGCGGGTGGTGGCCGGCGACTTCGTCGAGGCCGATGAGGGCACCGGTATCGTCCACCTGGCTCCCGCATTCGGCGAGGTCGACCGCCAGGCCGGCCGGACCGCCGATCTTCCGACGCTGAACCCGGTGGGTCCCGACGGGCGGTTCACCGACGAGGTGCCGTGGCTCGAGGGCCAGGCGGTCCGCGACGTCAACGGGATGGTCAACGACCGCCTCGAAGCGGCAGGGCTCCTGTTCCGACGTCACCCGTACGTGCACCCGTACCCCCACTGCTGGCGCTGCGGCACCGCACTCATCTACTGGGGCAAGCCCAGCTGGTACATCCGGACCTCGGACCGCAAGGCGGACCTGGTCGAGCAGAACCAGACGATCGGCTGGCACCCCGAGCACATCCGCGACGGCCGGATGGGGGAGTGGCTGGCCAACAATGTGGACTGGGCGCTGTCCCGTGACCGGTTCTGGGGCACCCCGCTGCCGGTGTGGCGCTGCGAGGAGGGCCACATGCACTGCGTCGGGTCGCTGGCCGAGCTGTCGGAGCTGAGCGGTGCCGACGTGACCGGTGTCGACCCCCACCGACCCGCCATCGACGAGGTGACGGTCCCGTGTGCCGAGTGCGGAGGTGACGCGCTCATGCGTCGGGTCGCGCCGGTCATCGACGCCTGGTTCGACTCGGGCTCGATGCCCACCGCCCAATGGGGCTATCCGGGCGCACCCGGGTCAGCCGAGTCGTTCGTCTTCCCGGCCGACTTCATCTGCGAGGCCATCGACCAGACCCGCGGCTGGTTCTACTCGCTGCTGGCCGTGAACACGCTGGTGCAGGGGTCGACGCCCTACCGCAACGTGCTCTGCCTCGGTCACATCGTCGATGCCGACGGCCGCAAGATGTCCAAGAGCGTGGGCAACGTCATCGACCCGTGGGAGATCCTCACCACCCGTGGGGCGGACCCCCTGCGGTGGTGGATGTTCTCCCAGGGCTCGCCGTGGACGCCGACCCGGGTCAGCTTCGAGGTGATCGACGCGTCCATGCGGGACTCACTGTTGACGCTGTGGAACACGTGGTCGTTCTTCACCACCTATGCCGCCCTCAACGGCTTCGACCCGTCGGACCCGGGGGCGCCGACACCGGCGGACCGGTCCATGCTCGACCGGTGGATGCTGTCCCGCCTGCACGCCACCGTCGCCGAGGTCACCAGCTCGCTCGACGGATACGAGCCGTTCCCGGCCGCCACCGCCATCGCCGAGCTCATCGACGACACCTCCAACTGGTTCGTCCGGCGCAGTCGTCGGCGGTTCTGGCGCACCGACCCGGGCGCCGACCCGTCGGACTCGCTCGGCGCACAGGCCACGCTCCACGACGTGCTGGTGACCGTGGCCCGGATGCTGGCCCCGATGACGCCCTTCCTGGCCGACCGGATGTGGCGCGACCTGACCGGGGCCGAGGAGTCCGACTCGGTCCACCTGGCCGACTGGCCGACCTCGGTCGGGAGCCTGGTCGACCCGTCCCTCGAGTCGGGGATGGCGTTGGCCCGACGGCTGTCCTCCCTCGGCCGCGCCGCCCGCTCGGAGGCCGGTGTCAAGGTGCGCCAACCGCTGGCGCGGGCCCTGGTCTACCTGCCCCCCGACAGCCCGGCACTCCCGCCCGGCATCGTCGAGGACGAGCTCAACGTCGACCGGGTCGAGGTCACGACCGAGCTGGGTGACGTGCTGGCCTACGAGCTGGTGCCGAACTTCAAGCTGCTCGGGCCCCGGATCGGAAAGCGGGTCCAGGAACTCCGCACCGCCATGACCACCGTGGACACCGCGGCTGCGGCCATCGAGCTCACGGAAGGGCGACCGGTGACGGTCCAGCTGGCTGACGGTCCCGTCGAGTTGAGCGCCGAGGAGGTCGAGCTGCGGGTGCGGGCGCAGCCCGGGTTCGCCGTGTCGCGCGACGGTGCCGAGGTACTGGCGCTCGATCTCGCCCTCGACGACGACCTGCGGCGACGCGGCCTGGCCCGGGAGGTCATCCGTCACGTCCAGGACCTCCGCAAGGAGACCGGGCTCGAGGTGTCCGACACCATCGTCCTGCACGTGGTCGGCATCGACGACCTCGCGCCCCTGTTCGAGATGATCGCCCGGGAGGTGCTCGCCGTCCGGATGGAGACGTCGCCGCCCCCTGGCGCCGGGCCGGGCACGGACCTCGTGCTGGACGACGGGGCCGACGGTCGGCGGGTCACGATCTGGATCCAGAAGTCGTGACCGGGGCGTCGTCGCGGTGACCGACTCCGGGGGGAGCCGGGGCGAGCCCTGTGTGCTCGCCGTCGACCTGGGCACGGGCGGCCCGAAGGTCGCCGTGGTGGCATCATCGGGCCGGATCGTGGCCCACGCATCCGAGCCCGTCCCGCTCCACCTGCTCGACGGTGGCGGCGCCGAGCAGGATCCCGACGACTGGTGGTCGGCCATCCGGCGGGCCGCCGCCCGGGTCATGGGCACCGCCGGCGTCGACCCCGGGGACCTGATCGGCGTGGGCTGCACGGCCCAGTGGTCGGGCACGGTGGCGGTGGACGCCGAGGGGCGCGCCCTGATGCGGGCCGTGATCTGGATGGACTCGCGGGGCAACGCCGAGATCCGCCGGGTGGCGGGTGGCTCGGTCAACGTCCTCGGCTACGACCCCCGGAAGCTGCTGCGGTGGGTCCAGGTGACGGGGGGAGCACCGGGCCTGTCGGGCAAGGACCCGGTCTCCCACATCCTGTTCATCCGCCAGACCTTTCCCGACGTCTACGCCAGAACGGCCACGTTTCTCGAGCCGGTCGACTACCTCAACCTCCGCCTGACCGGCCGGACGTCCGCCTCCTACGACTCGATCGCCGCCCACTGGGTGACGGACAACCGGACGATCGACGCCGTCGCCTACGACGACAAGCTGCTGGAGTGGACCGGACTCGATCGGGGACGCCTGCCCGATCTCGTCCCGCCGGGCTCGGTGATGGGCGAGGTCACGTCGGACGCTGCGTCCGACCTCGGGATCCCGGCGGGCCTGCCGGTCGTGACCGGCACGGGCGACGTGCATTCCGCGGTCTTCGGCTCGGGTGCGGTGGCCGATTTCGCGGCACACCTCTACATCGGCACGTCCTCGTGGATCTCGGGTCACGTGCCGTTCAAGAAGACGGCGCCGACCTCCAACGTGGCGTCCATCCCGGCGGCGCTCGCGGGCCGGTACCTCATCGCCGACGAGCACGAGACCGCCGGTGCCTGCCTGACCTTCCTGCGCGACAACCTGGGCCTGGCGACCGACTTCGAGTCGATGAATGCCATGGCGACGCGGGCGCCGGTGGGAAGCGGCAGGGTGCTCTTCACGCCCTGGCTGAACGGCGAGCGGTCGCCGGTCGACGATCACACCGTGCGGGGCGGGTTCCACAACCTGTCATTGGCGACGACGTCCGACCAGATGGTCCGATCGGTATTCGAGGGTGTGGCCCTCAACTCTCGCTGGCTCCTCGAGGCGGTCGAGAAGTTCGCCGGCAGGAGCCTCGACTCATTGGCGTTCGTGGGCGGCGGCGCCAACTCGGACCTCTGGTCCCAGATCCACGCGGACGTGCTCGGCCGTGAGATCCGTCAGGTGGCCGACCCGGTGCTGGCCAACGTCCGAGGCGCAGCGCTCCTCACCCTCCACGCCCTCGGCCGGGTCTCCCTCGACGACATCCCGTCGATGGTCGGGATCCACCGCACCTATTCGCCGAACGCCGCGAACGCCGCCGAGTACGACCTGCTCTTCGGCGAGTTCGTCACCCTGTACAAGCAGACCAAGGGCATCTTCAAACGTCTGAACCGGTTCTGACCCCTCGGCGGGCACCGACCGGGACCGGAGGTCACCGGTTCGGGAGGCGGTCGTTGGTCAGGGGGCGGGGGCCCAGGGTTCCGGTGCCTCGGCGGCATCTGCCGGGCGGGTCCGGACGGGTCGGCGGACCGGGCCCTCGGAGCCCCGGCCGACGAACAGGAGATCGAAGGCCAGCGTGTGCAGGGCACTCGTCGAGGTCGTCCATCCCGCCCGCCTGTCGATGGCCTGGCCGACCGAGGGGAAGAACTGCCGGAAGGTACGCCCCGGGACCTTGAGCACATGGAGCAGCAGCGACACGTAGTAGGCGGCGAGGTAGCCGAGCGTCTCGAACGTCCCGCCGAACACCTGTACGGTCCCGTCGACGAACGACGTGTCGCAGAGGGCCTGGAGGCCCTGGGCGGTGAAGCGCCAGTAGTCGTGGTGGTCGTGGCGTGGCACGGCCGAGGGCACCGACAACAGCACCGTGCCGCCGGGCTTCAGCACGCGGCCGAGCTCCCGGACCACGGCCGGTGGGTCGGGTACGTGCTCCAGCATCTCGAGGGTGATCAGCACGTCCACCGAGTTGTCGGCCAGCGGCAGCCGGGTGGCATCGGACGAGAAGTCGACCGTGTCGAGTACCCGCAGGTCGGTGGCCAGGTAGCGCGCCGGGCAGTCGGACTCGAAGCGCCGGACCTTGGCACAGCCCACGTTGACGACCAGGGCGTCCGACGCGAGGGCGGCCAGGTGCTCCCTGATCAGGTCGTCCCGCCGGACGATGGCGTCGTGCTTGCCGTACTCGCGGACGGCCGAAGCGACCTTGGCGAGCACGCCTGTCGTCTGTGTCGGCACTGCCACCCCCCGGTACGGATCCGCCCCACCGGTACGGTGCGGACGGGTGCACGATCGTACCTGGTCACCGGACGTCCTCGGAAGTGGCCCACTCGGTGCCGGGGTCGGCGCGGTGCGCCCCCACGGGATCCGCCGACACCCAGGCGACGTGGTGCTCGACCGCTGCCAGGACGGCTGCGGCCGCCCGGTCGGCCCCGCCGGGCCGGTGATGGCGGAAGTGCCCGAGTGCCTCCCGGACCACGAAGCCGAGCAGCAGCGTCCAGATGACGACCTCGCACGGGGCGACGTGCTCCCTCGGCACGTCACGCTCGGTCAGGGCGTCGGAGATGGCCTCGGCCCCTGCGGTCCGCAGCCGGTCCAGATCGCGGGTACGAGGATGGACCAGGACGAGCGGGAAGGCACGAGGGTGGGCCTGGCCGACGAACCGGAGCGCCAGGAACAGGGATCGGATCCGGTCCTGCCACGGTGCTCCGGGCGCAGGTTCGGGCACCTCCTCCAGAAGCTGGCCCACCATGCCGGCCAGCAGGTCGTCGCGCCCGTCGACGTGGTGGTAGAGGGACATCGGGGCGACGCCGAGGTCGGTCGCTACGCCGCGCATGGTGACGGCCCTGGGCCCGGACTGGTCGGTGATCCGCAGTGCGGCGGCCAGGACCTGTCGGCGGTCGGTCTGTGGGGGATGGGGCAGGAGGACTCCGATCGGAGGATTTCGGGGACGACGTACCGCGTACGAATTCGTACGCGGTACGTCGTCCCGTGTGCCGGTCCGACCAATGCTCTCCTTCGACCTTGCACCCGACCTTGCCGCCGGGATCACCAGTCAGCGGTGCCCCCGATGCCCGGGAACGGGAACCGGGTCCTCAGCGCTCCCGTGCCCGGTTGGCCGCGCTCACCACGGCCGCCAACGACGCGTCCAGGATGCTGGAGTCCATGCCGACGCCCCACCACGTGGTGCCGTCGGAGCCCTCCGCTTCGACGTAGGCCACGGCGGAGGCGCCGCTGCCCGACGTCAGGGCGTGCTCGCTGTAGTCCTTGACCTCGAAGGCCACGTCGAGGTCGGTGCGCAGGGCGCCCACCAGCGCGTCGATGGGCCCGTTGCCCTCGCCCATGACCGTGTGGGGCTCGCCGTCGACGAGGAGCTGGGCCGTCACCGTGGTGCGACCGCCTCCCGTGGTCATCTCACTGCCGAGCAGGCGGACGCCGGCCTCGTCGGGGAGGTAGGTCCGCGAGAACACGTCCCACATCTCACCGGGATGGATGACGGTGCCCGACTCCTCGGTGACCTCCTGGACCCGCTTGGAGAACTCGATCTGCAGGCGCCGTGGCAGGTCGAGACCGTGCTCCGTGTCCATGATGTAGGCGACACCTCCCTTGCCCGACTGGCTGTTGACCTGGATGATGGCTTCGTAGGTGCGACCGGTGTGGCTCGGGTCGATGGGCAGGTAGGGCACCTCCCACCGTTCGTAGTCCTGGCCGATCGCCTCGAAGCCCTTCTTGATGGCGTCCTGGTGGGAACCGGAGAAGGCGGTGTAGACGAGGTCTCCCGCATAGGGGTGCCGGGGATGGACCGGCATCCGGGTGGCGAACTCGGCCACCCGACGGACCTTGTCGATGTCGCTGAAGTCGAGGGCGGGGTCCACGCCCTGGGAGAACAGGTTCATGGCCAGGGTGACCACGTCGACGTTGCCGGTCCGCTCGCCGTTACCGAACAGGGTGCCCTCCACCCGGTCGGCACCGGCCAGTACGGCAAGTTCCGCGGCCGCCACAGCAGTGCCCCGGTCGTTGTGCGGATGCAGGCTGAGCACGATCGAGTCACGGTTGCGGACGGTGCGACCGAACCACTCGATGACGTCGGCGTAGACGTGGGGCCCGTACATCTCGACCGTGTTGGGCAGGTTGAGGACGATCGGCCGCTCGGGCGTGGGTTGGATCACCTCCATGACCGCCTCGCAGATCTCGACGGCGAACTCCGGTTCCGTCCCCGTGAAGCTCTCGGGGGAGTACTCGTAGCGGATGTCGGTGTCGGGCAGCGTCGACTCGAACTTCTTGCAGAGCCGGGCGGCGTCGGTGGCGATATCGATGATGCCCTGGCGGTCCAGGCCGAACACGACCCGCCGTTGGAGGGTGGAGGTCGAGTTGTAGAAGTGGACGATGGCCTGCTTGGCGCCGCGCAGCGACTCGAACGTCCGCTCGATCAGTTCCTCGCGACACTGCACGAGCACCTGGATGGTGACGTCGTCGGGGATCAGGCCCCCATCGATGATCTCCCGCTGGAAGTCGTAGTCGGTCTGGGAGGCGGAGGGGAACCCGACCTCGATCTCCTTGAACCCGATGTCGACCAGCGTCCGGAACAGGGTCAGCTTGCGCTCGGAGTCCATCGGGTCGACCAGGGCCTGGTTGCCGTCGCGCAGGTCGACGCTCGCCCACTGGGGCGCCACGGTGGTCTGGCGGTCCGGCCAGGTCCGGTCACGGAGGACCAGCGGGACGTGGGGACGGTAGAGGTGGAACGGCATGGGGGAGACGTCGCACGGCATGGCGAGTCGACGGATGGCGGAGTCGGCGTCGGTGGTGGTGTGCTCGTGGTCACTCACGGGTGCTCCCTTGCGTCTTGTGCGTCTGCTGTCGAGTCAGGTGTCGACCCAGGTGCCTCCTCCGGCGCCTGGGGCGGCGGTCGCACACCTCGTTCGGCCAACAAAAAACCTCCTGGCCAGAGGCGCAGGAGGAGCTAAGCGAACGCGAGGTGGCGTTCGCCGTCAGGTAAGGAGGAGGATCCGGGTCGGGTCGTTCATGTACCAACCATGGTGCCAGTGCCAGATCGGACCGTCAAGGACGGGGCGTCGGCACCATGGTCGGGCGGTGCGCCTCAGATGCGTTCGAAGTTGCGCGCGAGCTCCCAGTCGGTCACGACCGAGTTGGCCTTGGCCCACTCCTGACGGGCCGTGTTGAGCAGGTGCTGATGGACCTCGGCACCGAACGCCTCCGCCGCCACCTCGCTCGACTCGAGGCTGGTGATGGCCTCGGGCAGGGTGGTCGGGATACGGGGCACTTCGGGCGCGTGGTAGGCGTTCCCGGTAAAGGCGGGGGCCAGCTCGATCTCGTGGTCGATGCCCCACAGGCCACCGGCGATGGCGGCGGCCAGGGCGATGTAGGGGTTCACATCCGCCCCCGGGATCCGGCTCTCGACCCGGCGCCCGGCGCCGTGGCCGACCGCACGGAAGCCGCAGGTGCGGTTGTCCTCGCCCCAGACGACTGCGGTCGGCGCCCACGAGTCGGGCACGTAGCGCCGGTAGGAATTGACGTAGGGGGCGAAGCACCATGCCAGCTGGTCCGCGGCGAACAGCTGTCCGGCGATCCACCGTGCGCCGACCGTGGAGAACCCGGACGGCGAGCCCTCTCCCTCGGCCGGGGCCATGAGCGGGGCGTCGGTGGCGGCGTCCCACAGGCTGGTGTGGATGTGGCAGGAGGAACCGGCGGTGTCCATCGACCACTTGGCCATGAACGTGGCGGCCCGGCCGTACTCACCGGCGATCTCCTTCACCCCGTTCTTGAAGACGAGGTGGCGGTCGGCCACCTCGAGGGCCGTGCCGTAGGTGATGTTGATCTCGTGCTGGCCGATGCCCGCTTCACCCTTGGAGAATTCGATCGGGATGCCGGCCTCGGTCATCTCGTTGCGGATGCGGGCGATGATGTACTCCTCGCGCGACGTCTGCAGGAGCTGGTAGTCCTCAATGGACGTGGCGTGGGGTCGGAGGTCCTGCCACCGCTTCGCACCGGCCTCGGCGAACGAGTCGAGGAAGAGGTAGAACTCGAGCTCGGTGGCGCACTTGACCACGTACCCCCGCTCGGCGGCGCGCTCGATCTGGCGGCGCAGGATCTGCCGGGGCGACACCTCGACGGGCTCGCCGTCCATGGTGAGCAGGTCGCACAGGACGAGCACGCTGCCCGGGAGCCACGGGAGGGGCCGGACCGTGTGCGGGTCGATGACGGCGTTCAGATCGCCGTAGCCGGTCTCCCAGTTGGCGAACTCGTAGCCGGGCAGCGGGTCCATGTCGACGTCGCAGGCCAGGAGGTAGTCGCAGGCCTCGATGCCGTGTTCAGCGACGTGCTCGAGGTAGAACGAGCCGGTCACCCGCTTGCCCACCGGACGGCCCTGGAGGTCGGGGAAGGCCACGACGACGGTGTGGATGTCGCCGGCACGGATCATGTGGGGCAGGGTCTCGAGGGTCAGCATCCCTGCACAATGGCCCACGGCCACGAGGGTCGTCCACTGGTCCGGGTGGTGCGGGTATCCACGGGCGCCTGGCGGCGAACCGGAGGTGGACGGCCGGATGGGATACTGGCTGGCATGACGCCCCCCGGTGCCAGGCCCCTCGTCGGCGTGACCTCCTACCGTCAGGAGACCCGGTGGTGGTCCTGGGACCGCGACGCCGCACTGGTGCCCGGGGTGTACTTGGACGTGGTGGTGGCCGCAGGAGGGTGGCCGGTCCTCTTCCCCCCGTTGACCGGTGGCGTCGTCGACGACCCCGCGGGAGCGGTGGCCGCCATCGCCGGCCCCCTGATCGACGCGGTCGACGCCCTCATCGTCATCGGTGGCGGCGATGTGGCCGCCGAGCGCTTCGGGCAGGAGCCCGATTCCCGGAACGGTGGCACGAGCGAGTTCCGCGACGAGCTGGAACTGCGCCTGCTCGAGGCCGCGCTCGACCGGGACCTGCCCCTCCTGGCCATCTGCCGTGGCCACCAGGTTCTCAACGTGCTGCTCGGCGGGACCCTGGTGCAACAGCTGCCGGACCTCCTCGGCACGTCGCGCCACCAGCCGGCCCCCGGCGCCTTCGGTCAGGTGACGGTGCACCCGGAGCCGTCGACGATCGTGCACCGCCTCCTGGGCGACGTGGTCGAGGTGGAGTGCAGCCACCACCAGGCCATCGACACCCTCGGCGACTCCCTCCTCGTCTCGGCCCGGAGCGACGACGGGGTGATCGAGGCGGTCGAGGTCCTCGGCCGCTCGTTCGCCGTCGGGGTGCAGTGGCACCCGGAGGAGAACGGTGACGTCCGACTCGTCGCCGGCCTGGTGGACGCGGCACGGGCGGTGCAGGCCCGGCGCACCCGATAGGCCGCAGCGTGGCACCATCGTCCCCGACCGTGTCCTCGTGGGTGTCACCCCGACCCACCCCCACGTTCTGCACCACCCGAACCGACCAACCGTGCGCAGCGACAAGGAGTACCCATGAGTGACGTGACCCGCGTCGTCAACCCGACCACCGAGCAGGTCATCGCCGAGGTGGCGATCCACGGGGCCGAGGCGACCGACGACGCCGTGGCCCGGGCCCGGGCGGCGCTACCCGGCTGGCAGGCCATCGCCCCGGCGGACCGGGCGCGGCTCATGCGGAGGTTCGCGGCCGTCGTCGAGGAGCACTGCGAGGAGCTGGCCCAGCTGGAGACGGCCAACGTGGGCAAGCCCATCGGCGAGAGCCGGGACGAGGTCGGCATGGTCGCCGAGGTCCTCTACTTCTACGCGGGTGCCGTCGACAAGCACCGGGGTGCCACCGTGCCCGTCGCCGGTGGTGTGGACATGACCTTCCACGAGCCGCTCGGCGTCGTCGGGGCGATCATCCCGTGGAACTTCCCCGTGGCCATCACGTCGTGGAAGGTCGGGCCGGCCCTGGCGACCGGCAACACCATCGTGGTGAAGCCGGCCGAGATCACGCCGCTCACGGCGATCCGGCTGGCCGAACTCGGCCTCGAGGCCGGCCTGCCCGAGGGTGTGCTCCAGGTGGTGACGGGTAAAGGCTCCGTCGTGGGGACCCGGCTGGCCGAGCACCCGGACGTGGCCAAGGTGGCCTTCACCGGGTCGACCGAGGTGGGGAGCGACGTGATGACCCGTGCCTCGGGCACCATCAAGCGGGTCACCCTCGAGCTCGGTGGCAAGTCCGCCTCGGTGGTGTTCGACGACGCCGACCTGGTCAAGGCTGCGGCCAGTGCCCCGGGCGGCGTGTTCGCCAACGGCGGCCAGGACTGCTGCGCACGCAGTCGGATCCTGGTCCAGCGTTCCGTGATGGACGAGTTCCTGGACCTGTTGGCCGAGGCCGTCCTGGCCTGGACGGTCGGCGACCCCACGGACGAGGCGAACAAGATGGGTCCACTGGTGACCGCCGCCCACCGCGGGGTGGTGGCCGGCTTCCTGGAGGAGGGGATGGGAGCGCCCGGTGGCCCGGTGGCGACCCATACCGCCGGCACCGTCCCCGACGGCCCCGGATTCTGGTTCCCCCCGACGGTGGTCGCCCCGGCGGACCCGTCGTGGCGGATGGCCCGCGAGGAGATCTTCGGCCCCATCGTCGCCGTCATCCCCTTCGACGACGAGGCCGACGCGATCCGGCTGGCCAACGACACCCCGTACGGCCTGTCGGGATCCATCTGGACGAGGGACGGTGCCCGGTCGCTGCGGATGGCCCGGGCCATCCAGGCCGGCAACCTGTCGGTCAACTCCAACAGCTCCGTCCGGGTCCAGACCAGTTTCGGCGGCATGAAGCAGTCGGGCTTCGGCCGTGAACTCGGCCTCGAGGCACTGGCCTCCTACAGCGACGTGAAGAACGTCTTCGTGTCGACGGTCGACTGAGTCCGGTGACCGACGGCGGCGGTACGCACCGGGGGGACACCGGGACGCCGGTGGTCGTGGTCACCGGTGCCTCGCGGGGCATCGGCGCCGGGCTGGCGGCGCACTTCGCCTCGCGGGGCCTACGGCTCGGACTCTGCGCCCGCACGGCGCCCACGGCGCCGGCCGGCGCCGATGCCGTCACCGCCGCCGTCGACATGGGCGATGCCGTGGCGGTCGACCGGTTCGCCGACCAGGTCGTCGACCGGTTCGGCCGGATCGACGTGTGGGTCAACAACGCCGGGGTGCTCGAGCCGGTCGGACCGCTGGCCGATGCCGACCCGGTGGCGCTCGAGCGGCACGTGGCCACCAACATCCTCGGGGTGATGCACGGCACCGCGGCGTTCGCCCGCCACGTGCGCGCCCGACCGGGAGAGGGGTCCTTGGTCAATATCTCGTCGGGTGCGGCGGCGACCCCGTACCGCGGCTGGGCGGCCTATTGCGCATCCAAAGCCGCGCTGGAGATGGTGACCGAGGTGGTCGGCCTGGAGGAGGCCGCGTCCGGTCTGCTCGCCTATTCCGTGTCCCCGGGGGTCGTGGACACCGACATGCAGGCGCTGACCCGGGCGACGCCGGCAGACGTCTTTCCCGACGTCGGGCGGTTCCTCCGCCTGCATGAGGAGGGTGCGTTCCTCACCCCTGACTGGGTGGGGACGTGCATCCTCGAACGATGCGTCGACCCGACCACCCGGTGGCGGCACGTGGCCGGTCAGGGATCGGTCCGTTTCCGGGTGCCCGACGGGCCACCGACCGGCTAGGCCGGACCGTCGGTGTAGCGACCGGCGGCGAGGTCGTCGAGCAGGCCGGGTCGGGACGGGTCCCAGCCGAACGTGCGGCGGGTCACCTCGCTCGAGGCCCGGGAGTCCATGCCGACGAACCTGGACAGCCACAGGAAGTGGTCCTCGGCCTCGGCGTCGGGCACGGCGCGCACCGGCAGATCGAGTTGGCGTCCGATCGCCGCGGCCACCTCACCTAACGGGACCCCCTCCTCGGCGGCGCCGTGCAGCGTCGTGCCGGCCGGGGCCTGTTCGAGGGCCATGCGGAACAATTCCGCTGCGTCCTCACGGTGCACCGCGGGCCAGTGGACGGTGCCGTCGCCGAGGTAGCCGGCGACGCCGTGGGCTCGGGCGAGCCCGACGAGACTGGCGACGAATCCGGTGTCGCCCTGGCCGTGGACGGTGGGGGACAGGCGGACCACGGACGATCGCACGCCCCGGTCGGCCAGCTGCAGGGTGAACTCCGCCGTGGCATGGCGGGCCGACGGGCCCTCGCCGTAGAGCGAGCGGTCGATCGGCTCGTGACCGTCGGCCTCGGTGGCCACGCCGCCCGGTGTCAGTCCGAGCAGACCGGAGGCGATGACCAGCGGCTTGTCGGTACCGGCCAGCGCGTCGCCGAGGGCCTCGACGGCCTGCCGGTCGGCCACGCCCGCCCCCAGGAAGTCGCCACTGAACGCCAGGTCGTGCTTGAACGCGAGGTGGATGACGCCGTCCGTCGCACGTGCCGCATCGGCCAGCACGTCGAGATCGTCGAGCGTGCCCCGTACGACGGACGCGCCGGCGGCCTCGAGGGCGGCCGCCGACTCGTCGGAACGGGCGAGGCCCACGACCTCGTGCCCTGTGCCGAGGAGTTCGGGGACGGTGGCGGAGCCGATCCAGCCGGATGCACCGGTGACGAAGACACGCATGGGGAGACCTCCTGTGGCGGTGGACGGACGACCGGAGCCGTCCGTCGATGTCAGTAACTGTCATCAACATATCAGGGATGTCAGTCACTGTCATCAGGGACAGCTACGATCCACGAATGGCACGATGGGAACCCGGCAGTGGGAGCCGACTCGAAGAGGCGGCCCTCGAGCTCTTCGGGACACAGGGCTTCGACCGGACGACCGTCGCCGAGATCGCCGAGCGGGCCGGGGTGACCGAGCGGACGTTCTTCCGCCACTTCGCCGACAAACGCGAGATCCTCTTCGCCGGGGCGCGACTGCTCCAGGACCTGTTGGTGGACGAAGTACTCGAATCGCCTGCCGGGACGTCGCCGATCGAGGCCGTCCGTCGGGCACTGGCCGCGGCCGGAGCGTTCTTCGACGACCGCCGCGAGTACAGCCGCTACCGCCAGGCCATCATCGTCGGCAGCGAGGAGCTGCGCGAGCGGGAGCTCATCAAGCTGGCGACCCTGGCCGCCGCCCTGGCCGACGCACTGCGTCGCCGCGGCGTGGCCGACCCGGCCGCCGCGCTGACGGGCGAGCTGGCCATCGCCGTCTTCCGGACCGCCTTTGAGAGCTGGGTGGCCGAGGACGGGCCTGCCTCCCTGGGCGAGCGCTGCCGCGATGCCTTCGAGGAGCTACGGGTGGTGGCCACCGACGGCTGAGCGGCAGCGGTGCGCCGACGTAGTGGACCTGTCGACGCCAGTACCGCAGCCCCGGGACTCGAAGGCCCGCGACGCGGCGAGCAGGATTCCCACCGCGCACGGGTAGCCAGAGGCTCCGCAGCGAGGGCCGGCGTCAGCGTCTCCGCCGGCCTGCGTGTGGCGCGCTACTCGGTCCCGAACTCGTAATCGGCCCCGGAGGCCACCACCACGTGGTAGCCGATTCCGGAGTCGGCGAAGACACCGACGGTGTTGCTGGCGTCGGGCATGCCGACGGCCGAGCCGTAGAACCCGGCGTCCCCGTAGTTGAAGATCCCACCGTCACCGGCGACGAGCAGATAGCCCTGGCCAGCGCGCGACGAGGCGATCCCGACGATCGGCGCGTTGAGGTGCTTGCCACCCATCGAACCGTCGAACCCGGCGTCCCCGTAGGTGAAGACGCCGCCGTCGGATCCCACCAGCCAGTAGCCCTGGCCGTCGGTGGTGGCAGCGATGCCGACCACCGGGGCGTTCAGCGACTTGCCGCCCATGGAGCCGTCATAGGTGGCGTCGCCGAAGCTGAAGACGCCGCCGTCGGATCCCACCAGCCAGTAGCCCCCTCCATCCGGCGTGGAGGCGATGTCGACCACGGGCTGGTTGAGGTGGATGCCACCCATCGAGCCGTAGAAGGTGGCGTCGCCGAAGCTGAAGACCCCACCGTCGGCCGCCACCAGCCAGTAGCCCAAACCGTCCGGGGTGGACGCGATCCCGTCGATGATGGCGTTGAGGTGGGTGCCGGACATCGAGCCGTACTCCTTGGCCGCGCCGAAGGCGTTGACTACGCCATGCGGCGATACCACCCAGTAGCCGTCGCCGGTCGGCGTGGCGGCCACTGCGGCACCACCGTACGGCGTCGCCGGGGCAGCGGCTGACGGCGCGACCCAGGTGTCGTTGCCACTGCCGGACCCGACGTCGCCGCCGAAGACCACGAGCTGGCCCGTCCCCGCGTCGTCAGTCATGGCGAAGGTGTCCCGAGCAGGAGGGCTAGCGGTGCACGCGGCACCGAGGTCACCGCAGCCGGGGTCGGTGCTGTCGTCGACCTGCGCCCAGGTGGCGCCGTTCCAGGCCCAGGTGTCGTTGTATTCGCTGGCCCCGAAGCGGTTCATCCCCCCGAAGACCACCACCGCGCGGAGTGCCGGGTCGTACGCCATCCCGTAGCCGACCCGCCCCGGAGGGCTCGACGGGCAGGAGTCGAGCGTCGGGTACGACGCGCCGCATCCCGCGTCGACGCCGTTGCCGTCATCGACCTGTGACCAGGAGGTGCCGCTCCAGAGCCATGTGGCATTCGTGCCGTCCGCCTCCCCGTTGGTGAGTTCCCCGCCCCAGAGGACGAGCTGCCTGGTCGCCGGGTCGTAGGTCATCTGGCCGACGTTCCGGCCCGGCGGAGCATCCGGGCAGTCTGCGGTGCAGCCAGCTGCGCCGGCGTCGGCGACCTGGGCCCAGGTATAGGCACCGGCGCTGTAGCTGAGCAGCCACGTCTCGTTGTAGTTGACTCCCGGGTAGCTCCCTCCGCCGAAGAGCACCATCTGGCTGGTGGCACCGTCGTAGGCCATCTGGTTGCCGTAGCTCGCCGGCGGTGCGTTGAGGCACGCGGTCGTGCAGCCGGGGTCGCCGGCGTCAGCCACCTGGGTCCAGGACGTGCCGTTCCAGGCCCAGGTGTCGTTGTAGTCACTGCTGCCGAAGACGATGATGGCCTGCGCCGCCGGGTCGTAGGCCATCCCGAAGGTGTTCCTGTTCTGCGGAACTGCGCCCGTGGTGTCGACCTGGGTCCAGGCGGTGCCGTTCCACAGCCAGGTCGTGTTGTTGGTGAGGAGCACCAACTGGTTCGTCGCCGGGTCGTACGCCATGGATGAACCCACCCCGCTACTGGGAGATCCCACGCACGACGTATCCGTCACGCCACACCCGACGGGCGTGTCGGCGGCCTTGGTCCAGGCGGGACCAGCAGCAGGAGCAGCCGACACAGGACTCTGTCCCGCCAGCACCACCAGACCCGAGACACCCAGTGTGACGAGCAGCAACAACCGAGCAAGTCGACGAACCATCAGATCGAACTCCCGCTCCCTGAGGCATCAGATTGTCGGACGCCGCTCCCGACATCGTGTCACCCGGAGCGGCGGGGACGAGGGACTCTGCGCTAATACTGCTACTGCTGGTGACCGGCGAGGAGCAGCCCGACCGGATTCCCTCCGGACGACCCTCGTGACCGTGGCCCCCGTCCGGTTCGAGCGCGACGTCCACTCCGCCCCGTCGGTGGACGAAGGCACCTGGCCCGCGCCTGCTGGTGGTGGTCACTGAGCTCCTGGCTCCCCGGACGTCCCGCCCCAACCGGTGCTGGCCGTTGACGCGCCTCACTCCGCCCGGGCCCGACGTGTCGGAGAAGTCCCGAGTTGCCAGCCGCTGCCTCCGCTCACACGAAGGTCACGTGGTCACCCGGCCACACGTCACGGCTCAGTGGATCTGGCGGATCCGGCTGTCCGGCTCGTGTGCCGGCGGATCGCCGGCCGTCGCCTCGAGGAACCGGGCGATGTGGTCGAGCACCATCGTACGAGTGATGATCGGGCCCGAGCCGGGGGACGCCGTCCCCTCGCTGTCGGGTGTAGCGCTGCCCCTCGACGTACTGCGGAGGGTGGGCGACCCCGGCTCGGAATCTTGGACGGGTCGCAGCCGGGTGTCGGCGGGCGGCCCGTCCGGCGTGAACTCCTCGGAGGCGGGATGCCAATCGGGGAGGGCGCGCGAGGTGGTGACGGAGTCCTGCGTCCCGACCACGAGGGTGAGGTCGGGCCCAGCGGTCCGCCGGCGACCCTGCTCGATCTGGCTGGTGTGGAAAGTGCTCCGTCGCATGTCCTCCATGTTCCGGCACGTCCGTAAGGGGATCCCAAGGAGGGGGTAGGAGAACACGAAGAAGATCGGAAGAAGAACGTGAGAACGGCCCGGATCGCCTCCGACGGGCCATGGGCCGGCGTGCCCGCCCCGCCGGCCGTCCGGGTAACGTCATCTCCATGTCCGACCGTTCCCGCAAGATCGCCAAGCCGGCCGCCGCCTTCGGGGTGCTCGCCACCATGGCCAGCATCTGGTGGTTCGCCCTGCGCCCGCGGCGCAAGGTCAAGCTCGACAAGTAGCCCGGCACCTGGGGCACGGGGCGGCGCGGGGCGGCGCGCCCGGGCGCCGCGGGGAGGTCGGTCGCCGGCCATCCGCCGGGTCGCCGTGCGCCGGTAGCCTCAGTCGGTGGCCCTGGCATCCCTCCGCCCACTCCGCTCCCGCAACTTCGCCCTCATCTGGTCGGCGGCCCTGGTGTCGAACCTCGGGTCATGGATGCAGACGGTGGCGCTCGGCGTCCTCGTCTTCAGCCGGACCGACAAGCCTGCCTGGGCCGGGCTCGCGGCCGGCGCCGCCTTCGTCCCCATCGGCCTGCTGGCACCGATCGGTGGGGCGCTCGCCGACCGCCTCGACCGGCGCAAGTGGCTCATCCTCACGACGGTCGCCGAGACGTTCTTCGCCGTCGTCCTGGCCGTCCTGGCCGGACTCCACCACGATCCACCCTGGGCCCTCGTGGTGCTCTCGTTCCTCGGGGGCGCATGCGGCGCCGTCGGGTTCCCGGCGTACCAGGCGATCGTTCCCGACCTCGTCCCGCCGGAGGACCTGCTCGGTGCCGTGTCGCTGTCCTCGGCCCAGTACAACCTGGGTCGGGTCATCGGACCGGCACTCGCCGGACTGATCCTGCTGACCAACAATTACGCGTTCGTCTTCGGCATCAACGCCCTGTCCTTCGGCGCGGTCGTCGTCGCCCTCCTGCTCGTCCACCTCCCGAAGCCGCTGCCCGTCACGGGTCCGGTCCGGATGGCCCGGCGGATCGTCGAAGGGGCGCGGGCGGCACGGGCCGAGCCCGGCTGCCGGTCGGCGATCGGCTGGATCGCGGTCGTCGCCCTGCTGGCGTCGCCCTTCATCGCCCTCGTGCCGGCCATGTCGAAGCAGTACGTGCACTCGACAGGGCTCGGCCTACCGTCGGTCACCGCGCTGCTGGTGACGGCCCAGGGCATCGGGGCAGTCGCCGGCGCAGTCGCGCTCCCTGGGCTCGCCATCCGGTTCGGTCGCCTCACGATGCTCCGCACGGCGCTCTTCGTGGTGCCGGTGCTGCTGTGCGCCTACGCGCTTGCGCCGTCGCTGCCGCTCGCCCTGGTCGCCTTCGTCGGCGTGGGTGCCGCCTACATCTTCGTGCTCTCCGGGCTCAACACGGTGGTGCAGCTCCGGGCGCCGGCCGAGGCCCGCGGCAGGATCCTCAGCATCTACATGATGGCCCTCGGCCTGATCTACCCGTTGGGCGCCGTCGTCCAGGGCCTGCTGGCCGACACCCACGGGATCCGGGCCGTGACCGTGATCGGTGCCGTGGCGCTGCTCGCCGTGTGCGTGCTCGTCGCGTTCGTCCGCCCGACCGCATTCACGAACCTCGCCGACCCGACACCCGACGACCGTCCCGGACCACCGCTCGGTGGTGTCGCGCCGGACCCCGCGCCGACCGGCGGTGCCGCGTGAGTGGAGTGGCACGATGACCGACGGGGGTGGCGTCGAGGTCCTGACTGCGGCGGTCGCGGAGGATGCCCAGGCCAGGGCGGCCGGAGCTCTGCTGGCGTCGGGCTGTGCAGCGGGGGACCGGGCGGTGTTCTGCCTGCCGTCGTCGGCGGCACTGCTCTGCGCGGTGCTGGGTGCCCTTCGGGTGGGCGTGGTGCCCGTGCTGTTGAACGCCACGCTGACCGATGCGGAGCGTGACCTCCTGGTCGACGATGCCGCGCCCACCCTGGTGGTGACGGACGTCGACGCACTGGCCCGGCTCGACGTCGGACCTCCGGTGGCACTCGCTCCGCACCCTTGCGCCCGACCGATGCACTACACGTCGGGGACGACGGGCAGGGCCAAGGGTGTCTGGTCGGGCCTGTGGGACCCAGCCACCGCCGCGGCCGCACTGGCCGACGAGGCCGACCTGTGGTCGTTCGGGCGCGACGACGTCCATTTGGTCTGCTCGCCGATGTACCACTCCGTGTCGGTGCGGTTCGCGGGTGGCACGCTGATGGCCGGTGGCACCTGTGTGATCCTCCGGCACTTCGACGCCGCCAGGGCGGCGGCCGCCCTCGAGGGAGTGTACGGACCGGTGCCCACCACCACCTTCCTCGCCCCCTCGGCGCTCGCCCGGCTACTGGCGCGGCCGGACACGTCGCCCGCCCGATTCGACGCGTTGCGGCTCCTCGTCCACGCGGGCTCCCCCTGTCCACCGGCCCTCAAACGGGCTGCCCTCGCCGTGGTGGCCCCCGATGCCCTCTGGGAGTTCTACGGCTCGACCGAGGGGCAGTTCACCGTGTGCTCGAGCGCCGACTGGCTCGAGCGGCCGGGCACGGTGGGCCGCGCCCGTCGGGGCAGGGAGCTGTCCGTCGACACCGACGGCACGGTCTGGTGCCGCCCGCCGACGTTCCAACGGTTCACCTACTGGGGCGACGAGGCCAAGACGTCCCGCGCCTGGCGGGACGGCGCGTTCACCGTGGGCGATCTCGGTCGGCTCGACGCCGACGGCTACCTCTACCTCGACGGACGCCGCGACGACCTGGTCATCACCGGTGGGGTGAACGTCTACCCGGCGGAAGTGGAGGCGTCCTTGGCCGACGTGCCGGGCGTCGCCGACGTCGCCGTGTTCGGCCTCGCCGACGAGCAGTGGGGCCAGCGGGTGTGTGCGGCCGTGGTCGTCGGCCCGGGTGTCGACCCCGGCGAGCTCGTCGACACGCTGATGGAGTACGCCGCCGTCCACCTCGCCGGATACAAGCGCCCCAAGCGGTACGAGGTGGTCGACGCCCTGCCCCGGACGGCCACCGGCAAGGTCCAACGACTCCGGCTGCCCGGGATGCTCGGCCTGGAGTGACCGGCGCGGTCAGCGGCCCGCTCCCGGCCGGCCCGGGTCGGGCGGTGCCGGGCTTCGGCGATACTGGACCCCATGCCCGCCCTCGACCCCGGTCCCCCCATCGCCACGATCAATCCTGCGACCGGCGAGCTGCTCGAGTCCTTCGACCCCCTCGACGCCGCCGCCCTCGAGGCGCGGCTGGCCGTGGCCGCCGCGGGCGCGACGGCGTGGGCCGGGTCCACCTTCGAGGAGCGGTCCCGCCTCCTCGTCACCGCGGCCGAGCTGCTCGAGGGCGAGGTGCCCGACATCGCCCAGACCGTCACCACGGAGATGGGCAAGCCATTCGCACAGGCCAAGGGCGAGGTGGCCAAGTGCGCCTTCGGCTTCCGCTGGTTCGCCGAGCACGCCGAGGTGATGCTGGCCGACCAGGAGGTGCTCGTCGACGGGTCGCTCGGCCTCATCGCCTACCAGCCGCTCGGCGTGATCCTGGCGATCATGCCGTGGAACTTCCCCCTGTGGCAGGTGGCCCGCTTCATCGCTCCGGCGGTCATGGCCGGCAACGTCGGACTGCTGAAGCACGCCCCCAGCGTCCCCCGCACCGCCCTCCTCCTGGAGGACCTGTTCCGGCGGGCCGGAGCCCCCGAGGGTGTGCTGCAGACCCTCCTCATCGGCACGGACCAGGTACCGGGCGTCATCGCCGACCGCCGGGTGGCCGCAGTCACCGTGACCGGCAGCGTGGGCGCCGGTCGGGCCGTCGCCGCACAAGCCGGTGCCGTCGGCAAGAAGGTCGTCCTCGAGCTCGGCGGCAGCGACCCGTTCATCGTGCTGCCCACGGCCGACCTCGACCGCGCCGTTCCGGTCGCCGTGCAGGCACGGGTGCAGAACGCCGGGCAGTCGTGCATCGCCGGCAAGCGATTCATCGTCCACCGCGACGTCGCCGACGAGTTCACCGAGCGGTTCGTCGAGGCGATGGGCGCCCTGTCGGTGGGCGACCCGTTCGAGCCGGCCACCGAGGTGGGGCCGCTGATCAACGCGGCGGCGGTGGACGGGATCGAGGCGCAGGTGGAGGACGCCCGGGCGAAGGGCGCCACCATTCTCTGCGGCGGTCGTCGTGTGGTGGGACCGGGCGGCCCCGACCGGCCCGGGGCCTTCTACGCCCCGACCGTCATCACCGGCATCGTCCCGGGTATGCGGGTGGCCACCGAGGAGGTCTTCGGTCCGGTGGCACTGCTCTACGTGGTGGACGACGCGGACGCCGCCCTCGAACTGGCCAATGACACCGAGTTCGGTCTGGGATCGAGCGTGTGGACCGACGACCCGGACGAGCAGCAGCAGTTCGTGACCGGACTGCAGGCCGGTCAGGTCTTCGTGAACGGGATGACGGTGTCCATGCCGCAGTTGCCGTTCGGCGGGATCAAGAGCTCGGGAATCGGGCGCGAGCTGTCGTCGTTCGGCATGCACGAGTTCTGCAACGTCAAGTCGGTCTGGATCGCCTGATGTCGGGCTGCCACGCGTGGTGAGCGTCACCCCGGTCGACGGCTTCCGGGCCTACCTCGACCATGCGGCCACCACGCCGCTCCGTCCCGAGGCCCTCGAGGCCATGCTGCCGCTGCTGGGCGAGGGGTTCGCCAATCCGTCGGGAGCCCACGCGGAGTCGCGGCGGGCCCGGATCGCGCTCGACGACGCCCGCGACCTGGTGGCCGAACTGTTGGGGGCCGAGCCGGGCGAGGTCGTCCTCACGTCCGGTGGCACCGAGGCCGACGACCTGGCGGTCAACGGCGGGTGGGACGCGGTGGCGGGGGAACGCCCCGACGGCCCCCCGCCCGCCGTGGTGTGCGCGGCGATGGAGCACCACGCGGTGCTGCGGGCGTGCCGGTCGCTGGCCGCCCGGACCGGTGCCGAGCTGCGTGAGGTACCGAGCACGCCCGACGGCCGGATCGACCTCGATGCCCTGGCCGATGCCTGCCGGGACGACGTGGGCCTGGTGTCGGTGATGGCCGTCAACAACGAGGTCGGCACCGTCCAGCCGCTCGACGAGGTGGCCCGGATCGTGGCCGACGGTGCACCCGGCGCCGTCCTGCACACCGACGCCGTCCAGGCCGTGCCGTGGCTCGACGTCGGTCGCACCACCGGCCCGGCCGCGCTGGTGTCGATCAGCGGGCACAAGTTCGGTGGCCCGAAGGGGAGTGGCGCCCTGGTGGTCCGGGCCGGGGTCAGGGTCCGGCCCCGCCTCGACGGCGGGGGGCAGGAGCGGGGCCGTCGCAGCGGGACCCCCAACGTGGCCGGCGCGGTGGCTACGGCGGCAGCGCTGGCGGCGACCGTGGACGGGAGGACCGAGGACGTGGCCAGGGTGACCGCCCTGCGCGACCGGCTGGCCGACGGTCTCCTGGCGTCGGTGCCCGGCGCCGTCGAGACCGGCGCCCGGGCCCACCGGGTCGCCGGCATCCTCCACCTCCGCGTGCCGGGGGTCGAGTCCGAGGCCGCCGTGGTGCTCCTCGACGAGGCCGGCGTCGCGGCTTCTGCGGGGGCGGCGTGCTCGAGCGGCGCCGTCGAGCCGAGTCATGTGCTGGAGGCGATGGGACTGGACCGCCGCGAGGCGTCGTCCGGCCTGCGCTTCTCGTTGGGCGTCACCACCACCGGGCAGGATGTGGACCATGCGCTGGCACGGGTTCCCGGGGTCGTCGACCGGCTGCGAAACTAGGCCCGTGCGCGTCCTGGTGGCCATGTCCGGTGGTGTCGACTCGTCCGTCGCCGCGGCACTCCTGGTCGCGGCCCACGGGGCCGAGCACGTGGTGGGAGCCACCCTGAAGCTGTGGGGAGGCGACTCCGACTCGGGCTGCTGCTCGGTGGCCGATGTCGACGATGCACGACGGGTGGCCGACCAGTTGGGGATCGTCCACCACGTGTTCAACTTCAGCGCCGACTTCGAGGCCCACGTGGTCGATCCCTACGTGGCCGGCCACGCCGCAGGTCGCACGCCCAATCCGTGCATCGAGTGCAACCGCCACCTCAAGTTCGACCGGCTCCTGGACCGGGCGGCCGATCTCGGGTTCGATGCCGTCGCCACCGGCCACCACGCGCGGGTGACGCAGGACGTCGACGGCACCTGGCGCCTGTTGCGCGGCGCCGACGCCGCGAAGGACCAGTCGTACGTCCTGGCCATGCTCGGCCAGGAGCAGCTGTCCCGGTCGGTCTTCCCCGTCGGGTCGATGGCCAAGGCCGACGTCCGCTCGACCGCGGCGCGACTGGGCCTGCGCACCGCGGCCAAGCCCGACAGCCAGGATGTGTGCTTCATCCGTTCCGACACCGGTCGGGCCGGATTCCTGGGTGACCGGGTGCCCCTCCACGCAGGACGTCTGATCGACCACGACACGGGGGCCGACCTCGGCGAGGTGACCGCCGTCGAACTGGTGACCGTCGGTCAACGCCGCGGCATGGGCCACGGCACCGACGGGCGGAGGCGGTTCGTGACCTCGGTCGACGTGCCGGCCCGGCGGGTGACGATCGGCCCGCCGGAGGTATCGTACGCGTCAGCGCTCTCGCTGCACACCGTGGCCTGGGTCGACGGGGCGCCGACGGTGGCAGATGCCGTCTTCGGCGCGCTGGCCCAGTGCAGCGCCCACGGCGTCCCCGTGGCCTGCACCGTCCGGACCGGCGTGGATGGGCTAGAGGTGGCGTTCGTCGAGCCCCAGCGACGTGTCGCCCCGGGTCAGACCGTCGCCCTCTACGACCCGGCCAGACCGGACGCCGTCATCGGCTCCGGAGTCGTCCGATGAGCGACGTGTCGCGGCCGGTCGACACGGCGGCGGGTGCGGACCCGGTGGCCCGGGCCACCGAACTCCGGGCCCTGATCGCCCACCACAACGAGCGCTACCACACGCTCGACGACCCCGAAGTGACCGATGCCGAGTACGACGCGCTGGTCCGTGAGCTGCGCGACCTCGAGTCGGAGCACCCCGATCTGGCCGTGCCCGACTCGCCCATCACCCAGGTGGGCGCCGCGCCGTCGACGTTGTTCTCCCCCGTCATCCACCACGTCCCGATGATGAGCCTCGACAACGCGTTCAGCCCCGAGGAGTTGCAGGCGTGGGCCGACCGGGTGGGGAAGCAGGTGCCCCCGGACACGGCGTTCGAGTGCGAGCTCAAGATCGACGGCCTGGCAATCTCCCTCCTCTACCGCGCCGGTCGCTTCGTGCAGGCCGCCACCCGGGGGGACGGCACCACGGGGGAGGACGTGACGGCCAACATCGCCACCGTCGGCCCCATCCCGAAGGAGCTCGACCCGGCGGCCGGGCCGCTCCCCGAGGTGCTCGAGGTCCGGGGCGAGGTGTACATGCCGATCGCCGCGTTCGACGACCTCAACCGACGCCAGGCCGAGGCGGGCGAGAAGCTCTTCGTCAACCCGCGCAACTCCGCGGCCGGCTCGCTGCGCCAGAAGGACCCGGCGGTCACGGCCACCCGGGCGCTGGCGTTCTGGGCCTATCAGGTCGGTGAGGTGCGACCCGAGCCGTCCGCCGCCGACGGCCCGTCGCCGGAACTGGCCACCAGCCAGTCCTCGACCCTGACCTGGCTCGGCCGCGCCGGGTTCCCGGTCAATCCCGAGGTGCACCTGGTGCAGGGCCTCGAGGGCGTGCTCCAGTTCTGTGCCCGGTGGGAGGAGCACCGCCACGACCTCGACTATGAGATCGACGGCGTGGTGGTCAAGGTCGACGACCTGGACCTGCAGCGCGAGCTCGGGTCGACCTCCCGGGCCCCGCGGTGGGCGATCGCCTACAAATTTCCCCCGGAAGAACGGTCGACGAAGCTCCTCGACATCGCCGTCTCCATCGGCCGGACCGGCAAGGCCACGCCGTTCGCCGTGCTCGAGCCCGTCTTCGTGGGCGGCTCGACGGTGGGACTCGCCACCCTCCACAACGAGGACCAGGTCCGGCGGAAGGACGTCCGTCCGGGCGACACCGTCGTCGTGCGCAAGGCCGGTGATGTCATCCCCGAGGTGGTCGGACCGCTCCGGGTGAAGGGCCGGCGGCGGAAGCCACCGTGGTCCTTCCCTACGTCGTGCCCCGTGTGCGCGGCTCCACTCGTCCGCCTCGAGGGCGAGAGCGACACGTTCTGCACCAACCTCGACTGCCCGGGCCAGCGCGTCCAGCGGATCGCCCACTTCGCCTCGCGCTCGGCCATGGACATCGAGGGTCTCGGCGAGCAGCGTGTCCAACTGCTCGTGGACCACGGCCTGCTCGCCGACGTGGCCGACCTGTACCGCTACACCCCCGGGACGTTCGCCGGACTCGAGGGGTTCGGCGAGTTGTCCACCGCCAACCTGCTGGCCGCCATCGACGACTCGCGGCAGCGGCCCCTCAGCCGCGTGCTCATCGGACTCGGCATCCGTCACCTCGGCCAGGTCGGCTCGACCGCGCTGGCCCGGGCCCGACGGGACCTCGACGGGATCCTCGCCGCCGACGAAACGACACTCGCCGAGATCGACGGCGTCGGCCCGGTCATCGCGGCCAGCGTGGTCGCCTGGTTCGCCTCGCCGGTCAACCGGTCGGTGGTCGACCGGTTGCGCACCGCCGGCCTCCACCTCAGCGAACCGGGGGCCGATGCGGCGGGTGGCGACCCGGAGCTGACCCAGACGCTCGAGGGCCGGTCGGTGGTGGTCACGGGCACCCTCGAGGGCTACACCCGCGACGAAGCCGAGGGGGCGGTCCTGGCCCGGGGTGGCAAGTCGCCGGGGACGGTGTCGAAGAAGACGTATGCGGTCGTCGTGGGTCGGGCCCCCGGAACGTCCAAAGTGGCCAAGGCGGAGCAGTTGGGGGTGCCCATCGTCGACGGTGCGTCGTTCGACGCGTTCCTGGCCTCCGGGGCGCTGCCAGACCACTCCTGACCTGGTATTTCGTCGACCTGTTGCTGGTGGCGGCAAGGCCACCGGGAGTTGCAGGAATGGCTCGGATCGACGGCAGGATCGCCAAATTTGATGATCTTGTCCGCTGGGTCCGCAAATGGAACCCGGATGCCTTGTAAACGGGGGGCGTCGTCGTTACTGTACGACTACCGGTTCAGAAGGTTCCAGGGCAGGGGAGGCCGTGCCGGATCCATCTGTCGTGCAGGGGGCATCGGGGGGCGTCGGTTCGACGGTACCGATTTCGCATGTGCGTCGAGGGGTCCGCGTGGCATCGCTGTAACGGTTCGGGGTGTGCACTCGTTGTACTACCCGGCTGCCTGTCGGGGGATGTTCTGGCTGGTGGTGTGAGATACGTCGGGGGGCGACCGTCGCCTGACTTCGAGCCCGTGGTGACGCGGGGGAAATCAAGGAGCACTCAATATGATTCGCAAGATGCTTGTTATTGCGGCAGCAGTCGCAATGCCGATCTCGGCAATCGCTGCGGTCACCACTGCAGGTGTCGCCGGCGCCGCCGCCAAGCCCGCGCCCCAAACCGGAGCGTTTCCCATCACTGGTGCGGTCACGTTCGCCGCTCCTGGCCTCTCGGCTGCCGGTTCCATCACCAGCAAGACGGTGGAGGACTCGTCCTCGTCCATCACGCCTTCCGGCTTCGGTGGTACCAAGGCCATCAAGAGCAAGATCCCGTCGAACACGACCCCGTGCTGGTCGACCCTCCCGGTCTACAACAAGACCTCGCCGGTCGGTGGAACGCTGGCTTCCGGTGCTGCCTCGGCGTGTGACGTCGGTGGAGCCTCCGCTGCGGGCGACCCCACCATCGTGGTGACCGATGTGAAGACGGCCATCAAGGACCAGTACTCCTACGACTCCGCGGCCAGCTTCGCAGGTAGTGGCACCACGGCGATCGTGGCGGCACTCAACGCCAAGCCGATCAAGCTCAGCAACAACGGGAACTCGTCAGTCCTGACGGTGACCGACGCCAACAGCGTCCTGCCTGGTGGGGCCTGTGGAGCTGGCGTCGTCGGGTTCCAGATCAACGGCACGACCACCTTCACCGGTGCGTCGAACGTCACTATCACGATCTGCCTCACGGACGACACGGGTCCCTCGACGACCGATAACTTCTTCACCGACCTGCTCGGGACGACGGCGACCATCGCCACCGCCACCATCGGTGGACTGTCGCAGGTCGAGTACTCCGCCTGAGTCACCTTCCGCCTCACAGCGGATCGTAAGACTGAGGTAGCACGGAGGCGGGGCTTCGGCCCCGCCTCCGTCGCGTCTCCAGGTCCTCGAGGGATCGCGCTGCGTGACCTCCGTCGGACCGTGGTCCCGACCCCTGACCCTCCACCGCTCCGGGGTCTGCACTCGGTAGCCTGACGAGAGCCATGCCGAGTCTCACCGACTCCATCGGGCGCGTCCTCGGCGACCGCTACCGACTGGTCACACCCGTGGGGACAGGTGCGTCCGCCCACGTCTACCTGGCCGACGACGTGTCGCTGAAGCGCCAGGTGGCCATCAAGGTCCTCCACCCCGCCCTCGCCGGCGACCAGGCGTTCCTCAAGCGGTTCCGGGCCGAAGCCCGCGCCGTCGCCGCCCTCAACCACCCGAACATCCTGCGGGTCTACGACTGGGGCGAGGAGGACGGCGAGCCCTACCTGGTGCTCGAGTACCTGGCGGGCGGCTCGCTCCGGCAGATCTTCGACACCGGCGAGCTGCTCACGCCCGAGCAGGCCGTCCGTATCGGCATCGAGGCCTGCGCCGGTCTCGACTACGCCCACCGTCGTGGCCTCATCCATCGCGACATCAAGCCGGCCAACCTCCTCTTCGACGCTGACGGCCGGTTGCGTATCGCCGACTTCGGACTGGCCCGAGCCCTGGCCGAGGCCGCGTGGACCGAGCCCGACGGTGCCATCCTCGGCACGGCGCGCTACGCCGCACCTGAGCAGGTGGAGGGGTGGGTGCTCGACGGCAAGGCCGACGTCTACGGACTCGCACTGGTGCTCTACGAAGGCGTCACGGGCGAGTCGCCCTTCATCGGCGACACCACCGTGGCCACGCTCATGGCCCGCCTCGGGGCACTCCTGCCCGAGCACGAGGCGCTGGGCCCGCTGGGCGAGGTGCTGATGTGGGCGGCCGCTCCCGACCCCGCCGAGCGCTACGACGCCGCCCAGTTCGGCGCGCGCCTGGCCGAGCTGGCCGCCACACTTGCCGCACCGGAGCCGCTGGCGCTGGTGACCCCGGAGCGGGCCGAGGAGGACCCCTTCCTGTTGGCCGCGGCGGTCGGGTTGACGACGGTGACCGAGCGCCCGACGCGCCCGACCGTCCGGTCCCCCGAGCCGGTGGGGGACCTGACCGAGCTGGGTCTGCCGGTGGCGCCGACACCCCGAGGTTCCCCGATGGGCACCCCGCGTCCCGGGCCGTCGGCGCCCACCCTCGAGACGGACCGCAGGCGCCGACGGTGGCCCTGGCTGGTGGCCGTCGCCGTGCTGGTGGTCGGCCTGGTGGCCGGCGGCCTGGCCTGGGCGTCCTCGGTCAAGCTCTTCACCCCATCCATCCCGGTGCCCGCGCTGGTCGGACGCACGTTGCCGACCGCCACGGCCCGAGCCACCCAGTCGCATCTGGACCTCCGGGTGTCGGGACGCACGTCGTCGATCACCGTGCCCGCCGGCGTGGTCATCAGCCAACGGCCCGTCCCACGGTCGGGCACGTCGGTCAAGCAGGGTTCGGCGGTGTCCGTCGTCGTGTCGACCGGGCTCCCGCTCGTGGCCATCCCGAGCGTGGTGTCGTTCAGCGCCTGCCAGGACGCCATCGTGGCGTTGGCCGGCGTCCACCTGGTCGGCGTGTGCCCACCCGCCGCCGCCGTCTACAGCTCCACGGTCAAGACGGGCGCGGTCATCGGGACGACGCCCGTCGGCCACGCCCCCTACGGCTCGACGGTGACGATCATCGCCTCGAAGGGGCACGCACCGGTGGCGGTGCCCCCGGTCACCGGATCCGGTGCCACCTGGGCGTCGGCCTCGGCCGCCCTGTCGGCCGCCGGCTTCGTCCCTGTCGAGTCCAAGCTCTACTCGTACTCGGTGGCGACCGGCGCGGTCATCGCCGCCGTCCCCGGCCCGTCGGCTGGACCCGTCCCCTTCGGGTCGACGGTCACCGTCCAGGTGTCACTCGGTCCCGAGCCCGTCACCGTGCCCTCGGTCCTCTACGACTCGCCGACCTCGGCAGCTGCCGCACTGGCCCTCGTCGGGCTGCACACCGGTGGGCCCTACGGCCCACCCGGGTCCACGACCGTGATCTCGACCGTGCCGGCGGCCGGCACGGTGGTGGCGGTCGGTTCGACGATCGAGGTGTACACCCGGTGAGCCGCTCCGACGGGCAGTGCGAGCTGTGCGAGGCGGCCAGGATCACCGAGTGGTACCACGAGGACGACACCTGCTGGGTCGCCGACTGCGAAGTGTGTGGTGTCCCCATGGTGGTCTGGAAGCAGCACGGCAACGAGCCGCCGGAGGCCGACGTCGCCCACATGCTGGCCGAGCTCGGCACGGTGGCCGACCGGGTCCTCGGCGCGGGCGTCTGGTCCTACGACCGGGTCATGCGCCAGATCCCCGACCACTTCCACGCCCACGCGCGCGATCCCCAATGGTGGGCCCGGCGCTTCGGCCGCTCGTGACGTCCGGTTGGGGGACTGAGCGCCGATGATCAAGTACCTGGGGTCCAAGCGCCGCCTGGTGCCGGCGCTGGCCGTCCTGGCCGGCGCCTCGGGGGCCCGCACGGCACTCGACCTGTTCTGCGGGACCACCCGGGTGTCCCAGGCGTTCAAAGGTCAGGGCATCCACACCACGGCGGTGGACAGCGCGCGGTGCGCCCACGTGCTCGCCCGCTGCTACGTGGCGACCGATCCGGTCGCCGACCACGGATTCCGGGCCGAGCTGGCCGATGCGGTCGACCGGCTGAACGAGATGCCCGGCCGCCCCGGCTACGTGACGCAGACCTTCTGCGTGGACGCCCGCTACTTCCGTCCGGACAACGGTGCCCGGATCGACGCCGTGCGGGACGCCATCGAGGACCGCTACGCCGGGACCCCGCTGTGGCCCGTCCTCCTCACCAGCCTGCTCGAGGCGGCCGACCGGGTCGACTCGACCACCGGGCTGCAGATGGCCTACCTCAAGCAGTGGGCGCCCCGGGCCGACCGGCCCCTCACGTTGCGTGTGCCCGACCTCCTGCCGGGCCCTGGACGGGCGGTGCGCGGCGACGCCTGCGACCTCGTGGGTACGTCGGAACTCGGCGACGTCGACCTCGCCTACCTCGACCCTCCCTACAACCAGCACCGCTACGACTCGAACTACCACGTGTGGGAGACCCTGGTGGCCTGGGACGCGCCCGACCACTACGGCGTCGCCTGCAAGCGCGTCGAGCTGCGCGAGCCGGGAACGCGCAGCGTGTTCAACGGGCGCCGCACGATGCCGGTCGCCCTGGCCGACGTCGTGGCGCGGCTGGCGGCCGAGGTCGTGGTGCTCTCCTACAACAACGAGTCGTGGCTGAGCTTCGACGAGCTCCACGACGTGTGCTCGGCACGGGGCCACGTCGCCGTGCTGGCCTTCGACTCGGCCCGCTACGTGGGGGCCAGGATCGGCATCCATGACCCGTCGGGGCGCAAGGTCGGCCGGGTCACCCATGTGCGCAACACGGAGTACGTGGTCATCGCCGGCCCCCGGTCCAGGGTCCGGGCCATGACGGATGCGGCCGAGTCGGCCGGGCTCGGGGCCCGGGTGGACCGACCGGTGCCGGTCCCGGCCGCCTGAATCCGTGGCCGACGACCGGCCCGACGTGTCCGGCCCGGACCGGCTTGACCGCCACGGTGGCCCGATGGGAACGTGGAGCCAGTACACCCCACACGCCCCCGACCTCGGTCGGACGCGGCCGGGCGCCGACGCTCCGGGGGGACCCCGTGGGTGGACGCCATCGCCGACCCGCTGACCGGTGGGCGGCCGAGACGAGAGAAGCTGAGGACATGGGAGCACTTGACGGACGGATCGCCATCATCACCGGCGCGGGTCGCGGCATCGGCCGTGAGTACGCCCTGCTGTTCGCCGCCGAGGGGGCCAAGGTCGTGGTCAACGACCTCGGCGGCACCCTGGACGGATCGGGTGACGACGTCAGCGCCGCGCAGCAGGTCGTCGACGAGATCGTCGCCGCCGGCGGCGAGGCCGTGGCCAACCACGACGACGTCACGGACTGGGAGGGGGGCAAGCGCCTCATCGACACGGCGATCGAGACCTATGGCGACCTCCACGTGCTCGTCAACAACGCCGGGATCCTGCGCGACCGCGTGCTGATCAACATGTCCGAGCAGGAGTGGGACGCGGTCATCCACGTCCACCTGAAAGGCCACTTCGTCCCGACCCGCCACGCCGCCGCCTACTGGCGCGAGCAGACCAAGGCGGGCAGGGAGGTCAAGGCGTCGGTGATCAACACCTCGTCCACCTCGGGCCTGCTGGGCAACCCCGGGCAGACCAACTACGGGGCCGCCAAGGCCGGGATCGCCGCGTTCACCACCATCGCCGCCACCGAGCTGTCCCGGTACGGCGTGCGGGTCAACGCACTGGCGCCCAACGCCCGCACCCGGATGACCGTGGAGACCCCCGGCCTGGCCGACATCGTCGCCGCCCCCGAGGACGCCGCCACCTTCGACGCGTGGGACCCGGCCAACATCGCTCCGCTGGTCGCCTACCTCGGCACCGAGGGCTGCCCGGCCACCGGCAAGGTGTACTTCATCCTCGGCGGCCAGATCCGCCTGTTCCAGCCCTGGACGCTGACCGACACCATCGAGAAGGACGATCGTTGGACGGTGGCGGAGCTGCAGGGCGAAATGCACAAGCTCGGGGGCTGAGTGGTCTCCCGGGCCGACGGGCCCGGCCCGTCCGCACCGGACGAGGGGTTCGACGCCGAGGAGCTGCGTGAGGCCGAGCACCTCCTGAGCGGCACCGGATCAGGAGGGGACGGCGGGATCACCGTCCCGTGGCCCCTGCTGTTCCGGCACCGGATGCACCACAAGGTGGCCGGCTCGGACCGGTACCAGTGGTGGGTCCTGTGGACGGTGCTGGCCGGCCTCCTGTCGGTCAACATCACGTTCACGGTGTTCGTGGTGGCCCTGCCCGAGGTGGCTCGTCAGCTCCACACCACGGTCACCACGCTCACCTGGACGTCCACCGGCCCGCTGCTGGCCTTCGGTGTGGCGGCACCGGTGTTGGGCAAGCTGGGCGACCTGCGGGGCTACAAGCGCCTGTACCTCTGGGGACTGTCCGGTGCCGCCGTCAGCGTGGTGCTGACCGCCTCCGCCCCGACGGCCGGGGTGCTCATCGCGGCGCGCCTGTTCGACGGGGTCCAGGGCGCGGCCACCGGTGCCGCCTCCATGGCCCTCGTGCTCCAGGCGTTCTCCCACGAGGACCGGGTCAAGGCGATGGGCTGGTGGGCCCTGGTGGGCGCCGGCGGCCCCGTGCTGGGGGTCACCATCGGCGCCCCCATCATCCAGTACTACGGCTGGCGTGCCCTGTTCTGGGGCGAGCTCCCGCTCATGGCCATCGCCGCCGTCCTGGCCGTGATCGTGCTGCCCAGCCACGACCGGGCGGCAACCACGGCGGCCGAGGCCCAGCGGCGCACCGGGCGGTCCGACGCACCGGTGCCCGAGCCCCTCGACCCCGACGCCCCACGCGAGAGCCCGTGGCGCCAGCTCGACTGGATCGGCTCGGTCACCCTGTCGGGTTCGGTCACCATCGGCCTGCTCGGTCTCAACGTGGCCCCGTCCTGGGGGTTCGCGACGCCGAAGACGGTGGCCCTCTTCGTGGTGTCGGCCGTGCTCCTCGTGGTCTTCGTGCTCCACGAGCGGACGGCCTCCCGACCACTGATTCCGTTGCACTACTTCCGCAAGCGGAACTTCGTGTTCCCGCTCGGTGCCCGGGCCATGGTCAACTTCGCCTACATGGGCGGGTTCTTCCTGTTCCCGATCCTCATGGAGCGCATCTACGGCTACTCGGAGACGAGTGCGGGGCTGTTGTCGACGGCGCGACCGCTGATGTTCTCGCTGTCGGCCCCCATCGCCGGTTACGCCGCCATCAAGGTGGGAGAGCGGTGGTCGATCGTCGCCGGCGCCGGCGCACTGTGCGTGTCGATGCTGGTGTTCACCCAGGTCGGCGCCGACCCGTCGGTGGTGCTCATCATCGTGGCCCTGGCGCTGTCCGGCCTGGGCAATGGCGTGTCGACCCCGTCGACGGCCTCCTCGGCATCGAACGAGGTGGAGCCGGACGAGCTGGGGGTGATGAGTGCCGCCCAGCTGCTGATCACCCAGATCGGCATCGTGGCGGGCATCCAGACCATGGTCACCGTCCAGGCCTCGTCCCACGGGGGCGCCGGCGACCTGGCCTCGTTCCACACGGCCTACCTGGTCGGTGCACTGGTGGCGTTCGCCGCCGCGGTGTGCGGCTTCTTCGTCAAGAACACGCTGCGGGGGTCGCAGGCGGTCCCCCTCGACGTGCCGGTCCACTAGGGGGGCGGGGCCGGGAGCGGGCGACCGACCCGATCCGGTCCGCTACTCGGTGATGGCCTGGATCCGGGCCGCCATCTCGGCGGCCGACGGGTCCGGCGAGACGGTCTGCAGGGCCATCAGCTTGGCGATGTCGCCCTCGACCTTGATCTTGCCCTGCATGAAGGCCTGCAGGCCCGCCTGCGGGTTGCCCTCGACGAGCAGGGCCCGGGCGATGTCGTAGCCGATGGTGACCTTGAGGTCGACGGGGTCGATGTGGCCGACGTCGAGGACCAGCTCGCCGGTCGAGGTGTCGACGTGGGCATGGACGGAACCCTCGCCGAAGGGCACCTCCACCACCACGAGGTTCATGCGGACCGAGTGCTCGATGGCGCCGCCACGCCCCTCGTACTCGGCACGGATTGCCCGGGCCTCGTCGAGCCAGTCGTCGCTCAGAAAGAGATAGGTGGCCATCGGTGTGCTGCTCCTTGCCCGTCGTCGATCGTGGCGCAACTCTATCCGGCGCCCCCGGGGGCAGGGCTCCTCCCCGTGGCCGATAGCATCGCCCCCGTGACCGCTCCCCTCATGCAAGGTGCCGAGCCGTGGTCTGCCGTGGGTGGTCCCGACGGCGTCCTCGTGCTCCACGGCTTCACCGGCAACCCCCAGTCCATGCGCCCGCTGGCCGAGGCCGTGGCCGCCGCCGGCTACACCGTCGAACTGCCGCTGCTGCCGGGCCACGGGACCTCCCTCGAGGACATGGTCCCGACCCGGTGGGAGGACTGGTCGGGTGCCGCCGAGGCCCACTTCCAGGCCCTGGCCGCCCGGTGCGACCACGTGGCCGTGGTCGGGCTCTCGATGGGTGGCACGCTGACCTGCTGGCTGGCCGAGCGCCATCCCCACCTGTCCGGCATCGCACTGGTGAACCCCCTGGTCCACGCCCCCGACGCCGAGTTCCGGGCCGGTGTCCGCGCTCTGGTCGACGCCGGCACCCAGACGTTCGATGCCATCGGCTCGGACATCAAGAAGGAGGGGAGCACCGAGGCCGCCTATCCCGGCACACCGTTGGCCGCCGTGCTGTCCCTGTTCGACGGGGCCGACGGCGTCGAGGCGGCGCTGGCGGACATCCACTGCCCGGTGCTGGTGCTGTCGAGCCGGGAGGACCACGTGGTCGAGTCCGTCTCGGGCGACGTCGTCGTCGACGGGGTGAGCGGACCGGTCGAGCGGGTGTGGCTCGAGGACAGCTACCACGTGGCCACCCTGGACAACGACGCCCCCCTCATCGAGTCCCGTGTCGTGGCCTTCGTCGGTGCCGTGTTCGGCGGTGGTGCCTGATGCCCGAGCCGACCCGCCTGACACGCGAGGACGTCGCCCACGTGGCTGCACTGGCCCGTCTCCACCTCACCGAGGAGGAGCTCGACCTCTTCACCGGGCAGCTGGCGCAGGTCCTGGACCACGCCGCCGACGTCGCCTCGCTCGACCTGGCGGAGGTGGCCCCCACGGCCCACGCCATGGCCGTGACCAACGTGCTGCGACCCGACGAGCCCATCGTGTGCCTCGACCGGGACGAGGTGCTGGCTCAGGCGCCATCGGTCGAGGACCACCGGTTCCGGGTACCCCGCATCCTGGGGGAGGCCCCGTGACCGCGCCGCGGCCGGCGTTGGAGACCGCCACCATGGTCCGGACGGGCGAGCTCCGTGCCGTCGACGTGCTGGAGCACCACCTGGCCGTCATCGAGGCGGGCGAGGCGGCGGTCCACGCGTTCAACCTGGTGACCGCCGACCGGGCCCGCGCCCAGGCCCGCGCCGTCGACGCCACCGTGGCGGCGGGCGGCGACCCCGGTCCGCTCGCCGGCGTTCCGGTGGCGCTGAAGGACAACCTGTGTACCCGTGGGATCCCGACCACCTGCTCGTCGCGGATCCTGGCGGGATGGGAGCCGCCCTACGACGCGACGGTGGTCACCCGCCTGGCCGCCGCCGGGGCGGTGGCCATCGGCAAGACCAACATGGACGAGTTCGCCATGGGCTCCTCGACCGAGACGTCGGCCTTCGGGACCACCCGCAACCCCCACGACCTCGACCGGGTGCCCGGTGGGTCCTCGGGCGGCTCGGCCGCCGCGGTGGCCGCCGGCTTCGCCCCACTGGCCCTCGGGTCCGACACGGGCGGCTCGATCCGCCAGCCGGCCGCCCTGTGCGGCGTGGTGGGCATGAAGCCGACGTACGGCACCGTCTCGCGGTACGGACTGGTGGCCTTCGCCTCGTCCCTCGACCAGATCGGGCCGTTCGCCGGGTCGGTGGCCGACGCCGCACTCCTGTTCGATGCCATCGGCGGTCACGACCCGCTCGACTCGACGTCGCTCAACCGCCCGACACCGCGTGTGCTCTCGGTGCTGGACGACGGGGTGGACGGCATGACCGTCGGCATCCTGACCGAGCTGCTCGACGGCGCGGCGCCCGACGTGGCCGCCCGGGTGCACCAGGCCGCCGAGGCACTGGCCGCCGCCGGCGCCCGCGTCGAGGAGGTCTCGGTCCCCGAGGTCCGGCTCGGCCTGTCGGCGTACTACCTCATCGCCCCGGGCGAGGCCTCCTCCAACCTGGCCCGCTACGACGGCGTCCGCTACGGGCTGCGGATCGACGCCGAGGACACGGCGGCCATGAACACCGCCACCCGGTCCCAGGGGTTCGGCGCGGAGGTCAAGCGTCGGATCATGCTGGGCACCTACGTGCTGTCGGCCGGCTACATGGACGCCTACTACCACCAGGCCCTCAAGGTCCGGACCCGGATCATCGAGGGCTTCGTGCGCGCCTATGCGCGCTGCGACGTCCTGCTCGGCCCGACGGCGCCGACGACCGCCTTCGCCATCGGTGCGAAGGTCGACGACCCGCTGACGATGTACCTGTCCGACGTGTGCACCATCCCGTCCAACCTGGCCGGTCACCCGGCCATCAGCGTGCCCTTCGGGCCCGGCGAGGACGGTCTGCCGGTGGGCGTGCAGCTGCTCGGCCCGGCACTGTCGGAGGGCACCCTGTTCCAGGTGGCCGCCGTGGTCGAGGGGGCGGCACCGCCGCTCGCCGCACCGCGCGTCCCGGCGGGGGTCCTGGCATGAGGGCCGACTGGCAGCTGGTCATCGGGCTGGAGGTCCACTGCGAGCTCAAGACGGCCACGAAGCTGTTCTGCGGGTGCCCCAACATGTTCGGCGACGAGCCCAACACCAACATCTGCCCCAACTGCCTGGGCCTGCCCGGCTCGCTGCCGGTGCTGAACCAGCGTGCGGTGGAGCTGGCCATGGCCATCGGCACCGCGTTGCACTGCGACATCCGCCCCTCGACCTTCCACCGGAAGAACTACTTCTACCCGGACCAGGCCAAGGACTACCAGATCAGCCAGTACGACGAGCCCCTCAACGCCGACGGCTACCTCGACCTCCCCGACGGGTTCCGGGTCGGGGTCGAACGGGCCCACATGGAGGAGGACACCGGCAAGACGACGCACGCCGGCGCCTCGGGTCGGATCCACGGGGCCGACTACTCCCTCGTCGACTACAACCGCTCCGGCGTGCCCCTCGTCGAGATCGTGAGCGCGCCCGACATGCGCACCCCGGACCAGGCCCGGGCCTACGTGACCGAGCTGCGGTCCATCCTGATCGCCTCGGGCACCTCCGACGGCAAGATGGAGGAGGGCTCGATGCGGGTGGACGCCAACGTCTCGGTGCGCCGCAGTGTCGACGACCCGTTCGGCACCCGCTGTGAGATCAAGAACCTCAACTCGGTCCGGTCGCTCGGCCGGGCCATCGAGTTCGAGGCCGAGCGACAGATCGCCCTGATCGAGTCCGGTGAGCGGGTGGTCCAGCAGACCCGCCACTGGGACGAGACGGCCGGCCGCACCCAGGCGCTCCGCTCCAAGGAGGACGCCTACGACTACCGGTACTTCCTGGAGCCCGACCTGGTGCCCCTGGTACCCGACGCCGAGTGGATCCGCGCCGTGGCCGACACCCTCGGGATGATGCCCGCCGAGCGGCGGGCCCGACTGGTGGCGATCCTGGACGACGCCGGCGGTGCGACCGACGCCCAGCTGCTGCAGGTGGCCACCGTGGTCGACCTGGGCCTGGACGACCTGGTGGTGGGGGCGGTGGCGGCCGGGGTGGGGAGTGCGCTGGCGCTGGCCCGCACGGCCAACGAGGCGGCCACCGACGCCGAAGCGGCGCGCACGCTCGATCCCACGTCGTACGTGGCGCTGCTGACCATGGAGATGCAGGGGGGCCTGTCGGCGACCCAGGCCAAGGCCGTCCTGGCCGAGCTGTTCGCCCGTGGGGGCGGCGATCCGGCGGCCATCGCCCGGGACAAGGGCTTCGAGGCCATGTCCGAGGACTCGCTGGCCGAGACGGTGGCCGAGGCCGTCGGCGCCCACCCCGACGAGTGGTCGCGGTTCTGCGAGGGTGACGACAAGCTGGCGGGGTTCTTTACCGGGTTGGTGATGAAGGCCACCAGGGGCCAGGCGAACGGCAAGGCCGTGGCCGCCGAGCTGCGGCGCCTGCGGGGCTGAGCCGGAGGCCCGCTCAGGGCGTGGGCGCCCAGAGCGGCCGGGCCAGCAGGTCGGCGGCCGACGGCAGCGGACCGGATGCCAGGTACGGGCCGGCGGGGCCGAACCCGAGCCGGGTGATGTCCACCGGCCGCGCCGGGATGTCCGGGTGGGGCGCCAACGACCGCCACGGGCTGTAGAGCATCCAGACCCCTGCGGCGTCGTGGAACACCGACGCCTCGCCCGGGCCCTGCCCCTGCAGGTTGGAGGCCAGCAGGGGAGCGGCCGAGGTGTCCTGGCACGGCCCCGCCGGACCGGCGCAACGGGCCACTCCCACGGCGTAGTTCGTCGAGTTGTACCAGTTGGCCGAGTAGACGACCCAGTAGCCACCGTCGACCTCCACCATGTCGGGGGCCTCGACGATGGTGCCCTGCCACGGTTCGTCCGGGCTCAGCAGGAACGACGGGCTCCCGAGCAGGTGGGTGCCGTCGGCGGACAGGCGCTGCGACCACATCATGGTGGGCGTGTCCGACCCGCCGATGTTCTGGTCGGTCTTCCACACCATCCACGGTGTGCCGTCCGAGTCGACGAAGACCCGCGGGTCGATGTCGCCACCCTGGTCGAGCTGACAGATGAGCGGCGCCGGCTGGGCCGTGAAGGGCCCGGTCGGCGACGTCGAGAAGGAACTGCCGATGCACTCCGACTGTGGCGAGTATCCCGCCACCACGGCGGTGAAGTACAGGGCGTAGAGCGATCCGAAGCGGTGCAGGTCGGGCGCCCAGGTGAACCCGGACACGGCCCAGACGGGCAGCACCGGCAGGGCGTCCACCGGCGGCGTCCAGTGCACGAAATCGGTGCTGGTGGCGACCGGGACGTTGACGGCGGCCGGACCCGTGGTCCCACTGGTGAACAACAGGTACCGGCCCCCGGCGGTGGTGAGGAACGGGTCGGACTCGTCCGCGCCGCCGGGCACCTGGGTACCGGGTGCCCAGGGCGTCGCCGTGGGCGGCGGTGCGGTCGGCGAGCCGATGTCGGTCGCACCCACGGCATGGATGGCCACCCCGGGGGTCGTACGCCGGACGGGCCGTGTCGCCCGGGCGGCCGACGCGTGGTCGAGCGCCCCGGCCCGGCCCGGCCCGGTACCCGTGACGGCCCCGACGAGTCCGATGGTGGCGACGACGGCCAGGGTCACCCACGGGAGGATCCGGCGGGCCCTGGTGTGGTGGCGTGACCGCACCGTGCGATGGCGGAGCTCCCCCTCGTCGTCCGTTCCCACTGCGCCCTTCCGTCCCCCCGTGCGGTGTGCCGTGCCCGCCGCCGGTCGCGCCTCCGGCCGACCCAAGTTAGCGCTCCCGGGTCGGTGGCGGACCGTGGACGGAGGGACCGGAGCAATGGCCGACCTGGGGACGAACGGTGGAGATCTTGCCGTCGGTTGGGGACGAACCGGGAAATGTAGCGGAAAAGCTCAGGATTTCGCGTGGCCCCCTTGACCCTCTCCGGTGGCCGGATCAGAGTGGGTCCTGTCAGGAAGCCGAGGTCCTCCGGGGCTCCGGGGCAGCACCCAGGAGCCGGTCCCAGACCGGTGGCCGGGAGCGATCCGGGAGCGACGGAACGGCCCGCAGGTGACTGACAGGGAGGTCCGGGGACGGACCGGTAGGCCTCCGGGCGTGCCGGGACGGGTACCTGGCGCAGGTTGTCCGACACGACCTGCGACGGGTGGAGCCGGGCCACCGGTACGTGGCCCCGAGGAGCTCGGGCGGTCTCGACCGTCCGGTTACTCGGGGCTGCGTCGCGCCCGGGCACCGGACCGGCCGCCGGTGCCGACCGCGCCGTCAGTGACGGTGGTGCGACACGGGCGTCGGCGCCGACTCCATGGCACACGGGTCGACGTCGACATCGGCGCATGGCTCGCACTCGAGCTCCAGGGTGCTGTGGGCGATCCCGAACGGACCGCCGATGGCGTGCTTCACCCGGTCACCCACGACGTTGGCCTCCTCCAGGGTCGGATGGCCGGTGAGCACGAGATGGGCCGACAGGAGCCGTACGTCGCTCGACAGGCTCCACACGTGGAGGTCGTGGACCCCGGCCACCCCCGTCACCCCGGCCATCGACTCGGTCAGGGTGTCGAGGTCGACGTCGGACGGGGTCGACTCGAGCAGGACGGCGATGCTCGACCGGAACACGCCGGCGGCCTGGGTGACGATCACCGCCGCGACCACCAGGGACGACACCGGATCCAGCCACGACGCTGACGGGACCGCCAGGAGGACCAGGCCGGCCACGAGCACGGCGGCCGAGGCCAGTGCGTCGCCGACCATGTGCAGCACGGCGGCCCGCATGTTGAGGTCGTGGCCCTCCTCGGTCAGCAGCAGGGCGGCGATCCCGTTGACGATCAGTCCGACCGCGGCCACCAGCACCACGATGCCGGCCTCGACGTGCTGGGGGTGGAGGAGGCGGTGGACGGATGACGCGACGATCAGCACGGTGACGGCGGCGATCAGGACGGCGTTGGCCAGAGCGGCCAGGATGGTGGCCCGGTGGTTGCCGAACGAGCGGGCGGGGCTGGCCGGCCGGAGCGCCAGCCGCACCGCCGCCAGCGACAGCGCGAGCGCACCCACGTCCGTCAGGTTGTGGCCGGCGTCGGCCAGCAGGCCGGTCGAGTGGGCGACGATGCCGAACGCCACCTGGGCGACGACCAACCCGAGGTTGAGGACGAGGCTGATGGCCAGTCTGCGGGTTCGGTCCATGGGCGCTCCTTCCCCCGATGCTACCGGGTGACCTGGGGTTTCCGCCGCTGAGGGCGGACGGTGGGATCCGGCCCGGCGGTCGGCGGTCGGTAGCATGGCGACCCATGGAGGTACTCGCGCTCTACCTGCCCCAGTACCATCCGATTCCGGAGAACGACCGCTGGTGGGGCACCGGGTTCACCGAGTGGACCAACGTGACCCGGGCCCGTCCCCTCTTCCACGGCCATGTTCAGCCCCACCTGCCCGCCGACCTGGGGTTCACCGACCTGCGGGTGCCGGAGACGCGCGAGGCCCAGGCCGACCTGGCCCGGGCCCACGGCATCACCGGCTTCTGTTACTGGCACTACTGGTTCGCCGGCCACCGACTGTTGGAGCGTCCGTTCGACGAGGTCCGGACCTCGGGGCGCCCCGACTTCCCCTTCTGTCTGGCCTGGGCCAACCAGACGTGGTCGGGGGTCTGGCACGGTGCCCCCGACCGGATCCTGATCGAGCAGACCTACCCGGGTCCCGAGGACGACCGGGCCCACTTCGAGTCGATGCTGCCGGCGTTCCGCGACCCCCGCTACGTGCGGATCGGGGGTCGGCCCGCTCTGTTCGTCTACCAGCCGGGCGGGCTGCCCGACCCCGCCCGGTTCGTGGAGACGTGGCAGACGATGGCCGCCGACGCCGGCCTGGGCGGCCTCTATCTGGTGGCCTCGCTGGGCGAGTCCGGCTACCGCGACCAGGTCGCCGACGGCTTCGATGCCGGTGTCCTCTTCCGGTACCCGTTCGCCCGGACGACGGAGGTCAAGGTGCGGGACCGGTTGGTGGCGCGCGGCCTGGCCCGCGGGCCGCGGCGCTATCCCTACCTCGACGTGCCAGCCGACCCACCTGCGGAGTTCGGTGGCCTGGTGTTCCCCGGGATCTACCCCAACTGGGACAACACGCCGCGCTCGGGCCGCCTCGGCGTGGTGGCCACCGGGTCGACCCCGGCGCGCTTCGCGGCCCACGTGCGCCGGGCACTGGAGCTGGTGGCGGGTCACCCGGCCGACCAGCAGGTGGTGGTGGTCAAGTCGTGGAACGAGTGGGCCGAGGGCAACTACCTCGAGCCCGATGCCGAGGTGGGCACCGGCCGGCTGGCGGCGCTGCGGGACGAACTGGCCCGGGCCGGCCACCTGGCCCGGTGACGGAGGGCGGATCCACCAGGCGACCCCTGTGGCAGTGGCTGACGGCCTGGGCGGTGCTGGTGCTCGTGGTGCTCGGCGTCCTGGTCACGGCGGCCACCGTCCGACTCTTCGTGTGGCCGCCGACCGACGCGCCGACCCGGGTCGACGCCATCCTGGCCCTCGGGGGCGATCCGGGCCAGCAGCGGGCCAAGCACGCCGTCGCGCTGGCCGAGGCGGGCGATGCCCCCGTGGTGCTGGTGTCGCTCGGTGGCTATCCGCCGGCGCCCTGCCCGACGGCCAGTCATCGGGTCGAGGTCGTGTGCTTCCGGGCCGACCCCCTCGACACGCGCGGCGAGGTCGAGTTCGCCACCCGGTTGGCGGCGCGGCACCACTGGACGTCGATGATGATGGTGCCCGAACGGTCCCAGGCGACGCGGGCCCGCCTCCTGTTCCGGCGGTGCAGCGACATGCGACTCGTGGTGGTGCCTGTCACCGACGGCGGGTTCAGCCTGCTCTACGACCTCGCCTACGAGTGGGCCTCGTTGGCCAAGGCGCTCGTGGTCCACACCGGCTGTTAGGCGCCGGGGGAGGGCCGACCCGCCGCCCTCAGGTCCGGTTCGCCGGTGCCCCGCGCACCTTGCCGGCCAGGCGGCCGAACTCCAGCTTGCGCCGTCCCGCGAACCGGTAGGTACGGGTGTACAGGCGGGTGGCCCACGACTCGGGCTGGACCTCGAGGGTGGCCGCACCGGCGGTACGGATCTCCTCGGCCATCGTGAGGTAGTGACGGCGTTGGTAGTGGCGGAGGTGATCGGTCACGTCGTCCGCCGAGGTGATGAACTGCCGCACGTCGCACACCCGGGCGTTGGGGAGGTCGGCCACGACCTCGTCGAGCGCGGCGTTCATGACCCGGTGGCGCAGGTGCCGGTCGGGCTCCCGCGGATTGTCGTGGCGGATCTCGGCGCCGTTCACGAGGATCAGGTCCGCCTGGTCGGGGATGGTGGTGGCCAGCCAGGCGATGTTCTCCTGGAAGCGCTCAGGGGTGATCCCGCCGAGCGGCTCGAACTCGTCGGCGAACCAGGCGAACCACTCGGCCCGCAGGCCCTCGTGGGCATGGCGCCGGCCCATGCGCTCCACCGTCGCCGGGTCGGTGATGTCGACGGTGAACTGGTTCCACGGCACCACCAGGCCCGTGGTCCGATGGCGGTAGAGCCCTTGGGTGTAGTCGGTGAGCACGCTGAGGACGAGTACGTCGTAGTCCGGGTCGACGACCACCGCCGACCGGTAGGTGGCGCGATCGACGACCAGCAGACGGTCGACGAGCTCCTCCTGCTCGGAGGTGATGCCGGCGGACGACTGCCGCAGGGTCTCGGTGTGACCGGCGTGGACGAACGCCCCGGTCGCCCCGGGGTGGGCGAACTCGGTGACGATGTCCCCCCCGAGGAAGTCGGCGGTGTTGGAGAGGTCGCACCCGCCGACGATCAGGATCCGACCTGTCCGATCCGCCCCCGCGGCGTCCCTGCCGGCGCTGCCGGCCTCGGCGGGGGAGGCCCCCGTGTCGGAGGAGATCCAGTCCACCACGGCCGGGTCGTCGAGGGATGACGCCACGTCGCCGACGACGGTGAGCTCGGGTCGGCCGAGTCGCTCGTAGAGCCACTGTTCGACGCCCATGTTGAGCACCCGGCACGAGAAGAGGAAATCGACCAGTGCCCCGCTCGAGCGGTCGAGGGCGTAGAAGCCACTGATCCCGTAGTGGCCGTAGCGATCGGCGACCTCGACGTAACCGCAGTCCATGCCGGGGTCGGCCAGCATGGCCGCGAACTCGCCGTGGGTCGGTCGACGTTTGGTGAAGTTGAGCTGGTTCGTCCGCAGTGCCAGCTCGTGCAGCCGGTCGGTCTCGGCGGCCGCGTCGCCGTGGACGGCGACCCGGATGTCGCTGGACGCCAGGAACTCCTCGTTCGACCCGTCGACCGCGCCGCGGTCGATGAGCTTGCGCTCCAGCACCCGGTACTGCTCCAGGCGGGACAGCGCCGCGTCGTCCTTGCCGGCCAGCTCGGGCAGGTCCGCCAGGACATCGAGGAGCTCGGGCCCGGCGGTCTGGAGACCCGGCGCGAAGTGCTCGGCCTCGCCGAGGTTGGCGGGCAGGTCGTCGAGGAACAGGACGTTCTCGGGTCGCAGCTGGGCGTCCTCGATGATCCGGGCCACCCGTGGGCCCTTGGGGCTCCAGTCGACCCGGACGAAGACGAACTCCTCCCACAGGCCGGCCCCCTCGAGCTCGGCCCGGACCGGGTCGTGGTCGTTCTTGGAGCAGATGGCGTTGACGATGCCCCGCCGGTTGAGGGTGCGGACCAGGGCGGCCGACGCCGCGCTGATCCGCACCGGACCCTCGCTGAGCGTGCCGTCCCAGAACGTGTCGTCCAGGTCCCAGATGACCATCTTGACCGGCGCCGACAGGGGACCCCCGTCGCGTCGCACGCCCCCGGGCGCCCCTCGTCCCGTGCCGGTACCTGCCACCGGACGAGTATCCCACAGGGGGTCCGGAGCACTCAATGGACCCGGCCGGCGGTCGGGTGGCCCCGGAGTAGGTTGTCCGGGTGGCCAGCCCCGACGCCGCCCCCGACCCGACGGCCGTCGTGAGGTCGAGCAATCCGCTGGTCCGGTCGTGGCGGACGGCGGTGCGGGACGCGCAGGGGGCCCGGGACCTCCTCGACATGCGTCTCGATCCGGCCTATCGGCGCCTGGCAGCCGGCTACCACCTGCCCGACGGGTCGCGACGGGTCTACCTCCACCACATCCGCAAGACGGCGGGTACCAGCGTGTTCCTGAGCTTCCTGGCCCTGGGGGGCGAGGATCCGGTCGCTGTGTGGCGCCGGATCAACGCCGGTCGGCTGCCGCGGACGATCAGCGGCGGTTACGCCTATGCGTCGATCCACCGTCGCCTCCTGGCCGAGGGTGACTGGTTCTTCGGGCGGGCCCACCGACCGGTCGTGGAGCAGCCCCTGCCCGACGGGACCTTCACGGTGACGGTCCTGCGTGACCCGGTGGCCCGCGTGCACTCCTACTTCGACTACCTGGTGGTGGGCGACAGCCCCGACACCCCGGGTCGGGTCGCCCCACGGGAGCGCCGGCTGGCCGTCGACGGCTTCGACACCTTCCTCGACCGGGTGCCGCCCCGGCACCTGCTGAGCCAGCTGCACACCTTCTCGACGACCCTCGACGTGGCCGAGGCGGTGGACCGGGTGGCGGCCTGTTCCGCGGTCTTCACCACCGAGGCCTACGCCCACGGCCTCGCCGCGTTGGGCGACCGCCTCGAACTGCCGCTGACCGTGCACCGGGCCCGGGTCACCCAGGACCGCTCGACGCTCACCCCGGCCCAGTCCGGACGACTCCACGACCTGCTGGCGCCGGAGTACGAGCTGCTGGAACGCCTGGCGGCGGCCGGCATCGGCGGCGGGCCGACGGGCTAGCCGGCGTCGGACAGGTTGTGGTGTTCCAGGTCGCGGCTGTTGGCCACGGCCACGGCGGCCAGTTGGGACCGGACCCCGAGCTTGCGCAGTACGGAGCGGATGTGCGACCGGACGGTGGTCAGCGACACCACCAACTCGTCGGCGATGTCCTGGGCGGCCCAGCCCTCGGTCAGGTAGAAGAGCACGCGTCGCTCGCCTGCGGTGAGTCCGAGGAGGGCGTGGAACCGGTCGGGGAAGTCCAGTTCGGCGACCTGGCGGGCCTCGTCCGCCGACAGGCGCTCGAGTGACCCCAACGCCTCGGCGAGGTGGTCGGGGTCGAACAGGGCCAGTGCCCCCTGGGCCACGCACGAGGCGACGGCACCGGCACCGGCACCGGCACTGACGGCCAGCACCGGGACCCCCTTGTCGACGTAGGCGGTGGTGAGGCGGGCCGGAAGACCCCAGGCGCCGTCCGACCAACTGGGCGACCGACCGACCCAGGCGCCGTCGAGCACGAGTACGACGAGGTCGATGTCGACACCGTCGACGGTCATGACCAGGGGATCGTCCGGTTCCACGGCGGCGGTCGCGGTCCGACAGCCGAACCGCTCGATGAGGGATGCCGTGGCCGACAGGGCGAAGCCCGGTGCCCGGCCGGTGACGGCCATCGGGTCGACCACGAGGACGGTGCGGCTGCTGACGGGCCGGGGCGCCCGGCCCGGGTCCGGGGCGTCGCGCCGGTCGGCGGCACGCAGCCCCGGCACCCCGTCCACCCTCGTCGCGAGGTAGGACCGCGCCGTGCGGAGGTGCACCGGTTGGAAGGACGGGCCTGGACCACCGGGGGACGGGTGACCGGTGACCAGTCGGTCCGCCGTCACCACGGCCGCCGCGCACGCTGATCCGGCGGCCGCGTCGCGGTCGAGCAGGGCCCGGGACGTCCGGGACGCGGCGAGGGCCCTCCGGATCACCGCGTCGGGGCCATCCGCATCCGAGCCGTCGACGGGCCCGGCCAGACCGATGGCGGTCGAGAGTCCGGTGTCGGACCGGTCGAACAGGAGGCCGGGCCCGACCGCACGGGCCAGGCGGCCGCCGAGCACCCGCAACGGGACGGTGCCGGCCACCGGGCCGAAGGCCACGGCCACCAGTGCGGTGCCGACCGGGCAGATCCGGTCGTCGCCCCGGACGGCCTGCCCGATCTTCCGCAGTGCGTAGGCCATGGTGGAGACACCGGTCGGTCGACCCCAGCGGACCGAGGTCATCGTGCGCACGTCGACCCAGGCGACACTGCCGGTCACCGGGGTCGACCCCTGCGTCGTCGCCGCCTCGTCAACTCCGTTCCGCATACGTACCCCCGTCGCGGTCCATCCACCCCGGCACGTGGTGCAGGTGTGCCCCGGGTCCGCCGCACCGAACTCCGGATCTGCGGGCCGCCGTGCCCCTGTCGGGACCATGGTACCCGGGGGGTGCGCGGCGGCACCAGTGACGCCGACCGGTGACGTTCCCCCTGGTCAGTGACGAGGAAATGCTAGGAGGACGCGGTCGGTGCCGACGGGTC
>Ga0302267_10000334_pt1 | contig 62307 bp, 58 predicted proteins | sample III_Bog_E1_3_FD_194555 | JGI IMG/M metagenome (GOLD analysis project Ga0302267, IMG submission 194555) | Peat permafrost microbial communities from Stordalen Mire near Abisko, Sweden - III_Bog_E1_3 | ecosystem: Environmental > Terrestrial > Soil > Wetlands > Peat | place: Sweden: Abisko...
CGAACGCGGGCAGGTGGTCAATGAGCGCGAAATCGTCGAACTGCCGCTGAATGGACGCCAATATTCTAAACTGGTCGAGCTGACCGCGGGCGTGGTTCCCAGCCCCAGCGAGCAGGGCGAAGGTTATGGTCAACGCGAGGGATCATTCAATATCAACGGCCTGCGCAGCGTCTTCAATAACTACATGCTGGACGGGTTGGACAACAACATGTTTGGCACGTCCAACCAGGGATTCTCGAACCAGGTGGTGCAATTGTCGCCCGACGCCGTGGCTGAATTTCAGGTGGTGACCAACAACATGAGCGCGGAGTATGGCCGTTCTGGCGGCGCCACTGTCAATGTTGTCACCCGCTACGGCACCAACAATTTTCACGGCCGGGCATGGGAGTTCGTGCGCAACACGGCCCTGGATGCAAGCGGCTACTTCTTACCGAACCCGAATGCGGCGGGCCAGATTCAGAAGCCGGCGCTGCACCAAAACCAGTACGGCGCCACCCTGGGCGGTCCTCTGAAGAAGGACAAACTTTTCTTCTTCATGGACTATGAGGGTTTCCGCCAGACCAGCTCTCATACCGCAGACTCCACCCTGCCCACCGATGCCGAGCGCGGCCTTACCTGCACCGGAATCAACGGCGCCGGCACCTGTTCACCCTCCGGCTACTACATCATTGACAACCCCGGTGTCGGGTCTGGCTACCTGCCGGTCAGCGACCCCTGCCCCTACACCGGCCCGAACGGCGGCCCGACCACCTCCGTGAACCCGTGTAACTCAACCACCACGTTCGGTATTGGCCTGGGTCAGGGTGGTACCGCCTTGCAGACAGCCTACGGCGGCACGCAGTACTTGCCACCACCTTATTCCGGACATGCCGGTATTCCCGCGTCGGCCGTCATCCCCTATGCCGCGACTATCATGGAAGGCAATGACAGCAACGGGCAACCTTACCTGCCGCGCACCAACAGCAGCGCAATGACCAACAACTACATCATCCTGGAGCCCGACACCTTCAACCGCGATAAGGGCGACATGAAGTTGGACTATGACGTAAAGAAAAACCTGCGTCTCTTTACCCGTTACTCGCAAGCACGGTGGAATGCCTATGACCCCGGAACCATTATGGGCTCGGCCGGCATGAACGGCGACGGCAACGTCATTGCTCCTGTGAAGCAAATTGTGGGCGGCGCCACCTGGACCATCAATTCGAAGTCCTTATTCGAGGCCCGCTTCGGCTTCTCTCAAATGAAGGCGGGCAAGACTCCACCACTGGCCGGCGGACCCAGCATGTTGACGCAGTTCGGCCTTACCGGCCTGCCCACTGACCCGCAATATACCGGCGGCATCACCTACGAGCTCTTCTCAACCGGCTTCTCCGCTCTTGGCCGCTTGTGGACCAGCCCCCAGTACCAGAACCCCACAGTCTGGAATCCCAAGGTCAACTACACCAGGCTGTTTCCCGGCCACACAATCAAGGCCGGCCTGGAGTACACCATGCTCCATGTGGCGCAACAGGACTTGCACCCGGTGATGGGCGGCGATATGTATGCCGCGCAGATGAGCGGCTATGGCTACAACAACAACCTCTACTACGCGATCAGCCCCTCCCTCTCTGTAGCTGGCTCCCCTACTGGAAGTCAGACCTCCCAAACGCAGAGAATGTTCGACTATGCCGACTTCCTGTTCGGTTATCGCTACGGGATGGCCCTCTCCAACGCCCCTGTCGCCAATATCCGCGATTGGGGCCTGTACGGCTACGTGCAGGATGACTGGAAGGTGAACAAGCGGCTGACGGTGAACCTGGGCCTGCGCTACGAATTCGCCACGCCCATCTACGAAGCCAATAACCAGATGTCCAACTTCAACATCACCACCCAGACCATGACGCTGGCCACCTCCAGCAACCGCTATACGATCAATTCGAATAAGAAGGACTTCGGGCCCCGTGTCGGCGCGGCCTTCAGCCTGAACAACAAAACGGTGCTGCGCGGCGGCTTCGGCATCAGCTATTCGCACTGGAACCGTGCCGGCTCCAGCTACCTGACCCTGAACGCGCCCTACGGCATCATCGCGCTGCAGTATGTTTACCCCAGCCTGCCTACCTATCGCAACACGGAGAACAGCTTCCCTGCCAACTATGTAAACCCCGCAAACTTCAGCATCTCGAACGCTTCGTACATGGCTCTCCAGTACATGCCGACTGATTCGCCCGACACGCAGGTGCGGAGCTGGTTCTTTAGCGTACAGCGCGATATGGGCCACAATTTGCTGGTCGACCTGTCTTACGTGGGCAACAGCGGCATTCACGAAGTCTTCTTCAACGACATCAACCAGGCCGCGCCGCAAACCACGTCCAGCGGCACAGCCTCGCTACAATCCCGCATTTTCACCTATCCCGGCTTCGGCTCGATCATCGGCACGTTGCCCTGGGGCACCTCCAATTACAACGGCCTGCAAGCCAAGGTGGAGGAGCGCTTCACCTCTGGGCTCTACCTGCTGGACTCCTTCACCTGGTCCAAGGCCATCGACATTGCGGCCCAGGCACTGGACGGCGGCGGCAACTGCGACAACTGCGGCAATGGCCTCCCTTCGGTCCAGAACATCTACAACTGGCAGGCGGATCGAGGTATCTCCACTTACAACCATCCGTTTGTCAATGCGACCTCCCTGGTCTGGACGTTGCCTATTGGCAAGGGCCATTGGCTGGGAAGGAACATGAACCATGCCTGGGACACGGCACTGGGCGGCTGGCAGATGACCGATATTCTGCAGGCCCGCAGCGGCGACCCGCTCACCATGAACTATAGCCCGGACACCTACTCGAACAATCAGGTTTCAGGGCTAATCACCATTGATGGTCGTAATACCTACCGCCCCAACCTGACCGGCAGCGCGATTAAGAGTTCGAGCCTGGCCTACAACCCCACCATTGGCGGCATTCAATACCTCAACTCCAGCGCATACGCTGTCCCGGCGGCCAATACGCCCTTTGGCAATTCGCCCCGCAACGGAATCCGCGGCTTCGACTTCTGGCAACTGGATACGGGCCTGACCAAGGACTTCCCGCTCGTTCGGGGAGCCCACTTCCAGTTCCGCGCCGAAGCCTTCAACATCACCAACCGGACTAACTATGGCGATCCAAACTCCTTGATGGGCGGCAACTTCGGCATTGTCAACTCAACCCTGCCGGCGCGCGAGTTGCAGTTGGCCGCGAAAATCGTCTTCTAAACGGTTTTTCGGTTTTGCAGTTTTACGCTAACAATGCGTGGAGGATTCTTCTTCAGGAAGAATCCTCCACGCGTTTTCTTTTATCGGGCTCAATGATGCCTGGTTGGGATCGTGCGCGAAAAGGTGTGAGAATATTGCAGTACGCATACGGAGAGACCTTCATGATTCAACGACTATTCCGATCCGGAACAACCATCGCCTGCGCCGCATTGTTGCTCTTTCTGTTTCCGGTCGCGGCCACCGCCAGGGACGCCCAGCAGACTTCCGCAACCGTCCAGGCCTCTGCGCCGGATTTGGTTCTGGAGGGCGTGGTTCTGGGTTCGCAAAATGAAACCTACATTCAAGTGCCGTTTGACATACCCGCCGGCACTGAGCGGGTTACGCTGACCTTTGATTACACCGGCAAGGAGCAGCACACGGCGCTTGATCTGGGCCTGCTTGATCCTGTGGAGCTTCGCTGCTGGAGCGGCGGCAACAAATCCCTGCTCACGGTGGGGATTACCGATGCGACTCCCTCCTGCCTTCCGGGTGTTATACCTCCGGGCAAGTGGAATGTTCTGATTGGCGTGCCCAACATTCGCCCCAGCGTGCAATCGCACTACACCCTTCATGTGTACTTTTCTTCCGGCGGCGCGGTGGCCGGCGAGCCTGCGATTTTGAACGTGCCGTTGAAGACAGGGCCGGCGTGGTATCGCGGCGATCTGCATTTGCACACCGCGCAGAGCGATGGCGAATGCGCGAGCCAGACGGGGAAGATGGTCCCTTGCCCGGTTTATTTCAGCGCGGATGCCGCGGCTCGCCGTGGACTCGACTTCATCGCCATCACCGACCACAACGCGAGCTCGCAGTACAACCCCATGCGCGAGTTGCAACCCTACTTCGACAAGCTGCTGCTGATTCCGGGCCGCGAGATCACCACCTTTCAGGGGCACATCAACTTTCTTGGCACCACCGATTTTGTCGATTTCCGCCTGGGCAGCAAAGAGGTTCCCGACGTGAATACGCTGCTACGCAGCGCCGCAAGCGTGGGAGGGCTGACCTCCATCAACCATCCCGGCGATCCCAGCGGCGAAATTTGCATGGGTTGCGGATGGACGCCGGCTTCCAAAGTGGATATGCATCTGCTGACTGCTGTCGAGGCGGTCAACGGAGGCAGCGAACAGTACGAAATTCCCAACATTCCTTTTTGGGATAAGCAATTGAACAATGGCTGCCGCCTGGCGGGAATTGGCGGGAGCGATAACCACCGGCCCATGCAGCCGCTTGATGAAATTGGCTCTATCGGAAGCCCGACGACGGTCGTCTACGCAACCGAGCTTTCGACGCCCGCGATTCTTGCCGGCATCCGCGCAGGGCACGTGTTCATCGATCTTGCGGGAACCCGCGACCGCCTTCTCGAAGTAACCGCGCGAGCCGGAGACCAGATTGTCCATGCGGGAGATCTTCTCACCGCGCCCGCAGGCGAAGCAGTGAACTTCGATTTGCGTGTAGCCGCTGCGGCGGGCGGAACGGTCCGCTGGCTGGAGGACGGCCAGGAAGTCGCCCTTAAAACCAGCACGGCGATTACATCGGCGGATCAGAGTTTTTCTTTGCCCTGGGTGAGCGATGGCCGCCGTCACTGGTTCCGCGCGGAAGTCATGGGCGTTGACGGCAAGATGTGGCTGCTGGGCAATCCCGTCTACATCAACTGGGAGATTGCGAATTCGTGCGGGGACAAGTGATCAGCTAGCGGTGGCCGTGCGCGGCGAGCAAGCCTTTCGTTCTACTGGTTCGGCGCATCCTTGCGGGCGTCTGCCGCATCAACTACTAGACAGGGTTTTTGCCGTGCTCCGTTTTTTTGAACGGCAGGGCGATCAACCGAATTTGAACTCAGCAATACTCACAATCCCCAAGGAGGAAAAATGGCAAGCAAGGCAAGCGCGGTTTGGACAGGTTCACTGAAGGAAGGCAAAGGCACGATCTCCACGGCGACGGGCGTTCTGAAGGACGCGAATTACTCATTCGCCACGCGCTTTGAAGGCGCAGTTGCGGGCACCACGCCTGAGGAGTTGATTGCGGCGGCGCACGCCGGCTGCTTCTCCATGGCCTTGGGAGCGCAGTTGGGCGGCGCGGGGCTGACGCCCACCAAGATCGAAACCCACGCGGCGGTTACGCTGGGCAAGGTGGAGGGTGGCTTTGCGGTCACTCGCATCGCGCTGACCACCACGGCCAGCGTTCCTGGCGCTTCAGCGGAGGTTTTCGCCAAGGCTGCGGCCGACGCCAAGGCCGGATGCCCTATTTCAAAGCTCTTCGCCAATAACACAGAGATTACGCTCGACGCAAAGCTGGTGTAAGCAACTACACTAACGCCGCGGCCGGAGCTATTTGCTCCGGCTCATCCGGCCCATTCACACTGCCAAAATTTGACACCGGGTCCCGCATTTGCGAGACTCAGAGATGCTGCCGGTTCAGTGGAGAACGCTGGACCTGTGTACTGTGCCGAAGTGGCGGAATTGGCAGACGCGCGTGGTTCAGGTCCACGTACTCGCAAGGGTGTGGGGGTTCGAGTCCCTTCTTCGGCACCATGAAATTTTTTATATCAAGAACTGTACAAACAAGCTCCACTCGGCAGCTTCCACTCTTTGCATGTTGGCTTCATCGCCGATGGTCAAAAAATCCATCACTCCATAGGATGATAAGAAGTGCAACCCAAAACGCTGACACAGCCCATCCGTAAAGATGTCCAGGGCTGTTGCGGCGAATCCACCCCCATTTCAAACCATCCCGCAATATAAAAAAACCCACGACCAGAATAGTCCCGAATATCCGCGCGCCTATGTATCGATCCGGCTTTGAACTCTTCAAAGAAGCGGGCGCAAACGGGCGGGTTGACGTCGTTGATCCGGGTTCATGAACATTCTTGCCGCAGGTGCCACAGAGCCATGCCGCTGGGTCAACCTCACAGCCACATTCCACGCAGTAGACCGGCGGCGGTGCAGAAGGCTGGATCGGGGCCAACGAAATGGGCATAACGCGGCAAGAATATCAGGTCCGAGTACGGCTACGCACTACAATAAGCCGGTATGCCCACAGCCGTTCGTTCGCACGCAAAGATCAACCTTGGCCTTTACATCGGGGTGCCGCGTCCCGATGGCTACCATGCCCTGGCCACCGTCTACCAGACCCTGGAACTCTATGACCTGGTTACGGTTACCGCGTATTCTGCGGCGGTGACGTCGCTGCGGCTGACCTCCAATGACGCGCGCGTTCCCACCGATGAGCGCAACACTGCCTGGAAGATGGTTGCGCTGGCGCTGGAGGCGCTGCATCTCACCGCCGAGGTCGAGATTCATATCGAAAAGCGTCTGCCGGTGCAGGGCGGGCTGGGCGCGGGGTCGGCCAATGCTGTTGCCGCGCTGGTGGGGCTGGAGGCAGAGCTGGGGATTGCGTCGAGCGTTGAGGATTCCCGCCCTGGCCGCAAAAACACGAACGTGGCGAGGGAGGGGCACCCAGCTATTCAACGAGTTAGCGAGCCAGCAGACTGGTCTGCGCGGCGGCTGGAGATTGCGGCAAAGGTAGGCTCCGATGTGCCACTTTTCCTAATCGGCGGAGCGGTTCTGGGCCGGGATCGTGGCCAGCAGGTTGACCCCCTGCCGGACTTTGAGCCGGTCTGGTGCGTGGTGGCCATGCCGGAGGTGGGCGTCTCGACCCCGCAGGCCTTTCGCGATTGGGACTCCCTTTGCCTTGCCGAGGGTTTGACCGCCGAGGCCAGCACAGATAAACTAAAAGAGTTGAGCCACGCCTATGCCAGCGCCTTTGCGGAAGCGATTCCGGAAGGACGGCAGGGAGCAGGCTCCTCCGGTGTTCCCTCGAATGAAGGGGACCTGGCCGGACCGATGGAGTCCGCGCTTGTCCGCACCGGGATTACGAGCTGGATCGAGAACGACTTTGAACGCGTTGTTTTTCCCCAGCATCCTTCCCTTGCAGAAATCAAGCGCATTCTTGCGGCTTCGGACACACCGGAGGCAGCCCTCCATGCTTCGCTGTCCGGGTCCGGTTCAGCGCTCTTCGGGTTGTACAGGACCCGCGGAGATGCGGAAGTAGCGCAAGAGCGTTTGCGGCCGGCTGGAGTGCGGAGCACGTTGACCCGCACCCTGCCGCGCTCAAAATACTGGCGCGAAATGCTTCTGCCGTAAACAGGTTGACAGCCGTCCGTTGCGCAAGAGAGACTCGGCAACGGCTGCAAATTGGGCGATCGTCTAATGGTAGGACAGTGCCCTTTGGAGGCACTTGTCCAGGTTCGAATCCTGGTCGCCCAGCCAGTTTTTCAGTTGTCAGTGGTCAGTGGCCATTGAACAGTAGCCCAAAGCCAACCAGCTTGGAGGCAGTGCGAAGATGGAAGCGGAAACCGTAACGAACGAAATGGCACAACAGTCGAGCGAGCCAAAGACGCCGGACGACGGCGCAGACAAAGAGTCCACCTCCGCGGGATTTGTTCTGTCGCCTCCGGACGCTGCCGCAAAGGCGAAGGAGACGAAACTGGTCCCCGAGCGCAAGCGGAGCCGCAACCTGAGCGAGGACAAACGATTCAAGCTTTTCAGCGGCACGGCCAACCGGCCACTGGCCGAAGAAATCGCTACTCACATTGGGGTTAAGGTGGGCGAAGCCAAAATGCAGCGCTTTGCCGACGGCGAAGTCTACTTTCAATTGCTGGAGAATGTGCGCGGCGTCGATGTTTTTGTTGTCCAGCCCACCTGTTACCCGGTGGATCAGCACCTGGTAGAGCTGCTGGTGATGATTGACGCGCTCAAGCGAGCCTCCGCGGCCAGAATTACGGTAGTGGTTCCCTATTACGGCTACGCCCGCCAGGATCGCAAAGACCGTCCCCGCGTGGCCATCAGCGCCAAGCTCATCGCCGACCTGCTGCACACTGCCGGCGCCAACCGAGCCCTCTTCGTTGACCTGCACGCGGCGCAGATTCAGGGCTTCTTCAACATTCCCGTCGACCATCTCTTTGCCAGCCCGGTGCTGGTGAGTTACTTCCGCGAGTTGCACCTTCCCAACCTGACCGTGGTTTCACCGGACGCCGGCGGAGTGGAGCGTGCCCGCTTCTTCGCGCAGAAGATGGGAGCTCCGTTGGCCATCGTGGATAAGCGCCGCACGGACATCAATGTTGCCGAAGTGATGAACGTTGTCGGCGACGTGAAGGGCAAGAGCTGCCTCATCCTCGACGACATCATCGATACCGCCGGCACGCTGGTAAAAACTGCCGACGCGCTCTACGAAGCCGGCGCGGCCACCGTTTATGCCGCCGCCAGCCATGCCGTGCTTTCCGGACCGGCCATCGAACGTATCGCCAACTCGCGGCTGGAACAGGTGGTGGTTACCAACACCATTCCCCTGCGCGAGGCGGCGCAGAAGCTATCAAAAATCAAGGTTCTCTCCATCGCCGGCTTGCTCGGAGCGGCCATTGAGAGCATTCACATGGAAACGAGCGTAAGTTCGCTGTTCAATTGAGGGATTAGGGGTTAGGGATTAGGGATTAGGGAGCGGCCAAAGCTGCTTCGAGCTAATCCCTAAACCCTAATCCCTTACCCCTGGCTTTTCAACAAAGGGAGCGGACCTCAACCGTTCGTGCCCGAACCCAGGAAACGAGAGACCGAATGTCAGAAGTAGTCGTAACCAAGCCCCGTGAGGGCAAGTTCAACAAGAATGCCGCGCGCCGAGTACGCGCCGCGGGCATGATTCCCGCCGTGCTGTATGGTCCGGGGCATGATCCGGTGGCCATCGAGGTGGACCCCAAGCAGATTTCCCGGATTATTTTTTCCGAGACCGGCCACAACACCATTTTCGATGTCGAAGTCGCCGGCCAAAAAGCGGCCAAGGCCATGGTCGTTGATTGGCAGCGCGAGCCGATGAAAGATCAGCTGATTCATATCGATCTCAAACGCATCGCCATGGATAAGACCCTGCACGTCAAGGTACGCGTCAAGCTGCTGGGGATTCCAGAGGGTGTCAAGAGCGGCGGAATCCTGGAACAGGTCATTCGCGAGGTGGATATCGAGTGCCTGCCAGCCGACATTCCCAGTCACTTCACTTTGGATGTCAGCCATCTGGATTTGCACGGCGTGTTGCGCGTCAGCGAACTGCCTCACTCGGATAAGTTCAAGTACCTCAACTCCGAGGATGCTACCGTGGCTCACGTTGCCACCATTCGCGAAGAAGCGCCGACCGCGGCCGAAGTCGAAGCAGCCGAAGCGGCAGCGGCGGCGGCAGCAACAGCAGAGGGTGCTACACCTGGCGAGCCGGAAGTTGCCAAGAAGGGCGGCAAGGCGGAAGATGCGGCCAAGAAGCCCGATGCGGCAGCCGCGGGGAAAAAGTCCGAGGCAAAGAAGTAACCCTTGGCCGAGGAAAGCCAGTTCGTTCACCCCAGCGAGCCAAAATCGCTCGCTGGGAACACAGAATCCTGCGTGCGCAGCCCTTTTTTAATTGTGGGGCTGGGCAATCCAGGACTCGAATACCTGTGGACCCCGCACAACGCGGGGTTCATGGCCATCGACCGCATCGCCCAGCAAGAGGGAGTTGTGGTCCAGAACCGGCGCTGCAAGGCCGCTACCGCAACCTGCCGCATGGCAGGACGCGTGGTGGTCCTGGCAAAGCCGGAAACCTTTATGAACCTGAGCGGGCTGGCTGTGGCCGCGCTGGTTCGAGAGTTTGAGGTTGACCCGGCAAAGGATCTGCTCGTGATTCAAGACGAGCTGGACCTGCCGCTGGGCAGCTTCAAGATCAGGGAGCGCGGTTCGCCTGCAGGGCACAACGGAGCCCGCAGCGTGACCGGCGCCCTGGGCACTCAAGAGTGGTTGCGTCTGCGCATTGGCGTGGGGCTCGATTTGCCACCGGAAGCAATTGCCGCTGGTGGCGGCGGGCGGCTCGGCAGGGATTATCTGCTCTCGCCCATGCGCAAGGCGGATTTGACGGTGCTGGACGAGGTGTTGGACCGGGTAGCAACCGCTACGCGGCGCATCCTCGAAGTGGGACCGGCAGCCGCGATGAACGAGTTTAATAGGAAAGACAGGGATCAGGGAACAGGGAATAGGGAATAGGCCCATGAATCCTGATTTCATTGCTCCATATTCACGACAGTTTTTGCAAGATGTCGCGGAACAACTGAAGTAAGAAGCAAAATGAATAGCCGCTATGGTGTTTGCACCGGCGGGAAAGGCTGAGAATCGGGGACGAACCCTGATCTTTCAGCGGAAAAGGAAACCGGATGTCCCGTGTGTATGAAGTCATGTTCATTGTTCGGCCCGATGCGGCCGAAGAAGATGTCGACAAGCTGATCGCCGGCTTCTCCGACAACGTCACCAAGGGTGGCGGGTTGGTCAAGACAGTCGAGAAGATGGGCAAGCGCAAGCTGGCCTATATGGTGCGCAAGTTCAACGACGGCAACTACGTTCTGCTGACCATCGAGGCCAACGGCGCGGTGGTGTTGGAGCTGGAGCGCCGCTTGCGCGTTACCGAGCCGGTGATCAAGTTCATCACCGTGCGCGTCGACGAGGAAGAGAAGCGTCTGGCCAAGGTCAAGGCCTTGCGCGGCGTTCGCCGCAGCGCAACTCCGCCAGCCCCAGCCCCGGTGGCTGCGCCTGCTGCTGCGCCGACTGCTGTGGCGGAGCCTGTCCTGGAAGCGGCAGAAGCCGTCGAGGCTCCTGCGGTCTAACCCGTTGTCGGTGGTCAGTGGCCGGAAAATAAATTCCTGTTGCTTGCCATTGACTGACCACTGTTCACAAGAGAGTAAAGAGGAAATAGTATGTCTGAAGAGATTGAAGCAAAGGCACTCGAGACGAGCGCACCTGAAGCTCCTGTAGCAGCGTCCGGTCCGGGTTCAGGTTCAGCCCCGGCCCGCTCCGGCGGACGGCCCGGCGGACGGCCCTCCGGCGGTCCCGGCGGCCGCGGCAAGTTTTTCCGCCGCAAGAAGGTCTGCAAGTTCTGCACCGAGAAGATCGACGCGATTCCTTACCGCGATGTGAGGCTTCTGCAGGGCTTTGTGGCCGAGCGCGGCAAGATCGTGCCTCGCCGGCTGACCGGCGTCTGCACCACGCACCAGCGCCGCCTTACCCGCGCCATCAAGCAGGCCCGGAACATCGCCCTGCTGCCGTTTGCCACGCGGCACTAACCATCGGCTGCCTTCTGCCGGCCCGCGCACGTAAATGTGCGAAGCTGATTTTGCGAAAGGCAATATTGTGGATGCCGAAGAAAACCGAGTACGGCCCGCCGGCGGCTGGTGAATTTGTCTGAACGACAAAGCCACCCGTGGTGGAAGTCCGCACACTGGAGAAATAACCATGGATGTCATTCTGAAGGAAGACGTATTACACCTGGGCAACCGCGGCGATCTGGTCAAAGTGGCCGACGGCTACGCCCGCAACTTTCTGCTGCCCCGCAAGCTGGCGATGCAGGCGACTCAGGCCAACAAGGCCGTTATCGAGCAGATGAAGGCCTCCGCCGCCCGCCGCTACGCCTCGGAGAAGGCGCTGGCCGAGGAGCTGGCCGCCAAGCTTGAGCCCGTCGAACTCGAATTTACCCGTAAGTCGAGCGAGGCCGGCCATCTCTTCGGTTCGGTCACCTCGGGCGACATCGCCGCCGCATTGGAAGCCAAGGGCTTCGAGATTGATCGCCGCAAGATTCAAGTGGACGAGCCGCTCAAGAGCATTGGCGACTTCAACGTGGCCATCAAGCTCTATCGCGAAGTGACCGCGCACGTGAAGGTCAAGGTTCTGGCCGAAGCCACGGAAGAAGCCGCCATCGAAGCGCCGGTTGCAGAGCCCGCTGCCGAAGCGCCTGCTGCCGAAGCGCCCGCAGCCGAGTAGCTCTTCTCAGCCCACCATACCCCGCCTCTCGGTTCGCCGAGGGGCGGAGAGTGTTTCCGTCAGGCCTCATTGCAAGCAATTTCTCGCCGTTCTCACGCCTCAACCGCGTGAAACCCCAATTGCCGGGCGGCCTCCAGCAGTTGACTATCGCCGGAGATGAAGACCCGGCCTTTGGTCCTGCCACCGCACCAGACCATTGCAGCGGCAAGCTGCTGAGCATCTGCGGCCTTCAAGGGAAAACGGTCCACGAGCCGCTCGGCCTGTTCGCGTAAAGTCTCGCTCGGATCCACTTCCAGCCAATCAGACCGCATCCTATCTAGGCGAACCTGAGCTTGCACGTGCTCGTTGGTTGACAGTAGACCCATCCTAACCAGACGCGCAAAGCCACTTCGCATCTCAACGGGCGTTGACCACCAGACGGCTATACGATACTGAGCACTCAACGCCTGCACCGTCGGGTTAGCCTGCTGAAAGACGCACAATGGAACGAGTGCACTTGCATCCCAAAACGCATAGTCCATTTATCGATCGCCCCGGCTATCAATCACTGCTTGCACTGCGATGTCATGGGGGACATTTCCCGCGGGCAGCGCCCAAAAGGCATCCCAGTCCATCTTCTGTTTAGGCGCTTTCGCCTGTCCGGTGGCAATCAGATAGGCCACCTCAGCCTCATGGTCGCCTTCCGGGGGCAGAGGCAGGGTGAAGGGCAGAATGCGCGCCACCGGCTTGTTCCGGTCCCGAACCACCACCTCTTCGCCATTACGTACGAACTGGAGATAGGCGGAGAGCTGGTTCTTCAGTACGCCAATGTTCACGGTTCTCATGAATCTATTCTACGCTAACTTAGCCAACTTAGCTAACTTAGCTAAGTTGAGGCCTCCTCTATACCATCGCCCGTTCCTTCACCGTAAGGTACTGATTCAGCACCGACGAAGTGAGCGCCTCGGGGTTCAGGTCGAGGGTGAGGGCACCCTGCTCATGCAGCCGGGCCAGCAGCAATTCGCGCCGTCCGGCCATCTCCTGGGCGGCGGAGGCGCGGAACATTTGCTCCAAATCTTTCGGCCTTGCCTGGGCGATATGCTCGACCTCCGGCTGGGCCATGGCGACGAACAAAAGTACGTGGCGACGCAGCAGTTGAAGAGCGCCGTCGATGACTTCAGGGCGCATGGCAGTCTCAGCCAAATCCGTTACCCACAAAATCAAGGCCCGGCGGGGTTGCAGGCGGTTCAGTGTGGCCGTAGCTCTCAGGTGGTCAGCCTCGCCGGTTTCCGTGTGCACCTGCGACAGCAACTCGATCATCTGCCGCAAGTGGGCTGCGCCGCGAGCGGGCAAAAGTCGCTGCTGAATGTGCTGCCCGTAGGCCAGCAGGCCGACGCGGTCGCCGGAGTAAAGCGCCAGTTGGGCCAACGCGACCGCCGTGGTGCAGGCGTGATCCAGCTTGCTGCTGGTCGCCCTGCGGGAACTATTCGGCGGCTGTGTGGCGAGCGCCACGCGCGCGCGCATCAGCCGGCCGCAGTCCAGCACGATCCACACTGGCTGGCTGCGCTCGGTCTGGTACTGGCGGGTGATCAGGCTGCCGCGCCGCGCCGTCGCGGTCCAGCAGATGTCGCGCAGATCGTCGCCCTCGCGGTAATCGCGCAGGCTCTCGAAGTCGCGGCCCAGGCCACGCTGCTGCGCGCGACGCAGTTGCAGATCAATCTGGCGGCTGCGAGCCAGAAAGATTTGCTGCTCTTCACTGGTATGCAGCGCCGGGTAGACGCGCACCGTTTGCGTAAGCGGCGCGCGGGCCCAGCGCTCGGCGAGCCCCAGGCCAGTACGATAGCGCACATAGAGCCAGCCAGCCTCCCAGTCGCCGCGCTCGTTGGGCGTGATGCGGTAACGCAGTTTGGCGGGTACGTGGGGAAACACTGTCAGCCGTAGCGTTTCCGGTTCGGCGACCAGCGCCGGCGGCAGATCGTCCACGATGCGGCAATCAAGAATCATCCGGCCATGGTTTTCGATTTTCAGCTCGATCTCGGTCTCGCTGCCAAGGGCAGGAGCATTCAACCAGCTTCTGCCTGCGGTGAGTTGTGCTGCGACAGGTAAACGCAGGCCGTCGAGCAGCGCGAAGATCAGCACCAGCCCGTCCCAGGCCGGCATCGCATAGGCCAGTCGCCCATCCCAAAAGCCCGGAACCAGCCAAGCGAAGCCAACCAGCAACAGGCCGATGCTCCGCGTCGTAAGTCCAAAGCTCCAGCGGCGACGTCGCTCGCAAGCGGCGCTGACCGGGGCGGGATAGAGTGAAGGAGAGATCATAGAAGGGACTCAAATCAAATCGATTGCGAATGCGAGGGCGCGATTGAACTCTGCCAGCTTTGCCCCCGAAAGGGAACCGACGTACTGCCTCAACTCGGATTTTCGAATACTGGTTAGCCCATCACACCAAATCCAGCAGTAATGCTTCATGCCCTCGTCGATCCCAATGCTAACTTGCGTCGAGGCGCCGTATCCGTTCGTGAATACCGGCGCACAAATCACAGTTGAAAATCGCGAATCGATTGCGGATTGGCGGCTTGCAATGGCAAACGTCCGGTATTCTTTCGGATCTCCCGGCGGCTGGTGCACGCGATAAAGCTCGCCTCGGCGCATGTCTCCTCACTCTTCTGATTCGTACGTGATCGGCGACTGATAGCGAAGTACGTCTTCCATTTCGCGATTGAAGTAATCGGCGTTGGCATTGAGGATTTGAAGGTCGCGCTCGTTGATGGCACGGCGAACCTTCTCTTTAAGATACTCGCGCATGGCCGCTTCAATAAAAGCCGAGCGCGACGTATTGGTGCCGACGTTGCGGTCGATCTCTTCGAGCAGGTCGGATGAAAGAGTGACGGATGTCTTCAGTTTCATACTACCTTTATACTACTCTTTTTGCTGAAAATTCATTGCCTCGGCACCGGCACAGCGGCTATCACGTCGGCCAGCACGCGGTCAGCGTCGAAGCCTTCCAGCTCCGCCTCGGGCTTCAGCATGACGCGATGCCGCAGAACCGGCAGCACGGCGCGCTTCACGTCGTCGGGCAGCAGGTAGTCGCGGCCATCGAAGGCGGCTGCCGCCTGGGCCACGCGCATCAGGCTCACGGCGGCGCGGGGACTGGCGCCCAACAGCAGCGTAGGCCACTCGCGGGTGCGCCGCGCCAACGTCAGAATGTAGGTGGTCAGTTCCGGCTCAATGCGAAGGTCGCGCACCTCGGCGCCGGCGGCAGCCAATAAACCTTTTGGAATGGGCGCAATCTTAACGTCTTCCAGCAGCCCCGCGCCCGAGCCGCCGTGGTGCCGCTCCAGAATCTGCCGTTCCTCTGCCTCGGAGGGATAGGCCACGCGAATCTTGAGCAGAAATCTGTCCAGTTGCGCCTCGGGCAGCGGGTACGTGCCCTCAAAGTCGATCGGGTTCTGCGTGGCGAAAACGGTGAACCAGGCGGGCAGCGGGCGACGCGTGCCGTCCGAAGTCACCTGGCGCTCTTCCATGCATTCCAGCAGTGCCGCCTGGGTGCGCGGGGGCATGCGGTTGATCTCGTCCACCAGCAGCAGGTCGGTGAAGACCGGCCCCGCGTGGAAGGCAAAATCCACGGAGCCCGGCCGCAGAATTGTGGTGCCCAGAATGTCGGCCGGCATCAGGTCGGGCGTGGCCTGCACGCGCTGGAAGCCAAGGCCGAGCAGCCGCCCCAGGGCCTTCACGATCAGCGTTTTTGCAATGCCCGGCACGCCCTCCAGAAGCGCATGGCCCTGGCATAGAACGGCGATCAGAACCTCCTCGATCACCTCGTTCTGGCCGGAGATCACCCGGCCAAGTTCCGCGCGGGAGTGGGCGATGAGCTGGCTGGTTGCGTGCAAGCCCTCCGGGCCGTTGCCGCTTTGGTTTGTCTCTTGCGTCGAATCTAACTGTTTTTTCTTGCTCATAAAGCCCCTTCCTGCGGTTTGGATTGAATCTTCTCAGATTGCGCGGCCTGATTGCTTCTATGCCCATCCAGCCTGGCGGCATCATTCAGCTTTTCGTAGTGCCCATGCAGCGATTGAATCAGCTTGAGCGCCTGGCGTGGATTGGCTGTTTCACCCCATGCAGCCTCTTCGCAAGCAGCCAGATCCGCTTCCAGGCTTGCGTCGGCGCCGGGGAAACGCCTGCGAATCACCGCTGCCAGCTCGGCCGCGTCCATCTTGCTCGCGCTATGCCCGCAGAGCCGCAAACTGTGACGCCTGAAGCGTTCCCAGGCAATCGCAACGGCAGCCGATGCGGCTCCAGCGTTGCGATAGAGCGAGCCCAGCGCTTCAATAAACTCAATGGGCGTGGCGCGCGCCGGCGGAGGAAGATCGCGCACCGGCCCGCTGCGCCGGCTAAAGCTGAGAACAACCAACAGCCCCAGCACCGGCAGGCCGATCCACAGCATCGTCCACGACGGCCCCGAGGCATAGCTGAAGGTCGAGCGAATCTCCCCATGCAGCGACTCATCCCAGTAGAAGCGATGACCCGCGCGCGGTCCCAGCGAGTTGAGCAACAGGTCCAGATTGTGGGCGCGGCTCAGCGAGCCATTTTCCAGAGGCATCGAGCTGGCCCACCAGACGATGTGCCCTTTGCTCCAGTCATACTCGACCACCGCCGGGTGATTTGCGCAACTGTATTCGACGCGTTGCGCCGGGTTGCCCACCTGCCAGGTCGCTTCGGGAACCATCCACGCCTCGCCTGATCCGGCCAGTGCATCCAGTCCCTCAGGCTCCAGCTTGCATGCCGCAAAGTGAAATTCTTTGGGAGGTTCACTGGCATCGCCGGGCAGCAGGTATCCGCCATAGTAGCCGGTAGAAAGCACGCGGCCTCCGCGCTCCACAATCCTGCGCACTGCCTTGATGTCTTCCCTCTCGCGGGAAGACGGCTGGGCAATGATCACCACTGTCTCCGGGCCGGCCGTGTCAGCCAGCTCGCTCAGCGGCCTCTCCCACCGTTCAATCGGATAGTTGGAGCGAAGCAGCGTCTCGTAAGCGGCGCGCGCCCCGTGCTGGCCTGCCAGGTAGGTCGAGGGCAGCGGATTGTTGTTGTCGTTTTCCTTGGGCATCAGAAAGGCTGTGGCCACGGCCAGCGTGAGCGCAATTCCCACGCACCAAAGCAGCAGTTTGCGGTCCATGGCGTCGAGCGAGGAGAGAAATTTCATCGCTCACCGCCTTCCGCTGGGTGCCCCATCCTCGCCGCGTCTTTGTTTTTGCGGCTAGGGTGGGATTCAATGCCGCTCAATTTGTGTTCTGGAGCAAGAGTGCCGTTGATCAGTCCATCCGCCAGTTTTTCTGCCTGCAAGTAGTCGTTCTCCGCAGCCTTACGCCCGCCGTACCAGGTCCGCTCAAAGCTGCCGGTGAGCGTGGCGAGTCCCGCGCGGCGCGGGTCGTCCGCGGCCACCAGCGCCAGGTACTCGCGCGGAGTGCGCGCCCGGTCCGCAGGCCACAGCCGCTTCGATTCAAGCCGGGAAATCGCCGACCAGTAGACAAAATGAATCGCCTCCCGCCACTCACCGGCGGCGGCGGCGCGTCGTGCATCGGCCAGCCACAGTTGCCAGTCGCGGGCCGATGCGGCTCCGGCGGCAGGACCATCGCTCTCCGGCACCAGTCGCAGACGCCACTGGCGTTCCAGTTGCAGCAATCCCCAGACCAGCCCTACGCACGTGGCCAGAATGAAGCCCCACACAATCACGCGCCCCGCCCACACCGAGCTTGCGTGCAGTTTCTCCAGGTTTTCAAAGAACCGGTTCAGCCAGTCGGCCAGCATTTCCAGAAACGAATCGCGCTTGGAGGGCGGTTCCAGGTTGCGAAAATCGCGGCCGGCCAGCACCTGCTTCATCGTCTCGCGCTGCTGCGTGTAATCGGGTGCGGTAGCTGGCGGACCTGCTGCCAGGCTCTCCGCCTGGGCAATGTCCTGCGTCAATCGCGTCTCGGCGGCCTGCAAGAGTTCGCTGGTAGTCGGCTTGAGAGGCAGCGTAGACTCCTGAACCGGAACCTTTTCGGCTCCTCCGCCAGCCTTTTGCTTGGCCTTGTCTACGGAGTTGTCTTCCGGTTTGTTCTGAGCTTTGTTTCCTTTTTTGTCTTGCGTGTCCTCGGGGGTCTTATCTTTGGTTTGAGCCTGCAAGAGCAGCGCGCGCAGCCAACTGTAACGCACCAACCGCCGCTCCGGAGTATTGCCGAGCGGTACGCGGTCGTCCCGTCCTGCCAGCGCCGGATCGCAGAACTTTTTGTCCCGTGCCTTGGCGCATGCCTCCACCACGACGCTCAGTTCGACCAAATGCTGGCGATACTCGGCCAGCGTTGCCTCGCGAAAATTGTTCGTGGGCGGCGCGGCAGGAGTATCGGCGCGAACAGGCAACGAGACAACGCCCAGGCCAACAGCCACAGCCAGTGCGATGCCGGCGAGTTGAGATCGAGCGGTCAAGCCTGAACCTCTCAGGTCTGCGAAGGTGCAGGCAAGAAGACCTCCTTGCGCAGGCGCTGATCGTGGTAGAGAACGGCGAGAGCGGTGGTGAAGGCCGCATAGGAAAACAAGCAGGAAACAATCAGGATAAGGAGATAGCACAAAACGGCCAAGCCAATCAGGATATAAAATGCCGTCGATCCCACGGCTACATGGGCCAAAATAGCCACGAAAGCAACAATTGCGCCCACCGCGCAGAAAACCAGTATGCATACCATGATCACCAGGTAAGTGAGCGCGTAGACCACCAGCAGCAACAGGAATATCCGGCCCTTTGCGCCCTTCGTAAGCTGGATGCTTCGCTTGAGCGAGTCCCACGCGGTCAGCCCCTCCACCACGCAGGCTGGGTAAGCCAGCGAGATGCGCAGCGTCATCAGAATGGTGCACGCCAGGGCGGCAATGTACAGCAACACTCCCAGCGGAATGAGCACAAAAATCGCGGAGTCGCCGGAACCTGCGCCCATCGCAAAGTGCAGCAGCAGCGCAACCAGGCCGATGACCAACGCGCACGCCGCCACCGGCACAAGCACGTAAAGCAAGCCGAGAATCATCAGCCAGAGAAAACGCCCGAAGCGGCGCCAAGCCACGGCGTACGCCTCGCTGAAGGTGACCGCTACGCCAAGATCGGCCTGCGTGGCGGCGTAGCTGGCTGCCGGCATATAAAGCGCATAAATAAAGGGAAATATCAGGTAGATGCAGATGAGTATTCCTGAAAAATAGAGAGGGAACACCGGCGGCGCTGCGCCTTGATTGCCAATCGCCGGGATAAGCGCAAGAAGCATGGTGCCGGTGATGATCCCGATGGTCAGGAATATCGCAACGGAAGGGACCGCTGCAATGCCCAGGAACAGCCGCAGGTTATTTCTCAGGAGCCGGAATGTTCGGTCGAAGATCTGACCGAAGGTCATGGGAATCTGATGAGCTGGTCCAAAGGGTGTTGGTTGAGCGAGTTCGTTCATAGCGATTCTCCGGGTGCTGGCGAGGTTGGTTCCATGGCCTGCGGATATTCTACGGCTTGCGAGGTTTGAAAGTTTGAGGCGGCGGCTATCTGCTGTACCGGCGGCGTCAGCCCAGCCTGCTGCATCATCCACTCGATGTCAAATCCCTCCTTGCGGATGCGCTGATCGTAGTAGAAGATCACCAGCGCAATGCCGTAGACCGGCCGGACGAGCGCCTGGACGGCAAAAGACGCGCCATACGAGATGAAAAGGATCACGATAGTGGCGGTTTGCGCGTGCTGAGGGTTGTGCATGCTGGGAAGCAAGGAGAGAATGATGATCAGCGGCAGCGAGATCCCCATCGAAAGCAGCCAGCTGAGCAGCCCTGCCAGCACGTAAAGCAGAAGAATGCGCCCCTTCGTTCCATTGCATAAATTTGAGGAGCGCTTGACCGCAGTCCATGCTCCAATCTGCTCGACCACGCAGGCGGGAAAAGCTAGAGAGAGCCGGATCAGCATCCAGAACACATAGACGAACAAAGCGATGACGATCAGGACCGCCACCAGGATGAAGAGCGCTCCGCCGGCTATATTCCCCATGCCAGCCTTTGCTCCCAAGGCTGCCAGAGGGGCGGTGAGAATCACCAGCACGGTCCATACGGCAAGAGGAATGGCTGCGATGAAAAGGCCTTCAAGAAATAAAAGCCAGATGTAGCGCCATCCCTTATGCCACACGCTCTTGTAGGCATCGCGGATGGTCGTCGTTTGGCCCAGATGAACGAGGGATACGGCATGGCTCATGGCCGCCGAGGCCAGCGCCGACGCCACCAGAAGTGCCGGCAGCGCCACCAGCGTGACGCCGATGGCGAAGACCGCCACAAGAATGTATCCCTCCGTCTCAGGGACAGAGCCTGCTCCGGCCGCGCTCCACCACGCAACAACCAGGCCCACCAGACAGGCCAGCACCACCATCACGCCGGTGGGGATGATCGAAATTCCCAGGAAGAGCAGAAAGCGCGAGCGATAAAGCTGCGCGGTGCGGTCCAGAATCTCGCCCAGAGTCGAAGGACGCAGCGGCTCATTCATGCGCGGCTCCGGGGTTCTGCTGCGGCTCCGGCGCGGCCAGTCCCGCTGCCTGCATCATCCACTCGATGTCGTAGCCTTCTTTGCGCACTCGCTGGTCGTAGTAGAAGAGGGTGATGCCGGTGGCGAGGATGGGCGCGACAAAGGTGTTGGTGAAGAAGCCGATCATTTGCTGCAAAATCCTCAAACCAACCGGAATCTGGTGGTGATGCTTGAAACCGTATACGATAAAAAACCCTTGCGTGAAAAGAATCAAAGCCAATGCAATGAATCCAACCAGGAGGCAAAGAACGAAGATGCTTCCCCGTGCGCCCTTGCTCAGTTCGATGCTGCGGCGGATGGCTTGACGGGCCTTGAGGTTCTCCACAATGCAGGCCGGTACAGCCAAGGCATAGCGCAGGGCCATCATTGTGCCATAGATAAGCGCCGGTATCATCAGCAGGCCAATCACGCCCATGATCATGATGAAGGCAATCAATGACGGGTCAATTTGCCCAGCGGCATGCGGAGTTGAGTCGGCATGGGCAAGAACTCCCTTGGAAACGAAGTAAAGAGACGTTCCGATGAATCCGGCGTAAAGCACAATGAGCGGGGTCCAGGCGAAGAAGGTCTTGAGGACTCCCAGCCACAAGTAGCGGCCCAGTTTTGGAAGGATGCTGCGGTAAGCTCCGCCGATGATGGCAGGCTCGCCCAGGTGGACCCAGGCCACTGCGCGGTTGTTGGCGGCTGTGGCAACGTTGCCAAAGAGGATGGTAAGCAGAAACGCGAAGCCGCTGAAGAGCAGAACGACCCAGCGCAGTTGCACGTCCAAATGGAAGGCGCGCAGAGCCTCTGCAAGGCCGATAGCAATTAGGTTGAGCACCATGGCAATGCCGGCGTATATGGCGGCAATGCCGGCAAAGAGCAGGAAATGCTCGCGATAAAGCTGGGCGGTGCGGTCCAGAATCTCACCCAGAGTCATCGGGCGAAGGTTGCTTTCCATGTTAGGCTCCCCGGGAATGCAATGTTTGCGTTTGCCGGGATACTAACACAGTCGGCCCACTATTCCAGATGCTGTATTGGCGTTCCCTCGGGAATTTTGATCTGGAACTGGTCGTCGGTCAGGGGCATGTTCTGCTGCACGCTCTCAACCGTCAAAACCAACTGGTAATCCTCAAGCGGGCGCTTGATGATGATCGTGGAAGGATACTTGACGGAATCGTAATCCCGGTAATTCGCATAGGTTACCTGGGTTTCCATGTTGCCCGCGATGTCATACAGATTCTGCTGATAAGGCAGCAGATCGTCGCGACGGAAGACCACTTCGCGCATCTTTGTCAGTTGCCGGCTGCCCGGTTTGGGGCGGCTGATGCTGAGGCTGTATTCCGGGATGTAAAACAGATGCTTCCGGGCTGTATCTTCCACAGTGTCTGAATCTGTCACCACCGAGTATAGGTCGTCAGGTTCCAGTCCGTGCACTATCATCGCGTCGAAGAAGAACCCGGGCCGCATATTCTCCAGCGCGTTTGCCGACCTTTTCTTCAGAGCGTTCGCCCCCTTCACAGCCTTGTTCTTCGACGGAATGAATAACGTGAAATTTTTTCCGTCGGTGGCCATGTCGAACATCCGCGTGCCCAGCACGGGAACCTGCCCCAGAACCCGCATCATCCCCGGTTTGCGCATCAGGATGTGTCCTCGGAAGGAGGTGTAGTCCCGGGCTACGCCTTCCTTGTTCTTGAGCACGCTGGCCTGCATATCGACCGTGACATTCAGGCTCTGAAGCGCGGCCCAGCGCTGGTCGAGTTCCGCCACCAGATCAGCTGCCGTGGCCGTCTGCGTGATCAGCGGAGCCTTGGGAATAGGCAGCTTGCGGGTGGTGAACATGCACCCGGAGAGCAATAGAAGCGGTAAGACGAGTGTCGCAGCGGCGGCGTGGCGCAGGCTTGCTCTCACTGGATGCCTGCCTTCTTCACAGCGTGCCGGTAACCGGCCACGTTGTGCGCGTGCTCTTCGATGGTGCTGGAAAACAGCGACCCTCCCTGAGGATCGGCTCCGGCGGCCACAAAGTAGAGATAATCCGTTTTGGCCGGCGCCATGGCCGCTCGCAGCGACCGTAATCCGGGATTGGCCACCGGGCCCGGCGGCAGGCCGGCGTGCAGATAGGTGTTATAAGGTGTATTCAGCTTCAGGTCGCTCTCGTGAATCACGCCCCGCCAGCGTCCTTCAACTTCCAGCCCGTAGATCACTGACGGATCGGTCATGAGCGGCATCTTCTTGGCCAGCCGGTTCGCCAAGACACTGGCCACCAGCGGACGCTCAGCGTCCAGCGCCGTCTCCCGTTCCACCAGCGAAGCCAAAGTCACCACTCGATGCACATTCCCTTTCAATCCAATTTGTCCGGCCACCGCGCGAAAGCGCCTGACCATCGCCGCGCAAATCTGCGCCGGAGTCACTTTGCGCTGAAAATGATACGTATCCGGAAACAGGTAGCCCTCCAGGCTCTTTGCTCCGGGGTCCAGGTCGGTCACCAGGCTCACCTGTTTGGCCGCCGCGTCCAGAAATTTCTGCTGCTCGCCAAACCCCGCCTGCTCCAGCCGGGCGGCAATTTCAAAAATGTTCGCGCCCTCCGGAATAGTTACAGCTTTGGTAAAAACATCGCCGCGCGCGATGCGCGCATAAACATCAATGGCCGCTGCCGGATGGTCGAAGCGGTACTCGCCTGCCTTGAGCGTGCCATGCTTCCACCAGCGCACAACATCGAATCCGTAGCGGCTGCGCACAATGCCCGCCGCCTCCAGTTGCCGGCCCACGCGCATAAAGGAGGAGCCCGGCGCAATCTCGACAAAGGTCTCGGTGGTCGGTCCGAAGGGCTCAAAAACCAGCCACGCCGCTCCCGCGCCCGCCGCCAGAATCAAAACCAGGAAGAGCATCCGCAAGAAACCCGCGCCGAAACCTCTTTTTCTTCTGCTCGTCTGTCTGCGGCGCGCCATTCTTTGCAGTCAACCCTTCTCAACCCAAAAAACGAGGGAAATCCCCCTCGGAACCCACTCTCTTTGATTGTACTGGGCTTGATTGTCCTAAGCTAGGAGATTTAGCAGAGTGAAGTGAATTGATCCTTTAGATACTTGATACAGTTTTCGATCCAAGCGAAGACTTCGGATTCGTCGGCCATCGGCACCTGATCTTGAGGGTTCTTTGGCAGATGCCATGTGGAGGCCATCGCCAGATGGACTCTAGTAAACCCCTTCGCTTCTGGTCGCGGCATTGATTGTCCCTCGTCAGGCAACTCGAAAATGGCTTCTCGGGACAGAAGCGGGTCAAAGGCTGCGCTCTGGATCGCGGACAAAGAGTGCGAATCAGGGTAGGCGTGCCAATGGGGTTGTGCATGAGTGTTTACTACACTAACCGGGCAATCCCACTCAGCCCGAACCAAGGGCGTCTTCTCAGAAAGAGGTTCACCCCTAAAAACAGAGAGGCTTACGCTCTTTAGGGCATACTTGCTCTGAAACGGCTCTAGAACAATCTTGGCCGAGAGCCAATACGAACCACTCGCTCCCTGCGCAAAAGGAAGTGCAATCTGATCTCCTCCAACTGCTTCGCCTCGAGGACCCCGAAGAATCAGCGCAACCTCATTTCCAGCTTGACGCAATTCCTTCAGAGTTGCTTCCGGAATCCCGATGACTTTCGTGAATGAAAGCCTCACACGGTTTCCAAACTTCTGAGGCTCGATTCCCACCACCCTGTTTACGGAAGCCGCTTTTGTTTTCATCGGAATTCACTCAGACCATAGGCGGCAATGGCTAGGTCGTCCAATAGTCTTCGATTTACTTCAATTCCTTGGCGCAGCTTTTCGCCTGAACTCACAAGGCCCGTATAAATGTCCGCGGAAATGTCTTCGCTGAGCAGATCTGGCATCGGCAAACGTTCTACAAATCGAGTCGACAAATCCCATTGCCCGCCACCAACGTGATTGGACACGGCGGATAATAGGATATTCGCAGGTGAACTTGCGAGCAAGGCCAAGCACGCCAGGCTGAAGCCCTCCACGGCTTCAGGGAACCTAGCTAAGCTGTTCTTCGGAAACCAAGCATAGCCTTGGAGGACAACTGTAGATCCTTCGGCATCCACTGCGAATGAACCGTTGTCCCCGAAATAGGTAGAAACCAACTTCGCCTCTTCTTCAACTTGCCAGGATCTGTGTCTAGTCAGTTCCCACCATGCTCGGATTCCGGATCGCTTAAGCAACTTCTCTTTCGCAGGTCTGAGATAGACCGAATAGTAACGAGGCAGCGATCTTTCCAGGAATGCCTCGTCGATAATCTCGAACTTCCCGAACGGGTAGAAGACGTACATCGATATAGAGAGAAAATTCTTCCGTATTGAACTATTTACAATGGCTCCTCTGAAAAAACGACGTTCCTTTGCCGGCAGTGCGAGGTACTGCTCTTCGGTCAGCAAAAAAACATCATTCGCCCCAGTTCGGATTCCCTGATGAACATGAAACAAATCGCTGACCCGGGGAAGGTGGCTCGTCTGCTCAAATAGACGCCATGCCTTGTAAGGGCGGGGAGCCCAACTCTCGCTTCCCGTACCTAGCATTGGATTCTTGTAAATACTGAAGCCATCACCATCGACTAGCGTGTTAGTTCCGGCTCCATCCTGCCGCAGCCGACGAAGCGCTCTCAGACTGGCCGAAGCTGATTCCGGCCTGTGGTCGGCCCAAAGAGCAATTTCGCCGGCAGACCTCTCCACGTTGTTTACCCCAACGATAAACGCTGGATCGACGATGGTGTCGCTAAAAAGCTGTTGGCTTCCGAGTCTAGCAATTATTCTGAGGGATAACCTGCCTGAGAGCTCCGAACGAAGATTGTGAGCGCTCTTGCTCGTGAGGATTGAGGCGGGTAGGACGGTTCCGATTGCACCATTTATGCGAAGACTTTGAGTCGCTTTTCGTAGAAATGCCGAGGCCATGTCCGGTCTGCTGCTGGCCGAGCCGAGTGCATCAACCACCTTTTCCCTTTCCGCTCTGCCCATGTCCTCCCATGAAACAAATGGGGGATTCATCAGCACCAGGTCAACGTCTGGCCACGCGGCAACAGACAGAGAATCCTGCGCGGTAATCTCAAACTTCACGCTGCCAGGAAAGTTGCGAGCTTCCCACGCAAGGACGAATCGACTTGTACTGCAGGCTGCGGCAGAAATATCCCAGCCGATCAGCCGGACGCTCCCGATATAGCCCTTGAGGCGAAGCAAGCGGAGAACTTCTCTTAGGAATTCGCCAGATCCACATGCTGGATCAAAAATAATCAGTTGCCTATCGCTGAGCGCTCCGAATGCTTCCAGCGCCGCAAGAGATTCTTCGACGACGGACCGCGCCAACGATGGAGGCGTAAAGTGCAGACCCTTATATTCCGACGTATGAGTTGGACGAACGGGGTTTGGCGGGAAACCGGCGAGCAGCATCTGACCGCTCAAATCAAAGATCGCGTGATAGTGGGCTTCCTGAAAAAGTTGACCAGAGGCGTGTCTTAGTAAAAGACCAAAATCAGTTCGAAGGCCTAATCTGCGATCACCGGTCATCGCGTCGTCTAGCAGCGTAGACCAAGTGTCATCATTTACCCGACATGCTGCGGCCTGGGCGGATTCTGACAGTGACCATTTGCTTAAATCCAGATCCCTCAAAGATGTCTTCCCGTCAGCGCACGCAAGAAAACATAGGAAAGCTTCAAGTGCTTGAACTCCGTCAACTGCGGGGCCGAGCGCAGCGCGCAGGCTACGAAAGACACCCATCAGCCTCGACACCACTGACAACTCTCTCAGTGGTTGCTCCCGCTCTAGCAAGGCATGAAACCGTTCAGGCTCTTCCGAAACGAGTGAATTGGAAAACAGCCTCGGACCACTCGTTTGATCCCAGCGTCTCACTTCCGTGATGTCCCGTTTGATCTGAATGTAGTGGCCCACATCGGCAGACCAGGACTGCCCTCTCACTTCGTCCGATTCCGCTGCCTCGGAGAAAGAAAGGCAGAAGTTCCCACGGCTACCGTTGAGAAGAACGTGATGGGAGTCATCGGACGCATGCGGAAACATCGGAATCGGCAGAAGGCCGAGACGGCTGCTCCAAAATGAAAGCGTCCTAATGTCAGTGTGGTTTGCCACGTGTCCTCAGCTTTGTTCTCACAGATTATCAGCATGCATCACCATTGGTGCATCTTTATTCGTCGGGTGTTGTAGGTATAACCACCAAGATGGGATGTCCCATGTCCGGATTTTCAGACTTGTGATACCACGAACCACATGCGCAAACGCCGTCTGCCTGGACGGCCAGTCCTTTGCAGATTATTTCCCCCATTTGTCGCACAATGATTCCAGAAGTCTTCCTTCAAATCACCGTCAGGCACGTCCTCTTCACGCCTCCTGTCAGCCGGAAGCCGCCAACAGAGGCCAAAACGGCCCGTAACTCCTTATCCTGGAAGATTTTGCAGGGAACTTCTTTGTTTTCTATATTTTGCAGCGCAACCCTCCCTGTAACCCAAAGACAACAAGGATTTTACGCCCAAAGTATGGCTGGGGGTACCCGATCTTGCATGGCGGTTGGCTTTCAGCTCTCGGAGTTCACCAGCTCCAGAGCCGCTGTTCCTTTGCGCGGCGCAATAAAGCTCTCCGCGCGCCAGGCGATGGCCAACTTCTCGCGGTCCAGCAGCTTGCGAATCTGCCCGCGCGCATGGTCGGCCCAGGGGCCGCTTTTATCCAGCCGCGCGTAAGCCTGCCAGTGGCGCAGCGCCGCCCGCGCCTCGCCTTTGCGCTCATGGGCCAGCGCCAAATTGTAGTGGGCATCCGCATAGCCGGGAGCCAGCGCAACCGCCCGCCGGTAAGCGGTAATCGACTCATCCGGCCGCTGCAACTCATCCAGCACGTTGCCCAGGTCAAAAAACGCCAGCACATACGCGGGATCGATCTCCGTCGCGCGGCGGTAAAGCTGCTCGGCCCAGCCAAACTCGCGCAGATGGAAGTGAATCGTACCCAGGTTGATCCAGGCCGGCGCAAAGCTGGGGTCGAGCTCCATGATCTCCTGGTAAAGCTTGATGGCGCGGTTCTTCTCGCCGGACTCCTCGGTCTGCACCGCCTCCAGGAACATCTCCTGCACGCCCCGCGGAGTGCCCGCCGCCGGCTTGCGCAGCGGCAACGGCTCGGAGCTGACCGACGGCCCGCAGCCCAGTTCCAGCCGCTCAAAGTCGAAGAGCAACTGCCGGCGGATGGGGTCCACCATTGCCCCGTGGTGCCGGAAGGCCAGCCGCGTCCCGGTCCTTACCAGGCTCGCCTCCATCAGCGGATTCGCCATGCCCGCCACCGCCTTCATGGCGACAATTGAGTGCCGGATCGATGCCACCGACACGTCCTCCTCGCGCAGGGCGCGCAAGATGCGCAACTGCCCAAGGTCCTGGAAGCTGTAGCTCTGTTGTTGGGGTACAATTCCCGCCCGCTCCCATCCCTGTAACTGGCGGGAGCCGATTTGTAGGATGCGCAATACGTCCTGGCGGCTATAGCTGGTCACTCTTCAGTGCTCCCGTGGGTGATCCGGTATGGCATAAGGTCTTGAACCTGGACTCTCAACCCGCCCTCCCTGGACTCGGCGCTTGGAACAGTAACTGAGAAACCGCTCTTGAGTGAATTATGCCAAGAGTTTGCGTGGATAAGCAGATACGAATCATCGCTTTATCAAAAAAACACGTGGATAACGAGTGCCTGATTGGGTTCCTTCGGACCTGAAGGTAGCTCCTCCTTGTGGAAAACGGAAGGGAAATGCACAAATTCATGTGAAACCCTACGAAACCCGCACTTCGTGAAATCATTGCAGGCGCCTTCTCCCGGAACCAACTGGGGCGAATCGATCAAGCCTGAATCGGCAGATCCTCCGCGGCTTCTCTAAACCTGGTGGAGAAGAAGCGCTTCAAAAGAGGGTTTGACCTACACTCCGGGAGTCTAGTGCGGTTTGGATCCCCATAGAGATGCGTGATAACGTTTTGTTAACTGAAGGACTTAGGAGCCAGGATGCGCCCGGAATTCGTTCATCTGCACACTCATCCCCAGGTTTCTGTACTGATTATCGGCGGCGGCATCAACGGAATTGGCCTGTTCAACGAGTTGGCATTGCAGGGAATCGATGTGCTGCTGGTCGAAAAGGCTGATTTCTGCTCCGGAACCAGCTCTGCCATGACGCGCATCATTCACGGCGGCCTTCGCTATCTGGAAAATGCGGAATTACGCCTGGTGCGCGAGGCGCTTCTGGAACGGAACCGACTCTTCAAGAACGCGCCCCACTACGTCAAGCCGATGCCCACGACGATTCCGATTTTCAACTGGATGTCGGGGATTATTGGGGGAATACGGAATCTGCTGAATTGGCCCACCAAGCCGGGCAATCGTGGTGCGCTGCTGATCAAGACTGGGTTGACGCTGTACGACTTTCTCGCTGGCCGCAAATCTCCGCTGCCAAGACATCGCTTCAGCTCCGGACGGGCAGCCCGCGCGCTTCGGCCCGCATTGAATCCCGGAGTTATCTGCACGGCAACATACTACGACGCCAAGATCACCTATCCGGAACGGCTTTGCCTCGAACTGGTTCAGGACGCGGAAGCCGTGTATTCCCAGGCACACGCGATGAATTATGTGCGGGCGCAGAGCGCAAAGGGTGGCGTTGTTGTCCTGCAGGATGAGATCTCCGGCGAAATCTGCGAGGTGAAGCCGAAAATTGTCATCAATGCCGCGGGTCCATGGATCGACGGCGCCAATAAGACGATAGGCCGCACGAGCCAATTCATCGGCGGCACCAAAGGTTCGCACATCGTACTGGACCATCCGGAGCTGGTGGCGGCAACCGGCGACGACATGATCTACTTCGTCAACCGGGACGGACGCATCTGCCTTTTCTATGTGATTGATGGCAAGGTGTTTGCCGGCGCAACGGATATTCCCGTGGACGGCCCGGATGTCGCCTGCGACGAAGGCGAAGTGGATTACCTGCTCAACTCCATGAGCCAGGCCTTCCCGTCGATCAAGGTGGACCGCTCGCATGTCGTCTTCCGCATCTGTGGCGTGCGTCCTCTGCCGCGTATCAATGCGCTGACGCCGGGCCAGATCAGCCGCGACCACAGTTTCCCGGTGCTGCCCGCGGGCAACGGAATCGATTTCCCAATCTACTCGCTAGTCGGCGGAAAGTGGACCACCTATCGCGCGTTTGGCGAGAAGGTTGCCGACGAGATTCTGCGAGTGCTGGGCCGTCCGCGCGTCCGCAGCTCCGCGGATATTCCCATTGGCGGCGGCAAAGGCTATCCGCGGCTGCCGGAGGGCGCCGGCTTGCCTCAGGAACGGCTGTTGACCTTGCAGAAGCGCTATGGCACCATCGCGGATCACGTCACGGCTTACATGAAAGCTGGTGCGGATGCGCCGCTTGCCCATCATGCCGGTTACTCTCGCCGTGAGATCGAGTTCATCGCGCTCAACGAGCGGGTTGTCCACCTGGACGATTTGATCATGCGGCGCACATTGATCGGCATACTGGGAGAGTTGACACTGCCATTGCTGAAGGAACTGGCTGCCATCGTCGCAAAGGTACAGCAGTGGCCGAAGGCGAAGACTGCGGCCGAGATCGAGCGAACCGTCCAGCTATTCAAAAAAGTTCACGGAGTGATCCTGACCACCTAGCTCCTGGCGATGGAGACCACTCCAAGGCCGGTAATAAAAAGCACAAACATCAATGCCAGAAGCCAGTTCACCCGCTTACCGCCTCCCGCGAACTCTCTCCACACCAGGACACCCCAAAGCGCCCCCACCATGGTGGAGCCTTGCCCGAGGGCGTAGCTGATAGCCGGCCCCACGACGCTGGCTGCCACAAAGTTCGAGAGCGAGCCGATCATCCATATCACGCCGCCCGCGATGCCTAGAAAATGCAACCAGGAACTGCCCTTCAAATAATCCGCAAACTTCAGCCGCGGACCCGCGATGGGGAATTTCAAAAAATAAAGGTTGTAGAAAAAAACCGAAACCAGCACGCCCAGGCCAAAGACAAACGCCACCGCATAGGGGCCAAGTCCTTTCTCGCCCGATTTGCCGATCTCCACCAGCGGATAAAAAGTGCCCATCAAAACGCCAGCGACGATGCTCAGCCAGATGCCCTTCCGCGTCTCAGCTCGTTTGGCTGCAGCGTCTGCCTTGTCGCCGCCGTCGCTTCGTTTAATGGCGTGCGCGCGGTAGGCGATGGCGTCCACCAGAATGGCTGCCACGATCAAGACGACACCCAGGCACAACAGCCATGGATTCCCTTGGGGGTTGACAGTGTAGCTCCAGATCACTCCCACCACCAGAGCCAGTCCCACGCCGATGGGGAACGCTACTCCCATTCCCGCCACGGAGATGGCTCCCACCAACAGGATGTTCGATAGGTTGAAGATAACCCCGGCCGCAAATCCGCTGAGAATATTCATGTTGCCTGCGTGCGCCAGATCAGCCGCGAAGCGAAGGTGATCCGGCGATCCCCACGTGCCAAAGGTCAGCCCGGCGACCAGAGCGCAAAGCGCCACACCAATGGAATAGTCGTAGTAGAGGAGTTCAAAGCGCCAGCCCCTGGCGATCTTGAGCACGTTGGCCCAGGAGCCCCAACAAAGCATGGTCAGAATGGTGAGCGCCAAGGCAACTCCGTAAGATTGTGGCGTCATGAAATCTCCTTTTGCTACCGTGACATTGGTTCCAACGGCCCTGGAAGGCCTTGAAAAGATTACCACTTTGCGCAGGGAATAGAGCAGGCCGCCGTACAAACAACTCAGTTCAAGCTGGTATTCGGCGATCACGGCATTCGTTTTGCCAACGGATTTCAGAAACGGGCTGGCCACGGGGGACAACGAGGACTCAAAAAAGTGCGGTTCGCCAAGGGGTTTTTAAGCCCAACTAAACCCGCTCCGCTGGAGCGGCAGGGTACGAATCCTCTTGCCTGTGGCGGCGAAGATGGCGTTGCACACCGCCGGCAATATTGGTGGCAGCCCCGGCTCTCCAAGGCCCGTTGGTGCGTAGTCGGTCTTGCGCCAATGCACCTCAATCTTCGGCGCTTGCCTTATGCGCATCAGCGGGTGGTTATGGAAGTTGGTCTGCTGAATCTTGCCGTCCACCAGCGTGATCTCTTGACCTAAGTGGCTCATCCCCTCGATGATGCCGCCGAAGGCGAGGTTTTCGGCCGCCGCAGGGTTGATGACCTGGCTGCCGATATCTCCAGCAGCCCAAACCCGATGCACCGTGACGTTGTTCTGGGCGTCGACGCTGACATCAGCAACGTGAGCGAAGTAGCCCAAATGGCAGAACCATGCAGCGATGCCCATCCCGCGGCCCGGTTGCTTGCTGCGCTTTGCCCAGCCTGACTTTTCCGCGACCAGCTCAAGCACTCCTTTGTACCGCTCCGGGATGAGAACAGATTGCCCTGTTGGCTCGTGGTCACCCACTGCGTCGTGTTCGCCTGAGGTCCATGGCGCTTGCTTGTTGCTGAGCAGTTCAAGCTGGAACTCAAGTGGATCGCGACCGGCGGCATGAGCCAGCTCGTCAAGGAAGGACTGCGCCACCCAGCAGTAGGCATTGTCCCCGGGGGCGCGCAGGGCTCCGGTGCGGAGCATGAGCGGCTGTGCGGAGGTGTAAAGGGCGTACGCCGGCGGAAATCCGGCGGGATACGCGTCTTGTCCGATGCCGCCGCCGGAGGTCGAGTGCTTTTCGTCGCCAAAGGTCGCGAAGTGCTGCCGCCAGACCGTCATCTTGCCCTGCGCATCAAGGCCGCCTTTCAACCCAAAGGTCCCGCCCGGCCGGAAGGGGTCGTGGGCAATGTCATCTTCGCGAGACCAAAGCAGCTTGACCGGCGCGTCAACGCGCTTGGCAATCCATGCGGCCTCCACCAGGTAGTCGTTCTGAAGCCGCCTGCCAAAGCTGCCTCCTGAGCGAATCATGTGTGTGGTGATGTCGCTCTCCTGGATGCCGAGCGTTTTGGCAACCAGGCCGCGACCGTCGGCCGGCAAGGTGCTGGTGGACCACATCTCCAGCTTGCCGTCTTTCCAATGCGCGGTGGCGCCCTGCGGCTCAAGCGTGACGTGTGCAATAAACGGGTAATCGTAAGTTGCCTCAACGACCTTGGCTGACGACTTAAGCACCGCGTCCACGTCGCCATACTTGCGGACGATGGTTCCAGGAGGGGCTTTAAGCAGTTCCTCCGCCCGCTTATGGAATACCTCCGTGCTTTGCGTGGCTGCCGGGCCCAGGTCCCAATCGACCTTGAGCTGTTTGCGAGCCTGCTGTGCCTGCCACCAGGTGTCCGCCACGATCGCGATGCCGGGTTCCATGCCCGGCTCCCACGGCGTGTAGGCGGCGGGGGTGATGCCGCCGTCAATCACCAGAACATGGCGAACGCCCGGAAGCGCCTTGACCTGATCGATGTTGGCAGATTTCACCTTGCCGGCAAACACCGGCGCCTTCTCAATCGCTGCGTACAACATTCCCGGGAGCTGAACGTCAATGCCGAAAAGCGGCTTTCCGGTGACAATTGCGCGGGTGTCTACGCCCTCTTGCGAGTGGCCAATGATGCGGTAATCCTTGGGGTCTTTCAGCTTGACGCTGCTGAGCGCGGGCGCGGGCAGCGCGGCGGCTTTGGTGGCAAGCTCGCCGTAGCCCGCGGACCGCCCCGAGGCCGCATGAAGCACCCGGCCAGATTGCGTGGTGCACTCAGCCTCCGGCACGCCCCACGTTTGTGCGGAGGATGTAATCAGCAACTGGCGCCCGGCCGCGCCCACGCGGCGCATCGGCTCCCATCCCTGCGGCGTGTTCGCGGAGCCTCCGGAAAACTGGTGGCCGTAGATCTTTTCGTTCAGTTCTGCCTGCTGCACGCGAACGTTCTTCCAGTCCACATCCAGTTCTTCTGCAATCAGCATGGGCAGCATGTTGCGCATGCCCTGGCCGGACTCTGACGCCCGCGCCATAATGGTGACCACGCCATCCGGTGCAATGTGGATAAAGGCCTGCGGCGTAAGGTCAGGCGGTGTCCCTGGCTTCTGAGCCGCGGCAAAGGGTGAGCGATAAAGTTCCAGAGCGAGGCCGCCGCCCGCAAGGGCCGTCAACTGCAGAAACGATCTCCGATTCAAGCGCATGACAGGGACCTCCATCACTTGGGGCGCGCTGCGGCACCCGCTTCTGCTGCTTCGTGAATGGCTTCGCGGATGCGCGTATAGGTTCCGCAGCGGCAGAGGTTGCCGCTCATCGCGGTGTCGATCTCCGCATCCGTGGGATGAGGCGCGCGCTGCAGCAAGGCGGCGGCAGACATGATTTGGCCGGCCTGGCAGTATCCGCACTGCGGCACGTCCAGCGCCTCCCACGCCGCCTGAAGCGGATGCTGGCCATCCGGCGAGAGCCCTTCGATGGTGGTTATCGGCTCACTGCCAATAGCGCCGACTTTCGTCATGCAGGAGCGAACCGCCCGGCCGCCCACCAAAACCGTGCATGAGCCGCACAGTCCCATTCCGCACCCGAACTTGGCGCCCTTCAGATTTAATATGTCGCGCAGCACCCACAAGAGGGGCATATCCGGCGGCGCGTCCACCGTGACAGCCACATTGTTGACCTTCAATTGAATCGGCATCTGTTCACATCCCAATCCGGTTAGAGGAAGAGGACCTGTTACGAACATAGGCTTGCGACGGGAGTATATCAAATCCCCGTGTTTGAATTCCACTGAGAAGACGACAGAGAGGCTATCTGAGCGCTAAGAAGACTTGAACTGCGATCTGCAATGAGTACCTGACGTGCGATCGCACTCACGTCAGAGTTGCAAGGTCGTATGATGTCCCTTGCAGGCATTTTACAACACCGGTTGGAATTCTATAGTGTCCAAATGTCTAATAGGCATTTCAATTGACAATGCCTTTGCCCTTACCGATGCTACAAAGGATCGGGCATGCCACTCCTGCAAGCACAAAGCGGCGGAGCCGTTAAGCCCCGCCGCTTCTTGAATCATATGCTGACTATGCAGCAGCTATAGGTTACCTGTGCCCGCCGCCGCCGGCATGTCCACCACCGCCACCGCCGCGCATTCCACCACCGCCGCCACCGCGCATTCCGCCGCCGCCACCGCCGCGCATTCCGCCGCCGCTGGCACGTCCGCCGCCGCCACGCGAAGCTGACGCACGACCTGCGCTGGGACGCGCACCGCCTGAATGGTTAGCCCCTGCGTTGCCGCGAACCTGGCCACCGCCGCGCGATTCGCCTCCGCGTGCATAATTGCTGCGACCGGCCGCCTCGCCACCCCCGCCTCGATAACTTCCTCCGCCACCGTTGCTAAAGCGATGGCTGCCCCAGCCGTGGCCATAGCCCCAGCCGGCCCATGGGCCCATGCCCAGGAAGACGCCGCCGTAAAAGTATCCCGGCCCGTAAAATCCATAGGGCGCGCAGGCGTAAGGTGCATAGTCGTAATAGCCGTACGCACAGACGGGTGGAACGCCAATGTCTACGACGAGTTGAGCCTGAGCCGCTGGCGCCAGAACCAGGCCCGCTAGCAATACTGTCGTTCCGATAAGAGTGTTAAGTCCTCGCATATGTGACCCCCCTTTTAGGCGTCTGTGTTTTTCCTGTGTTGCGTGGGATGCTCTGTAGCATATAAAAACAGTTCGCCAACAGAAAACACCATAAGGGGTTTAGTCTACTCAAGAAGATCCGAAACTTGATCGGATCGCCGTCTATCTGCCCTTACGTTGTTGACTCTATCCGCTGGGGTCGTCCTAGTCTGAGCAATAAGACGCACATGATAACTATTCATTACGCTTTAGGATTTATCTCGCCCGGTCAATATTGGGCAGCTATTGGATGATTGATAGGAAATACTTACATTTAGTACACGTCACGGGATAGAATACTGCCGGAGTCTCCGGCGTGCGAACTCTTATGAACCCGACAACATACAGAGGCCGCATATTAACCGCCGTGCTAGTGAGTCGGAGGAAGTAATGGAAAAACAATGACACTGCTCAAAGGCTTAGGAACTGGATTGTGCCTTACCGTACTCTGCTTGCTCGCCGCGCCGAAAGCAAAGGCGGACGAATGGAACCATAAAACTGTGATTACCTTCAGCGGGCCCGTCGAAGTTCCGGGAGTAGGCCAGCATCTCCTGCCGGCGGGCACTTATGTTTTCAAGCTTCTGGACTCTAACTCGGATCGCCACATCGTCCAGATTTTTAACCAGGATGAAACCCAACTGCTCACCACGATACTTGCCATCCCCAATTATCGGTTAAAAACTACCGATAAAACAGTGATTACTTTCCGTGAGAGGCCAGTAGGAGAGCCGGAGTCTGTGAAGGCATGGTTTTACCCAGGCCATGAATGGGGCGAGCATTTTGTTTATGAACGGTCCAGAGCCATTGAACTGGCCAAGGAAACAAATGAGGCGGTACTTTCTACGCCTGTTGCACTGGCGTCCGTGCCAGTCGAGGCTTTGAATACGGCCCCTGTTGAGGCAGTTACCCCGGCCGGTGAAACAGTTGATACCGCTCAGGTTGTTCAAGCATCTCCTGCCCCTGTGGTCGTAGCTGCCGCCGCGCCAGCCGCCACTCCAGCTCCCGTTGAGGTTGCATCCTTACCGGAAACTGCCAGTGATCTTGGCTTGATCGGACTGTGTGGAATGATGTTCCTGAGTGCAGGATTTCTGCTTTCTGTCCTTCTCAAGAAATCGGTTTAATCGAGGAGCGCGATAGCTCGATGCCGCTTTTCCGGCCATTTGAGTTAACTGGTGCAAGTCAATAAGTGAGGCGGTGCGAAAGCATCGCCTCATTTGTTCCTCGAAGCACGCGGGCAGATTAACTATGGATAAGCCTTAGGCCAAAACAAAGGACAAGATAGATGACAAAGGTGATCGTGTCTGCGAAACAACTTGAGAATAATGCCAATCTGTCTACCGGGAGACATTTTTGGACAGGAATGTGTATCGCTAAGACAAGGAACAATTTGCTTCTTTGCCTTATTGCATTTGCTGCTCTGATTGTATTTCCTGATGCTGCCTGGTCACAAATAGTCAGTGCTTCTTCACAGGATCACACAAGTAACGATTACACACTGAGAGTCGATGCAAATCTGGTTGTTTTGAGTGTGACGGTTTTAAACCACGACAATGCACTTGTTTCCGGACTCGTCAATAATGATTTTCAGATTTACGAGAATCACGTTCTTCAACAAATCAAAGATTTCAGTCATGAAGATCTTCCGGTCTCCGTTGGTTTGGTTATCGATAACAGCGGTAGCATGGCATCAAAGCGCACAGATGTGATTGCCGCGGCATTGTCGTTCGCTCGCTCAAGCAATCCTCGGGACCAGATGTTTGTGGTCAATTTCAACGAGAATGTGTCCTTTGGCCTGCCTCCTGGAATTCAGTTTACAGATAAACTGGACCAATTGCAGTTCGGGCTTTCTAATATAAGGGCAATTGGAGAGACCGCACTTTACGATGCAATAGCTATAGCTCTCGATCATCTCCAGCAAGGCAGTTGCGACAAGAAAGTGCTCATTCTGATTAGTGATGGCGGCGATAATGCAAGTAAGCATACTCTGTCTCAGGTTATTGAAATGGCCAGGCGTTCGGGTGCAATTATTTACGCAATAGGAATCTTTGATGAGCAGGACGGCGATCAGAACCCGGGCGTACTCAAACGATTTGCGAAAGAAACCGGCGGCGAGGCATTCTTTCCAGAATCCTCGAAGGAACTAGCTTTAATCTGCGATGGGATCGCGCACGATATCCGTAATCAGTACACTTTGGCCTATGTCCCCACAATTACAACACAGACTGGCGCGTATCGGGTCATTGATGTAAAGGTTAGCTCATTAAGGCATGGTCACTTAACGGCTCGCACTCGGCCTGGATACTTTGTGCCGTTGGCGTTCTCCCCGCCAGTATCTGGAATGGTTGGACATGATTCCCATAACTAAACATAAATTATTTGCAGCACGGAACCAAAGGTTCTTGCGCTGGACCGGACGCATTTTTCTGATCGCCGGTATTCTCGCGCTCTTATATGTCGCAATCACTTTGATCAGTGCAAGAATCTATCAGATAAACGCCTTATCGATTTTGGATAAACAGATTCTGGTGGAAAATCAGCAGAAGGTAGAACAACCCGTACTCGCGATCAAAGAAGGCGATGTTCTGGGGAGTATTGAGATTCCAAGGATCGGAGTATCGGTGGCTGTTCTGCAAGGGACGACATCGCGAACTCTTCGGCTGGGAGTCGGTCATATTAATGGAACGGCGCTCCCCGGCGAGCCGGGAAACATAGGAATCGCCGGACACCGGGACACCTACTTTCGCGCTTTAAAGGACATTCGCAAGGATGACGAGATTCACCTTCAGACTGCTGCTGGAATCACCAGATATGATGTCGATTTTATTCAAATCACTTCCCCTAGCGACGTGGGCGTTTTGGCGCCCACTGCTGAATCTTCTTTAACCCTCGTTACATGCTATCCGTTCTACTATATCGGCGCAGCCCCAAAACGGTTTATCGTTCATGCGCACAGACAATAGCGACTGATTACTTAATCATGATTCTATCCATTGCTCGCCTCACTCTAAGGCTTGACTGAGCGAAGAAGCAAGAGGGGGCATTGCACCAGTTTGACGACCTTCTCGGCAATCGAACCAAAGACCAGCGGATGCCAGCCGGAGATTCCGTGTGTGGAGATTACGACCATATCGACATGTTCGCGTTCAATCACTTCCATAATGCTCCCCGCCACGTCATTTCCTACTTCGACGCTAGATTTCGCCTTAACTCCTCTGGCCACAAGGGCCGCAAGGCACTTGGCCAGATGCTGCTCTGCAAATGTTCTTGTTTCCTGGATGAATTCGGTTTCTGGAATTAAATCTGGGAGCGTTGTAGTTGGGAAAAACGGGATGACATTTACAAGATAGAGTTCGGCATGAAAGTGATGAGCAAGGTCTGAGGCCATTTTCAAGGCCGCCTGAGAAGATGGACTAAAGTCAATGGGCAACAGAATCTTCGTGGGAATGGAAGGGAAAACATGAGTTTCAGGCATAATGGTCTCCTCGCAGGCCTCAAAAGCGGCTAGAGTCTTACTTTCCTCGATCATGAGAGCAATAGCTGTGCTATTTTGAACACCCAGATTCCGTACTGCACAAAGCGATGAGGCTGCCTTTGCCGGTCCCCCGGCTTATTTGATGCACGAATAGACAAAGTACGATTCAGTGCAAATATGACCATCCTTAGGGGTAGCACTTCTGACAATATCTTTATGAGTATAGCTAGGTGCATGCATATTTCATTGACAGCGCCAGATGCTTCAGGGAGAACCGATGCAGCCCGAAATTGAATCCTTGACGCCACCCCTAAGGGTACGGAATTCGCAGTCACTGCTTGGTTTATATGGTGAGTTGGCAGAAATGCTCGGATACCGATCGATCAATGAGCCTATCGGCAAAAAATTCCGTAGAGTAATGTTTTTGCTGCTGTTAGCTGCGGTCATGGTATGTTTGTCAGCGATGTCAAGATCGCAATCCTTATCCTCTCCGGGCGATTTATCTGGCGCTCAAGCAAGCACGACCTCAAGCCAGGTTGATCTGACGTACACTCGTCCGACTCAGAGAATAATGGCCCGCAACTACGTTTTCGACGCATTCGGTCCATACCCCATTGCCGGAGCCGCGATCGGCGCAGGCATTAACCAGGCAACCAATACTCCGCCGGAGTGGAATCAAGGCGCTAAGGGATACTCCAAGCGATTCGGGTCCAACTACGGTATCGCAATGGTAGCCACAACGACGCGCTATGGGTTGTCGGAAGCCTTCAAGGAAGATGCGCTGTACTACCGCTGCGAGTGCAGAGGCGTGTTTCCGCGGCTGGGCCACGCATTGATTTCGACCCTGACGGCGCGCCGCGGCGAAGACGGCCATCGTGTCTTTTCTATCCCTGCGCTCGTCGGGCCGTATGCGGGCACGATGACCGCCGTATACGGTTGGTACCCCAGCCGCTATGGCGCCAAGGATGCATTTAGGACGGGCAATTATAGTTTGCTGGCATTTGCGGGCGAAAATATTTCTCTGGAGTTCTTATATAGTGGACCGCACTCCTTGCTTTCACGTATGCATCTTAACAATACGCACGGCTCACCAAAACCTGGTCCAAACCATTGAGCAACAGTGTATTAACTCCGATCGCAAGCATCAACCCGGTCCTTCCGGGACGGCGGACTTTACTCATCGACGCCGCTGTAAATTCCACACTGGGGCTGATCGGCGGTTTTTTTGAGTGGTTCGGCAACCTGGGCATCTTCTTCTGGCAGGTCTTGCGCGCAGCTGTAACACCGCCGTATGAGTGGCGCGAATTAATCCGTCAACTCGACGAGGTTGGATCGAAGTCTTTCCCGGTAGTCGTCATGGCCGGTTCCGCCATCGGCGTGATCATCTCGCTGGAAGCACGTTACAGTCTAAGTCGATTCGGCGCGAAATCGATGTTTCCCGCCACTCTGGTGTACTCCGTGATCCAGGTAATGGGTCCGATTATCACCGGCCTGGTAGTGAGTGGGCGCGTGGGAGCCGGCATTGGCGCGGAACTGGCATCGATGAAAGTTACCGAGCAGATCGACGCCATTGAAGCGTCGGCAATCAACCCTTACCGGCTTCTGGCAGCGACACGAATTCTGGCCTGCATCCTGATGCTTCCATTGTTGACCCTTGTCTCCGATGCATGCGGCCTGTTGATGGGATGGTTTGCTCAAACGCTGGTCGAGCCGCTCTCGTTTCATCAGTTCGTTCAGGACGGCTTCAAAGGCGCGACTTTCAGCGCTTTTTTGCCGCAGACATTCAAGACCTGCGTGTATGGGCTGATTATCGGACTTATCGCGTGCTTTCAGGGAATGCGAACACGCGGAGGAGCTGAGGGCGTTGGCCGCGCAGCCACAAATTCCGTGGTTCTCGCATCGCTTTTTGTGATTCTGGCCGATGTTGTCCTGGTGAAATTCATTCTGGTTGTCTTCCCCTAACCATTAACCGTTAACGCACTGTTTCGAGAGATAAATATGGCCACAGCCTATGACATTGCGATGACACAAGAGCAATCTAAGGAAGACGGCAGTGCGCCGGTTGTTGCGGTCAATAACTTGCACAAGGCCTTTGGTAGTCACATAGTTCTCAACGAGATCAGCCTGAGCGTGAACCGCGGAAAAACTTTGGCCGTGCTCGGGCGTAGTGGCACGGGGAAAAGCGTGTTGCTGCGGATTATCATCGGCCTCGAAACACCTGACTCTGGATCGGTTTGCATTTATGGCCATAATATCGTCGGTCTGGCTCTTGACCGGATGAGCGAGATCAGGATGAAAATGGGCTTCCTGTTTCAGCATGCAGCGCTTTACGATTCGCTGACCGTAGCTGAAAACGTGGCGTTTCCCCTTGTACATCATCGGAAAGATATGTCCAGATCCGAGCGTAACGAACGTGTGAGGCAACTGCTTGTCGAAGTGGGCATGGAAGGCAACCTTGAGAAGATGCCTTCCGATATCTCAGGCGGGATGCAAAAACGCGTTGGCCTTGCGCGCGCTCTCGCACTGGATCCGGAGATACTGCTTCTTGACGAGCCTACGGCAGGTCTTGACCCCATCAGCTCGGGGGAGATCGACGATTTGATTCTTAAACTCCAACGCGAGCGCCGAATGGCATCCATTGTGGTAACTCACGACCTGCACAGCGCCAGGACAATCGCCAACCGTTTGGCCCTGCTGGATCAGGGAAATGTTGTAATCGAAGGCACGTTTGAAGATCTTCAACAGAGCGAAATCGGATTTGTTGAAGACTTTCTGAAATTGTCGTAGGAGGATATATGACGAGAGTGGCGCGGCTTGGGGCATTCATCGTTGTGGCGCTGGCAGTTCTGGCTGCCGGGATCTTCATTATCGGAAGCAAGAACTATCTGTTTAGCTCCACTTACCGGCTGAAGGCGCAATTCGACAATGTAGCCGGCCTGACTAACGGAGCCGACGTGCAGGTGGGCGGCGTTCACAGCGGAACTGTGCATAGCATCGATTTACCCCACAAGCCAGGAGATAAGGTCACGGTCGTCATGGATCTTGATAAATCGACGCACGAGATTATTAAGCGGGACTCCGTGGCTTCGATCGAAACTGAAGGAGTGCTGGGCAATCAGTTCCTGGCCATTTCATTTGGATCTGCCGGGCAAGACGACGTAAAAGATGGCGATGTCCTCGAGAGTGAACCTCCACTTTTGATGGCGGATATGCTCAAGAAGGCGAACGGAATTCTGGATAGCAGCCAGCAAGCAGTCCAGAACACGACCCAGGCGACGGCGCATCTGAACTCGGTAAGCGCCAAGATCGATTCGGGACAAGGAACTGTGGGAGCGCTGGTGAACGACAAGCAACTCTATAGCAACCTGGAACAAACCACGACTACCCTGCACGCCACGATGCTCCAGGCGCAGATCGGCGTGACGGACTTCCAGGAAAATATGGAAGCTTTGAAACATAACTTCCTTTTAAGCGGGTATTTCAGAAAGCGTGGATACGAAGACTCCGCCAGTCTGACAGCGAATAAGATTAGCGGGCTACCGCCGGGAACACCCTTGAAGGCGTTTACCTATACAGTCAAGCAACTCTTCGATGCTCGTGATTCGGCCAAGCTGAAGAATCAAAAATCTCTTAATGCAGGCGGCGAGTTCCTGGTAGAGAATCAATTTGGATTAGCGGTAGTCGTGGTTTCAACAGGCATGGAAGGTGATACGCAAAAAAACCAAGTGCTTACCGATGCCAGAGCCATGGTTGTGCGCGAATATTTGGTTGAGAACTATGGATTTGACGACAGTCTGCTCAAGACTTTGGGAATGGGCAAGCAGCCAGGTGCAAACCTGGAATCAGACTGGGGCTCTATCCAGATTCTCATCTTCCCAGCAGGAACCGAAATGCCCGGGAACAGACCGACACCGGTTGTCAGCTCACCAGTATCAGATTCCGACGGCGCAGCTCAGGTCACTTCTGCTGCTGCTCAGAAACAATAGCGAAGGGCGCGATGAGCATAATCTGTAAACAATCGCTCTAAGAAAAGCATTTCGCTTGAACATTGCCCGGATATTATGTAAATGGAGAAGAAATGACTGGAAACAAACACAACGTCGAAGGAAATAGCAGTAATAGTGGCGAGCCTGACCCTGGCCCTTACTGGAGGCGCATGCATCGTGACTGGCGCTTCTGGTTCGGCGCAGTCCTCATGATTACGGCTATCGCCATTTACGTCTTGAGCGGAGACCTTGCGTGGGTTCCTCGCGGCGCGCCTCGCCACCCGCTACCGTAGAGGAATAGGCAGAATACAGCCTCGTGTGAGCATGTTTTGCCACACATTTGCACCGCTGCCGGCAGTCAAAGATGACAACTCGCCGCAAGCAAAGATGTGAATATGCCGAACGTCGAGTACGTACTCCATATATTCTCCTGTGCGTTATAGCTCAGCCAATTACTTATTATTTTGGAACAATATACATGAAGAAGAATGACTGTTTTTCTCTCCTTGCCGGCTCCTGAAATACGGAAATTTAACGGATTTGCGCAGTTCACAGCCTCCCGGGAAGCGCAAAAGCACAATTACCGTCATTGTTCCCAAGGCCGGTGCGATTTCTGTTCTTTGTCCACGCAATAGCTGAAATGAGCCGATCAAAAAGCAAGCAGATCAACACAACATTATCGACCTGCTCAAAAAGTGCTATATGCAGATCAGGTCCATGCAAATGATTGGAGAATAGAATGCCACTCGTAACTGTTGTTATCGCGCTATGCGTAGTCGGCCTGTTGCTATGGCTGGTCAACCGCTACATACCCATGCAGGGTCAGATCAAAGCCATTTTGAATGGCGTTGTAGTGATTGCCGTGGTTCTGTGGCTCATGAAGGTTGTCGGACTTTTCGACAACCTCTCTCAGTTCCATATTGGACATGACATGCCACTCGTCACTGTTCTTATCACGCTCGGCGTAGTCGGCCTGTTGTTATGGCTGGTGAACAACTACATACCCATGCAGGGTCAAATCAAGGGAATACTGAATGGCGTCGTTGTAATAGTCGTCGTTTTGTGGCTTCTCAAGATATTCGGCCTCTTCGACTACATCTATCAGTTCCGTGTCGGGCATTGAAAGATTGGCCTGCCAGGACCTGGCAAATTGTGTTTGCAAATTAACGAACGTCAACCGTTATACGGCTGAGAACAGCCCGTAGAGGAATCATGAAGCGCATGCTTTTGTTTGTAGTAGGAAGTGCCTTCAGCTTGAGTGTGTTTGCTCAAGCCAATCCGCAAGCGACGATGGTCCTCGATTCCACAGGGCCAGCGTCCACATACCGCGTGATCGTCATTAATCGCTCGGTTGAGGCGGTCAACTATCAACATCGTAGCGGCGCCACAAGTGTGGATTTTGCCGGGACGACTTTGTTGCCATCCGCAAACGGAAATGCCAAGGTGAGAAGCAAGCGTGGCACCATGGAGGTTGAAGCGGAATTTGGAAACCTGCAAAACCCGACAACTTTTGGCGGCGAGTATCTTACGTATGTCCTTTGGGCGATCTCGCCCGAGGGCCGGCCAGTAAACCTTGGAGAAGTGCTGGTAGGCGGCAATGACCGTAGCAAGCTAACCGCAACCACCGACCTCCAGGCATTCGCCCTGATCGTCACCGCAGAACCATACTATGCCGTCCGGCAGCCCAGCAACGTCGTAGTCCTCGAGAACGTTGTTCGCGCCGACACTAAAGGGACAACCGAGGCTGTGAATGCGAAGTATGAACTGATGGAGCGCGGTGGGTATATCCCCACAGGCTATAAGTTCGACCCGGTTGTTCTAAGCGCCAGCCTTCCACTGGAATTTTACGAAGCGCGTAATGCGGTGCGGATTGCACAATCCGAAGGGGCTGAACAGTATGCGAGCACGAGCTACCAGCACGCTGTTCAGTTGATGGACAAAGCCAATGCATATGCCATCGACAAGCACGTCGATAAAAAGCCGCTGATTGCCGTCGCACGCGAAGCCGTTCAAACCGCTGAAGATTCGCGCGAGATCGCGGTTAAAAGGATTGACGAGGTTCGCCTCGCAAATGAGCGTCAGGCTGCAATCGACGCGCAGGCTCTCTCGCAAGCTCAAACCGACGCTGCGACCCGCCTGAAAGATCAAGCGCAGTCCGATACGGCAATAGCGCAAGCCAATGCAGAGAAGGCGCAATCCGATACGGTAAAAGCGCAAGCCAATGCAGAGAAGGCTCAGTCTGACTTGGTCGCGAACCAGATAGCATCGACAGCAGCAGTCACAACCGCCCAATCTGATGCGGCCAGTGCACAGGCTGACTTGATCGCCAATCAAACCGCATCGGCGAATGCAATCTCATCCGCCCAAGCCGATGCTGAGCAGTCTCGCTTAGCGGCCCAAAAGGCTCAAATGAATGAGCAACAGGCCAATAGCAATCAGGCTGCAATGCGCGCGCAATTGTCCGAACAGTTGAACAAGATTCTGGCAACCCGCGAAAGCGCGCGTGGGCTGATTGTCAGCATGTCAGATGTATTGTTCGACACTGGACATTACACGTTGAAGCCCGGTGCGCGGGAGAAACTGGCGAAGGTTGCTGGGATTCTTATCTCCTACCCCGGACTTAACATCGAGGTTGGCGGCTACACCGACAACGTCGGCGGCGACGATATGAACATGAAACTGTCGGCAAATCGCGCTGACGCTGTGCGCGATTATCTTGTGGGACAAGGCGTAGTAACAGGCTCAGTAAGCGCCATGGGCTACGGTAATACGTTGCCGGTAGCTTCCAATGACAATGCGGCGGGCAGGCAGGAAAACCGGAGAGTAGAGTTGGTTGTTTCCGGTGAACCAATCGGCAAACCGCGAATGTAACGATGGGATGTCTGTTTTAAATGATCTATTAACCGCCGCGGGCTCGAAAGAGTCCGCGGCCTCTGTTCAGTTGTCCTGGGCGTATCGGGGTCACGGGGATTACATATTCCTGGAACGATATTGATTGTATTTATTGTCTTAGCGCTCATAGGAACCTTGTCACGGTAGCCACATAGCAGAAGTTGAGGATATTACGGAATGGAGGAGTTGGACTGATCCCCATGATTGTTGTTATTCTCCTGGTTCTTAACCGAATCTGAGGTCGAAAGGAGGGCATGATGTCGCTTTCTGAAATGAAGCATTCTGAGATGCCCGGCGTAAATCCAGATCCCGAAGCACAGTCGCATATTGCCACAAAGGCGTGCAAACTGCCTTTGCCAACCCGCGTTGCGTTTGTGGGAAACTACCTGCCGAGAGAATGCGGCATTGCCACGTTCACAACCGACCTGTGCACGGCGCTCGCGACCGAATACGGAGAAGGACGCTTGTTTGCCATCCCCGTCAACGATCCCGAATCAAGCTATCAATATCCGGAACAAGTTCGTCTGGAACTAGAGCAGGAGGACCTTTCCTCCTATGAGCGGGCCGCTGATTTTCTTAACTTCAATGGCAACGATCTTGTTTGTCTGCAACATGAATATGGCATTTACGGCGGCAGCGCGGGCAGCCATATACTTACCTTACTGCGCAAATTGAAGATGCCCCTGGTGACTACACTGCATACGGTACTGCGCGACCCGGATCAGAATCAGCGGAGGGTGCTTGAAGAGATTGCACAGCTATCTGATCGCATGGTTGTGATGAGCAAGTTGGCGGCCAGTCTGCTGCATGAAGTGTATGCGGTCCCAGTCGAGAAAATCGACGTGATTCCACATGGCGTGCCGGATTTTTCCTTTATAGACCCAAACTTCTACAAAGACAAATACGGCACGGAAGGCAAGTCGGTTCTACTTACTTTCGGGTTGCTGTCTCCCAATAAGGGTATTGAGAACGTCATACAGGCGTTACCTGCGATTCTGGCGAGACAGCCAAACGTGGTATACATTGTCTCCGGAGTAACCCATCCGCACATTCGCCGGCGTGAAGGCGAGCGTTACCGGGAAGAGCTTCAAGCGCAGGCAGAGAAGCTTGGAGTTTCCGATCACCTGATTCTCAATAATCGCTTTGTGAGTACAGAGGAGCTTGTCGAGCTTGTGGGCGCGGCGGATATTTATATTACGCCCTATCAGCAGGAGGAACAGATCGTCTCCGGCACGCTCGCGATTGCGCTTGGAGCCGGGAAGGCGATTGTCTCCACACCGTACTGGTACGCCAAGGAATTACTTGCGGAAAAGCGCGGCGTAATTGTTCCGTTCCAGAGTCCTGATGCGATTGCTGAAGCGGTCCTGGCATTGCTGGAAAACGACGCGGAGCGCCATGCAATGCGAAAGCGCGCTTATCTTCACTCTCGCGGAACGACATGGGCAAAGACGGCGCGGGCCTACATGGCGAGCTTTCAGCGGGCACGATTTGAACGCTCTTTACATCCAAGAGCCGCACAACAGGGCGATTCTGTGATTAGTTCGGCAGACCCTTTGCCCGCTCTGAATCCAAATCATCTGTTGACCATGACCGACGATACCGGCATCCTGCAACACGCTATCTTTTCGGTGCCAAATACACGGGAAGGCTATACAACCGACGACAACGCACGGGCCTTGATCGTGTCAGTTCTTCTGGATGAAAATCCCGAGTATGCCGGCAGGCGCGAGTATGCGAATCTTTCTCACCGTTACCTATCCTTTTTATGGCTTGCATTTCATACCGATTCCGGGAGGTTTAGAAACTTTCTCGGTTACGACCGCAAATGGCTTGAAGATGTGGGATCGGATGACAGTCATGGACGCGCATTGTGGTCGCTTGGGAAGGTGCTGGGAGTTTCACAGAATGCGGGATTGAGAGGTGCGGCCGGAAGGCTCTTTGAGGATTCTGTCCCTGCGACGCTTACGTTTACCAGTCCACGTGCCTGGGCATACTGCATTCTTGGGATGCAAGCCTATCTGGATTGGTTTCCAGGAGACAGAACTGTTCAGAGCGCACGCAATATCCTTGCTAATCGGCTTCTGGATATTTATGAGAGAAGTCATTCAGATACCTGGAAATGGTTTGAGAAAAGCCTTTCCTACTCAAATGCAAGGCTTTCGCAGGCGCTCATTCTTGCAGGATGGCGGAGTGATAACCAGCGAATGATTGAAGCTGGAATGGATTCACTGAAGTGGCTGGTTGCCGAGCAACACCGTGACGATAAGGAGCTATTTGTACCAATAGGATCCAACGGATTCTACATTGAAGGGAATGAAAAGGCGCGCTTCGATCAGCAGCCAGTGGAGGCAAGCGCAACCGTTTCTGCCTGTCTTGAGGTATATCGGCTCACAGAGGAAACCCAATGGCTTGATGAAGCGCGTAGAGTATTTAGCTGGTTTCTCGGCAAGAACGATTTGCAGATACCGTTGTATGATGCATTAACAGGTGGATGCCGAGATGGCCTTCATCCGGACCGTGTAAATGAAAATCAGGGAGCTGAATCCACGCTCTCGTTTCTCATGGCTCTGCTCGAAATGCAGACGGCCAAGGTAGCAAGCGCAGACGAACTGCACCAGGGAATGAGTGTCATTTATTGAATCCAACAAACGCTCAAAAAGAATCGCCAGAAGCCATCGCCCAGGAGCGAGAAAAGGCAGGCTTTCCACAGCCAGCAGAACAGTTGGCGAAATCGACGCCAGAGGCTATCGCCCAGGAGCGAAATATGACAGGAGTATATGCGGATAAGCCTCTGTTTACGCGTTATTCCGGCAATCCGCTCCTAACCCGCGACATATGGCCCTATCCGATTAACAGCGTCTTCAACGCTGGAGCCGTCCTGCTGGAAGATGGAGATACATTGCTGCTTTGTCGCGTTGAAGATCGCAGCGGCCTATCGCATCTTTGTGCCGCGCGTTCCGCCAACGGGATCGACAAATGGCGAATTGATCCTCAGCCGACGTTGATGGCGAGTCCGAAGGAGTATCCGGAAGAGATATGGGGCATTGAAGATCCGCGCATTACGTACGTCCCGGAACTCGAGCAATACGCGGTGGCTTACACCTCCTTTGCGCGTGGAGGCCCCGGAGTTTCGCTCGCGCTTACCAAGGATTTCAGGACCTTTGAACGGTATGGCGTAATCATGCCTCCGGAGGATAAGGATGCGGCGCTGTTGCCTCGCAGAATCGGCGGCCGTTGGGCTTTGATTCATCGGCCAATGACGGCGCTTGGCGCTCATATGTGGATTTCCTACTCGCCTGATCTAAGGCATTGGGGAAGCCACAAAGTCATTCTCGCGGCGCGACGAGGCGGATGGTGGGATGCGAACAAGATTGGACTATGTTCTCCGCCGATAGAAACAGCCAAGGGATGGCTGATGATCTATCACGGAGTGCGGCAAACGGCATCGGGCAGCATTTATCGCCTGGGTTTAGCGCTCTTCGATCTGGAACATCCAGATATATGCCTGCAACGGGGAGACTCGTGGATGTTCGGCCCGGAAGCACCATATGAGCTGAGCGGAGACGTGCAAGGAGTTGTGTTTCCTTGCGGACAAACCATCGGCGCGGATGGAAACACAATTCATCTTTATTACGGAGCTGCAGATTCCAGCGTTGCTTTGGCCACCGGCAGCATAAGTTATCTGCTCTCCTGGCTGGAGTCGAATTCGAGTCAGGGAGAAACTACTGGACTTTAGCCAGCAAAGGCATATGACCGAGAGGCGCGGACAGGATGGGGAATATGAGCCGGAATTGGCCCGATTGGCTGCCGCATCCGCTTTGGATACGGAGAAAGTGCCCGCGTTGTAATTCAGTGAATTTCAAACAAGCGGAGTCGCGTCCATTCGATTGTCTGTTGGCTTTGTTTGCATTGCGCCCCGTTCGCTGCTTATTTTGTTGGCGGAGGTACTATTGGCTCACTTTGCACGGAGCGAATACAGAATAATGTTCAGACTGTGCCGTGCTGCGTACCCGTAGCATTCAAGTGCGAATGCACGGATAGGTTTGTATGAGCGTGTTTGTCCGACAACCAATACGATTGCCAACGCCGTCCTCGCATCAGCTGTTTGTGCCGCACTGGCTCACGCATCTTGGATCGCTGGGGTTGTTTTCTGTTGCGGTTATAGATTCTTCTGTTATTCCTGTACCTTTGCCCGGCAGCACGGACCTGCTGTTGCTGTGGCTTGTGGCGCACAGCGGCAACCCTTGGCTGCTGACCACTTGTGCTATTGCAGGAAGCATCCTGGGCGGATATACGACTTGGCACATTGGACGCAGAGGCGGTGAAGAAGCGCTGCGTCACTACGTGCCGGCGCGCCTTCTTGTGCGTATCGTCGGCTGGGTAGAGCGTCACCGGCTACTTGCGGTCTTTCTTCCCGCGTTGCTTCCCCCGCCGTTTCCACTCTTACCATTTGCGCTTGCCTCCGGTGCGCTGGGCGTTTCACGCAGCCGGTTCCTCGCCGTCTTCGGCGCGGCTCGCACACTGCGTTATTCCTTTATCGCATGGCTAGGCGTAACCTATGGGCGCAGGATCGTCCGCCTATGGTCTGGAACTCTACAGACGTGGTCGAATCCGCTGCTTTGCGTCTTCGTGGGCCTGATGGTAGTTGGCCTCTGCTTTGGGATATGGAAGATTCAAGGCCTGCGCAAGATCGAAGCGGCAGAGAAGCTAGCGTTGCAGGACGAAGCAGCTCTAACGGGCTAAACCCTGGGTCACTTTGTCCTTCGTTGCCTGCCTTATCTATTTGTATGAGTGGCGGGTTGCGCAGGAGATTATTTCTGGTGTGGTATACACGGCCAGGTAGAGGGCGCCTGGCCGCGAACGGTTTCATAAGACAATTATTATCTTCAAAAAGGGCGTTCCTGCTACATTCGGCCCCCTCCTCCTGATGGGCGAGCCTGAGATTGGCCCGATGGGCGAGCCTGAGGTTGGCGGGCCTGTAGCGATTGCTGCTGAGATGTGTGTTTCTGCACCAAGTTCTGCGTCTGCTGCTGGTGCCTTTGTTCCAGTTTCTGCGTCTGAGCGTTATACACCTTCTGCTGATGATCCGTATCCTGCTTCTGCTGAAGCTGCTGCCGCTCCTGGGTTTGTTTGGCGATTAACTGGTCCTGCTTCTGCTCGTACTTTCTGTCCGCCTTGGCATTTCCTGAGTTGACTGCCGCGGGGCGAGAGATCGGTGGAAGGTCTTTCGGATGGACTGTGCCATGAGTCTCGGTTGCCGTGCCCCTGGCGCCTTCTGCTCCGCGTTGTTGGCTGAAATCTCCGGGCTTGGTAGTCGCTGCGATTACCGGGTTGCCATGGTTTACCCCTGCGCGCTGTTCTGGATTGCCGCGCGCGGCCTGCACATGTTGAGTTTGAGCCGTGACAGACGGAATATGCCTCTGGTTTACCGCGGCCTCTTGCTCAGAGGTTGGACGCGACTCGGTTCCACCTCTTCCGCCGTTGAAGCTGACGCGGCTCTCGTTGTTTTTGTCGACCCTTTCGTTGTATACATTGTGAAAATTGCCGCCACCCATGTTGTTGACGGAGCTGTTATAGAAGAAGTGTCCGTTGTTCCAACGGCCTCCTCCGTACCCCCCGCCCCAGTAACCGAAGCCGTAATTGATCCCGCCGTAGAAACCGACGGTAGGCCCCCAATAGCCATCATAGAAAAGATATCCGCCATCGCCCCAGCCCCAATAACCCGGCGTCCAAAGATAGCCCTCTTCCGGCGCCAATACCCAGGTTCCGGGTACCCAATAGTAGTCGGAGACGCTGTCGTCATAGGCCCAATAGCCCGGTGTCCAGAGATAGCCGTCTCCGGGGCAAATGGGCTGCTCGTAGACCGGCAGCATTGGAGGGCCGATCGCAATCCTTACCCCAATTTGTCCAAACAGAACGGCCGGTATGGCCAATGCAAGAAACACTAACAGAGTCCGAATGGTGCGCATAGGAGTCCTTTTGCCGATCATCCTTCGAGTTCCCGACTTTGCTGCGCCCATCGGAACTGCGAGGATTGAAAGGCGGCACATTACCTGCCAGAATAAATATATTGCCAGATACCTTGTCTAATCTGTGCCCAACTGCTCATATTTCGCATATACAGCTAGATCGGCACGCTACACAACAAACATCGCAACACCCGCCGCGAACATGGCAATTGTGGCGATGCCGGAGGGGTCATCATCCGGGGCCCCGGTGATGATGCCAGGGCCGATCAAACTTAACAGTGATCGAATCCATCGAGATGAAGAATGCAAGGCCAGCGACTTATTTTCATTCTTGTCAGAGTCACGGCGCTGCAAAATACCTACTTACACTTTTTACATTCGGCATCCACCGTTGAATTCTTCATTTTCAGTGTCACGCGAGTATCGAGATGCACCTCGCTACCCTCAACGGCATCACGAACCGCATCTTTTGTCTTGCCCCAGGCGTTTTCAACCTGGCCCTTGGCCTGCTGAACCATGCCTTCAACTTCAAGCTTCGTATTGCCTGTGAACGCGCCCGCTTTGCGCTTGGCGCTTCCCGCCACTTCGTCGATAGTTCCCTTCACTCGATCCTTATTCACTGTTCCACCTCCGTGGATTGAAAGCTTATTGATTTGATTAAGGCGCAAGAACACTATTCAAGCTCCGCACAGTCCTGAGAATAGAGGTTCATACTATCTTTATCTGAGCTATTGAGACCACTGCCGGCATGGATGATGAGGCCTATGATAGCTTCCCGCGCTCGCCTGCTAAAACGCAGAACCGCGCGGAAGTCAGAAGAGTTTATATGTATGTTTTATTGCGAATTCCTACGGGACATGAAGAGGCGTCTCGTCAGTCCCTCTGTACGCGCAGTGCTCTATGAAAAAGATACAACACAACCGCTATTTGAAAGATGGTCATTGCGAACCTGCTCGCACTGTTCTGGATGAAATCAGCAATTCCTTGAGCTGGGGAATTACGCTTCCAAATTGCGGATATAGAACCTCCGCATAAACTGGCAGACGCCGCTGCCGGGGGACGACTGAAGCAGGTAAAGTTTCATCGGGGACCAGCAGAACCGCGCCTTGCTGAATGAGGAACGGAACAACTTTGACCCTGGCCAGAAAGAACCAAGGATATTGCGTCAACTCAATATGTTCCACTTCCACGGCGTTGAAGTGTTCGCTGATGCGGCGAAGAGAGAGCTTGAGCGCGTTGGCAACGGCCTCCTTTGATGTTTCTCCCACGCCGCTTCGCAGCGATTCTTCAGAAATTCTGATGATATTCCATCCACAGAGCGCGATCTGCTTTTCAAGCCGGCGCGCATCAAGAGTCCGGACAAGCTCCCATCCTTCGCGGAATTCTTCGGTCGACAGTTTTAGCCCGTCGGGCAGTTTAGTTCTTGCGCGTAAAAGCATATTACGTTCTGCAATGGTACGCATCGTTCACTCTCTCGATAACTAAACTCAATAGCTGGGGTTGGGCATACTTTGAGGACAGTGCAGAACTGCTGCGGACTGCCTCTGAAACGCCTGCAAAGGCATCCGATCTGCATCCTGCACGATTGCGTAGTGAATCGAACAATGGCAATAGATACAATCGGCCTTGCGCTTCAGATAGCCTGAGCCAAGAGTTTGGGGAAAAGTGCGCAAGCACTCCGGGCAGGTGATGGTGACGCTTGCATCCAGCGATAAGTCATGGCTGTTGTGATGAATCCAGAGAAGCTCGTTCGGGCCGGTCGGCGGGTGATATTCTCGCTCCACTTGGGGCAGTGTTTCCATAAGCCGCAACAAGGCGGCAATGCTGCTGCCTTTTTGATAAAAACCATCGGCTGCAACTCCGGAAGGAGCCTCATTGCCGGAGAACGAGCCACTCATGGCTATCGTCCGGATCGCAGGGAAACGACGCCGGATTACTGAGAGCAACTCGAACCCGGACATATTGGGCATATTCAGATCGGAAAGAAGCAGCTCGGGAACCTCATTCCGTATCTCGCGCAATGCACATAGGCCGTCTTCGGCGGAGCGCACGCGATAACCTACTTCTGCAAGTACATTTGACAGCATTAACCTTATGGAAGGTTCATCGTCAACAATCAGAAGTGTTGCTTGCGTAGTTGGCATATATTACCCCACAAATACTGCACATAAAGAAGTGTGAAAAGTATGCCATTTAACAAATTGTTATGCTGGTCAATTCCATACAAAGCCCGTAAATGAACCGCTGGCCGGCTTTGGACGGCCTCCTGGCAATGCAGCTATCGCTGGCTTTTCAACATTGTCGTACGGTAGCTAATCGTGCAGAATCACGTTCAGTAAAGATTTATGTACGCGTATGCGGTCTTTGTAGTCGATAAAGCCGAGCTCGCGAAAGCGGTTCATAAAGAAGCTGACGCGAGATCGCGTGGTGCCGATCATCTCCGCCAGAGTCTCCTGAGAGATCTTCGGAATCAATGCTTGCGGCTCACCCGACTGACCGAATTCCGCCATCAACAGGAGAATCCGTGCCAGCCGCTTTTCGCTGGAGTTGAAAAGCTGATCGACCAAATCAGCCTGGATGCGCATGCTCCTTGACAGCAGAAATTTCATAAACAGGTCGGAAAATTCTTGCTCCTCGTGCATTGCGCGGATCATCTCCTCGCGCCCGATCTTGAGCGCCGAGCAGGCTGTAATGGCCGTGGCTGTGGATAGGCGCAGTCCAGGTATCGCCGCCAGCGCTCCCTCTCCGACAAACTCGCCCTCAGGAACCAGCGCAATGGTTGCTTCCTTGCCGATTGCTGAAACGACCGTGACTTTTGCGCGGCCTTTCTGAAGATAAAAAACGGAGTCCGCGGGATCTCCCTGCGAAAAGAATGTCTGCCTGGGTGCCAGTTGGACGATTCTTCGTCCTAATCCGGCGTTGGCCAGAAAAGCTGCGCTATTGAATGTGTGATTCTCAGGGGCAGCCATACATCATTTCCTCACAAATTTAGTTATGACTCGGGAATTATCGAAGGATGCGCAACAGTAAAGCGCTGGGCTCACAAACCAGTTGCGCCGATGAATACAGATTCATCGACAACCATCAGGATCGTTCAATGCCGGGAGTAGTTGCAGCAAGGGAAGCCGCAACATAAGATTAACTTTTACTTACACCGACACATGCATAGATTATGCGAGGGATGAGAGGGGGCAGTCTGTCTCCTTTTGCTCACTATTGAAAAGATACTTTATGCAGATGCTTGTACATTTTTTCACGTCCATTGCTTCCTGTGCGTTCTAGCTCAGACTGGCCTGCACTTTGCCTTTAGTGTGGAAACTACCTTGTGCGCCTTGAATGCGCGTAAAGCAAGTCACGCTGCGCATGGGTAGAAAAGGTGAAACACATGAAGAAACTTGTGGCGTTAGTGGCAGTACTCAGCTTGACGAGTATCGGCTGGGCAGGAACCGATCGCGAAGCAACAGTTGACCGGTTGGATCACGCAGGCGCGGTGCTGCACGAGATAATGTCAGCGCCGGACAAGGGCATTCCGGAAGAAGTTTTGGAGCACGCAAGGTGCGTGGCCGTTGTGCCGCATATGATCAAGGGCGGCTTTGTCTTTGGCGCGGAAAATGGCAGAGGCGTTGCCACGTGCCGGACCGCAAATGGATGGAGCGCACCAGCGTTTTTTGCCATCACTGGCGGCAGCTGGGGATTGCAGATCGGCGTCGAGGGCGTTGATTTGGTCATGATTATCCAGAACGAGCGGGGCATGCAGCATTTGATCAGCAGTAATTTTCAGCTGGGCGGGGATGCTTCCGCGGCAGCCGGTCCGGTGGGGCGTCACGCGTCCGCTGATACCGACTGGAAGCTGAATACCGAGGTCCTTACTTACTCGCGGGCCAGGGGCGCCTTTGCTGGACTCACGCTGACCGGCGCTGCAATTCGCCGCGACGACGATTCCACTGAGGCCATCTATGGTCGTGATGTCTCCACGAGCCGCATTCTGAAAGGCGAAGTTGCCGTGCCGGCCGTGGCTGCCTCGTTTATCGATGCGGTCAGGAACGCAAAGGCTAAGGCTATCGCAGCCAACTAGTTAACAATGGCTAGTACTTGAGGGCGCATAAGATCATTTGTATTTCTTATGCGCCCGTAACACCGAAAGGGTATGACTATGCTTTGGACAATCTTTGTAATTCTCCTCGTTCTGTGGCTATTGGGGTTCAGCCTCCATATAGCCGGCGGCCTGATTCACATTCTTCTGGTTGTAGCGCTGGTCGTTTTGGTCATCAACCTGATCTCCGGACGGCGAAGTAATTAAGGAGCAAGTATGCTTGGAATTGTCTTGATCGTGATTTTGATACTGGTGCTGATTGGCGCGCTTCCCACATGGCCACATAGCAGAAACTGGGGCTATTTTCCGTCCGGGGGGCTGGGACTTGTCCTTGTGATCGTACTGATCCTTTTGCTTCTTGGCCGGATTTGAACATTGCAACAGACACTGATATATCGGCTCGCAATGGCCAGGAGCCTTACTCTGCTCCGCGTAGTAACAATTGTTTTTCTTCTGCTGCTGCGCGGTGGAGATTGTTTGCGTATTCAGTTCTGACTCACCAAGAGATTGTCGATTTGCTGTGAACGGATGAGATTCAACCCCTCCTGCCGCATCGCTTTTCTAACCTCTCCTCAGAAGCTTCTGCCTGCGCCTATGGCGGATCGGTTATTCAGGATCTGGGCTATTTCCCATTTGGTGCTGTCGCACTATGCTTCGGACACTGCCAGGGAACCGAAGCGGCGGAATACTCGCTTGCAGATGAATCGTACGCTGCTTTGCTTGCCAAGTTGACCTCGATTAACCCTATACGCTGATTTATAGAGTGCGTGACGCTTGCCTGCTCTAAAAAACTGAATATTGCCATTGTGTGCGACCTTGCTCAGTATTGCCACGTTGGACTCGGTAGATTTACCGGGATGGCAGTTCTGCGGCTGCGCGTTCTTACCGATAATCGGATCAGGCAATAAGTCTATTTTTGCCTGTTAGGGTGGCCTGCAATTCCATCAGCGAGGGCCTGTTATTTTGGAAGGTGGTTGGAGAAAATATATCCGGAACCAGTGCGCCGGCCAAGAGAAGTTGGGCGGTACGCGGAGGCGGAGTCGTGCCGCTTTGTTGCTTGTTGCGGGGTTGATGCTGCCAGCGATTCCAATGTGGGCCGGTCTGCCGGAGAGTTCTGAACTATCGCTCCCCGATGCTCCTCAACCGCAAAAATCCACCCCTGTCGCTACGCCGGCATCTGCGCCCTGCCCAGCTGCGCACGAAGTTAAGCCCACGGCGGCAACCACCGGAACGTCCTCAGTTGCCGGAATTGCGCCAGCGGTAGCTAACGGCCAACCTGATACGCAACCGGCTCATTGCCATCCAGGGCAGACGATCAACTGGTATATGCGATTCACCAATGGGCCGCAGGTGAAGCCGATGACGCCAAGCGAGAAGCGCTGGCTGGCGACACGCAACGTTGTGGACCCGTTCAATGCAATTACAATTCTTGGAAGCTCGGCCATCGCGGTGGGCGCTAACGCACACTCCGCCTATGGCCCCGGCATGACTGGCTTTGGCCGTTACGTAGGTGTCAGCTATTCGCAGGACGCGACTCTCGAATTTTTCTCGACTTTCCTGATTCCGTCCATCGTTCATCAGGATCCGCACTATCATCGTATTCCCAATGCTTCAATTCCTCGCCGCATCAGCCACGCCATAGTCCAGGTGGAGTGGACTCTGGGCGACAACGGCAAGGGAATGGTGAACTACGCCGACCTAGTGGGCTTCGCCATCGAAAATGAGATCGGCAACCTATACGTGCCTGGCCAGAAGACCAATCTGACAGCCAGTGCCGAGCGCTACGGTATCAGCCTGGGCACTGCGCCCATCGAAAACTTCGTGACCGAGTTCATGCCCGACGTGGCCCGACGTCTTCACTTGCGTGTGGTTTTATTCCAGTGGATCATCAACCAAGTGGGCAAGACGAACGGCTCCTAATCACCACAAGTTGGAATGGACCGGTTGACGGCAAAGGCCAGCCTTGCCGGATGCGATTATCTATAGCTCTTGTATAGTGTTGCTGCCAATGAATCGTTCGTAAAGTGCAAACCTTCGTTTCCAGTAATTCGAAATTCTCATTCCGCTTGTAGGCTAATATACCGCCTGTTGCCTTAGCTCGCGATTTTTTATGCATTCGATCTAACGCCAAAATATGGGCGTGTCAGACTGAGTTGCCTCTGTTCGCAGGGCTATGTCTGCTTCTTGGGCATGTGAGCACGATCTCAGGGACAGCTTGCAAGAAACGTCTTAACCAAGGCATGGTTGCCGTTTAATCGTTCAGCACAACTTTGACCAGTGAACTATTGATACGCATTCCGCTGCAGTTGTAGTCGATATAGCCAAGATCGCGAAACCGATTGAGGAAGAAACTGACACGGGATCTGGTGGTGCCGATCATTTCAGCCAGGGTCTCCTGGCTGATTTTAGGAATGACCGGAATAGGCTTCGTCTCCTGGCCGAAGTTAGCCATCAGCATTAACAACCGGGCAAGGCGCTTTTCGCTGGAATTGAACAAATGATCAACCAAGTCAGCTTGCATACGGTTGTTGCGGGAGAGCAGGTACGTCAGGAATTGTTCGGCGAAATTCGGCTCGCTATGGAGCAGGTCCAACATGACCGTTTTTCTAATGCGAACAATAGTGCTGGATTGAAGTGCATACGCAGAGGAAACGCGAAGTGGCTCACCCGCCAGGGCTGTTTCGCCGAAAAAGCTGCCCGCGGTAAGGTAAGCGATAACGGCTTCCTTGCCGCTCATCGACACGACGGTGAGCTTTACGTTGCCACTTTGGATGTAAAATACTGCATCGGCTGGGTCGCCTTGCGAGAAAATAGACTCATTAGCCCCGTAGTCGAGCCGCGTTCTTCCGGCCAGATACTTGTTAATCAGAATCTCTGGATCGAACGTGGTCTCCTGCTTCGGCAAAGCGTCAACCTGGCTCGAAACTAGTTTCAGCTTACGATTCGTAACCAGTGGTAAAGGGAAAACGCGCCCCAGCGGAATCCTGGGTGCCGTACTCGCCATAGTAGCAACGCTAGCGGCCATGATCGATGCCTTTCATTCTTGCAGTATTCGCGCAAATGAATGAATTACCGTCATCCTTTGCAACGTCGATATATCCAAGATACGCATTGTAAAAGGAAGTGAACATCGGCGAAAACTGTGATCGGTGTAGGCTTTTCCATGTGATATTTGTAGGGTTTTTCCTAAACATTTATTGCTTTTGCATAGGCAATATCCCCAGGCGATGACTTCACCTGGGAAATTTGAAACAAGTTATCACCGAGTATTGCGCTCTGCCGGACCTGGAGCTTCTCATGCAAGGAATTGCCCCGGATTCATCGAACTGCGCGGGTAATCCAAAATCGGGTTTCGCGCTAGCTTTGCGACATTCTCAAATATTTTTTTGATTGCCGGTACCAGTTCTTCCGAAGCACTGTTCTTGTTCACATATTCGGTTGCGCCGGCCCGCAGACAGCGCAACGCATACTGGCTCTCGGGCTGGACACTCACCATGATCACAGGGAGTTTCGGGTAGATCTCCTTTATATCCTTCAACACTTCAAACCCACTGCGTCCTGGCATATTGATGTCAAGCAATAGTACATCGGGTTGAGATAGGCCCAACTGGGCGAGCACCTCATCCCCGTTGGAGGATTCGGAAAACTGCGCGCTCGGAAATGCATCGACCAGGATCTCTCTCAGGCCGCGTCGGACGATTGCGTGATCATCCGCTATTTGTATATTCATTATTGTGCTCGCTTGCCAGGCTGCTAATTCGGCCTGAAGCAACTATAGTAGAGGTGTAAATGAATAAATATCAGCGAAAACCATGATTTATGTGCGGTTTATTCCAGTCGCTTAGTAGGGTTATTCCTACACCGAGTCAGGCCAGCCTAATCGATCATGCTATGCGTCATGGCGTAGCGAGTAAGATCGGCGTTGCTCTTCAATTGCATCTTCTCCATAATGCGAGCGCGATAGCTGCTGATCGTTTTTACGCTGACGTGAAGTTTTTCGCCAATTTCCGTCAAGGGTACACCGGCGGCAATCATTCTCATCACTTCGTATTCCCTGTCCGAGAGTAACTCATGCGGGGGCTTATTGACGGACTCATCCAGGTTGGCGACCAGTTTCTCCGCGAGACTCGCACTGACATAGCGACCTCCGCTCAGTATTTTCATCGTCGCCTTCGCCAGTTCTTCGGAGGCACTCTCTTTGTTGATATAAGCGGCAGCGCCAGCCCGCAAACAGCGTACAGCATACTGGTCCTCAGGTTGGCAACTTAATATGATGACCGGCATCCGCGGGTATGCGTGCTTTACATCCCGTAGCACGTCCATCCCACTGCGCCCAGGCATGCTGATATCCAGCACCAGCAAGCTAGTTGGGGATTTCCCCAGGTGGCTCATCACTTCATCCCCGTTGCCAACTTCGGAAAAGTTAGCGTCGGGAAGAGCATCCGCCAGAATCTCCCTCAGGCCGCGGCGAACGACTGCATGGTCATCCGCGATCAGGATGTGCATGTGTGCTCCTCTCGGCGCGTGGAATGTCCACAGGAACGCGAACAGTGACCTTCGTCCCCTTGCCAGGGGAACTGGAAATATGCACGTCGCCTCCGCAGAACTGCGCTCGTTCTTTCATGCCCAGAAGCCCCAAAGACCCAAGCGCGTTCGAAATGCCTGATTCATGAAAACCTATTCCGTCGTCCTCCACAACCAGAAGGATGTTCTCATCTTCCTGGCAAAGGTCAATGCGCACCGATTTTGCCTGTGCGTGACGGATTACGTTGGTCAGACACTCCTGAAAGATTCGGAAAGTCGCGGTAGCCCGGTCACCATCCAAGTGTAAATCAACAGGTGGAACAGAGACCCGGCAGAGGACACCATTGCGAGAAGCGAACTCGCTGGCCTGCCATTCAATGGCTGCCGCCAAGCCCAAGTCATCCAGTACTCCAGGACGCAGCCCACTGCAGATCGCACGCACCGACTTGACACCATCACTGATCAACTGAATCGTTTCCGTAATACGTGAGAGCACCGCGCCTTCCGACTTCGGCAGGTGACGAGTCATCCACATCATATCCATTTTGATAGCGGTCAGAATCTGCCCGATCTGATCATGCAGGTCGCGAGCGACTCTCTTGCGATCCTCTTCGCGCACCCACTGCAGGCGTTCAGCCAGCGCCCGCAGTTGTTCTTTTTGCAAGACCAGCGACTCTTCGCTGCGCTTGCGTTCCGTGATGTCACTGTTGATTACCAACACACGGGGCGCCTCGTCGCGCTTTCCCCATTGCAAGGCCCAGCGGCCGGCCACTACAACGCGTCTTCCGTCCTGCGCGGTTTTGATGAGGTCTCCCTCCCAGTGCCCCACGCGCATCAGTTCAGCTCTTATCTCGGCGAAAGGCTGTGGGAACTCGGTGCAGAGCAGTTCGTGTGCTATCTTGCCGGCGGCCTGGGCTTTGGTGTATCCCAGCATCGCCTCTGCCCCGCGGCTCCAAAACAGGACCCTTCCCTCCATGTCGATCACAAACACGGAGTCCTGGGTGAGTTCGAGCAGGGCAGCCTGTTCCGCGGTCTCGATTTGCTCTTGCCGCCTCGCCGCAACGTCGCGGAAGACCAGCACCACGCCAATGACTTTTCCTTCCTTGGCGAGGATTGGCGCGGCACTGTGCTCCACGGAAATTTCGCGGCCATCCCTGGTGATCAGCGCCACGTTGTTGGCCACCGTTAAAATATGTCTTTCTTCGAGCACCTGGAGCACTTCATCGTCCGCGCTCATCCCGGACTTTTCGTTGATGATCTTGAAGACGTCGCCGACCGGCTGGTTTTCAGCCTCCTCCGGTTGCCATCCGGTGAGAGAGGCGGCGATCGGGTTGAGGAAGGTGACTCGGCCCTCGCTGTTTGTTGCGATAACAGCCTCGCCGATGCTACCCAGAGTCGCCGTCCATCGCTCCTCGCTCTGCAATAGCCTGGTGCCAAGATTTTCAACGTGATATCGAGTGAACAAAGCCAGAAAGACCCCCACTCCCAGACCCAGGCCAAGGAAGCTAGCCACTATTACGATCCATCGCAAGTGCGCGGCTTGCATGCGCTCGACACGCAGTCCAGCTTCCACAGATTGAAGCTCCGAGAACTGCTCTCGAAGGGCATCCATTCTGAGTTTCCCTTGCTGGTTCTCATAGAGAGTGGGGTCGGCTTTTCCCGCACGGCGAAGGGCGATAATCTGGCTGGCGTATTCCTCCCACCCCACATAGCCAGCATGAATGTCCTTCAGTCGCTGCTGCTGCGGTGGGAGATCATCAGCCACCAACTGATACAGGGCCTGGTATTCGGGGTCGAGTCTCTTCGCGCCCTCCAGATACGGTTGAAGGAAGCTCTCGTCGCCAGTTACGATGTATCCGCGCATTCCGGATTCCATATCGATCAGTAAATTGAGCAGGCGTCCGGATTGATCGAGAACCTGATCAGTATGGTCAACCCACTGCAAGGATCTATTCAAGTCGAAGGTTTCCCACAAAAGCAAGAATGCAAATGCCGCCATGATCACCATGGGAACCACTATCATCTGGCGGAGCAGCGATTTTAATTTTGAGTATTCCATCGGAACCAGTCACTCCTTTCCAGAGGGCGGACGACCACATGGCATTTGCCGCTCGTCAACAGAGCAATCCGGTCTATTGAGGTTTCATGTGATTCAGCACAAGTTGCTCCAGAAGCGTATTGAAAGGGCGTAGTTTTAGTCAT
>Ga0302267_10000338_pt1 | contig 61592 bp, 55 predicted proteins | sample III_Bog_E1_3_FD_194555 | JGI IMG/M metagenome (GOLD analysis project Ga0302267, IMG submission 194555) | Peat permafrost microbial communities from Stordalen Mire near Abisko, Sweden - III_Bog_E1_3 | ecosystem: Environmental > Terrestrial > Soil > Wetlands > Peat | place: Sweden: Abisko...
TGCCCCGTTTGCCTGCCACGTCTGCCCCGATCCTCGTTGCTGACATCGTTGCTGACATCGGCTGTTTTGAGGTTACTGCCCGGGTGACGAATTGCAAGAAACCCCAGCCTGAGCTGGGGTTTCTCTGGTGGGCCGTGCGGGACTTGAACCCACGACCCCTTGCGTGTCATGCAAGTGCGCTACCAACTGCGCCAACGGCCCGTGAGGGACGACGATACCACCAGGTCCCCGCACCGCCGGACCGCGTGCGCCCGATGGCGGGGGCGTGCGTCCGGACTACGGCGCAGGCACGCCGATCCCGGTCGGTTGCGCGTCTTCGAGTGCCTTCCAACCGCTGAGCTCCCGTTTGCGTTCCGCCTCGGCGGCGTGGCCGCCCCGCACGCCGAACAGGCGCTTGGCGTAGAGCAGGTACGCCACCACCAGGACGTTGAGCACGAAGGCCACCACCTTCAGCACACTGACCTTCAGGGTGAGCTCGTAGATCTCGTAGGGGATCAACAGGCTCGTCACCACGAACGTCAGGTACTCGGCCCACCGTCTGTTCCACCACAGACCCACCGCCTCCACCGCCTCCAGGGCCGCGAACGCGAAGAAGATGACGGCGAGCACGACCAGGTGGGTAGGCGAGTAATGGAAGGCCTTGCCCAGATAGCCCAGCAGCCCACGCACCCGAGTCGCTGTCGCACCTCCCCCGTTCAGGGCGTTCATGAGGTTCTGGTAGTCGTCGTGCAACGCCTTGTCGCGCGACGCGAAGGTCAGGAAGGCGATGGCCAGCAACGTCAAGAGCACCACGTGGATCGCCCGGTCGCAGGCGATCAGACGGAGGACGTACCGGTCGCGCAGGGCAGGACCACGCAGCGGCAGGTCGATCTCCCCCCGGTCGGGCACCCGCTCGGCGGCCGGCACCTCGGGGACCGGCGCGGGCATCCACGCGTCACAGCGCAGACAGCGACACCAGCGCACCCCGTCGGCCTCGCGCACGATCAGCGCGTCGTCCGGCGTGACGAGCGCAGCGTCCACGCCAACCAGTGCGTGGCCCTGCCACGCGCAGGTGAACAGCTCGTACCGGTTGGTGGGTCCCTTCCGACGTGCCACCCGATCACCTTAGGCTTCGGGACGCTCGTCACCTCCGCCCGGACGCGCCACACGCCCCCACCTCGCGCGACCATGAGGGGTCGCACCGGACAGGGGCGTGTGTACTTGGAGGCGGCGGGCGGAATCGAACCGCCGTACGGGGCTTTGCAGGCCCCTGCCTAAACCACTCGGCCACGCCGCCAAGAGCGCCCGGTGATCCTATCCCCCACGAGGGGATGCTTAGATCTGGAGATGCGGATCGGACTGATCGCCCCACCCTGGACACCCATCCCCCCCGTGCTCTACGGCGGGATCGAACTCGTCGTCGACCAGCTGGCCCGCGGACTGCAGGAGGCCGGGCACGAGGTGCTGCTCTACACCACCGGCGACTCGACGTGCCCGGTGCCACGGCAGTGGGTCCTGCCCCTGGCCGAAGGCCAGCGAATCGGGATGGCGGTGCCCGAGTTACGCCATGTCCTGCACGCCTACGAGGCCGTCCGGGAGTGCGACGTCGTCCACGACCACACCGTCATGGGCCCGTTCTACTCGGTCAACTACCCGGACCTCCCCGTGGCCACGACGATCCACGGACCCTTCAACGACGACCTGACGGACCTCTACCGCGCCACGTCGGGACGGGTGCCGCTCGTCGCCATCTCGCATGCGCAGCACCGGGCCGCACCCGACGTGCCCGTCGCCCGGGTGATCCACCACGGGGTAGAGGCGACGCAGTTCCCGATGGGCGACGGTGCGGGTGACGCGGAGGGACCGTACGTCCTCTTCCTCGGCCGGATGGCCGACGACAAGGGTTGCCATCGGGCGATCGAGGTGGCCCGACGGGCCGGCTTCCGGATCCTGATGGCGGCCAAGATGCGCGAACCCTGGGAGATGCAGTACTTCGCCGACAAGGTGGAGCCACTGCTCGGTCCGGACGCCATCTACCTTGGCGAGGTCTCCCACGAGCGCAAGCTCGAGCTCCTGGCCGGCGCTTCGGCCCTCCTGTTCCCCATCCGCTGGAACGAGCCGTTCGGCATGGTGATGATCGAGGCCATGGCCTGTGGCACACCGGTCCTGGCGTTTCCCGAGGGAGCGGCACCCGAGGTGGTCACCCACGGGACCACCGGGTTCCTCTGCGACGACGAAGACGCCATGGTCGAGGCACTGGGCCGACTCGACGAGCTCAAGCGCCAGGACTGCCGGCTGGCGGTCGAGGGCTACTTCTCGACCCACCGGATGGTGGCCGAGCACGTCCAGCTCTTCGAGTCGATGCTCGCCTGACCGACGTCGGAGCGGGTTCGCCCGACCGGAGCACCGCCATTGGCGGGGGTGGGGTCAGTCGCCCTTCTTACGGAAGATCAGCCAGCCGACCACCAGCACGAGGGCGACCAGACCGGCGATCTCGACGGCACTCCAGACCAGGCTGACCAGGAAGTGGAGCAGGCCGAGCAGGAACCACACGATCACGACGACGCCCACCACGAGGGCGACCTTCGAGAGCGTCGAGCGCCCGGATCCTGAGTCGACGTCTTCAGCCATGACCCCAGCGTAACCCCCGTGGGTCGCGTCCAGACGGCAGTGCGGTGCTACGGTCCGTCGGTGTCGCTGCGTGCCCGCCGCCAAGAGCTGATCGACCGCACCGACGTCGGGGGCGACGCCTTCTGCCGGGCCTATGCGGCGGCGGCCGACGAGTGGCTGACCGGACTGTTCGACGACGCCTGCGGGGGTGATTCCCGCGGCATGGCCCTGGTGGCCGTCGGTGGCTTCGGCCGGGGGGAGCTCTGCCCCTTCAGCGACCTCGATGTGGTCCTGCTCCACAAGGGCCGCAAGGACATCTCGACCACCGCCGACCGCATCTGGTACCCCGTGTGGGACGAGGGCATCTCGCTCGATCACAGCGTCCGCAAGCCATCCGAGGCCCTCGACATGACGGCCGAGGATCTTCGCGTGGCGCTCGGACTGCTCGACGGTCGCGTCATCTGTGGCGAAGCCAAGGTGGCCGAGCCCGTGCTCGAGGGTGCCCGCGAGCGTTGGGTCCGCCAGAAGCCACCGTGGTTGGGCGTGCTCGCCGATGGCGTGGCCGAGCGCCATGCCGCCTACGGCGATGTCGGCTTCCTGCTCGAGCCCGATCTGAAGGAGTCCCACGGCGGCCTCCGGGACATCGCGGCGCTGCTCGCCATGATGGAGGCCGTCCCCGTACTGGCCGACTACGTGGACACCGTGGCCATCGAGTCGGCCCGGGCCGTGCTGACCGCCACACGGGTCGAGCTCCACCGTCGGGCCGGCCGCGAGCTCAACAAACTGCTCCTCCAGGAACAGGAGCAGGTGGCGAAGGCCATGGGCCTCGACGACGCCGACGCCCTCATGTCCGCCGTGGCCACCGCCGGCCGCACGGTGGCATGGGAAGGAGACGACGCCTGGCGGCGGCGCGGTGCGTGGTCGAGGGCCCAGGGTGCTCGTGGCCTCCGTCGCAAGGAGCGCGGGACGTCGCCGGAGGTGACCGTCCTGGCCGGCGAGCCGGGCATCGGCACCACCGTCGACGAGATCGTCCTCCTGGACGACGCCGACGTGGCCGGCGACCCCTCGCTGTCGCTGCGCATCGCCGCCGTGGCCGCCGAGCGCAACCTGCCCATCTCACGCACCGCGCTGAACCTCCTCGGCCGGCGCGCCCCCGAGGCGCCCGTCCCGTGGTCGGATGCCCTGCGGGGGACGCTCGTGCGGATACTGGCCACAGGCTCCGCCGGCATCGCCGCGCTCGAGGCCATCGACCAGCGGCGCCTGCTCGAGCGCTACCTGCCCGAGTGGGGCACCGTGCGCAACAAGCCCCAGCGAAACCCGTACCACCGGTTCACCGTGGACCGGCACCTCCTCGAGGCCACGGCCAACGCCGCCACCATGGCCCACCGCGTCAACCGGATCGACCTGTTGCTCATCGGCACGCTGCTGCACGACATCGGCAAGGGATTCCCGGGCGACCACACCGACGTCGGCATGGTGGTCGCCGCGGACATCGCCACCCGCATGGGACTCCCCCCCGAGGACGTGGCCACCATCGTGACCATGGTCCGGCTCCACCTCCTGCTGCCCGACACCGCGACGCGCCGTGACCTCGACGACCCGGCGACCGCCCGCAAGGTGGCCGACGACGTGGGTGACCGCCAGACCCTCGACCTGCTGGCCGTCATGGTCGAGGCGGACAGCCTGGCCACCGGGCCGTCGGCCTGGGGAGCCTGGAAGGCCGGGCTGGTGGCCGACCTCGTCGAGCGGGCGAGGCAGCTGCTGGCCGGCGAGCCGGTGGCCCCGCCGACCCCGATCATCAACGAGGACCTCGAGGTGGTCATGGACACCGTGCGCACCCACGGGGTGCCGGCGCTGTCCCTGTCGATCGAGCCGCCCCTGGTCACCGTGGTGGCCCCCGACCGGTTCGGACTCCTGGCCGAGGTCACCGGGGTCCTGGCGCTCCACGGCCTCAACGTCCGTTCCGCCGTGGTGGCCGGCGAGCACGGGGTGGCGGTCGAGACGTTCACCGTCGAACCCGACCGCGGCCGGTGGCCGGTGGCCGCCAAGCTGTCGAACGACCTGGCCGCCGTCATGGACGGGCGCCTCGACGTCGTCACGCAGCTCGACGCACGGGCGCACACGTACCGCAACGCCGGTCGGGCCAGGGTGGCCCAACTCGTGTCCACCCAGGTCACGATCGACAACAACGCCTCGGCCACGGCCACGGTGGTCGAGGTGCGCGCCGAGGACATCGTGGGCCAGCTCCACCGGATCACCCGGGCCCTGGTGGAGTGCCACCTCGACGTCACCTCGGCCAAGGTCTCCACCTTCGGGTCCGCCGTGGTCGACGCCTTCTACGTCCGGGGCCCGGACGGCCGGAAGCTGACCGAGGCCTCCCAGATCGCCGCCGTCGAGCGGGCTGTCGAGGCAGGGGTGCGCACGTCGGCTCCGGAGTGACCGGAAACTGCAACCATTTGGCCTTCCAATGCAGGCGAAACGGGGGGTTGGCCTGATAGATTTGCGCTGAACCCCTATGTCCGGCGCCCACTCCTCCTCCCGTAGCCACTCCCGTTCGCGGGGCGCGTCGAGCCACACGGCACGGCGTCGTCTGGTGATCGTCGGCGTCGCCATCATCGTGGTCGCCGTCGTGGCCGGAGCGACGGTCGTCAGCCGCTCGGGGGCGAAGGTCTCCGCAACCCCGACGACGCTCCCGTCCACCCAGGCCGCCGTGTCCAAGCAGCCGCTCGAGGTCGTGGCCGTCTCGCCGGTGGACGGCACGTCCGGTGTCCCGAGCGACGCCACGGTCACCGTCAAGTACTCCGTGCCACTGTCGGCCCACTCCCCCGTCCCCACCCTGACCCCCGCCGTCGCCGGGTCGTGGCAGCAGGTCGACCCGACCACCATGGTGTTCGTGGCGTCCGCTCCGTTCGTGCCCTCGAGCACCGAGACGGTCACCGTGCCGGCCGGCGCGACCGGCATCCTCGGCGCCGGTGGACAGACCCTCGCCCAGGGGGCGACGGTGCGGTTCACGGTGGCCGCCGGCAGCACCTTGCGCCTGCAGCAGCTTCTGGCCCAGCTCGGCTACCTGCCGGTCGGCTTCACCCCGGCCGGACCGTTGTCGGCACCCCAGGAGCTGGCCCAGCCCCAGGAGGGCACCTTCGCCTGGCGCTTCACCGAGCCGGCCACCCTGACCGCCCAGTGGACTCCCGGCCTGGCCAACGTCATCACCAAAGGTGCCGTCATGGCCTTCGAGGACCAGCACGCCATGACGACCGACGGCGAGGCAGGACCGGCCGTGTGGGCCGCGCTGCTCACGGCCGTGACCGCGGGCACCGTCAACACGGCCGCCTACAACTACGTCTACGTGAGCAAGACGCTGCCGGAGCGGGCCACCGTCTACTCCAACGGGAACCCGGTGTACTCGACCCTCGCCAACACCGGCGTGACGGGGGCCGAAACGGCGGACGGCACGTTCCCCGTCTTCGAGCACCTGACGTCAGCCACCATGTCCGGCACCAACCCGGACGGCTCGAAGTACCACGACCCGGGCATCCCCTGGGTGAGCTATTTCAACGGGGGCGACGCACTGCACGGCTACGTGCGCGGCAGCTACGGCTTCCCCCAGAGCGACGGCTGCGTGGAGATGCCCCCGGCCAATGCCGGCGTGGTCTTCCCGTACACGCCGATCGGCACGCTCGTCACCGTCAGCTGACCGGTCACCGGGCCGAGGGGAACTCCGGCGGCCGACGCTCCCGGACCGCCTGCAGTCCCTCGGCGGCATCGGGCCCGAGGAAACCGAGCATCTCGAGGGCCAACGACTCGCCGAAGACCGGTGCCGCCTGCAGCATCCACTGGTTCATCGCCCGCTTCGTCCACTGCACCGCCGTCCGGCTGCCCGCCGCCAGCTTCTGCGCGATGGCCAGTGCCTCCTCGACCACCGCACCGTCGGGCACGCACCGGGTGACGAGACCGATCCGCTCGGCCTCCCGACCGTCCACGAAATCGGCGGTCATCAGGTAGTACTTGGCCCGGGCCATGCCGCACAGCAACGGCCACAGCAGCGCGGCGTGATCACCTGCCGCGACACCGAGGCGGGCGTGGCCGTCCGACAGGCGGGCTCCCTCCCCCATCACGCTGACGTCGGCGAGGAGCGCGACAGCCAGTCCGGCACCGACCGCTACGCCGTTGATGGCGGACACGATCGGCTTCACCGAGGCCAGCATCTCGTCCACCACCGCCTTGGCGTCCCGCCACTGCAGGAGCGCATAGTCGTAGTCGGTGGTCATCTGCTCGATCATGGCCAGGTCGCCCCCGGCGCTGAATGCCTTGCCCGCACCGGTGATGACCGAGACGGCGACCGACTCGTCGGCGTCGACCACACGCCACACCTGGCTGAACTCACGGTGCAGTCTCTCGTTGGCGGCGTTCAGGACGTCGGGGCGGTCGATGGTGATGAGCAGCACCCCGTCCGCCGGCCGTTCGAACCGGAGGTGGGCGAAGTCGTCGTAGGTCGAAAAGATGGACGGGGTGGCGTCGGTCATGGGTGCATCATGGCGCGGACCCGGGCGCCCCGGTGCACTCAGGTGCCGAGCAGGGGGTGTTCCAGACCGAGTTCGGCCAGCGAGCGGCCAGGATCCCTCGGCTCGACCACGGCCGGGTCCGCACCCTCCAGCCGGAACACGTAGAGGTTCCAGTACGGGGCGAGATCGGCCGGTTCGATGTCGCCGTAGAGCCGCTCCTCCACGTCGACGCACCGGGTGAACCCGGCCTCGGCGAACCGCTCCGTCCACCACTCGAACGAGGCGATGCACAGATGGCCTTCCACCAGCTCGCCCTCGGCGTCCAGGGCCAGGTCGGATTCGGGCACCGGACCCCGGTAGTCGGGCCCCAGGCCGTAGTAGTGCTCGACCCGTTCGGGACGCACCTTGCCCTCGAAGTGACCGTCGGGCCCGGACCGGTTCGGACCGAAGGACGGGATCGTGGCGTACAGGTAGCCACCGCAGACCCGCGCCAGCTCCTCCAGTGCGTCGGGCACCCGGTCCGGGGGGAGGTGCTCCAGGATCTCCAACGAGGTCACGAGGTCGAAGGCCCCGTCCGGCCACGGCAGGCCGGCGAAGAGGTTGGCCACCCGGACGTGGCCGACGGCCCCCGGGGCGGCGTGGTCGATGGCGTAGGGACTGAGGTCGCAACCCTGGGCGCCGAGCCCACGCTCGCGCAGGACCTCGACGAGGTAGCCGGTGGCGCAGCCCACGTCGAGGGACGTGGCCACCCGGAAGTTCCGCCACAGGAGCCAGCCGGCGATGTCGGCATTGGAGGCGACCCGGTCGTACCGGGCGTAGCCGGAACGACCCTCGCGGTCCCCCAGTGCGTCCCTGCCCTCACCGAAGTACGAGCCGCCGTAGGCATCGGGCACGCCGGCACGGCGGGCCTCGGCCGTGGCCGCCGCCCGCTCGGACACGGAGGTCAGCTCGCCGCCGGCCCGCGCCAGCACGGTCCGGATCCGGTCGTGGCCGGCGGCCACGTCGATCAGCGCCCGACGCGCCGACTCGGCCGCGGCGCGCACACGGGATGACGTCATGCCCCGGTCCCGTCGGTCCCGTCCGCCGTCAGCCGTCTGGCCAGTGCGCGGAACGCCCTGCCCCGGTGGGAGACGGCGTGCTTCTCGTCGGCGGACATCTCCGCGAAGGTCCGACCGTCGAACCCGTCGGGGGCGAACACCGGGTCGTAGCCGAACCCCCCCGAGCCGCGGGCCTCGGGGGTGATCACGCCGGTCACCTCGCCCTCCACCCAGACCTCGGTGCCGTCCGGACGGGCCAGGAAGGCCACGCTGCGGAAGCGGGCGCGTCGGGCCGCCGGTCCCACCGCCCCCACCCGTTCCAGCTCGGACAGGAGTTTGGCGACGTTGGTGGCGTAGGTGGCACCCTCGCCGGAAAACCTCGCCGAGTAGACCCCGGGGGCGCCGTCGAGGGCCTCCACCTCGAGCCCCGTGTCGTCGGCCACCGCCGCCAGACCGGTCGCCTCGCACAGGGCGCGGGCCTTGAGTCGGGCGTTGTCCTCCAGTGTCTCGCCGGTCTCCTCGACGTCGGGGACGTCGGCCGGCCGGGGCACCAGGGTCAGCCCCGGCACGACGCCCAGGATGGCGGCGATCTCGGCCGCCTTGTCGACATTGGCGCTCGCCAGCACGTACGTGCGCCCGGGCACCGCGTCCACGCCTCCGGTCAACGCGGGGTCGGGGGCTCGATCAGCGAAGCCGTCTGGAGGTCGAGGAGCTGGGCGATGCCGTGCTCGGCCAGGCTGAGCATCTCGTCGAGCTCCGCCTTGGTGAACGGCATGCCCTCGGCGGTGCCCTGGACCTCGATGAAGCGACCGGACGAGGTCATGACGACGTTCATGTCGACCTCCGCCCTGCTGTCCTCCTCGTAGGGGAGATCGAGCATGCACACCCCGTCGACGACCCCGACCGAGATGGCGGCAACCGCCTCGGTCAGCGGGTTGGCCCGGAGGGTCCCCTTCTGGACGAGCCGGGTCATGGCGTCATGGAGGGCGACGTACGCGCCGCAGATCGACGCCGTCCGGGTGCCGCCGTCGGCCTGGAGGACGTCGCAGTCCACGGTGATCTGGATCTCGCCCAGGGCCGCCATGTCGCACACCGAGCGCAGCGATCGGCCGATCAGCCGCTGGATCTCCTGCGTCCGACCCGACTGCTTCCCTTTGGCGGCCTCGCGGGTGACGCGCTCGCCCGTCGACCCGGGCAGCAGCGAATACTCGGCCGTCACCCAGCCCTTGCCGGACCCCCGCATCCACGGTGGCACCCGCTCCTCGACGGATGCGGTGCAGAGCACCCGGGTGCGGCCCATGGACACCAGGACCGATCCGGGGGCGAAGACCGTGAAGTCCCGTTCGAATGACGCCGTCCGGAGCTCATCGATCCCCCGGCCGTCGGCCCGCTTGGTCGTTCCGCTCACAGTGTGAATTCCTTTCCGATCGCTGCCTGTTCCACCGGGCCGCCGAATGCGGCCTCGGCCTCCTCGGCCACCGCCCGGGCGTCGACCGTCGGCCACCGGTGGGTGATGACGAGGCGCCGGGCATCCGCTGTACGTGCGGCGGCACCGGCCTGACGGCCGCTCAGGTGCCCGGCGGTCCCTTCGTGGTCGGCCGTGTACGTGGCCTCGCACAGCAGCAGGTCGAGCCCACTGCCGAGGACCTCCGGCGACCATTCCGGCCCGGTGTCGGCAGAGTAGCCGAGTGCCCGCCCACCTCCGTCGATGCGGACGGCCAAGGTCTCCTCGGCGTGGTCGGTGCGGTGGAAGGCACACGACACCTCGCCGATGCCGGCCCGGTCGCCATGGCCGATCTCCTGCCACGCCAGCATGGGCGTGTGCTCCGGTCCGGCCAGTGCCGCCACCCGGGCCGGGGCGTAGACCGGGAGGGGCGTCCGTCGTCCCCGTCCGAACCGGGCTTCGGTGTCCATGGCGAACAGATCGGTCCAGTGGTCGTGGTGGTGGTGGGAGATGACCACGGCGTCGACCTCCGCCGGGTCGCAGACGGTCTGGAGCACGGCGAACGTGCCCGGGCCGGCATCGAGCACGAGCACCGTGTCTCCCACCCGGACGAGGTAGCCGCTACCGGCGCCGGACGGACCCGGCCAACTGCCGTCGCATCCGAGGACGGTGACCGTCATCGTGTCCCCCGGATCGACATCCGGTGCCGTGGACACGTCCTTCCGGTGGGCGGGGCACATGGAGGACAGGCTAGGCCGGACCGCACGTGCCCACGCGGCACGGTCGCCCTCCGATCGGTGTGGGCGTCCGATCGGGCGATACCCAGTGGGTGACCCTGGTGGCCGACGAACACGCCCACACATCTGATGACCCGGTCGCGGCCGCACAGACCCCGGATCCTGCCGGCGTGGGTCCGCGCGAGCGGCTGAGGCTCCACGTCCGTCGGCGCGCCCCGGCCCTCGCTGCGATCGGCATCTTCATCGCGCTCTCACTCGCCTACACGTTCCTCTGGGCTCCCCTCGTCCGGCACACGTCACTGTGGATCGCGCCCGGGGACATCTGGGCGACGTGGCGGAACGCCCACATGATCGGATGGGGCGACATCGGGGCCATCTACGACCCGTACTACGGCCTGCTCACGTTCCCCGGGGTCGTCGTCGCCCTGACGCCGTCCGCCATGGTCTCCGGGCACTTCGGCCTGGCCGAGTCACTCAACACCTGGAGGGTGCCCCATCCGAGCGCCTGGTACGTCCTCGGGCGGGCCATGCTCCTCCTCGGCTCCTTCTGTCTCCTGGCATTCGACGCCGTGGCGGAAGAGCTGGGCGTGCATCGCTCCCGCCGCCGCGTGCTCCTCGGCGGTGAGGCCGCGGTGGTGTTCCTCGTGGTCACGCTCTGGGGGCACCCCGAGGACATGCTCGCCCTCGGCTGCGCCGTCTACGCCGTGCTCATGGCCGAACACGGCCGCTGGAGCTCGGCCGGCTGGCTCTGGGGAGCCGCCATGGCGTTCCAGCCACTCGTGCTGCTCCTGCTCCTGGTGGTGTGGTCCCGGGTGCCGCGCGGCGAGCGTGGGGCCTTCGTGATCCGTGCCGTCGTCCCCTCCGCGGTGCTCCTGGCCATCCCACTCGCCACCCAGTGGCACATGACGACCCAGGCGATGCTGCACCAGCAGAACCTCCTGCGCCTCAACCATCCCACTCCGTGGGTGGCACTCTCCACTCCGTTGGGTCACGGCGCGGTCAGTGTGGGACCGGGCCGGATGGTCGCCCTGGTGGCCGCAGGGTGCATCGGGCTGCTGGTCATGCGGATCCGGCCCTCGCTGCTCGGTCTGCTCTGACTGGGAGCGCTCGCCCTCACCCTGCGCTGCGTCTTCGAGTCGGTGATGGTCCCCTTCTACCTCGGGCCGCCGCTGGCCCTGACGCTGCTGGTCTGTGTGGCCCGGCCTGGGGTGCGCCTCGTCCTCTGTTCGGTGGCCGGTGTCGCGGTCGCCATGCTGTCGTTCCACCACTGGTCCGAGTGGCTCTACTGGCTCCCGATGGTCGGCCTGCTCGGCATCACCCTCGCCTGCGCCTGGCCCGGTCGGACGGCCCTCGTGGCGGCCGCGTCACCCGGGCCCGCCGCAGCCCCGGAACGGTCCGGGGCCGGCGAACCCGCGCCGGCCTGACGGGGCGGGGACTCCGGGAATCTAGAAGTAGGTGATCTGCTTGGCCCTGGCCTCGACGGTGTCGAGGTCGTCGGTCCAGGCACCGGTGGAGAGGTACTTCCACCCGGCGTCACAGCAGATCGTCACGATCACGCCCGAGTCCAGTGTGGCGGCCGTCCGGACGGCGCCGGCCAGGATGGCGCCCGAGGAGATCCCGGCGAAGATGCCGACCTCGGTCAGCCGCCGGGTCCACTCGATGGACTCGCGCGGTCGCACGATCCGCTTCCCGTCCAGCAGGTCGGCGCCGTGGTTCTCCAGGAAGATCGGTGGGATGTAGCCGTCGTCGAGGTTGCGGAGCCCGTCGACCATCTCCCCGGCGGGCGGCTCGATGGCGAGCACCTTGATCTCGGGGTTCTGCTCCTTCAGGTACCGGCCGACGCCGAGCAGTGTGCCCGATGTGCCGAGCCCGGCCACGAAGTGGGTGACCTCGGGGCAGTCCTTCCAGATCTCGGGCCCGGTGCCCTCATAGTGGGCTCTCGGGTTGGCCGGATTGGCGTACTGGTAGAGGAACGTCCATTCCGGATGCTCCTCGGCCAGGGCGCGGGCCCGGCGCACGGCGCCATTGGAGCCCTCGGCTCCGGGTGACTCGATGATCTCGGCGCCCCAGGACTCGAGCAGCTGGCGGCGCTCGATGGAGACGTTGGTGGCCAGGACCACTTTGAGCTTGTAGCCCTTGATCTTGCAGACCAGCGCCAGCCCGATCCCGGTGTTGCCCGACGACGGCTCGATCAGGGTGGCGCCGGGGGTCAGGGTGCCGTCCGCCTCAGCCGCCTCGATCATGGCGAGGGCGATCCGGTCCTTGACGGAACCGCCCGGGTTCTGACCCTCGAGCTTCATGAGGATCCGGACGTCCGGGTTGGGGCTCAGGGCGGAGATGTCGACGAGGGGCGTGTTCCCGATCAGGTCGAGGACCGAGCCGTAGGCGGTCATCGGCGGCGGGGTGCCCCGGGGCCGAACGCGCCGCCCGCCACGGCCGGGAGGATCGACAGCTCGTCGGCGGCGCCCACCGCGGTGTCGACCCCCGCCAGGTACCGGACGTCGTCATCGTTGAGGTACACGTTGACGAACTTGTGCAGGGCGCCCGAGTCGTCGATGACCTGCCCGGCCATACCGGGGTACTCGCCCACCAGCGCGGTGAGCACCTCGCCCACCGTGGTGCCCTCGAGGGCCACCGAGCGTTCGCCCCCGGCGTGGGGACGGAGCACGGTCGGGAGGTTCACTTGTACGGGCACGTGGGCTCCTTTGGTTCCGGGGCCCGAACGGGACCGGGTGGTGCGGGCGGGTGGGACCCCCCGGTGCCGCGCTGGCGGCCCGGCGGGACATGTCGAAACTTGACCTGTCGGGTGGGGATTCTATCTAGCGAGCAGATGGACCGGTTCCTCGTCGATCGCCCCGTCCACGATCCGGTAGCTGCGGACCACCGGCCCGCTGTCGCGCAGGGAGACGAGGACGTAGTGCCAGTCCGGGTCCGGAGCCTGGGCCACGTCGGTCGGTGACGGGTAGGCCTCGGTATGGGTGTGGGAGTGGAAGACACCGATGATCGAGCCTCCGGCGGCTTCGGCGTCCCGGTCGGCCCGCAGGTGCTCCTTCGGGTCGACGGTGTAGAGCTTGGCCGAGGCGGCCAGGTTCCGGGTCGGGTAGCACGTGGTCGCACGTCCCGAACCCAGGTCACCACCGAGGAGGCCGCAGGCCTCGTCGGGCAGGCCGACCAGGCAGTGGGCCACCATGTGGTCGTAGACGGCGCGGGGCAGCGTGAGCATCGTCGACCACGCTAGAGGAACCCGGTCGGCGGTCGGGCGACTACCGTCGACGGGCGTGGCCGCAGCGAAGAAGAAGCAGTCCGCCCCGGCGGGTGGCAAGAGCGCCAAGGACGTCGCCCGCGAGCGCAACCGGCTGGTGGCGTCCAACCGGCGCGCCCGCCACGACTACGAGATCGTGGACACCCTCGAGTGCGGCATCGTGCTCCAGGGGTCCGAGGTGAAGTCGCTGCGCGCGGGCCGGATCGCCCTGCAGGACTCCTACGCCCGGATCGACGACGGCGAGCTGTGGCTCTTCGGTGTGCACGTCCCCCCGTACGCCCAGGCCAACGGGTTCGGTGCCCACGACCCGGACCGCCGGCGCAAGCTCCTCGTCCATCGGCGCCAGATCGACGAGTGGATGGGCAAGTCGAAGCAGAGCTCGCTGACCATGGTCCCCCTGTCGATCTACTTCAAGGACGGTCGGGCCAAGGTCGAGCTGGCACTCGCCCGCGGTCGGCGCCAGTACGACAAGCGACACGCCATCGCCGCCCGGGACGCCGGGCGCGACGCCGCCCGGGAGGCCCGCTCGGCCGCCAAGCTGCGCACCTGAGGGCACCGGCCCCGCTCGGACCGGTCCGCCTACCGGCGCGCCGGAACGCCCCGGTAGGCGGTACGATGGAACCCTGGTCGCACATGTCGTGCGGGCGGTGGAGTGATCCCAGGGGGTGACAGGCTTCGACTCCGGTCGTCGATGTAGGAGAAGCGAGCCGTGGTCTCCGGAGCCACGTTAAAGAGCCGGAACCAAAAACAAACGCCGAGCCTCAGCTCGCGCTCGCAGCCTAGAAACTGCGACGTCCTCCTGGTCTAAGCCCCACGGGTCAGAACAGGGCGCCATCTAGTGGGGCTCACCTGAACGACTGCGCCGACGGGCCGTCAGGGACAATTCAGTCGGCTACGGACCCGACCTGCCGCCGGTAGCGGAACGGGTCCCGACAATTTACCGCCGGCTGCGCTCGGAGAAGACCTATTGAGAAGCCGGGGGACGCGGGTTCGATTCCCGCCACCTCCAAGAATGCTCAGGGCGTGCCGTGAGCGTTGTTGGAGGTGCGAATCCTTCACTACCGCACTTCAGATCGGGGATCGCGTGCGCCCACTCGATGGCGTCGCTCACACGGACGCCGCTCGGCTGCGGCTTGGTCCAGAGTTCGAGATTGACCGGACGGATGTCGTCCTTCACGCCGTTGCGGTGATGGATGGACTCACCGGCCACGAGGTACCGACCGACGAGTCCCTCGGCTACGACGACGGGCTCGAAGACGTAGCCGCTCTTCCCGGCGCGAGGATGGCCGTGGCGCTGGACCACCACGTATCCGGCCTTGTGGCGGGTCCTGCCTCCCTTCCAGTTCCCATTCAGCGGGTCACGTTCGGATCTGCAGGCCGCACACGTCAGGGAGTTGAGCTGCTTCGGCCGACCGCACGGGCTCTGGGACCGAGATCTGCATGACGGGCACCGCAGATGCCTGCTCGGTGGTGTGAATGATCGTCGGCACTCGCCACAGGTCTTGATCACGGCAATGAGCATGATGCAGCACTGGTGTGACACCGAGCGGATTCGCCCCGATCCAACGGATGTGGACGCCCGGCATTCGGTTGTCAACGGGTGGTGCGATTACTTGGACAGTGTGAAAGTCTCCACCCCGGATCCCACCTAACCTCAGGGCATGAACGAAGCCATCGAGCGCGTCGTCGGCGACATCTACCGCTACGACGAGGCCGGTGCACGGCTCATCGAGCGGTTGCAACTCCAGAGCAGGTGGAACATGGAGGACATCGAGCGCCTCCGCAGCGGGGTCACGCTGATGGCTTCCGTCCGGGCCACCGACTCCTCCGCCCGCAGCCGCGACCTCACGCGCATCATGGCCGAGTTCGAGGAGAGCCGCCGGGCCATCCGGACCTCGGTGGTGGCCGCCGCCCTGGCCGAAGGCGCCTCGGTCACCCAGATCAGCGAGATCTTCGGCGTGTCACGCCAGCTGGCCAACCGCTTCGTCAAGGAGTGTCGGGCACGGGAGCCGCAGCCGGACGGAGCGGTGCCCCCCGTCCCTTCCCCCTGACTCCCGGACTCGCCTCACCTGGAGCGGGGCGGTTACCGGCCCCGCAACCACGTGCACGACGTCATTCGAGGTCGGACGAGCCGGCTCGGGAGCCGATCGGTGTCGCCTCGTCAGGACGATCGGTCACCTGTGTGGGACCCTCATCGGGCAACGTGTCGACCCCGGCCGCCCAGGGCCGCACATAGGCCAGGTAGAACACCGCAGCCCCCAGGAGCGTGGCGCACAGGACCCACCCGAGGGCCGTGGTGCCCAGGCCCGCGTACTTGAGTCCGGAGGCGAAGATCACGAACGTGATGGCCGGGCGGATGTACTTGTCGGGAGCGCGCGACGACAGGAACGCACCGACCAGGACCGCCGGGACGCTGCCGATGATGATCGACGTCGTGACCGAGAACTCGACGTGGCCGAAGATCAGGGCACCGAGTGCGGCGGCCATGGTCAGGGGAACCGCCTGGGTGAGATCGGTCCCGACCAACTGGTTGGCCCCGAGCATGGGGTACAGGAAGAGCAGGAACACGATCATCAGGGAGCCGGATCCGACCGAGGTCAACCCGACGATGACGCCACCGACCATTCCGATGATGATCGTCGGGACGGGCCGGATCTCGAGCTGATGGACGACTCCCGTGCGGCGGTTGCCCGAGCGGCGGTCGAGGAAGGACCGCAGCACCATGGCGGCCGCACCGAGGAGCAGTGCGGCCCCGAGGATCTTCTCGATGTTGTCCTGCGACGTCTTGGCGTGGCCCATCAGATGGAGCAGGTAGGCGCCGACGAATGCCATCGGGACCGAACCGAGCACCATCCAGCCCACCATGCGGAAGTTGACCGTCTTCTTGGAGATGTGGACGGCTGCACCGAACGGGCGCATGAACACCGCCGCCACCAGGTCACTGGAGATGGCGGCGGACGGCTTGATCCCGAAGAGGAGGATCAGCATCGGGGTCATCAACGCCCCACCACCGGCTCCGGTGAGTCCCACCAGGAACCCCACGACAGCACTACCCAAGACGATGTATGGATCGATGGTCATCGGCACACCCCTCTCAATGCCCTACTTGCACCATAGGCAAACTCTGAACATCGGGGCAATGGGGATGTTCCGGTCGGCGCGAACCGGACGCGCTGGCCCGTCAGACCTGCTGCTCGAGCCGTCCGACCCGCTCGTCGTAGTCGCGCAGACGGCTGGCCAGGGCACCCATGATCCCGAGTGCGAAGGTCGGCGACTCGTGGACGAGGAAGAGGAAGGTCCTCCGGTCGATCTCAGCCAGCGCCACGTCGGTGGTCGCCACGGCCGACACGTTGCGCGGCAGGTGGTCGATCAGTGCCCGCTCCCCGAAGACGTCCTCAGGGCCGAGTGTGGCCACCACCTGCGAGCCTTTGCGCAGTTCGACGGTCCCGGACACGATCCCGTACATGTGCGACCCCTCGTCGCCCTCGTCGTAGATGACCTGGCCGGAGGTGACGGTGCGGTGCTCGGGAGCGTTGAGAAACAAACTGCTCGTGGCCATGGGACACCTCCTCGCTTCCGTCCGCCGTGTCGACGAACGTGAGCGTATCGGACCGATGGGCCGGGGAGTCGCCCGGACGGGAGGCATGCGGGGCACCGGAGTCCCCGGCGCCTCCACCGGCAGGGGTGGCCCATCGCCTCCGGTAGTTTTGTGGTCGTCCCACCCCGGCGCGGCGGTGGATGCCGCCGACCGAGGGAGCGAGAGACGATGCCAGGCCTGGACCGACTGCCCACGCCGTCCCCCGAGGACGCGACGGTCGTGGTCGAGGCCCCCGGCGACGGTCCCGGGTACTGGGCCGGCGGCCCGAGTGCGGTGCTCGACGCAGAGGGGACGTTCTGGTTGGCCTACCGCCTCCGCCGGCCCCACGGCGACGGGCGCGGCTACGCCAACGTCATCGCCCGATCGTCGGACGGCGTGACCTTCGAGACGGTGGACGTGCTCCATCGCGATGCCTTCGACTGTGACTCGTTGGAGCGTCCGGCCCTGGTCTCACTACCGGACGGGACGTGGCGGGTGTACGTGAGCTGTGCGACCCCCGACTCGTTCCACTGGCGGGTGGATGCCGTGGACGCAGCCGATCCCGCAACACTATCGGCGGCGGCACCGACGACGGTCCTGCCGGGGGACCCGGGGACGATGGCGGTCAAGGATCCCGTGGTGAAGCTGGTCGACGGTCGGTGGCACCTCTGGCTGTGCTGCCACCCCCTCGACCTCCCCGAGGACACCGACCGCATGCACACGGACTACGGCACCAGCACCGACGGCCTCCACTGGGAGCTCGGCGGCACCGCACTGAGCGGTACCCCGGGCCGGTGGGACCAGCGGGGCGCCCGCGCCGCCGACGTGGTCCGGGGCGACGCGACGTGGCTCGCCTACTACGACGGACGGGCCTCCAAGGAGGAGAACGCCGAGGAGCGCACGGGAACGGCCTCCGGCACGGATCCGGGTCGGTTGGTGGCCGACCCCGCAGTCATCGGCACCGGACCGGACGGGGCCTGGTCGCTCCGCTACACCTCGATCGTGGAGCTACCCGACGGTGGGTGGCGCCTCTTCTACGAAACGAGACGCCGGGACGGTGCCCACGACTTGCGCACCGAGTACGTGCCGCCCACCCGGTAGGAGCGCCACTGCTCGAGGTCCCACCCCGTCTCCGCCTCGACGAGGGCGATGTCCTCGGTGAAGTACCCGATGAGCGCCTCCCGGTCCTGCTCGGCCAGCTCCGGGCGGTGCTGAGGATGCCGCTGGATCAGGTATTGCAGCGGGATGCTGGCCTTCCGCCACACCTGGGGCGGAAAATGGCCCCCGACGGACGCCCCGAGCCGGAACGTCTCCTGCAGGAACCGGTTGTAGAGGGTGGGCGGCACGTAGCCACCGACGTTGCGGGGCGGCGCCTCCTCGAGGATGCCCTCGTCCACGCCGAGGAACCGGCACACGGCGTCCAGGGTCTCGACCGGAGCATCCACCAGGTCCTTGTACCGGATGATGTGGATCTGCCCGGACGGGAACAGGGTGCGCAGGTGCCGGATCTGCTGGCCGTAGCGACCGGTCTCCAGGTAACGCCAGATCGGACCCCATCCGGCTTCGCGACGGGCCGACTCCTCGGCGCAGGCGGTCCGGAAGTCCGGTTCCGGCTCCAGCCCGTCGGCCCAGAGGTGCGCCCAGTTCGAGTACGCCCGGTCGACCGGGTCCCGCAGGACCATGATCAGCCGGGCGTCCGGCACCGCCGCGGCGATCCGTCGGTGGGCGTCCAGGTCCTGGAGGTAGAAGGCCGTGCTCTCCCCTCGTAGCGCCCCCTCGGGCGCCCCGTCGAAGAGACGTTCGTACTCGTCGGGTCGCCACACCCACTCCCGTGCGCTGTGGGCGTCCCCCGGGCCGGTCTGACGAGGGGGCGGCCCGTCGCACAGGAAGAACTTCGGCTCCTTGACCGACGACAGGAAGAGCTGCGGGTGGTCCGCCAGCGCGGCGTGCAGCGCCGTGGTGCCCGATTTGGGAGCACCGAGGATGAAGAAGTCCGGGAGTGCCACGGTCCGCTCAGACCGCCGCCGCGGTCCGGTCCGACACCGTCCCGTCGGACCGTCGTCGCGCCCGCTCACCGAGGAGCACGGCGCCGAGGGCGGTGGCGGCCAGCAGCAGGTCCATCCCTCCGGCAACGTACCGAACCGCCGGCCCGCCGACGACCAGTGCCGTCCCCGTGGCGACCGTCGCCGCCACGGCGGCCACGACCACCAGGTCCTCGACGACCCACCCACTACCGCGACCGCCGGGTGACAGGACCAGCGCGGCCAGCGGGGCGAGGAGTGCCACGGCTCCCCGGCCGGCGGTGCCGGACAGGATCGACGCGGCCGACGAGTGGCCGGTGTCGAGCACGCCGAGCCAGGAGTAGCCCTCGACCAGGAAGACCGTGGCCATCAGGATCAGGCCCGGCGCCCGCAGGAGGAACCCCAGCCCGGTGCCGCCACCGCGGACCGGCGCGTCGTCGGTCCCGACTCCGGATGGCGTGCACTCGACGGGCCCGACGCCAGCATGCTCGGAGCGCACGGGGGGCTCGAGGAGGATGGTGGCGCTGGTGATCGCGTCGTGCATGGGTTCCGGCCTTTCGCTATAAACCCTACCGATTTAGTCAACAATAGTCACACCGCCTTCGCCAGGTCAACTACCCCCCCTTCGCTCCCGTCGACACCGGGGGGCAGGGGCAAGCCACCTGTAGGGTCGGGGCCGCCCATGGACCCGCAACCTCACCCTGCCGATTCCCGACGATCCGCTCCCGGATTGAGCTCCGGTGACCCCGGGCCCGGCGGCCGGCCCAACGCGGAGGGGACCGATCCCGCGGACGAGGTCGTCGACCTCGTCGTGCGGCTCGGTGACGGCTTCTACGGCGAAGCCGTCGACCAACGCCGTCATGGGCTGCAGTGCGCCGGACTGGCACGTGCCTCCGAGGCGGCGGACCCGCTGGTGGCTGCGGCCCTCCTGCACGACATCGGCCACCTGCTGTCGGGCCCCGACGTGCCGGGTACCGACCGGGCCACCGTGGACGACCACCACGAGGTGCTCGGGGCCCGGTGGATCGCTCCGCGGTTCGGTTCCGTCGCGGCCCGGGCGGTCGCGCTCCACGTCGTGGCGAAGCGCTACCGCTGCACGGTCGAGCCGGACTACTACCGTGCCCTCTCCCCCACCTCGCGGGACACCCTTCGTGCCCAGGGGGGCCTGCTCGACGCCGCCGGCGTCGCCCGGTTCGAGGCGCACCCCGGCTTCGCCGCGGCCATGGCCCTGCGGACCTGGGACGAGCAGGGGAAGGATGCGGACGGCCCGACGCCGGGCATGGCCGAGTTCGTGCCGCTCCTGCGGCGGCTGGCCGCCCGGGCCGTGGCGGCCGTCGACGCTACCGACTGAGGGTCGGACGGCCCTGTTCCCTCAACGCGACAGCCAGGCCTCGGGGTCCGAGGTCAGCGCCACCACCGCTACCGGCAACTCACCCGAGACGATGCTGGCGATGGTCACCTCGTCGAGCACCGACCGCAGGCTGGCCCGGACGGCGACCCACACCGCCTGGAGGTGCTCGGCGGCACCCTCGTAGTTGGCGGCCTCGGGCCGGAGCCCACGGATCTCGGCCAGAGGTCCGTCGAGTGGCCGGATCACGTCCGCCACGGTGATCCTGTCGGCGGGGCGGGCGAGTCGGTAGCCGCCGTCGGGGCCGCGCTGGCTCGTCAGCAGACCGGAACGGCGCATGTCGTTGAGGATGCTCTCCAGGAATTTCGACGGGAGGCCCTGGGACTGGGCGAGGGCCTCGGCAGTCAACGCCGTGTCGGCGGCAGCCAGCGAACACAACGCCCGCACGGCGTAGTCGACCTTGGCAGAGATGTACATGACGCTGATTCTTCCAGACGCGGACGTAGGACCCCGGGACGCGCCGGGCCGTGCGGTCCCGGACCACCCGCCCCCACGGTCCCGGCGGGGGTCGGGGTGTCGATCAGTAGACGTTGGGGACGAGGCGCATCGCCGCGTTCCCCATGGTCCAGAGGATGGCGAAGAGCACCGGCGCACCGATCAGCCAGGTCCGCAGCAGCCCCCACCGGTACCACGCACGCCACACCAGTGCGGACACCGCGGTCAGCAGCACCAGCGAGAAGAGGAGCGGGATGACGCCGGCGGGGTCGTTGTGGCCCTGCACCGCGGCCGCCGGCACCGTCCGGGGCCTGCCCTTGGGTGCCGCCACCGCGTCGCCGTCCAGATGGGCGACCACGTAGACGAGGTTGCTGGACGTGAGCTTCCCGGCCCATCCGGACCCTGCCGAGGTCACCAGGACCAGCAGGCTGCTGTTCGACCGGAACGTCGGCAGGGCGTGGCCGATCCCGACGCGACCGATGACCGTGTAGCGGAACGGGCCCTGCCCGGTCCGGACATGCACCACATCGCCCCGGCGGAGTGCACCGATGTCGGCGAACGGCGCACCGGCGGTGACCGACCTGCCGACCAGGACCGATGCCCCCCTCTGGCCGGGCAGCGGGGTGTCCGACCGGTGACCGGGTCCGGACAGGAGGTCACCGGACGTGCTCCCTTCCACGACCATGACCTGGTGCAGCCCGGCGGCAGGGGCGTCGAGCAGCGCGACCGGTGTGCCGGGCTGGATCACCCCGCCGATGCTCGGCGCGACGGTGCTCGACGGGTCGAGCAGCCCGCGGAAGTCCGCATACAGCAGGTGCTGACTCCGCTGCTCCTGGAGTCCACTGAGGCCGAAGGCGAAGACGCCGATGAACAGCGCGGCCACACTGCAGACCATGGCGAACGCCATCACCAGTTGGACCGGGCCCGGCCGCGGCGGCCCCGACCGGACCGGTTCGGGCGACGTGCCGTCGACCTCGGGGGACGACGGCACGTCGTCGGCGTCGGACCGGTCGACACCATCCGCCCCGAGGGGGACGACGCCGATCACCATCGCCCGCGACGCCTTCCGAGCGCGAAGAGTGCGGGGATCAGCAGCACACCGCCCAGTGCCAAGACGAGGAGCACGATGACGAGTGGGCCGCCCGTCCACAGCTGCACGCCCACCGCCGACCCCGGATGGACGATGCTGAACGCCGTCGGCTCCGAGTGGAGGAGGCGCCGGCGTGCGTTGGCGATCGCCGCCGCGTCGACACCTGAGGCGTACTGGGTCGAGGGCACTCCGTCGTCGAACGACTCGCCGTACTGCCCGTCGGAGGACCCGTCACCCGGGGAGTCGGGCCCGCCGGAGGATGTCGCCGTCTGCGACGGCACCTCGCCGTTCTGGGCGGCGACGTCCTGGGCCGCCGCCAGGGTGTACTGCGACAGGTCGCCGAGCCCGTCCGCAGCCGTGAGGGGGAGGTAGCCAGGTGGCAGCTGACCGACCCCGAACCCGACGGTCTGCCCGGTCGTGGCCGCGAACTGGAGGAAGGTCGCATAGTCGGCGGCGTCGGCGGCGGGCAGGCCACTCGTGGGGATGGCGGCGTAGACGAGCATCGTGCCCGGGTACGCCGACGCGCCGGACGGCTGCTGGAAGGCGGCATACGGGATCGGCCACGTCCCGGAGGTGGTGTCCGGCGTCAGGAGCGCGGTCGCCGCGTCGATCGAGGCGTCCGACGGTGTCACGAAGGTGTCGCCGCTCGTCTGGAGGGCGGCGGTCTGCAGCAGGTAGCGCTGCGTGTCGGCCAAGGGGGTGATGCCGATGAGGAATCGGTGGCCAGCGGGCTCGCGGCCGCTGGTGACGAGTTTCTCGCCGAGGGAGGACGGGGCGTCCGGCTGCGAGCACGTGGTCGTCGAGTTGGGCAGGGCGTACTGGATCGACTCGCTGATGGATTCCAGGTTCGCCAGGGGTGCCGCCACGAGGGGCTGGTAAGGCACGGGATCGTTGAAGAGACAGTCGTTGAGATCGGTCGCGTACTGCGCCTTGGGGATGAACGTGGACAGCAGTGGCCACTGGTCGACCGGCAGCTGGATGCCCTTGTAGGCCGGGTTCACGATCATTCCACCCGAGGCGGTGTCCGGCGTGCCGTTCAACCACGCCCGGGCGGTCGGATCGGCAGTGATGTACGAGGTCAGCGCCTCCATGACGTCCGAGTCGCTCGACAGGGCGACGATCTCGGCGGCCGGGTCGTCGTCGGCCGACGGATTGGGCGCCACCCCTGGATTCAGCGCCTGGAACTCGGGGTCCATCGTGATGTTGAGGGGATTGTGCGCGAACGCCGACGGGTCGGACTGCTTGAGGAACAGGTCGCCCGGATAGGACTCCGTCAACAGCTTGGCCAGGAGCAGGGGTGTCAGTTTGAGCGAGGTGTAGGGCTGACCGTTGGCACCGTCGATGACGTACGAGATGGCGAACCCGGTGGCCGCGACGGGCGCGTTGACGACCGGTTTGCCGTACCCCCCTGATTGCGCGTCGCTGGTGAACGCGGCTTCGGCGGTCCCGGAGGCCACGAGGTTGCGGGCCTGGGGCTCACCCGTCTGCACGTGGACGAACGAGAAGTGGAGCTTCGGGTCGAGGCAGAACTGTGGCTCCCACTGGCTCGTCGCCTGGATCATCAGCTCCGATCCGTAGATGTCGATGACGTTGTTCGTGGCGGAGCCGGTGACGCTGCAGACGCTCGACGGCGTGGCGAAGGTGAGCGGGACCGTGATGCGGTTCCGCCAGTTGGAGGCCGACCACCAGAGGCTTCCCGACACCGTCAGGTCGGGGGTCTGCGCGCCGATGGGCTCGGTCCCCGGCTTGAACGCCCCGGTTTCGTCACACTTGGGGATGTCGGTGGCGTCATCGCCCTGGACTCCGGTCGTCCCCAGGCAGCTGATGCCCATGACGGGGACGGCCACGAGGCTGCAGGCCACCGTCTGCGAACAGCCCAGCGAGGCGTTCTCCGCCTTCGTGAAGACGTCGAAGTTGGCGCTGCCCGATCCGTTCAGCCCGGTGACGCCGAAGGTTTCGTTGCTCGGGAGAGCCGAGCCGCCGACGTTGTCCGACTCGGGGGGCTGGCCGGCGCATCCGGCGACACCGCCGGAGTAGACCTGCCCGTCGGCGGCCACGAACGGCACCCAGTGCTGGACGGGGATGCCGTACTCGGCGGCGGTGCACGACGCCGGCAGTGGGTCGGGGACACCGACCTTCGCCCCCCGGTCGGTCACCGAGGCGAACTGGTCGAGCCGATACGGGGGGTACTCGTCGCCCAGGCTGTCCTGGTAGCGCTCGGTCCACGTCTGGGTCCAGCACGTCTCCGGGCTCACCTGGGCGGCACCACCACGGCACTCGAGCAGGACGACGGGGTACTCCTCGTTCTGGGCCCCGGCCGAGTTCTGGTCGGCGACGATGCCGCCGGTCGGGTGGGCACCCGTCCAGGACACGTTGATCTCCTGGCGGCCCTGCAGGTTCTGTGTCTGGCTTACGGCCAGCGTCACCGTCCGCGAGTCCACGGTCTCGTCCGTGCCGTTGACCTGATTGACCCGGCTGATCGTCTCGGTCTGGGAGAACGCACTCGACGGGGCCGGCGTCGACGCCGCGGATGCGCGCACGGCGGACCCCAGCGTGGCCGGGATCACCAGGGCGACAGCCACGACGGCCACGCGGCGCAGGGCACCCCTCATGCCTCTCCCCCCGGACGATGCTTACGACGGATCCCGAGGAACACCGGGATGGCGAACGCCAGCAGCAGGAGTGTGAGCACGAGTGGCGACAGGCTCCAGAGGAATTTCGAGGCACTGGAGGCCGGCAGCGTGGTGCTCACGATCCTCGCGCTCGTCGGTCCCCCGGCGCCGGCACCTCCGGCACCTCCCGACGCGTTCGACCCGCCGCTCCCGCCGGCGCCCGCTCCGGTGCCCGTCGAGCCGTCGGCGGCTGCTGCCGCGGCCTGGGCGGCCGATCCTGCCGCTCCGGAACCGGAGGAGCCGGGATAGTTGCCGGAGGACGTGGGTGTGGCGCCGATGCCGTTGGGTGTCACCCCTGCCGCACACGGTCCGAAGCCCACCTGGTCGCACGCCGGCGGCAACGGTGCGATGGTCGCCAGGTAGTTGGCGTTGGGCTGGCCGAGGACGAACGTCGGGTTGTTGCAGTTGAGGATGTTCTGGCTGGTCAGGTCCACTCCCGGATCGGCGGCCTGGAGTTTCGCCAACTGGCCGAACCCGGCCTCGACCAGGTTCACGGGCAGGGGCGAGTACCCGATGGGGCCGATCTCCTTCTGCCCCTGACAGATCGAGTAGTAGCCGAAGTCGGCGAGCGCCTGACGTTTACCGGTGGTCATGTTCTGCTCGGCGGGTGCCGAGCCCGTGGGCTCGATCATGTAGACGTAGGAGGAGAGGGGGTACGTGCGGGGGTCGGGGTCGACGTAGACGTTGGCCAGGTTCTGCAGCAGGTAGTCGGGCGAGCTCTGGTCCATGTTGATCTGCGCGGCCTCGAGCGACACCGCCACGTTGTACTGGGTGGGCAGCGTGTAGTAGCCGGCGGAGTTGAGCACCTTCGCCACCGGGTAGTTGACGCTCAGGGCGAACGAGTACTCGACGTAGCTGATCGATCCGTTGGCCTCACTGGAGGCCACGTAGTTCATCGCCCCGTTGGAGCCGTTCTGGGCGATCTGGTCGCCTTGCCGGGGGAAGTACTCCGTCGGGCCGCTGATGCCCGAGAACGCCTTCCAGATGCTCGGGAACTCGGTGGCGAAGTAACTGGTCAGCTGGTTGGTGGCACCCGATCCCTCCGACTGGACCACCGGTGTGATGGGCAGCGACGGCAGAGCGTGGCCGTTGTTGTCCTTGGTGATCGCCGGATCGTCCCAGTTGGTGATCTGGTTGGTGAAGATCTTGACCAGGGTGAGGCCCGACAGCCGGAGGTTCTCGACCTGCTGGCCGTCGAAGCGGATCTGGTACGGGAACGAGGTGCCACCGGCCGCGATCGGCAGGTACGCATAGGGCCGTCCCTGGGACGTGTCGGACACGCCCGTGACCGGGTCGAGACCCTGGTAGCCGTCGGACGTCACCGCGAAGTCCGACACCTTGTTGGCGAAGTCCTGGCGTCCCTGTGAGTCACCGTCGGGGCTGTAGACGACCTCGACACCCTGGGCGTGGACGTCGGACACCCACTGGTTGACGGCGTTCTCGGCCCAGCTCGAACCCGAGCCGTCGATCTGGGACGGTGGGTCGGCGCCGGCCGGCCCGGCCCACAGCAGCCCGCCGAGGAGTACGGCGAACAGCAGCGGCACGAGGTGCAGGCAGCGGCGGAGCGGCGACGTCATCGGCGGACCTTCTTGTCGCGCACGAGGAACCTGGCCGTCACGAACAGCACCAGCACCATCGTCATCAACACGCTGGCGGCTCCGAAGGCGCGGGTGATGGCCAGCGACTCATGCGTCGTGTAGGCGGTGTAGATGTAGAGCGGGAGCGAGTTCATGGGCTCCTGGACCGGGTTGGTGTTCATGAAGCTCGACGCACCCGAGCAGATGAGCGGGATGGCCGTCTCACCGATCCCCCGGGCGATGGCGAGGATGGTCGCCGTCACCAGCCCGGCGGCCGCGCTCGGCAACACCACCCGGACGACGGTCTTCCAGTGGGTGGCGCCCAGTGCGCTGCTCGCCTCGCGGAGACCGCCCGGGACCACCCGCAGGGCGACTTCGCCGGCCCTGGCGATGATCGGCACCATGGTCACCGCCATGGCCGCGGAGACGGCCAGGCCCGTCTTCGACAGACCGAACTCGATGATGAGGACCACGTACACGAACAACCCGGCCAGGATCTCGGGCAGCGCGGTCATGGACTCGACGACGGTCCGGACCAACTTGGAGCCCCGCCCGCGCACCTCGGTCATGTAGACCGCGGTGCCGATCCCGAGGGGCACCGAGACGGCCACGGCGATGCCGACCTCGATCACGGTCCCCACGATGGCGTGCAGGATCCCGCCCTGGGTGAGCGGTGCGGTCGGGCTCACGCCGGCCATGTCGTGGGTGAAGAAGTTGACGTGCACGAGTGCCCGCCACCCCTTGGCGAAGATGTAGACGACCGTGCTCCCGAGTGCCAGGACCACGACGGCGGAGGCGAGGTAGAGGGTCGACGTCACCAACCGCTCCACGACGATCGGACGGGGGTTCGCCAAGGAGACGACGACGCCGTAGACGACGAGGTATGCCACGTACCAGCAGAGGAGGAATCCCAGCAGCCCGCTGAAGTAGAAGATGTGCAGGTAGGCGACATCCACCAGGGCCAGCGATGCCAGAACCGAACCGACGGCAGCGAACCGGTCCTCCGGGGTGAACGACCGGATCCGCCGCGGGGTGCGGGGGCGCGCCGGCGGGGCGTCGTCCTCGTCGACCTGGGGGACGGAGTAGAGCGTCGTCACGGTCAGATCTCCGTTCCGGCGCCGCTGCGACTACGGCGGATGAACACCGCGGCGATGCTGTTGACGCCAAGGGTGATCACGAACAGCACGAACCCCGCAGTCAGCAGCGCCGACAGCTGGGACTTGGTGGCGTTGCCGAAGTTGCCGGCGATGAGCGCGGACGTGGTCTGGGTGCCGGCTTCGAGGATGCGCGGCTTGATGTCGTAGGCGGGCGAGATGATGATCAGCACCGCCGCGGTCTCCCCCAGCGCCCGACCGAGCGCCAGCATGGTCCCGCCGATGACCCCGCCCTTGGCGAACGGCAGCACGACGGTGCGGGCGACGCCGAAGCGGGTCCCCCCGAGGGCCATCGCCGCCTCCCGCTCCCCCAGCGGTGCCTGGTCGAAGACACCCCGCATGATCGCGCAGGCGAGCGGGATCGCCATCATGGCGACGGCCAGGCCGGCGATGAAGGCCGAGCTCGTGTAGCGGGACTGCTGCCACACGGCGGCATTCGGGTCGGTGTCGACGTGGAAGACGGGGAACCAGCCGACGTACTGACTCAGGAACCTCGCCACGTTGATGGCGTGGGGCTGCAACAGGTAGAAGCCCCACAGGCCGTAGATGATGCTCGGCACGGCGGCCATCAGGTCGACCGTGGAGATCAGCCAGGACTTGATCCGCTTGGGGGCGTAGTCCGTGATGAAGAGGGCGAGCATGAGCGCCAACGGGAAGCTCACGACCATCGCCACGAGGGCGACTTCGACGGTGCCCACCAGCACGGCGGCGATACCGATCTTGTTGAGCTCGGGGAGCCACTGCGTCTCGGTGAAGAAGTGCAGCCCGTAGGTGTGCAGTGTCGGGATCGACTGGTATCCCAGGAACAGGCCGATGGCACCGGTCAGGGCGAGGACCACCATGCCGATGACCGTCGCCCCGCCGTGGAAGATCCGGTCGGACGGCTGGAGGCCGGGCGACAGCCGTCGAGGAGCGCGCGGTTCGGACGGCGGCGTCGGTGATGGCGCGAGGTCGACCGTGGTGGTCACCCGAACCTCCCGTTGACGTAGTCGGACGTCCGCTCGTCCCTCGGGTGCTCGAACAGGTCGACGGTATCCCCCTGCTCGATGATGCCGCCGGGCCGGCCGGGCTCGGCGAGGAAGAACGCCGCCCGCTGGGACACACGGGTGGCCTGCTGCATGTTGTGGGTGACGATCACGATCGTGACGTCCTCCTGGAGCTCCGCGATGGTGTCCTCGATGCGGCGGGTCGAGGTGGGATCGAGTGCGGAGCAGGGCTCGTCCATCAGAAGGACCTTCGGACGGACGGCGAGCGACCGGGCGATGCACAACCGCTGCTGCTGACCACCCGACAGCGCCGCTCCCGGGCGTTCGAGCCGGTCCTTGACCTCGTTCCAGAGGCCGGCACGGGTGAGGCACTCCTCGATGAGGTCGACCCGGTCCGACCGGCTCACCTTGGTGTTGGTGAGCCCGAGTCCGGCGGTGACGTTGTCGGCGATGGACATCGAGGGGAAGGGGTTGGGCTTCTGGAAGACCATGCCGATCTGCTTGCGGACGTCGGTCAGGCGGTGACCGGGTCCGTAGACGTCCTCACCGTTCAGGAAGACCTCGCCCGCCATCTGTGCGCCCTCGGTCGACTCGTGCATCCGGTTGAGGATGCGGAGGAACGTCGACTTGCCACAACCGGACGGGCCGATGAGCGCCGTGACCGACGCCGGGGTGACCGAGAGGTTGACGTCGTCCAGGACCTGGGTCCGACCGAACCAGGCACAGACCCCGAGGGCGTCGAGGCCCGCGGGTGCGGATTCCCCGGCACGGGCACCCGCACCCGCGTCAGGGCGCGCTGCGCCGCCGGGGAACCCGATGCCGTCCAACGAGACCTTCACCCGCGTGCCCCCTCCCCGACCATCAGATGATCGGCTTCGTGAGTGGCAGTCCGGCGGCCGAGCCGTAGAAGCCGGCGTCGCCGTAGTTGAAGACACCGCCGTCGGCAGCGAACAGCCAGTAGCCCTGGCCGTCGGGGGTGGTGGCGATGCTGACGATCGGGGCGTTGAGGTGCTGGCCGCCGGTCGAACCGTAGAAGGTGGCGTCCCCGTAGGAGAAGACACCACCGTCGGAGGCCACGAGGCGGTAGCCCTTGCCGTCGGGAGTGGTGGCGATCCCCACGATCGGTGCGTTCAGGTGCTGGCCGCCGGTCGAGCCGAAGAAGGTGGCGTCGCCGTAGGAGAAGACACCACCGTCGGAGGCCACCAGCCAGTAGCCCAGGCCGTCAGGGGTCGTCGAGATCCCGACGATCGGGGCGTTCAGGTGCTGGCCCCCGGTCGAACCGTAGAAGGTGGCGTCGCCGTAGGAGAAGACGCCGCCGTCGGAGGCCACGAGGCGGTAGCCCTTGCCGTCGGGAGTGGTCGAGATCCCGACGATCGGGGCGTTCAGGTGCTGGCCGCCGGTCGAGCCGTAGAACGTGGCGTCACCGTAGGCGAACACCCCGCCGTCGGCGGCCACCAGCCAGTAGCCCTTGCCGTCGGGCGTCGTGGCGAACGCCACGATCGGGGCGTTCAGGTGCTGGCCACCGGTGGAACCGTAGAAGTGGGCGTTCCCGTAGGCGAACACCCCACCGTCGGAGGCCACCAACCAGTACCCCTTGCCGTCAGGGGTGGAGGCGGTGCCGGAGGCCCCGGTCACCGTGAACGGGGCCGTACCGGTGGATCCGGCGAAGCCGTTGCCGGCCGTCGGGGTGAACACGGCGCCGAGGGTGAGGGCACCCGGTGGGAGCGCGGTGGTCGTGTAGGTCGCCACGCCCGCCGTCACCGTGACCGGGGCACCGATCGGGGTCGAGTCGACCTCGAACTGGACCGTGCCGGTGGCGGTCGGGCTGACCGTGGCGGTCAGCGTCTCCGACGTGCCGACGAGCTGTGGACCGGTCGGGGCGACCGTCAGCGACGTCGTGGTGGCGGTGAGCGGAGTGACCGTGAACGTTGCCGTCCCGGTCGAGCCGGCGTAGCCGTTGCCTGCCGTCGGCGTGAACACCGCATGCAGGGTGAGCGTCCCGGCCGGCAGTGCCGCGGTCGTGAAGTGCGCCACACCGGCGGACACGGCGACCGGCGAGCCGAGGTCGGTCGTGCCGTTCTGGAACTGGACGGAACCGGTGGCCGTCGGGCTCACCGTGGCGGTAAGGGTCTCGGAGGTACCCAGGAGCTGCGGGCTGCCCGGTGCCACCGTCAGCGTGGTGGTCGTGGCGATCGGCGTGACCGTGAAGCTGGCCTGGCCGGTCGATCCGGCGAACCCGTTGCCGACCGTGGGGACGAACACGGCGTGGAGCGTGAGCGAACCGACCGGCAGGGCGGACGTCGTGTACGTGGCCACGCCGGCGGACACGTCGACCGGCGAGCCGAGGTCGGTCGTGCCGTTCTGGAACTGGACGGTGCCGGTGGCCGTCGGGCTGATCGTGGCGGTCAGGGTCTCGGACGTGCCGAAGGTCTGGGGGCTGACCGGTGCCACGGTCAGGACCGTGGTGGTCGCTGTCAGGGGGTCGACGGTGAAGTCCGCCGTCCCGGTCGAACCGGCGTAACCGGTACCGGCCGTCGGAGCGAACACCGCGTTGAGCGTGAGGGAGCCGACCGGGAGCGCAGCGGTCGTGGACGTCGCGACACCGGCGGACACGGCGACCGGTGCACCGAGGTCGGTCGTGCCGTTCTGGAACTGGACGGTCCCGGTGGCTGTGGGGCTGACCGTGGCGGTCAGGGTCTCGGACGTACCGACCGGCTGGGGACTGACCGGCGCCACGGTCAGTGTGGTGGTCGTGGCGATCGCCGTGACCGTGAACGGGGCGGACCCGGACGATCCGCTGAACCCGTTGCCCGTCGTCGGCGTGAACACGGCGTTCAGCGTCAGCACACCGACCGGCAGGGAGGATGTCGCGTAGGTGGCCACGCCTGCGGACACGACGACCGGCGAGCCGAGGTCGGTCGTGCCGCTCTGGAACTGGACGGTGCCGGTGGCCGTCGGGCTGACCGTGGCGGTCAGGGTCTCGGACGTGCCGAAGGGCTGGGGGCTGCCCGGCGCCACCGTGAGGACCGTGGTGGTCGGCGTGGCCGAACTGGTGATGGTGTAGCTCGTGGTGCCGGTGGACGTGACGTAGACGCTGCCCGAGGACGGAACGTAGACGGCATGGAGGGTGAGCGTCCCGACCGGCAGGGTGGTCGTCGTGTACGTGGCCACGCCTGCGGACACGGCGACCGGTGAGCCGAGGTCGGTCGTGCCGTTCTGGAACTGGACGGTGCCGGTGGCCGCGGTGGGGTTGAGCGCCGCCCGGAGGGTCACGGACGTGCCTGACACCTGGGGGCTCGCCGGCGACGCGGTCAGGGTGGTCGTGGTGGACACCGGGGTGTACACGGTGAAGCTCGTGGTGCCCGTCGAACCGGTGTAGATGCTGAACGGCGCCGGCGTGTACACGGCGTGGAGCGTGAGGGCGCCGACCGGCAGTGCGGACGTCGCCAGGGTCGCCACGCCGGTGGAGGCGTTGACGGTCTGCGGGCTACCGATGGCGGTGGTCCCGTTCTCGAACTGGACGGTCCCGGGTGCGGCTGGGGTGACCGTGGCGGTCAGCGTCACCGAGGTGCCCGAGGCCTGCGGGCTGGTCGGCGAGGCCGTCAGCGCGGTCGTGGTGGCGGTGGAGGTGATCGCGGGGTACACCACGGACCAGGTGCCGGCCGTCGAGTTGATCGAGATGTCCGCCGAGTCGTACTTCACGTTCGGCTGCTGTCCGGCCTGCGTGGTCTTGAGTCGGAGCTGGTACAGGTTCTCGTAGCCGCTCCCCGACGCGTTGTTGTTCGGCAGGTCGGACATGAGGGTGGCGATGTCCTCGTCACCACTGGCTCCGGTCTGTACCGGCAGCGTTGACGTGTTGAGGGGGACCGGAGCGGAGGCGTTGGGGTAGGTGGTCGATGAGCCGAGCGCCTCACCGTTCCAGGTGCCGGGTGCCGTGAGGGCGACCGGCGAGTACCCGTACAACGTCGCCTTGGTGTCGCCACTACGGATGGTCGCCGTGCCTTCCACATAGGCCGCCACGGGTGAGTCGGTCAGGTTGCCCCCGGTGACCTGCTGGCCGGTGGCGTTGTAGAACACCAGACCGCCGACCGAGTTGGCGTCGGGCTCCCAGGGCGGATTGCCGGAAGCAGCCCCCGCGGGAGGGACGGTGGCGGTGAGCACGGCAGTTGCCGCCAACACCGCTCCAAGAAGGGCGACGACGACTGCCCGGAACGTGGAGCGACGGATGGGATTGCTCATTGGTGTTGGCCTTTCGTGGATGTGGGTGATGCACTGCTTGTCGAACTGACGGTCAGATCGGAATCGAGCCGGTCCGGCTCGCGGGGATCGGGTGCGCCGGCCTCGGTGGGCCCGTGTGCGGGCACGTCGGCCGCGGCGGCCGAGGCATCGCCCGGATCGGGATCGCCCGGATCGGGACCTGAGGATCCGCCCCTGGCGCCCGGTCGGAGACGGCGCACGAGGAACCAGGCGGCTGCGACCACGAGGATCACGAGCAGCACGATGGCCAACCAGCCGAGCGAGGAGCCGGTCTGCGTGGCCGCCACCGGTGTCGCGGCGCCACTGCCGGTCGGAGTCGCTCCCGCCGACGAGGGGTGGGAGGCCGCACCTGGGCTGCTGCTGCCGCTCGACGAACTCGAGCGGTGAACGGGGGTGCTGGCCGGTGTCGTCGTTGTCGCGGACGGGAGGACGATGCTCTCGATCGACTCGGCGGTGCCCGCCGTGCAGTTCACCGTCCCGCCACCGACCGCGTACCAGGTGTCGCCGACCACCTGGATGTTGAGTGCCGGGTAGTGGAGCGAGTACTGGGGTTGATCGGCGGTACCCAGGTACATCCGGAGCTGGAGGAATCCGTCCCAGCGCGGGTGGTAGTTGTCCATGAAGTCGGCCAGGGAGTCGTCGCCGCTGGTGGCCGCAGCCATCGGGACCTGGGGGTTCGTGTAGCGCGACGACGCCGTGAGCTCCGCACCGCTCCACTCGCCGGGCGGCAGCCCGTTCTGGGGTTGGTAGGCGTTGAGGATGGCGGTGCGGGAGTCGTTGTCGTACGGCGCCGGGGCGGGGGTCGTCGAGACCGCCAACCACGCGAAGGGTGCAGCGGTCGTACTGCCGCTCGTGACCTGTTGGCCCGCCTGGTTGCACAAGCCGATGGTGCCCACGGCGTTCGGGTCGGTGTAGGGCGCGGCCGTGCCGGGGCCGGACGACCCAGCCGCGCCGGCGGCGGCGCTGTACCCGCCGAGGGCGACCAACGCGATCCCACCGGCGATCACCAGCCGACGGACCGTCGGAAACACAGCGGTCCGGATCATGCGGGAACCTCCGCCATCACGGCGTCGTCGGGTACCGGGTCGCTGCCGACCCCCGATGTCGCCTCCGGTGCGTTGCGAAGGCGCCGGCGCCGGCGCACCCAGGCCACGGCGACCACCACGATGACCAGGACGACGAGGAGCAACAGCCACGGCACCGCCCACAGCGTGCTGCTGGCGCTGACCGGCGAGAGCCCGCCTGCAGAGCCGCTCAGGACCACCGGCTGGGCCGACACGGTCTGGTGGAGGCGGAACTGGGGCCACACGCCACCGATCACGACACTCTGGGTGACCGACGTACCCGGCAGCAGCAGCTGGATGTTGGCCAGGCGGGCCGTGTGGGTGTCATCGAGGAGACCCGAGACCGACACCTGCTGGTCGTGGACGGCCAGGTCGACGTTGCCCGGGTTGCTGACGACGTAGGTCACCTTGACCTTGCCCGTGCCGATCGGGCTCGACGATCCGCTGTAGCTGGCTCGGGGGTTGGACAGGGCGAGCTGTGGCGCCAGCTGGCCCGCCACCCGGACGTATACCCGGGAACCGATCCGCTGGTTCAGCACCACCGTCTGACCCGTCGCGTTGGTGCCGACCGTCCGGAGCGAGGCGATGATGCCTCCGACGTGGTCACCAGGGGTCACCTTCACCGGGGCACGCACGGTCATCGGGATGATGACGTAGCCGGGCCCGGTGGCCCGCTCGGCGGGGACCTGCACCGTGGAAGCGGTGGCCGGGATGGTGATCCAGGCACCGACACCGGTCGGGGTCACCCCCGGCTGGAGGAGTCCGAAGCCTCCGGTCGACGTCTCGAGGGCGTCGGTGGCGTACAGCTGAAGGGTGAGCGGCGTGGCCGAGTAGTTCACGATGGCGACGTGGTCGAAGAGCACCGCGCCGGGCGTCATCTCGAAGTTGAAGTTCGCCCGGCCGTCGGGGGCGGTCGCCGAGGCCGGCTCGATCCCGAACGTCACCCGGGAGGTGGGCGCCGGAGCGGCGGAGGCGGGCGCCGACGCTCCGATGACCACGGCCAGGAGGGCGACCAGGGTGGCGAGCAGCAGTGTCGCCAGGCGCAGCGCGGCGCCGCGGCCGGCGGAGTGCCGGCCGTCGGGTGAGGACGGTGCGCCGTGGCCGGCAGGAAGGTGGTTCATGAGAGGACTAAATCTATCGTATTAGTAGGTCATTCGCCAGGCGGGAGGGTGACTTCTCGGCGGAGGCAGATCCCGATGTCGCGCTCGGGGCCGCCACCCGGAGGTCGGCGACCGTTGTGCCGGACGCCGGAAGGAGCGGGGTCGACCGTGTCGGCCGCCACCTGCTCCCCCGGGTCACCGTGGAGGACCGGGGCGCGCTGGGCGCCCCGGTCCCCTCGGGTGAGGTGTTACGAGATGGTGAAGGTGATGGTTGCCGTGTACGAACCGGCCGGGGTGGAGGTCGGTGCGACCAGCGTGAGCAGGCCGTTGATGTACACCGATCCGTCACTGTCGCCGACGGGAGCGGAGGCGAACTGGTGCACACCGCCCAGACCGTCCGTACCCGTGGCCGTCGGCCCGTAGATGGCGGTGTTGCCGATCGCCGTCGTGACCACGCCGCTCTGCAGCGCGTTGCCCGTGAGGTACTGGGCCTGGACGTTGGTGAACGTCAGGTCCTGGGCATTGATGACGTCCGGCGTGGGCGTCGCACCGTCCGTGAAGTTGGACGCCACGGCGGACGCCGACCAGCCCTGCTGACCAGCCCGGGTGTCGGTGACGGTCACACCACCGGCATTCGTGCCGTCCGTCGCCGGGGTGCCGAAGGAGGCACTGGCCGTGAACTTCGAGTCCGCCGGGTCGAGGACCGCGGTGCCGAGGTTGAACGGGTTGGACGGGTCGTACGGCGTGGTGATGGTCAGCGTGCCAGCCGGGATGCTGACGTCGACCGTCTGCGCATCGGGCGCATAGGTCGGCGCAGTGGCCACGAACGGCAGTGACAGCGACAACGACGCCTGGTAGGTGGTCAGGCTGGTCGGGGCGAAGCTGGCCACGATGTTGTGGGTGCCGGTGGCGAACGAGCTGTAGTTCAGCGTCGCGATCCCTCCGGAGCCCAGTGCAACCGTGCCGAGCAGCGTGCCGGTGGCCGTGTCGACCGTGCTGGTGCCGTTGTCGTAGAACGACACCTGACCGGCACCTGACGCCAGAGCGGAGCCGCTACTGGTCAGTGCGGCGGTCAGCGCCACCGAGGTGTCCGCGGCGGCCGTCGTCGGGTTGATCGAGAGGGCGGTCACCGTCGACGCAGCAGGCGGCTGGGTCACCGTGAGTGACGCCGTGCCCGTGGAGCCGCTGTAGGTGGCGAACGGTGCCGCCACCACGGTCGGGGTGAACACCGCGCTGAGGCTGTCGGTTCCGACCGGCAGCGTCGACGTGGTCGTCGCCGCCGTTCCACCGGTCACGGCGACCGGAGCACCGATCGCGACGCCGCCGTTCTCGAACTGCACCGTACCGGTGGCAGCGGAAGGACTCACCGTTGCCGTCAGTGTCTCATTGGTGCCGCCGACCTGCGGGCTGACCGGAGCGACCGCCAGTGTGGTGGTCGTAGCCGTCGTCGTCTGCGCCGTGTAGACGACCGACCACGTGCTGCCGGTGATCTGGATGTCGGCCGAGTCATAGGTGGTGTTCGGGGACTTGCCGGTCGCCGTGGTCTTCAGGCGGAGCTGGTAGAGGCCTGCGTAGCCACTTCCGACGGCGTTGGTGTTGGGCAGGTCGGCCTCGAGCGTGGCCACCGTCTCGTCACCACTGGAACCGGTCTCCACCGGAAGGGTGGAGGTGGTCAGCGGGGCCGGGGCGGATGCGTTCGGGTAGGAGGTCGACGACCCGAGTGCCTCACCGGACCAGGTGCCGGGTGAGGTGCCGGCAACCGGCACGTAGCCGTACAGCGTGGCCTTCTGGTCACCGGCGCGGACGGTCGAGGCACCCTCGACGTAGGCAGCGATGGGTGAATCGGTCAGGTTGCCACCGGTGATCTGCTGTCCGGTGGAGTTGAAGAATGCCAGGCCGCCGACGGAGTTGGCGTCCGGCTCCCATGGTGGTGCTGTGCCGGCATGCGCTACGCCGCCGAGACCGGCGACGAGCGTCCCGGCTGCGATGGTGGCCGTGGCCACCAGCGCAATCGATCGGACGAACTTCTTCATGGTGCTTCCTTCTTTCGTGTCGGACGCCCGAACCGGGTCGCCGCATGGAGTGCTGAATACTGCGTGAGTGGGTACGACAGGAGTGAGTCAGTTGCTACGTGGTGGGTTGCGTTCCGCGATGATGACGGCGGTCGGCTGGCGCTGTCGGGGCGCGTGAGGCCAAGGGCCATGCCGGACCAGGCGTGGAGTGCGGTCACCCACGCCTGGTCCGGAGGCCCCGGTCACCAGGAGTGCTCCCGGATCAGCCGACCGAGTAGTCGCCCAGGTCGACGTAGTTCGGCGTGACCCCCGACGCCGCGATGAGCGACTTGCCGAGGGGCTTGGCGAAGAACGGCGCCGAGCCACCGGGGTTCGAGAACAGGGTCTGGACCCAGTTCAGCGAGCCACCGGGCTGGAACGGTGTGGCCGAGGCCGCGTCACTCTGCCGGAAGATCACGTAGTCCGTGATCGGGCTCGAGTACACGGTCCCATCGCCCGTGGCCCCGGTCAGGAGCGACACGCCAGGCGTCAGCGGGCTGGCGGCACCGGGGAACACCGTGGCCGGGTTGTGGAAGTAGCCGTCGTTCCAGAGTGCCAGGCGGGCCTGCGAGAACGGAACGATCGCGTTGGCCGGGGTGGACGCCGACGTGATCGCCGTCGGGTCGTTCTGCTCGACCGTCTGGACATCACCCGCAAGCGTCACGGCCGTGCCGCCGTTCGCCGTCTTCAGGTCGGCGACGAACGTCTTGTAGATCGACGAACCGCTCGGCGGGATCTCCGGGATGATCGTCCCCGTCGAACCCGCGGAGTTACCGGGGACCTGGTTCCACTTGGTGTACGTACCGTCGTAGATGTTGACCAGGTCGACGGCCGACAGCCCTGTCGGTGCGTTGGTCGTGGTGTCCGCGGCGATCTGCACCGCATCGGTACCGATCTCGACGACATGCAGGTACGTCCACCCGTTGGAGGCGGCCGTGCTCTGCTGGGCGGCCGTCGGCGGGCTGGCACTGAACACGAAGTTGATCGTCTCCGGGTTGCTCTTGTCCGCCAGCAGGGCCGTGAGGGCGGCACCGCTGCTCTGGACACGCTGGACCGGGTAGGTACCGGCACGGAGCACGTCGGTCGGGTTCAGCGCGATCGGGCTCGCCTCCGAGCTGCCCTGGGCGTAGGCGGAACGGCCATTGCCGTCAGCGGTGGCGTTGAAGGTCACGAGCCGGTTGTAGGCCCCGGCCTGGTTGTACCCGGCATCGCCGCTGTAGTCACCGTCCGCACCGAACTGCAGCGCGTACTGGGGGGTATCCCCTCCGACGCCCACGACGTCGCCCGCCTGGGGCGCGTAGTCGGCGAAGGCCTGGCCGGCACCGATCAACGGGATCGCTACTGCGGCGACACCGATCAGTCCGACTTTCAGGAGCCTGTGCTTCGTCTTCACGATCGCTCCCCCTGGTCCCTCGACGTCACCGTTGCTCTGCCCATCTCTTGTCTCCTCCTGTGGCGGGGGATCCGGCAATCCGCCCGAATCCTGTATTCCTACATATCTGACCGCTTTGGTCAGGATTAGAAACATATAGATCGCAACCCGAGATGTCAACTGTTGTGGATCGATGAGCGCCCAGGGCACACGTCACGCCACGCATCGTGGCTGCATGGGGCGGGGTCAGTTGAGGACGCCGACCGGCACGGGGCCGCCGGCCCCGGCAGCGAAGAAGCCCGGACCGACGGAGCGACGACCGGTCCGGAGCGTCAGGTCCGGGGCCGCTGACCTGCGGTCAGCGGGGGGGTCCACGCCGTGCAGTCGGCGAGGACTTCGGCCTGTACCGCCGCATCCGCGGGCGTCGCCCGACGCTCCCGGAGGATCCAGAACTGGTCAGAGGGACGCGGGAGCACGCCGGTGTTGGTCGTCACCACCAGACGGCGTGGACGGAGCCGGATGAGGACGACCGGTGGGATCGTCACCTCGACGGCGCCCCCCACCGACGCTGCACCCGCCGGCGTGGTCGCCAGATTGACCGCAGACGTGGTGGCCGCGCGCGGCCTGCCCGATGTGGCCGCGCGCTGGATCTCACAGCGGTTCCTCGGTGGCTTCGCCGCTGGTGCCTGCGCCGGGCTGGCACCCGCCGGGGTACTCCCCTGCCCGAGGGCCACTGCGCCCGACCCCGTGACGATGACCAGAGCCACGAGGGTGGCGAGCAGTCGTCGGGTGCGCATGTCCCGTCTATCGGCACCGCGGCGGACGCCCTTGACCCGCGCCCGGTCATCGGGCGATCCCGTGGATGGACGACCTGGTGGAGTGGGAGGTGTGCCCTACGAGTCGGCCAGGACCGTCTTCCCCCGGACCATCTCGTCGTAGCCCGCCCGGCCGCCCTCCCGGCCGAAGCCGCTCTGCTTCACGCCGCCGAAGGGCGTGGCCGGGCCGATCCGTCCACCGCCGTTGACCATCACCACCCCGGCGTCGATACCCCCGACCAGCCGCTCGAGCCGATCGGGCTCGTTCGTGAAGACGTAGGCAGCCAGCCCGTACGGACTGTCGTTGGCCAACCCGAGCACCTCCTCCTCCGAGGAGAACCGCAGCAGGGCCTGGACCGGGCCGAACACCTCGTCCCGGGCCAGCGCACTTCGCTGGTCGACGCCGCCGAACACCGTCGGCGCCACGAACCAGCCGTCGGCCAGATCGCCACCCAGGCGTGACCCGCCGGCCAGCACCATGGCCCCGTCCCGCTTCGCCCGGTCGATCACCCCGAGGATGCGCTCGAGAGCGGTACCGGACACGACAGGTCCGACGATCGTCGCAGGATCCAGCGGGTCCCCCACCACCAGGTCGCCGACGATGGTCACCACCCGGTCGACGAACTCGTCGTAGACGTCGTCGTGCACGTACGTCCGCGTCGGCAGCGCGCACCCCTGACCGGACAGGAGACCCGTGCCGGCCCAGGCCACCATGCCCGCGGCTGCGTCGAGATCGGCGTCGGCGCACACGACGGTGGGGGACTTCCCCCCGAGCTCCAGGGCCAGCGGCGTCAGATGGGCGGCGGCAGCGGCCATCACCAGGCGGGCGGCGGCAGCTCCCCCCGTGAAGGTGAGCTTGTCGACGCCGGGGTGCCCGGCCAGCGCCGCACCGGCCTGCGCTCCTCCGACGACCACGTTGAGCACGCCCGGGGGAACCCCCGCCTCGAGGGCCAGCTCAGCGAATCGGAGCATGCCGAACGGCGCCAGCTCCGGCGGCTTGACCACCACCGTGTTGCCGGCAGCGAGGGCGGGCCCGCACTTCTGGCCCATGCCCGCCATCGACCCGTTCCACGGTGGGATCGCCCCGATCACCCCGTAGGGCTCGCGGCGCCACGTGGCCGCACCCCGGGGCACGTCGAGCGCTTCGGTCTGGAGGGTCGCAGCGAGCTCGGCGTAGTAGCGCACCCAGGACGCGGCCGCCCGGCCGGGCCGGAGCACCGACACCGGAGTCCCGTTGTCCAGGGCGCCGAGCTCGGCGGCCTCGTCCTGATGGGCGTCCAGCAGGTCGGCGAGCGCCAGGAGCACCGCGCTGCGCCGGTCGGGCCCGAGCGTCGCCCAGGCCGGTTGGGCCCGACGCGCAGCCGACACGGCGACATCGATGTCGTCGGCGCCGCCCAACCCGACCTCGGCCTGGACCTCGCCGGTGGCGGCGTAGCGGTGCTCGTGCGCGCCGGCGGCGCGTGACACGACCCAGCGGTCGCCCAGCAGGTGGCCCTGTGCCGCCAGGCGGCGCACCGTAGCCGAGGCCGGCGTCGTCCTCACGGGACCACGTAACCACCGTCGACCGGCAGCGCCACGCCGAGCACGAACGACGCGGCCGGCGTGCACAGCCACACCGCCGCCTCGGCGACCTCCGCGGCCTCCGCGATCCGTCCGATCGGGTGGAGTGTCTTCAGGTGCGCGTCGATCGACGGTTGGCGCCGGATCGCCTCGTCGACCATGGGCGTGCGGGCGGTGCCGGGGCAGATGGCATTGACGCGAATTCCCTGGGCCCCGTAGTCGAGTGCCGCCACCTTGGTGAGCCCGACCACCCCGTGCTTCGATGCGGTGTAGGCGGCCTGGTGGGGGTAGGCGACGAGTCCGACGCCCGACGCCGTGTTGACGATGGCTCCTCCCCCTCGGGCGAGCATGGCCGGGATCTCGGCCTTCATGCAGTAGTAGACACCGTCCAGCATCACCGCCAGCGTGCGGTGCCACCCGTCATCGGGGTAGTCGGCGAGCGCGGCCATGGGCGCCGCGATCCCTGCATTGTTGTGCGCGCAGTCCAGGCCACCGAACGTGTCCACCGCGAAGGCGACCATGGCCACGACGTCGTCCTGCACACTCACGTCGGTGCGCACGAAGGCCGCCTGGCCACCGGCCGACTCCACCAGGGCCGCGGTCTCACGGCCGCCGTCCTCGTCGATGTCTGCCACCACCACCGCCGCGCCCTCGCGGGCGAAGATCTGGGCCGCAGCACGGCCGATCCCCATCGCCGCGCCCGTGACCACGGCGACCTTTCCTTCGAGGGCTCCCATCCCGGTCACAGTACCGGTGGCGGTCCCACCGGGTACGTTTCCCCCATGACCACCTCGTCGCACATCTCCCGTCTGTCCGGTCGCGTCGCCCTCGTCTCCGGAGCGGCGGGCGGCATCGGTGCCGCGGTGGCCGCCCGGCTCGCCGACGAAGGCGCCACGGTGGTCGGCGTCGACGTCGCACCGGTCGAGGGAGGCATCCGGTGCGACGTGACCGACGAGGACTCGTGCGCGGCAGCCGTCGCCCAGGTCGTGGACGCTCACGGGCGACTCGACATCCTGGCCAACGTCGCGGGCATCGGCACGGCGGCAGCCGTGTGCGACGTCGACCCCGATGAGTGGCGCCGGATCATCGACGTCAACCTGACCGGCACGTTCCTGCTCAGCCAGGCCGGCGTTCCCGCCCTCCTCGCCTCGACCGGCTGCATCGTCAACATGGCGTCGGTCGCCGGCCTGCGGGCCACGCCGTACAACGCGGCCTACTGCGCCTCCAAGGGTGGCGTGATCCTGCTCACCAAGTCGCTGGCCATCGAACTGGCCGCCGCGGGGGTCCGGGTCAACGCGGTGTGCCCGGCATCGGTGGACACACCCTTCCTGCGCAACTTCGCCCTGCCCGAGGGGGCGGACCTGTCCCTGTTCGCCCGGGCGGCCTCACCCATGGGGAGGCGTGTCGAGGTCGACGAGGTGGCGGCCGCGGTCGCCTACCTCGTCTCGGACGACGCCCGGACCATCAGTGGCACGACCCTCGTCATCGACGGGGCAGCTACCGCCTGACGTCGTCGAGCGACACCGTCTCGGTGTCGGCGCCCGACCGCAGGACCCGTCCGGGACGCGCCCCGGTGTCGACTCCGTCGGCCACGACCTCGGTGCCGGCGACCACCACGTGGGCCACGCCCACCGAGTCGGCCACCAGCCGCTCGCCACCACCGGGCATGTCGGTCACCAGGCGGGCCGGCTCCGAGTCGACGCGTGCCGGGTCGAAGACCACGAGATCGGCGTGCCATCCCGCTTCCACGCGTCCCCGGTGACGCAGTCCGTAGTGACGGGCAGGCCGGTCCGTCATCATGGACACCGCCTCCTCGACGGTCAGGAGCCCGCGGTCCCGCACGACCTCGCCGAGCACGCGTGTCGGATAGTTGGCATGGCACATCAGATCGAGGTGGGCTCCGGCGTCGGAGCCCCCGAGGAGCACCCGCGGATCCTTCCAGACCTCCACCCGGGCCGCCCAGCCCTCGTCGGACCGCCCGAGCGACGGGGTGAGCGACGGCAGGACCACGTACAGGGTCAGGTCGTCGGGCAGCACCACGTCGAGGAGCACGTCGATCACGTCCGTGCCCCGCTCGTCGGCGATCGACCCCAGTGCCCGTCCGACCCACGGCGAGCCCGGGTCGGCCACTTCCATCAACGAGAAGTCGGTCAGCACCCCGATGGCCCGCTCGGCCACCTTGGTCGCACCGGCCCGCAACCGGGCCCGCGTGTCCGGGTCGGCCACTGCCGCACGCCGTCCGGCGTCATCGAGGGCCATCACGTCCCGCCAGCCGGGTAGCCCGGGCAGGATGGTGTTGGACCGCATCCGCATCATGTCGGGCAGTGCCAGTGCCACCACGTGGGCACCCTTGGCCGCGGCCACGTCCGATGCCCGCAGCTGCTCTTCCCAGATCTCCTCGCTCGACAGGCTGCCGAGCAGGTTCCAGTTGAGCGGGCGGTCGGCGGCCAGGGACATGTCCGCCATCAGTTCCACGCGCTCCTCCGGGATCGGACCGATCGAGGGGATGAACTCGAGCGTGGTGCCCGGATGGTCCCGCAGCACGCCGGCCAACGCGACGAACTCCTCGGGACCGGCGCAGCTGGACGGCACCGGACGGTGGTCGCCGTCCAGGTGGCCCTCCCCCAACGACGACGAGAACCCGAGCGCACCGCCGGCCAGTGACTCCCCCACCAGGAGCTGCATCGCCGCCAGTTGCACGGGGTCGGCGTGCTCGCTGGAGGCGGCCGCCCCCATGGCCACGCGGCGGACCGTCGAGTGACCGACCAGGAAGCCGGCGTTGACCGACAGCCCGGCGTCCACCCGGTCCAGGTACTCGGCGAAGCTGTGCCACGTCCAGGGACCACCCCCTTCGAGTGCCTCCCGCGGCATCCCCTCGACCACGGCCATCATCGACTGGACGTACTCGTCGTCGCCCGGACCGAGCGGGGCGATCGAGAAGCCGCAGTTGCCACCGATCACCGTGGTCACCCCGTGCTGCACCGACGGGCTCGCCGTCGGGTCCCATAGCAGCTGGGCGTCGTAGTGGGTGTGGATGTCGACGAACCCGGGACAGACCACCATCCCCGTGGCGTCGATGACCCTCGTCGCCTCGCCGTCGACCTCGCCGACGGCGACGATCCTCCCGTCGAGCACGGCCACGTCGGCGACCCTCGAGGGGGCGCTGGTGCCGTCGACGACCCTTCCGCCCCGGATGATCAGGTCGAGCACGTCACTCCCCTCTCAGCAGGTCCGCGACGGCGGCTTCCACGACGGTGCCCTCGAAGAAGGACGGGTTGGTCCCCGTGTAGAAGCGCGCCGGATTGGTGAACACGAAGTCACGGAAGGCGGCGGCGTCGATCCAGCCGTGGTCGACCATCTCGTGCGCCTCCTCCAGGACCTCGGACACGTCCGGTAGGTCCCAGTGGGAGATGTCGGACCCGAGCATCACCTGGTACTCCGTGCCGAACGGATTGACGGCGGTGTTGAAGGCCAGCGACGTCATGGGGTCGTCGGCCTCGCACCCGAACCAGAAGCGGTCGGCGAAGCGCGCCTTGATGTCCTCGGGCCGGTCGATGCCGCACGCCGCCCACTCGTCGAGCAGGTCCTCGGGTTCGACCGGTCGGCGGGTGACGGCCGGCGGCAGTCGGCGGGCTCCCGGGGCGTACTTGCCCAGCAGCTCCACGATGAGGGCACGGTCGACCTGCGCCGGGTCGAGATGGGCCCGAAGTGCGTCCAGGTTGCGTTTCTCCCAATGGCCCACGATGTCGCTGAACAGGGCGGCGGCCCAGGTGACCCCTCCTTCGAGGAAGGCGAAGTTCATGGTCGGGAACCGGTGGGTGACACCGCCCAGGAAGAGTGACTTGGCCAGCGCCTGCTGGCCCTCTGCCAGCATCGACAGGTGGTTCGCCACGTAGCTCGTCGGCGACCGGTACGGCGTCATGCCGATGAACCCCGAGTGGAAGGCGATGGACACGCCGAGGTCCCGGGCCGTGGCCCACACCGGGTCGTAGTCGTGGGCCGAGTCGAGGCCGAACTGGTCGAGCCAGAACGCGTAGCGCGACACCTCGGGATCCTTGTCGGCCAGTGCCTCGAACGGACGCTGCACGTAGCCGGCACACAGCACGGCCTTGAACCCGAGTTGGGTCACGGCGTACTCCAGCTCGGCGACGGCCTCCTCCGGCGAGTGCATGGGGATGGCGGCCACGGGGGTGAGCCGGTCGGCGAGTGGTGCGAATGTCTCGGCGTTGCAGCGGTTGAGGGCCCGGCAGGCGCCCCGCCGGAACGCGTCGTCGGCCGCGTGCAGGAAGACGAGGCCGAGGCTCGGGTAGACCACGCCGAAGTCGATCCCGATCTCGTCGAGACGTTCGTAGAGGAGGGCCGGGAAGAGGGCGGTGGCGAGGTCGATCGTCTGGCGGGCCGGGGCACTCCACCACGGCCCCCGCGGCGTCCGGGTCGCCCGGCGCTCCTCGGGCGTCTGGTCGTGCCACGGCACATCGGTACCGCCGTAGGGGGGCACGAGCCGCCGCAGTGCCGGGTCCTCCAGCGAGATCCCCTCCTGTTCCAGATACGGGGCCAGGGTCGGCAGGTGCTCGGCCATGTGGCCGTCACTGTCGATCACCGGGTGGTCGAGCGAGCGGTGGATCTCGGCTGAGGTCGCCATTGCGACAATCTACGCACACCGTGACGGAAAATCCCCGGAACGGTGCCCGTCTCGGCAAGGATGAGGGAATGGTCCACGATCTCGTGATCCGCAACGGCACCGTCGTCGACGGTTCCGGCCTCGGCTCCTTCCGGGCCGACGTCGGGGTCACCGGTGACCGGATCGCCGAGGTCGGCCGCATCAGCGGGCGGGGCCACCGGGAGATCGACGCCGACGGCCACGTGGTCACCCCCGGATTCGTCGACGGCCATACCCACATGGACGCCCAGGTCTTCTGGGACGCCACCGGCTCGAACTCGTGCTGGCACGGGGTGACGTCCGCCGTCATGGGCAACTGCGGCTTCACCCTCGCTCCGGTGCGCTCCGACGAGCGGGCGCTGGTCGTCCGCAACCTCGAGCGCGCCGAGGACATCGACCCGGCCGCGCTGGCCGCCGGCATCGACTGGAGCTTCGAGACGTTCCCCGAGTACCTCGACGCCGTCGACCGTCTGGCGAAGGGGATCCACTTCGCCGCCAACATCGGCCATTCGGCGCTGCGCACCTGGGCCATGGGCGAGCGCGCCTTCGAGGAGGAGGCGGACGCCGACGACCTCGCCCGCATGGCCGGGCAACTGGCCGACTCGCTGCGGGCCGGCGCCATGGGTTTCTCGACGTCACGCACCCAGCACCACGAGACCTCCGACGGTCGACCCGTCGCCTCACGGATGGCCTCCTGGGACGAGGTGGCGGCCCTCGTCGGCGTGATGGGCGAGCTCGGCACCGGCATCTTCGAGGGCGCCGATGCCGGGATGTCGGCCCCCGACCCCGACGTCCGCCGTCGCTCCCTCGACCGGATGACGGAACTCGCGGCCGCCACCGGGGTGCCGATGACCTTCGGCCTCGTCGCCACCCGGGGCGCCGGCTACCTCATCGACTTCCTGGACCAGGCGGCCGAGCGGGGCGCCCGCATGATCGCCCAGACCCACTGCCGGGGGATCTCCGTGCTGCTGTCGCTCCGGACCAGGCTCCCCTTCGACCTGCTGCCGGCCTGGGCCGACCTGCGAAGCCGCCCGGTGGAGGAACAGCTCGCGGTCCTCGCCGATCCCGAGCGGCGGCTGCCGTACGTCGATGCCGCCGTCCATGCCGACTACGCCACCTACACCGGGGTCGGCGCCCAGGCCCGGCCACCGGACTTCGACGGCATCCGCGTCTACCTGCACGGCCTCCCCCCCAACCCGACCGTGGCCGACGTCGCCCGGGAGCGCGGCGTCCACCCGGCCGAGGCGATGATCGACCTGTGCGTGGAGTCCGCGGGTGGCCAGCTGTTCATCCAGCCGTCGCTCTACCCCCAGGACGAGACGGTGCTCCTCCGGGCGCTCCGCCACCCCCGGGCGGTGATGACCTTCAGCGACTCGGGCGCCCACCTGAGCCAGATCGCCGACTCCTCCATCCACACCCATCTCCTCGGCCACTGGGTACGCGACCGTGGCGAGTTCAGCCTCGAGGAAGCCGTGCGGATGGTCACACTGGCACCGGCGTTGGCCTGGGGACTCGACGGCAAGGGACTGCTGCGACCGGGCATGGACGCCGACCTCGTCGTCTTCGACCCCGACACCGTCGGCCCGGCGGTCCCCACGCTGGTCGACGACCTGCCGGCCGGTGGGAGACGACTCGAGCAACGTTCGGTCGGCTTCCTGGCCACGGTGGTCGCCGGCCAGGTGACGATCGATCGCGGCGAGCAGACCGGGGCGACCCCCGGGCGGCTGCTGCGTCGGCGGGTGCCCTGAGCGACCTCGTGCCGCTCCCGTGCCACCTCGTGGCCGTCGGCGGGACTACCGCATCCAGATGGTGCGTGCCGTACGTCGCCGGATGATCCACCGGCCCTCGTGCCGGATCACGTCGTCGAGGTACCGGATGCCGAGCGTGAGGTCGCCCGCCTCCGACGACGCGTCACTCAGCTGGTACACGACCGCGTAGGCGTCGATGACCGCCTCGTCGGGACCGGGGCCGAGGGTGATCAACGGATCGGCGATGACGTGCATGCTCGTCGGGAAGGCGCGCGGCCCCCGCATCGTGGTCAGCCACTCGTCGAGCGTCTGCGCGCCGCGCGCACCGGTCACCTCGGCCGCCGGGTGGAACAGTGCCTCCAGCGCCTCGACGTCCCGGTCGTCGGCGGCGCGCGCGTAGCGCTGGACGAGCGCCCGTAGCTCCTCGTGGTCGCCCACCGGCCGTCCCGTGGTCACAGCACCGCCACCGGGTTGACCGGGCAGCCGGTGCCCTTCGGGATGCGCAGCGGCGCCATGGTGAAGAGGAAGGACCAGCTGCCCGACTCGGCGCACCTGGCGGCCAACGGGGCGACCCGCACGTTGTCGATGAGGTGGAGGCCCATCGACACGATGCCGATCTGGTGGACCGGGAACGGCCACTCCGGCGTGCCCACGAACGGCATGGGATCCGAGATGCCGTCACTGCCCAGGACCGCCACCTGACGCTCGGCCAGCCAGGGCAGGCACTCCGCGTGCAGGCCCGAGAATCCGTCGAACCCGCGGGTGGCCCGTCGGCGGGCCTCGCGGCCCCAGGCGACCACCAGGATGTCGCCCGTGCCGACCTCGACCCCCTGGGCCGCCTCGGTCCGCTCGAGATCGGCGACCGTCACGACTTCGCCCGTGTCGAGATAGTCGCGACCGAGTGCCCGGGGGACGTCCAGCAGGACGCCACGTCCCACGACCCCGTCGGCCAGCGTCAGCACCGTGTTCGACCGGGCGCCGTCGCTGCGCACCTCGGAGGCAGGACGGCCCCCGTACATCCGTCCTCGCACGAACATGTGCGACAGGGCGTCCACGTGGGTGGTCCAGAGTCCGTGCACGTCGAGTGCGAGATGGTCGCGTGCCGCCTCGTACCCCGGGATCCCGTTGGAGTCGCGGGCATCTCCGGACGCCAGCATGTGATGCTGGACCGGGTGCGGGTGCTCGGGTAACGGCTCGGTGGCCAGGTCGTGGGCGAGGCTGATGGACTCACCGGTCCGTACCGACCGGGCGGCGGCGGCCCGCAGCTCGTCGGTCAGGAAGTGGAGGGTGCCCCGCTCGTCGTCGTCTCCCCATCTGCCCCAGTTGGAGAGACGGTGGTACATCCCGTCGAGTTCGTCGGTGGTCGGGACCGGGTACTCGGTGGCCATGGTGCCATCCTGTCAGCGGAGGCGCCCGGGTGTCAGCTACCGGTCGTGGCCGGCCGGGCCGGGGGCCATCCCGGCACGAGGCCGAGTTCGCGGCAGACCTCCTGGGCCTCGATCCACCGGCCGTTGCGTTCGCGGGCCTCGGGGCTGGTGACCAACCACGCGGCAACGGCGCCCACGACGTCCGGCGGCGCGCCGAGGGAGGCGTCGAACCCGAACCCGGCCATGTCCTGTGCGATCCGCTCGGTCGCCACGAAGCCGGGGCTGAGGTTGAAGGCCACGATGCCCCTGGGCCCGAGTTCGACGGCCAGGATGCCGGCGATGCGGTGGAGGGCGCCCTTGGACATGCCGTAGCCCAGGCCCCAGCCACCGCTCCCCGCCGGCTTGGGCGGGTCCATGGTGCCCGAGCTCGATGCGAGGTTGAGGACGAAGCCACCGCCTCGGGCGACCATGCCCGGGAGGACCAGCTTGGTGAGGAGGACCGGGGCCATGACGTTGGCTTCGAGATGCCGGTCGAGCAGCTCCACCGGGGTGTCGAGGACCTGGTCCATGTGCCCGGGTCCGACATACCGCCCGTTGTTGACCAGGACGTCGATCCTCCCCCAGCGCTCGATGACCGTGGCGGTCGCGGTGCCGAGTGAGGTCCGGTCGAGGAGGTCGAGGTAGACGGGTAGTGCCCTGCGGCCCTCGGCCGCGACCAGTGCCGCCGTCGAGTCGAGTGATCCAGGTAGCGGCGACGTGTCCGAGGCGGCCACCGTCGAGGAGTGTTCCCGGGCTTCGCCCTCGCGCAAGGTCCGTGCTCCGATCGCCACGTCGAAGCCGGCCCGGGCGAGGTGGACGGCGATCGCCTTGCCGATCCCCCTGCTCGCACCGGTCACGAGGGCGACGCCCCGCGGCGGCTGGTCGATCGGCGTCGTGGTGGTCACCGTGCTGGGCTCGGTGGTCATGGTCCTCCCCGTTCAGTGGCCGCACCGGTCGGCGGGCGCTCGGTCCGGACCATTGTCGCAGTAGCGTCCCAATGCAACCGGAGACCACAGGAGCAGCCCGTGCCCACCACTCCCGCCAACGGCATCGACATCACCTACGCCACCCACGGCGACCCGTCAGCGCCCCCGTTGCTCACCATCCACGGACTGGGTGCACAGATGACCGACTTCCCGGCGTCGTTCGTCGACGCCATGATCGACGCCGGCTTCCACGTGATCACCTTCGACAACCGCGATCAGGGCGGCTCCACCTGGTTCGACGACGCCGGGGTCCCCGACATGGGCGCGCTGCTCCTCGACCCGGCGACCCCGGTCCCCTACCTGATCGCCGACATGGCCGCCGACGCCGCCGGCCTCCTCGACGCCCTCGACATCGGGTCGGCGCACGTCCTCGGTGTCTCGATGGGCGGCATGATCGCCCAGCAATTCGCCATCGATCACCCGGGGCGGACCCGGACCCTGACGTCGATCATGTCGACTCCCGGACCGACCACGGGACCCCCGACGCCCGAGGCGATGGCCGCACTCCTGATCGAGCCCGCGGTCGGGCGCGAGGCCGTCATCGAGCAGTCGATCGCGGGGGCGCGGACCATCGGCTCCACGGGCTTCCCGTTCGACGAGGTCGGCGCGCGGGAGCGGGCCGCGGTGCACTACGACCGGGGCAACCACCCGGACGGCACGATCCGACAGCTGGCGGCGATCCTCGCCTCGCCCGACCGGGCCGCCGGCCTGGCCGGGGTGACCGTGCCCACGCTCGTCGTCCACGGCTCCGCCGACCCCCTGGTCACCCTGCCCGGTGGTGTGGCGACGGCGGAGGCCGTGCCCGGTGCCGAGCTCTGGGTCGTCGAGGGCATGGGCCACGACCTGCCCGCCGAGGTCCTTCCCGAGCTCGTCGACCGTCAGTCGGCGCTACTGGCCGCCGTCAGCTGAGCAGGCCAACGCCACCTCCCGACCCGTCGCGGTAGCGTCGGGCCGGTCGCACCACGGGGAGGACCGATGACGAGCAGGCGCCAACGCGTCCCGACGGAAGCTCCGAGCACGGGGCGCCGGTGGGCGGCCGCAGGTGCCGCCGTATTCGCCATCGCGCTGGCCGGCTGTGCGTCCTCTGCTGCGTCGCCGACCACCACAGCGGGAACGCCGACCGCGACCTCCTCCGCCGTCGCCGTCCACGCCTTCTATGCGCCACCGGTGCCGCTGCCGGCAGCGGCCCCCGGCACGCTGATCCGGTCGGCCCGGGTGACCGGCCTCCCGGAGGTACCGGCCGGCGCCCGGGTATGGAGGATCCTCTACCACTCGACCGCCATCTACGGGGCCGACGTGGCCGAGTCCGGGTACGTCATCGCCCCGTCGGCCGCGGCGCCGGCCGGGGGCTACCCCGTCATCGCCTGGGGGCACGGGACGACCGGCTTCGCCGCGCCGTGTGCACCGTCGCTGTTCACCGACTCGGGCGGAGGGACGGGGCCGTACCTGATCCCCTCCCTCGCCACGTACCTGGCCGCCGGGTACGTGGTGGCGGCAGCCGACTACCAGGGCCTCGGCGTCGAGGACGGCGTCCACCCCTACCTGCTCGGCTCGAGCGAGGGGCGATCGGTCCTCGACGCCACCCGGGCCAGCCGGCAGATCATCGGACTCCGCACCGCGGACACCGTGGTGATCTACGGGCACTCCGAAGGTGGACACGCCGCGCTCTTCGCGGCGGAGATGGCCCCCACCTACGCACCCGACCTCCACGTGATCGGCGTCGTGGCCGCCGCGCCGGCCACCGGGCTCAGCACGCTGATCGCCACCATCGGGACCCCGCTCGGCACGCAGTTCCTGCCCTTCAGCATCCCCGCCGCATACTCCTGGACGCAGACGTACACGGACCTGCCCGCCTCGGCGGTGTTCACCCCCGCCGGCCAGGCCTTCGCCGCGGCTCAGGTCACACACGGCTGCTCGGACCACGTGGCCGAAGCCATCGCGACCCGACACCTCACGCCGGCCTCGGTGTTCGCGCCCGGTGCCGGGTCCGATCCGACGGTCCTGGCCCACGCCCGGGCGAACGACCCGGGCAACGTGCGGACCACCGTGCCGATGCTGGTCGTCCAGGGGACGGCCGACCGGACGGTCCCGCCGCCGCTGACGGACACCTACGTGACCACCAAGGCATGTCCGATCGGCGACACCATCCAGTACCTCCACGTCACCGGCGCCACCCACGGGACCGTGGTGATCTATGCCGCTCCCACCATCGTGGCGTGGATGAATGCCCGGTTGGCCGGGTCGCCGGCTCCCTCCACCTGCGGACGCTCCGGGGACGCCGCCACCCTCACACCCTGAGTCGGCCCCACCGTCGGGACCGGCGGTGCCGGGGGCACGGTCCTCAGCCGCCCTCGAAGATCCGCCGGGGGTTGTCGACCAGCATGGTGGTGATCTGTTCCTCGGTGACGCCGTGGTCGCGCAGGTACGGCAGCACGTCCTGCTCGATGTGGAGGTAGTGCCACTGGGGTAGGAACGGCATGGCCTCGGGATCCACCCAGTCCATGTAGCAGGCGGCGTCGTGCGAGAGGACCATGCGACCGGCGTAGCCCCGACGGCACAGCTCGACGACGGTGTCGGCCCGTGCTTCGAACGTCGTCTCCAGGTTGATGCCGAACCGGTCCATTCCCAACCAGAATCCGGCCTCGGCCAGTGCCCCCAGGTGGTCCACGTCCGTCGAGTCGCCACTGTGACCGAGCACCACGGCACCCGGGTCGACACCCTCCTCCCCCATCACCCGCTGCACGTCGAGGCCCCGTTGCGTCCCGGGGTGGGTGTGGACGGTCACGGGGCAGCCGGTGGCCAGGTGGGCCCTGGAGACGGCGCGCATGATGCGCTCGACCCCGGGAGTGAGCCCGTCCTCGTCGACCGCGCACTTGAGCATGCCCGCCCGCACACCGGTCCCGGCGATCCCCTCGACGATGTCGGCCACGAACATGGGCACCATCGGCTCGGTCTCCTCCCTCCCGAGCAGTGCACCGATGGCCGGGGTGCGGTAGTGGAAGAAGAACGGGACGTCGTGATACGTGTAGCACCCGGTGGCCACCACCACGTTGAGGTCCGGTACCTGCTCGACCACCCGCTGGATGCGGGGGATGTAGCGCCCGAGGCCGATGACCGTCGGGTCGACGATGGTGCGGACGCCGCTGGCCGCCAGCGCCCCCAGCTTGGCCACGGCATCCGCCACGCGGGTGTCCTCGTCGCCCCACTCCTCGGGGAAGTTCTGCTGGACGTCCGAGGTGAGCACGAAGATGTGCTCGTGCATGTACGTGCGACCGAGGTCGGCGGAGTCGACGGACCCACGGACGGTGGCGACGGTGGTCATGGCGTACCCCCACACTGTGCAGCCGGCACCTGGTGCGCCGGCGGGTCGATCGTACCGGTGGACCCGTGACGGTGGGGGCCCAGGGGCATCAGCCGGGCGTCGCCCGGACGAAGTCGTCGATGATCGCCACCAGCTCGTGCGGGGCATCCTCCTGGATGAAGTGGTTCGGGCCCTCGAGCACCCGGTGGGGCTGGCCCCGGGCCCCAGGGATCCGTCGCTGCAGCGGCAGGTGGGCACCGGCCTTGTAGGCGACCTGGTCCCGGTCGCCGAAGACCGTCAGGAACGGCTTCTCCCACGTCTCGAGGTATGCCCAGGTGGACTTGGCCCGAGGAACGCCCGGGTTGTCCGGCTGCATCGGGATCAGGGCGGGGAAGCGTTTCGGCGCGGCCTGGTACGAGCCATCGGGGTACGGCGCCTCGTAGGCCGCCACCTCGGCGGCCGACAGCTCCCGGGTGGTGCCACCCTGCACCAGTGCCCCGACGGGGAGCACGTCGACGGATTGGCTGAAGGCCAGCCACTGCTCCAGGAACTCGTTCATGCCCTGCCCCTCCGGGAGCCCGGTGTTGGACGCGACGACTCGGTCGAACCGGTCACCGTGGTCGGCCACCACCACGAGGCCCAGCGTCCCACCCCAGTCCTGACAGAACAAGGTGATGTGCGCCAGGTCTTCGGCCTCGAGCCACTGCCCCACCCAGTCGGCATGCGTGGCCAGGGTGAGGTGGGCCTGGTCGACCGGCTTGTCGGAGCGCCCGAGGCCCATGAGGTCGAGGGCGATGACCCGGTGGCCCCGGTCGACCAGGCCGGGGATCATGTGCCGGTACAGGTAGCACCACGTCGGGTTGCCGTGGAGCAGGAGCACGGGCGCCGCGTCCCGGGGTCCCTCGTCGACGAAGTGGAAGCGCAGGAGGGTGCCGTCTGCCGCCACGACCTCGCGGTAGTGGGGGGCGAAGTCGTAGTCCGGCAGGTCGTCGAAGCAGTCGTCAGGTGTGCGGAGGACGTCCACCGGCCCTCACTCCCCCGCCGTCTGCACCGACCCGATGAGGTCCTCGATCAGGGGGTCGACGACCACCACCACCTGATCGGCCAGCCCCGTCGTGTCGGCGAGCGATGCCAGCGCCACGTCTGCGACGCGGTCGAACCGGACGTCGTCCCACCGTCGACCGTCGCCCAGGATGACACCGTCGACGACGAAGTGTGCGACGGGTGTCACGCCCTCGGGATCGGGTCCGGGAGTCGCACCGTCGGCGAACCGCCGCACCCGCATCACGAGCGGACCGCTGCCGGCATCGTCCCGGTCCGCCACGCTGAGCGGCACACAGCCCATCACGATGGTGGTCTCCATGCCCGCCTTCTTGTGCACGTACTGCTTCTTGAAGTCGTCCCGCTCCTGCATGGCGAAGAACGACGCCCGGCTCGGGTAGCGGACGATGCCGATCCGCTCCCAGGCCACGTCATCGGTCACCTGGTGGGTGACGTCGCCGAAGAGTGGGACGGTGGCGCCCAGGTCGGCCAGTACGGCCGTCGGTGCGTAGACGTCGTCGGCCTCCTTGCCCGAGATGGCCGGACCGCCCTCGTCGCCGTAGTCGGCGACGGCGCGGTACTTCATGAGGTTCAGCATCCACACGTTGCCGTCGTCCTCTGGGGCCAACTGCAGCCAGCGGCCGGCGGTCTCGACGTCGATCGAACCGAAGGGGTACTCCAATCGTTCTGCCATGGTCTCGTTCCTTTCGTCGACCCGTGGGCCGGAGGTTGGGAGTGCTGCGTGGATGGAGCGATCAGTCGGTCAACAGGGCGTACAGGGCATCGGCCAGGAGGCCGGCGGCGGTGCCGGGGTCCAGGCCCCGATGCACCAGATAGTGGTCGAGCGACTCGAATGCACAAAGGGCGTCGGCCGCCGCCAGGCGGGCCCGTGCGCGGTCCGGGGCCATCGTGGTGAGCTCGGGGGCGAACTGCCGCTCGATCTGGTCGCGCAGACGGGTGCGGTCCACCTCGAACTGCTCGCGCACGACCGGGTCGAAGGTGGCACGCATGCGCGTGGCCCGCAGGGCCGGGCCGGCGGCGACCTGGAGTCGGAGGCGGACCTCCAGGAACCGGGCGATGCGGTGGTCGAGGTCGCCTTCACCGATGGCGGGCAGCAGGAGCAGGGGTCCCAACCGCTCGAGTTGGCGCTCGATGGCCGCGCGCGACAGGGCGTCATGGTCGTCGAAGTAGCGGTAGACCGACCGCACGGACAGTCCGGCCCGCTCGGCCACCTCCTCGGGTCCGGGGCTGAGGTTGTCCTCCGAGAACAGGTCGAGGACGGCGTCGAGGACGGCGTCCCGGTTGCGGTCGCGGATGGCCGACCTCCCGTCGACGGACCGGACCGCTACCGGCACGTCACCAGCTGCCGCCGACACCGCTCCCACTCCTCAGACCCCGTGTCCGAACTTCGGGTTGCGCCCCTGCTCCAGGCGCCGGTTCCGGTCGTGCACCCGACCCAGGGTCACCTGGTGGGTCAGGATCCAGAAGCGGGAGGCCCGCACGGCGTAGGCGACGTCGGCGGCCAGATCGGCCGGGTCCATGGCGGTCGTCCCCATGAACTGCTCCATCTGCTCGACCGGGACGGCCCGGGGTGGAGGGAACCCGAGCGCCTCGGGGGCGTTGCGGGTGGACTCGAAGATGCGGGTGGCGACGAGCTCCGGGCAGAGGCACGACACACCCACCCCGGTGCCATCGAGCTCGAGGGCCAGGGACTCGGACAGCCCCACCACCGCGTACTTGGTGGCGTGGTACGGACCCAGCACCGGTGACGACGTCAGGCCCGCCTCGGACGCGGTGTTGACCACGTGGCCCTCGCCCTGCTCGAGCAGGAGGGGTACGAACGCGCTCACGCCGTAGGCGACACCGAGCACGTTGACCCCGACGACCCACTGCCATGTGGCCGGGCTGGTCCGGTGGTTGACCTGACCGTTGGCCACCCCGGCGTTGTTGCACAGCAGGTGGACGGCGCCATGGGCGGCCACCGCGGCGTCGCGGAGACCGGCCACCTGGTCCGGGTCCGACACGTCGCACACCACGGGAAGCACCCGGCCACCGGCATCGGCGATCCGGGTGGCCTCCCGCTCGAGGGCGGGTTGCTCGATGTCCGCCATCACCACCGTCATACCCTCGGACAGGAAACGCTCGGTCATCGCCAACCCGATGCCCGATGCCGCTCCCGTAATGACCGCGGTCCGTCCGTCCAACTCCATGGTGTCGTCCTTCCTCGGTGCCGCATCGCGGCAGGTGTGTCGTCGGGGCCGGCCCCCGGCCGGGGTGTGCAGTGGTACCGGTCAGACCCGGGCGATGACCTCGTCGCCGTAGGCGGCCAGTGCGGCGTCCGTGTCCTTCCAGAACAGGAAGGACGGGACCACGATCCGGTCGACCCCGAGCTCGGCCAGGGCAGCCGCCTCCTCCAGCGCTCCGGGACCGAAGACGCCGTTGCCCCCACAGGTGATCTCGATCGTGGCCGGGTCGCGCCCCGTCTCCTCCGCGGTGCGCCGCACCAGGGCGAACAGGTCGGCGAGCGTGTCGTGGTTGCCCGAGGCCGGGAAGAACCCGTCGCCGATGCGGCCGGCCCGTCGGGCCGCCACCTCGGTGTGGCCACCGATGTGCACCGGCACCGTTCCCCTGACCGGACGCGGCCGGCAGATGCAGTCGGCGAAGGAGGTGAACTCACCGGCGTAGGTCGCCTGGTCCTGGCTCCACAGCGCCCGCATGGCGGCGATCCCGTCGTCGGTGCGTCGGCCGCGCTCGCTGAAGGGGATGCCGATGGCGTCGAACTCCTCCTCCAACCAACCCACCCCGACCCCGAGCTGGACACGTCCCCCGGCGAGGTGGTCGAGGGTGGCCACCTCCTTGGCCAGGACGACCGGGTTGCGCTGGGGCTGGATCAGGATGCCGGTGGCCAGATTGATGGTGGACGTGGCGGAGGCGAGGTAGGCGAGCCACACCAACGGGTCCGGGATCGGCGCGTCGTCGGAGCCGGGCATGCGCCCGGAACGGTCGTACGGGTACGTGGACTCGTAGCCGGCCGGCACCACGGTGTGCTCGACGGTCCACAGGGACTCGAACCCCGCCGCCTCGGCGGACCGGGCGAGCTCGACCGCCGGGCCCGGGTCGACGAACGGGCCGGTGTTGGCGAAGACGATGCCGAACTTCATGCGTGGACCTCCTCGGTCGCCATGGTGCAGATCGTGCCCACCCCGGGGTCGACACCGCCGGACAGGTAGGCCCGGAAGACCTCGATCACGGCGTCCGGACCGACGGCGTGCTCCAGGGTGAGCCATCCTGCGACCCAGTCCGCATACGTGCCCCAGGACTCGGCCATCCGGCGACCCAACTCCTCCGGGCCCCACTCCTGCGATCGCTTGGCCACCTGGGTGGGGGCGAAGAAGAACGTCGGTGTCGGTCCGGGCAGCCCGTCGGCCCGTCCGGATGCCTCGTGGTCCCAGTGCGTGTCGCCCACGATGAGTGAGCAGGCGAGCAGGTCACCCAACCGGGAGTGGACCGATCGCACCACGTCCTGATTGCCGGCCACGTCGACCAGGACTGAGGGTACGACGGCCACACGGTCGACCTCGTCATAGGTGCGCACCTCGTCGTAGACGCCGAGTGCGCGGCAGAACCCGGCGTTGCCGGTTGACGTGAGGCCCACGACGGTGCGCCCGCGGTGGTGCAACAGGTGGGCGAGGCCGATCGACGTCTTCGCCGAAGCACTCGTCACCACGACCTGGGACGCCCCGAGGTCGTCCTGGTCCACCAGGAAGTCGTCGATCAGGTAGGAGGTGAAGAAGAGCGGGTAGAGCAGCATCTGCAGCTCCTCGCGGTCCGCCCGCCAGGCCGGGTCGGTGGCACAGCGCCGGAGGCTGTTGTACGCGTCGGCCAGACCGGCGCGGTGGGGCGACACGTCCCTGACGGTCGATCCGTCGGTCCGGCCGGCCAGGAGGATCGACTCGGTCGACATCGGCAGGAAGCCGAAGAGCCGCTCACCCACGGCGACGTCGGGCGAGCGGGACTCCGTCACGTCAGCGAAGCCCCACACCGGCACCCGACCCCACCGGGTCGGGTCCCCCGCGTCGGCGGGGGATGCCGGAAAGAAGTCCCAGTAGTGGAGCATGTCGCCGATGACCGCGTAGGTGACGTTGTTCGACGAGAAGCCGAAGCGGTCGACCCGCAGTCGGACCTCCCCCCGGTCGAGCGCCGGCGTCGAAGGGTCGACCGTGCGCCACCGACCGAACTCTCCGCGTGCGACCTCGATGTCCATGCCCGGTCCTCCCCCGTGGGCACCGTCCCGACCCGGACGGGCCGTCGGCACTTCTGTCAATACCGGTGACATGTGTCAAGGTACCTGACAGAAGATACACTCGCAACCGGGCGGACGGGGTGGACGAACCCCGACCGCAGTCGACCGCTGCCAGAACAGGAGACCCCGATGGATCCCTACGTGCTCTATGCCATGCCCGCGTCGCTCTACTCGGGCAAGGCACGCTCCTATCTGCGCACCCATCGCATCGAGTACGTGGAGCGCGCACCGGGCGACCCGCGCTACGGCGCCGAGATCGAGCCCGCCATCGGTCGGTGGATCATCCCGGTGCTCCAGACGCCCGACGGGGCGATCGTCCAGGACACCGTCGACATCATCGACCATCTCGACGCCACCGTGGACCCGGCCCGCTCCGCCTACCCCGCGACCCCCGTCCAGCGCACCGTCGCCCACCTGCTGGAACTCTTCGGTGGTGAGGGCCTGCTGCGCCCGGCCATGCACTTCCGCTGGGACTTCGACGACGTGAACGTGCCGTTCCTGGCCAAGGACTTCAGCGCCGCACTGATCGTCGGGGCCGACGACGCCACCCGCGACGCGGTGTTCGCCTTCGCGTCCGAGCGCATGCGGAGCGCCACCGCAGCGTTCGGGGTGACCGAGGAGCTCGTGCCCGCCATCGAGCGCTCCTACGACGAGTTCCTGACCCTGTTCGACGCCCACCTGGCCGGTGCACCGTTCCTGCTGGGCGGCCGACCGACCATCGCCGACTTCGGCTTCTTCGGTCCTCTCTACGCCCACCTCGCCCGCGACCCCTACCCCTCGGTGCTCATGAAGCAGCGCGCCCAACGGGTGTGGCGCTGGGTCGAGCGCATGCACGCCCCCGTGCAGGACGCCTCGGAGTACGGCGACTGCACCGAGGACCTCTTCGCCGACGACGCCGTGCCCGACACGCTGCGGGCGCTGCTGTCCTACATCGGCGACGAGTTCCTGGACGAGGCCGTCGCCCAGGTGGCCGCAGTCGACGCGTGGCTGGCCGAGCACCCCGACGTGGTCGACGGCGAGGTCGTCCTCGGCAAGCCGAAGCGGCGGATCAGCGGCACCACCACCTTCGCCTGGCGGGGCCACGACATGACCGTCGCCGTGGTGCCCTACCGGATCTTCCTCCTCAAGCGGCTGCAGGACGCGTTCGGCGCGGCGACCGCCGACGAGCAGGCGACCATCCGCTCACTGTTCACCTCGACCGGGCTGGACCCCCTGCTCGACGTCCGCCCTCGGCGTTGGGTGCTCCGCTCGGACAACCACGAGGTGTGGGGCCCGGCACAGGAGCCGGTGCTCACCGTCTGAGCCGGGTGGCCGGGTGGTCACCCGCCGGCCGTCGATCCGCCGGTCGCCCCCCGCTGCTCCCGGTACCGTTCGACGCGGCTCACGAACTCGTCGGTCTGCGTCGACGACCAGGTGACGGCCCGACCTCCGGGCAGGTCCGCCACCCGCTCGGCATGGGCGACCACCCGCCGGTCGACGGCAACGTCGAATCCGAGTCGCTGCAGGCCCCCGATCCTCACGTACAGCGGGACCACCGCGGCCTCGGCCAAGGTCGGCCCCGTGCCGACGAGCCAGGCGGATGCTCCGAGGCGGCTCCCGAGGGCGACGAGGCCTGCGGCCAGCGCCGTAGACGACGCTGCGATCCGGTCGGCTCGCGTGCCGTAGTAGATGCCGATCATCGGTGGGAACAGCGTGGCGTCGATCCACCGCGCCAGCTCCAGCACCTCGGCACGGGGCGCCGGACCGGACGGCAGCAGTGCACGACCGGCGACACGGTCCTCCAGCCATTCGAGGATGGGAAGTGAGTCGGCCCGGTAGTCCGAACCGATGCGGACCATCGGGATCTCCCCCTTCGACGAGTGCTCGACGAACTCCGCAGGCACCAGGTAGCCGGGTGGCCGCACCGCCGTCGGCGGCACATCGACCACGTCGTGGATGATGCCCCGTTCAGCCAGGGCGAAGGACACCCGGACCGAGTACGGACAGATCCAGTGCCCGAACAGGGTCACGCCGGGCACCGGGGCCGACGTCGTCACGTGAGGAACCCCTCGACCTGCCCGCTCGCCGTGCCCGGTACTCTTCTGTCAGTACCGCTGCCATGACTCACGGCACAACGGTAGCCGTTCCACCCCCGGGCGGCGGCCCGATCACCGGCCGACCGGGCCGCGTTACAGTCCGGGCGGCCCCGTTCCCCGCGGTGGGAGACGTCCCGGGCCGGCCCGAGGAGAGCTGATGCCCGACGCCCCGCCGCTGACCGCGCTCGAGATCGCACGCAGGGCCACGCTCCTGCCCATCACGGAGGTGGCCGCCGGCATGGGGATCGGTGAGGACCTCCTCGAGCCCTACGGCCGCTACATCGCCAAGATCTCGCTCGATGCCGTCGGCGCGCTGGCCGACCGGCCGCGGGCCCGGTACATCGTCGTGACCGCCGTCACCCCGACGCCCCTGGGGGAGGGCAAGACGACCACCACCATCGGACTGGCACAGGGGTTCAAGCACATCGGCAAGCGCGCCACGGCCGCCATCCGCCAGTCCTCGATGGGACCCACCTTCGGCATCAAGGGTGGCGCGGCGGGAGGCGGCTACAGCCAGGCCGGGCCGTTCGAGGCGTTCAACCTCCACCTGACGGGCGACATCCACGCCGTCACGGCCGCCCACAACACCCTGGCCGCCATCGTCGACAATCATCTCCATCACGGCAACGAGTTGGAGCTGGACCTCCATGCCATCACCTGGCGGCGGGTACTCGACGTCAACGACCGCTCCCTCCGCAACGTCGTCATCGGACTGGGCACCGCCGAGGACGGTGTTCCCCGGCAGTCCGCCTTCGACATCACCGCGGCATCGGAGGTGATGGCGATCCTGGCCCTGTCGACCTCCCTCCGGGACATGCGGCGGCGCCTGGGTGAGGTCGTCGTCGGGTTCGATGTCCGGGGTCGGCCGGTGACCGCCGAGCAGCTGCGGGGCGCCGGCGCCATGGCGGTCATCATGCGGGACGCCCTCCAGCCCAACCTGCTCCAGACACTCGAGCACACCCCGGTGCTCGTCCACGCCGGGCCGTTCGGCAATATCGCCCACGGCAATTCGTCGGTCGTGGCCGACCAGATCGGCATCCACGCGGGCGACTACCTCATCACCGAGGCCGGCTTCGGCGCCGACATGGGCGCGGAGCGGTTCTTCAACATCAAGTGCCGGGTGTCCGGCCTGACGCCCGACGCCGCCGTGGTGGTCACCACCGTCCGGGCACTCAAGGCCCACTCGGGGGCCCACCGCATCGTGCCCGGGCGTCCCCTGCCCCCCGCCATCCTCGAGGAGAACCCCGACGAGGTGCGGGCCGGCGGGGCGAACCTCGTGAAGCAGCTGGAGAACGTCCGCCTCCACGGCGTGACGCCGGTCGTGGCCATCAACGCCTTCCCGGGCGACCATCCGAGCGAGTA
>Ga0302267_10000344_pt1 | contig 60984 bp, 40 predicted proteins | sample III_Bog_E1_3_FD_194555 | JGI IMG/M metagenome (GOLD analysis project Ga0302267, IMG submission 194555) | Peat permafrost microbial communities from Stordalen Mire near Abisko, Sweden - III_Bog_E1_3 | ecosystem: Environmental > Terrestrial > Soil > Wetlands > Peat | place: Sweden: Abisko...
TGTCCACCAACGGCTACACGGCGGCCTTTACCATCGCGGGGGTGGCGGGCGGGATCGGGGTGACCGTCAGCGGCTTGACGCTGACGGGCGGTGCGGCGGCCAATTATACGCTGACCCAACCGGCGGGGCTGACCGCCGGCATCACCGCCAAGGCGTTAAATTACACCGGGCTCAGCGCGGCCGGCAAAGTTTATGATGCGACCACGACGGCAGCCCTTTCCGGCACGGCCGCCGGACTGTCGGCCGAAGCCCCCGGGGCCGGCAGCAGCAGTGATGGCAAACCCTACACGGGGGACACGGTGGGCTTTGCAACGGAGATGCTGACGGGAACGTTTGCCGGCGCCGGCGTGGGGTCATCCGTGGCGGTGACCGTCACCGGTGGTTTGACCCTGAGCGGCGCGTCGAGCGGCAACTATACCGTGGGCGCGTCCGCCACCGCGCTGACGGCCAACATCACGGCCAAGCCGTTGAACTACACCGGCATCAGCGCGGCCAACAAGGTGTATAATGCCACCGTGACGGCGGCGCTTTCCGGCACGGCCGCCGGGCTGTCGGCGGAGGCGCCCGGGGCCGGGAGCGGCAGTGACGGCAAACCCTACACCGGGGACACCGTGAGCTTCACGACGGGAACGCTGACCGGCACGTTCAACGGCGCGGGCGTCGGCGCGGCCCTGGCGGTGACGGTCACCGGCGGCATCACTTTGTCGGGGGCGCAGAACAGTGATTATTCCGTGGGCACCCCCAGCCCGGCCCTGACGGCCAACATCACGGCCGCGCCCGTGGCGATCACTTCCGGGGTGACGGCGAACAACAAGGTGTATAACGGCACCCCGGCGGCGACCATCAACTCGAACAGCGTGGTCTTGTCCGGCGTGGCGGCCGGGGACACCGCCGGCGTGGCGTTGTCCACCAACGGTTATACGGCCACCTTCGCCAGTGCGGCGGCGGCCAACGGCGTGGCGGTGACGGTGACCGGCTTGACGTTGACTGGCAGCGCCGCCACCAACTACACCCTCACCCAACCCACGGGGCTGACGGCCAACATCACCAGCGCCACCGTGACCATCACCTCGGGGATTTCGGCCAATAACAAAGTCTATGACGGCACTCCGGCGGCCACGATCAGTTCCAACAACGTCGTGTTGTCGGGCGTGGCGGCGGGGGATGCCGCCGGCATCCATTTGTCCACCAACGGTTACACCGCCGCCTTCGCCAGCGCGGCGGCGGCCAACGGCGTGACGGTGACCGTGGCCGGCTTGACGTTGACCGGCGGTGCGGCCACCAACTACACCCTCACCCAACCAACGGGGCTGACGGCCAATCTCACCGCCGCCCCCGTGACCATCACCTCGGGAATTTCGGCCAACAACAAAGCCTATGACGGCACCACGGCGGCGACGATCAATTCCAACAACATCGTGTTAAGCGGGGTGGTGGCGGCGGACACGGCCGGGGTTCATTTGTCCACCAACGGCTATACGGCCGCGTTCGCCAGTGCGGCGGCGGCCGGCGGCGTGGCGGTGACCGTGAACGGGCTGACCTTGACCGGCGGCGCGGCCGCCAACTACGCGCTCACCCAACCGGCGGGGTTGACGGCCAATATCACGGCCTTAACTGTGACCATCGCCTCCGGCGTGACCGCCAACAACAAGCCGTATGACGGCACCACGCCGGCGACGATCAGTTCCAATAACGTTGTGCTGGGCGGGGTGCTGGCGGGGGATGCGAACAACGTCCGTTTGTGTACCAACGGTTACACGGCGGCGTTCGCCATGGCCGGCGTGGGCACGGGATTGGCCGTGTCAGTGGGTGGGTTGACGCTCACCGGCGGCGCGGCGGGCGACTACACGCTCACCCAGCCCGCCTTGAGTGCCAACATCACGGCCAAAACCCTGACGGTCACCGGCGTGACGGCCGCCAACAAAATTTACGACACCACCACCAATGCGGTCGTCAGCACCAACGGCGCGGCGCTGGCCGGCGTGGTCGGCGGCGACACCATCACGCTGGGCGGCATCGCCACCGGCGCCTTTGCCACCAAGACCGTGGCGAACGGCAAAGCGGTGACCATCAGCGGGCTCACCATGGGCGGCGCCAGTGCCGGCAACTACACGCTCACCCAACCCGCCACCACCGCGAACATCACGGCGGCGACCCTGACCGTGACGGGCATCACCGCCAACAATAAAGTCTATGACGGCACCACCGCCGCCACGGTTAATCCCGGCGGCGCCAGCCTGCTCGGCGTGCTCAGCGGCGACTCGGTTACCCTCAACACCGCCGGCGCCACCGGCACCTTCAACACCGCCACCCCCGGCACCGGCAAGACGGTGACGGTGGGCGGCCTCACGCTCGGCGGCGCGGACGCGGGCAACTATGTCCTGACCCCGCCCACCACCACCGCCAATATCACCGCCGCCCTCGTCATCGGGAGCGCGTCTGGCAATCTGAATTGGAGCGCCATTACCAACGGCTCCGGCCCGGGCGGCCAACCCGGCGTGGCGGACACCCTCACCATTGACCAGGGTGCGACGCTCACCGTGGATGTCACCAACGGCGTGTGCGCTGCGATCCAAGTCAGCGTCGCCGGCCAGGGATCGGGAACCCTGGTGTTCAACACCGGCTCGCAAGTCACGGTCCATGGCGCGCTGACCAATGGCGCCGCCGGGGCCGCCGGCGGCACCTTGGGCACGGTGACCATGACCAGCGGGGGAACGCTGCTCTGCCAGGGCCTGACCGCTTTTGCCACCCCCACCCCCACCGTCTGGACGCCGGGGGCCGGCACCGTCCAACTCACGGCCACCAATTCGCTGCCCGGCGCCGTCTTCACTAATTTCAATAATCTGACGTTGACGGCGGGCGCGACCACTTTGGGGATGGCGGTGACCGTGACCAACCTGACGCAAAGCGGCGGCAACCTCGCCCTGGGTTCCAACGCCCTGACCGTGATCGCCGCCCACCTGGCCGGCACCAACACGGTTTCCGGCACGGGCGCTTATACGAACACCGGGCTGCTGGCCACCGCCGGCCCGGCCGGCGTCGCCGGCAATTTGACCACCAGCGGAACCCTCAACCTGGCGGCCACGGCGTTTCTGTTCGATGGCGCGGTCGCGCAGGTCACCAGCGCCACCCTGCCGGCCACGATTTCAAGCCTGACCCTCAGCAATGCCGCCGGCCTCACCCTGAGCCAGGGCGCGACCACCACCAATCTGACGCTGGCCGTGGGAAATCTGACGACGGCGGGTTATGCGTTGACTGTGGCCGGCACCAACAACGCCGCCCTTTCCGGTGGCAACAGCACCAGTTACATCATTGGTGCCCTGCAAAAGACCTTCGGCCCCGGACTCAACCAGGCGTTCACGTTTCCCATCGGCACGGCCGGCGCTTACACCCCGGTGGCGTTGGCCGGTCTGAACCTTGGCGGCCCGGGCACCGGCACCATCACCTGGCAAAGCACGGATGGGGATGAACCCCAGCTCAGCGCCTCGGGCATCACCCCCGGCCAAAGCGTGAACCGCTATTGGACGATGACCCAATCCGGCCCGGCCATCACCAACAACACCATCACGTTCAACTACCCGGCCGCGGATCTGGACGCCGGCGCGTATCCGGGGTCGTTTATCGCCCAAATCTATACGAATTCCGTCTGGAGTTCCGTGCCGGTCGTCGGCGCCCCCACGGCCACCGCCACGGTCATCACCAATTACCCGGCGGGCTCCGCCATCTTCGCCCTCGGAGATCCGGTCAGCGATCAGACCATCACCTTCACTTCGCCGGGCAATCAAACTTATGGCGTCGGCCCGATCACCCTCACCGCCACGGCTTCCTCCGGCCTGGCGGTCACCTATTCGGCCGGCGGTCCGGCCGCGGTGACCAACACCACGCTGTATATCAACGGCTCGGGCACGGTGACCGTGACCGCCTCGCAGGCCGGCAATGGCACTTACGGCCCGGCCACGCCGGTGATCGTCAGCCTGCTGGTCGCCCCCAAAACCCTGGCCATCGCCTCCGGCATCACCGCCCGCAATAAGGTCTATGACGGCACCACGACGGCCGCCCTCAGTTCCAACAACGTTGCGTTCACCGGCCTGCTCGCCGGGGATGCCGGCGCCGTGGCAGTCGTCACCAACGGCTATGCGGCCGCCTTTGCCGGCGCGGCCGTGGCCGGGGGCGTGGCGGTGACGGTCACGGGACTGACGCTGACCGGCGGCGCGGCCACCAACTACACCCTCACCCAACCGGCGGGATTGACCGCCGGCATCACTGCCGCCCCGCTGACCGTGACCGCGAACAGCACCAACCGCGTCTATGGCGCGGCCAATCCGGTGTTCACGGCGGGTTACAGCGGTTTTGTCAATGGCGAGACGGCCGCCGTCGTGTCCGGGACGCCGGGGTTCAGCACCACCGCCACCAGCGCCAGCCCGGTCAATACCTATGCCATCACGCCGTCTCTGGGCGGCCTGACGGCGGCCAATTACAGCTTCACAACGTTTGTCAACGGCACGCTCACCATCACCTCGGCGGCTTCCTCCACGGCGGTCGCCGTGTCCGCCAATCCGGCCCTCCTGGGTTCCAACATCACCTTCACGGCCACCGTCACGGCGGTCCCGCCCGGCGGCGGCACGCCCACGGGAACGGTGCAGTGGCTGCTCGACGGCATCGCCCTCACGGTGCCGATCGCCCTGAGCGGCGGCACCGCCACGCTGACCACCAGCATCCAGGCGGAGGATACCTACACCCTTTCCGCAGCTTACGGCGGGGACGGTAATTTCACCGGCAGCACAAACTCACTCAGCCCGGCGCTGGAGGTGCTCGGGGCGCCCGTCGCCGGCAGCAACACGCTGGTCCGCTACCCGGCCGCCACCGCCAAGGGACGCGTGACGACGTTGCTCGCCGCAGGCAGCGATCCCGATGGCGATCCCCTCACCCTGTATTCGGTGAATGCGGTGAGCGCCCAGGGCGGGGCCGCCGCCACCAATGCCGGCTGGGTGTTATACACCCCCCCCGGCGGTTACACCAACACGGACAGTTTCACCTATGTCATCACCGACGGCAGCCTGCTGGCCACGGGGATGGTGGCCGTGGCGATAATCACCGACACGAATGCGGCGCAAAACCTCGAGTCTTCCCAGAATCTCGGCAACGGCTCGTTTCTGACCAGCTTCTTCGGCATTCCCGGTCGCACTTATACGATCCAATGCACCACGAACCCGGCCGGCCCCGTCTGGCAGTCCCTGGGCACGGCGACGGCGGATGCCACCGGCCGGTTTCAATACACGGACAACCCCGGCGCCGGCGCCCCCGCCCGCACCTACCGCTCCATCTACCCCTGATTTATGAAAACTCAAAGCCAAACCATTCCCGTAAACCATTTCGGTCCGGCGCCGACGCAGACGCGAACCGATGTCCTGCCCCTGCGCCATCAACCACGAACCGAAAAATATATGAAACCACTGATCGCCCTGTTCCTCCTGGCGTTCCTGGGGGCGGCTGCGCCGCTCCTGCGGGCGCAAAGCATCGAAAACTACACGTTCACCACCAACCGCCTGGCACCCGACGGCAACGCCGCCGGCCTCAGCGACGTGCGCACCCTCAACTCCGCCATCGGCAACATCACGTCGTTAACCGTGGGCTTCCAGCTCACCGGTGAATTCAACGGCGATCTTTATGTCTATCTCCGCCACTCCAGCGGCTTCACCGTGCTGCTGAACCGTCCGGGCAAAACCAGCGGCAATGCCGCCGGCTATGCCGACAGCGGCTTCAACGTGACCTTTCAGGATGGCGCGGCGAATGGCGACGTGCATGTGTATCAAAATGCCACCCTCCCCGCCGCCGGCCAGCCGCTCACCGGCACCTGGCAGCCGGACGGCCGCACGAATGACCCGGCCACCGTCACCGACGCCTCCGCGCGCACGACGGCGCTGACCAACTTCAACGGCCTGAGCGCCGCCGGCGAATGGACGTTGTTTGTCTCGGATGTCGCCTCCGGCGGCACCAATCTGCTCACCCAATGGTCCCTGCAAATCACCGGCACCGCTTATCCAACGCTGGTCTGGACCAACCCGGCCGCCATCACCTATGGCACGGCCCTCAGCGGCGTCCAGTTGAACGCCACGGCCGTCTATAATTCCACGAACGTCGCCGGCACGTTTACCTACACGCCGGCCGCCGGCACGGTCCTGAACGCGGGCGCCGCCCAGACCTTGTCCGTCACCTTCACGCCGGCGGACACCACCAGCCTTTTCGCCGTCAGCACCAACGTCACCATCAACGTTGCGACCGCGCCGCTGACCATCACCGCCAATGACACCAATAATGTTTACGGGAACACGCCCCCGGTCCTCACCGCGAGTTACAGCGGCTTCGTCAATGGGGACAACGCCGGCAGCCTCACCACGCCGGTCGCCCTGGCCACCACCGCCACCAGTGCCAGCCCCATCGGCCTGTATCCCATCACCGCCGGCGGGGCCACCGCCACCAACTACAACCTCACCCTGGTGGGCGGTTGGCTCACCAACACCCCCGCCGCGCTGACCATCACCGCCATCAGCACCAACATGATTTATGGGGCGACCGTGCCCGCATTCATCGCGGGTTACGCCGGCTTTGTCAATGGCGACACCGCCGCCAGCCTCACCACGCCCGTGACCCTCGCCACCGCCGCCACCTCGGCCAGCCCGGCCGGCGCCTACCCGATCACCGCCGGCGGCGCGGCCTTCACCAATTATACGATTGGTTATGTCAACGGCACGCTGACCATCGGCGTGGCCACCCTCACCGTGACGGCCAACAACACCAACAAAGTCTATGGCGCCGCCGTGCCCGTCCTGACCGCCAGTTACAGCGGCTTCGTCAACGGCGACACCACGAACAGTCTCACCGCCATGGCCGCCGTCACCACCACGGCCACGGCCACGAGCGACGTCGGCGGTTATTCCATCACGGCCGGCGGGGCCGTCAGCACCAACTACGCGTTCAGTTATGTGGGCGGCACACTCACCGTGACCCCCGCCACGACCACCGGTCTGGTGACGTCTTCGGCCAATCCCGCCCTGCCCGGTGCCAGTGTGACCTTCACCATGACCCTCACCACCACCGCCCCCGGCGTCGGCGCGGCGGTCGGCGCGGTCAACTTCCGCATTGACGGCAGCATCGCCGGTGCCGGCGGCCTGTCCGGCGGCGTGGCCACCTACAGCACCAGTACCCTCGCGCACGGCACGCATACCGTCGTGGCGGAATATCCCGGCAACTCCGACTTTGTCGGCGTGACGAACACCCTGTCCCCCGTGCAGACCATCAACACCCCGCCGACCGCCGCCAACACCACCATCGCCCGTTATGCGGCGGCCGGGGTGAAAATCCCCATCGCCACCCTGTTGACGAACGAATATGACGCCGACAGCGACTCCCTCACGCTCACCATCAGTTCGACCAGCGCCAATGGCGGCACGGTCACCTCGAACAACGGCTGGGTGTTTTACACGCCGGATCTCGGCGATACCGGCGCGGATTCCTTCACCTACACCGTCACCGACGGCTACGGCGGCAGTGCCACTGGCACCGTCACCGTGGCCATCCAGGTGGACAACACCCCGGGCCAGAACCTGGTCATCATCAATCAGGGCGGCGGCTCGTTCCTGATCCTGGGCAGCGGCATTCCCGACCGCACCTATCGGATGCAATACACCGACTCGCTCACGCCCGCCAACTGGCAGGATTTGAGCAACGGCAGCGAGACGGCCGACCCCACCGGCGCGTTCCAATACTCGGACACCACCGGCAACAGCGGCCGGTTCTATCGGTCGGTGAATCCGTAATCAACGAATGGTAAAATACGGAATCATCCTTCTCTTGCTGCTCCTGGGCGCGGCCTCCGGGCCGCGCCTCCGGGCGCAATGCGTGGAGAGTTATGCGTTCACCCCCGCCGCCACGGCGCCTGACGGCAATGCCGCCGGGCTCAGTGACGTGCGCGCGGTCGGCTCGGGCATCGGCGTGATTACGTCGCTGCAAGTGCGGCTGCAAATCACCGGAGAATTCAACGGCGACCTGTTCGTCTGGCTCCGCCACGCCGGCGGATTCACCGTGCTGCTGAACCGCCCCGGCAAAACCAGCGGCCGGGAGTATGGGTATCCTGACTCCGGCTTTGACGTCACCTTTCAGGACGGGGCGGGGAATGGCGACGTGCATCTGTATCAAACCGTCCTCGCGCCCGCGACCGGGGGGCCGCTCACCGGTTGCTGGCAGCCGGACGGACGCACCAATGACCCCGCCGGCGTGACCGACCTCGCCCCGCGCAGCACTTCGCTGGCCTCCTTCAACGGTCTCAACGCCGCCGGGGAATGGACCCTCTACGTGGCCGACCTGGCGGCGGGCGGCACCAACCGGCTCGTCGGCTGGGGGCTGGACCTCACCGGCACCGCGTATCCGACCCTCTGCTGGACCAATCCGGCGAATGTGGTGCTTGGCTCGGCCCTAACCGGCACCCAGTTGAACGCCACTGCCGTTTACCAGGGCACGAATGTGCCCGGCACCTTCACTTACACGCCCGCCCCCGGCACCGTACCGCCCGCCGGCTCCAACCAAATGCTCACCGTCACTTTCACGCCCGCCAACCCGGCGGATTTTCTCGCCGTCAGCACCAATGTCACCCTCACCGTTCTCCCGCCTCCGCCAGCGGCAACCGTGATGACCGTCACCCGCACGGCGGGCCTGGCATTGTTGATCGCCTGGGCCGACGTCGCCACCAACTGGAGTGATCCCGGTGGTGGCCCCGTCACGCTGGCCGGCCTGAACCGGGTGACCACCAACGGCATAACCCTGGTCACCAACAGCGCCTGGATATATTACCCCGCCGCCTCGAACGTCAACGACCAGTTCAATTACACCCTCCGCAACGCCTCGGGCGCCACCAGCCCCGGCTATGTCAACATCGTGGTCCTCGGCAGCGTCACCGGCACCAACAGCTTCACCCAGATTGTCTTCGGCAATCCCACCGTGCTGAGCGCCTACGGCATCCCCGGCGACCGCTACATCACCGAGCGGGCCACCAACCTCTTCCAGCCCGCCTGGGTGGATGTCGCCACCAACCTGGCGGCCACCAACGGCGTCATCACCGTGCTTGATTACTTCCGCGACTTGGGCGACCATCCCCCCGCCGCCGCGTTTTACCAGTTGAAATGGCAGCCCTGAACCGTCACCCCGAAGCCGTGACTCGATGAAGATACCCTTATTATTCGCCGCCCTGCTGGCCCTGCCCGCCGCCGCCCCCGCCCAGCCGACCCCGTATATTGAGAACTTCGCCGGCGGCCGTTCCGTGGGCCCCATTCCCGATGGCAACCCCATTGGCGTGACCTTCCCCGGCACCGTCAGCGATATCCCTGCGGGCTTTACCGTCGGGGCGCTGACCGTGGGGTTGGACCTGAGCGGCGGCTTCAATGGCAACCTTTACGCCTATCTCGTGGCCCCCGGCGGCACCCAGGTCGTCCTGCTGAATGAGCCCGGCGTGGCGGTTGACCCGCCCCTCGGCGCGAGCGGTCCGGGCATGACCATCACCCTGCAGGACGGCGTCACCGCCAACGGCTCCATCCAGGACGCCACCAGCCCGGACGTGCTGACGGGAACCTACAACGCCGCCGCCCCCCTCGCGGCGTTCGTCGGCTCGCCCGCCGACGGCACCTGGAACTTGTTCTTTGCCGACGAAGTCAGCGGCGGCGGCACCAGCACCCTCGAAAGCTGGACCTTGAACATCACGACCGTCCCCGAGCCCTCGCCCGCCGCCCTCGAAATATGGGCCGGCCTCCTCCTCACCGGCGGCCTCCTCTTAAAACGCCGGCGGCCCAACCATGGGATCAGTCGGAATCAACCACGGTTGACAATCGGGAAAGGCTGAAAGACCATCGCCGCATGTCGGAGCTGATTAAACGCGGGTCGCGGTCAAATCGCGGTTGGGTGTCTGCCTTGCGCTGATGCAAAAGCTCACCATCAACAAGCCGTCGCTGCTGACGTTCCGCCATGCGAGATTCCGCCATCGCGGTTCAAGTCGCGAGTCGGCGGTGACTCAGCTTTTATCGTCAGACGGCGGCACATGTTTTTCTTATGTCCGAGCACATGGCAACAATTAGTTGGAAATGCACGAGTCCAGATTTCCTAGGCGGCAAGTATTCGCGTGCGCACACTTGGACGTTTGATGGCGGACTCACCGTGCCCGCCTCACCGTCACCCTCCGTGGTTCCTGAGCCTTGCTCAAATCCGGCGCACGTTGACCCGGAGGAGGCTTTCGTTGCCGCGATTTCGAGCTGCCACATGCTTACTTTTTTGTTTTTGGCCTGCCAACAGGGGTTTCGCGTGGATAGTTACCTTGATGCGGCAGTTGGCGTGATGACCAAGAACCAGCAGGGTGTGCCTTGGGTCAGTTCGGTCATGCTTCACCCGAAGATTGCTTACAGCGGTGATAAGTTGCCCACGCCCGCAGACGAGGACCGTTTGCATCATTTGGCGCATGGTCAGTGTTTCATCGTCAATTCGATTAAGACCGAAGTGACCGTGAGCGGAGTTGGACATGAGATTAGACCTGCCGCCTAACCGCCCACGGATGGAAATGACCCGAGCGCAAAGGGGGGAAGCTGTCACGGGGTGACATTTTGGGGGTTGGCCGGTTGAAGGGGTGTGAAGACCCTCAACCAGAGCCTCCTTCCTCCTTCGCTAAAGCTATGGAGGACAGGGACGTCGTCTCCTACGAGATCAGAGGGGCCGCCGGTGTTCCTGGAGTGATGCTGCCTGGCTGGGCGGGCTGCGGCGGGGCCATGGATTCGTGGGCCGAAAGCGTCGTTGTCGCTGTGTATTGCCGGCGCTGCTTAGCAATTCTGGCCTAACATGGGACAAGAAATGGGTAGTGTTCAATGGGGGGTTGGATACAGTTGGATTGATGATAATCCGACCGACAATATCCGGCGCTTTCGGGGTGGCCGGGGGATGGCGGATGATTCACCGTTGGGCGGTGGCCGGCGGGATTGGTGTTGCGATTTTCAGCCCATGGCGTCTATGAAATTATTCTCAGTGAGAGTGTTGGTCCTGCTGCTGGCGGTCATTGGCGGCCGGGCGCTGCCCGCAGCGGGCCAGCCGGTGCCGCATCTCATCCTGCTCCATCAGGGCGGGTTGCCGGGGGTGCCGGTGATGCAGAGTGTCAGCAAATTGACGAACGGGGTGCAGGTGACTTGGGACGGGCCGGCGGGGTATTATCAGGTTTTCCAAAAAAGCAACCGCCTCCTGGCCCCCTGGCTGCCGCTGGGCGGGGCGACTAATTTGGCGGACACGGCCACGATCACCCGGCTTTACAGCAACGCATTTTTCCGGGTCTCCGGGCCGGCGCCAAATTATGCCGGTGCGAGAGCCTGCCTGACCTGTCACTCGGCGGTCTGTCAATACGAGACGAACACCCTGCACGCCAGTGCGTTTACGGATCCGGCCTTCCAGGCGCTGGGAGGACAGACCAATGCGTCGTGTCTGCCGTGTCACACGGTGGGTTATGGTTTGCCGACGGGGTTTGCCTTCACGAATCATGCGGGAACCTTTTCTTACACCACGAATCTGGCCGGGGTGCAATGCGAGAACTGTCACGGGCCGGCGGGGAACCACATCGGCAGCGAGGATGATCCGGCGGTGCGGCCGCGGGTGGAATTGGCCGCCACGCTGTGCGGTGGTTGTCACAGCGCCAGTCACACCACCTACACCAACGCGCCGACTTACGAGGAATGGTCCACCAGCGGCCATGCGGCGGTGGTGCCCGAGGTGTTGCAAGTCATGGCGGCGTCCACCAACGACATCCGCAGTTGCGGGGTCTGCCATTCCGGGTCCGCCCGGCTGGCGTTGATCGGCGGGACGGATCCGGCCGTGACTTTGGCCAACGATTACAACGTGCCCGTCACCTGCGCCGTCTGCCACGACCCGCACGCGACGAATGCCCTCAGCCCGGCGCAACTGCGCAACCCGATTGCCTCGACCAACGCCTTCCATTTGGCGGACGCGGACACGGCCTCGCTCGGGGCGTTCACCAACGCCTACAACGCCAGCACGAACATCAACCTGTGCGCCCAATGCCACAACGACCGGGCGGCGGCTTACACGGATACCGACCGCGCCCCGCATCATTCCCTGCAATATAATTTCCTGCTCGGTTCGGTCGGGGAACTGCCCGCGGGCACGGCCACGTTCAATCCCGGGGCGCATGCCGGGCAACCGGGCGATGCGGCGTATTCCGTCTCGGGCACGTTTTATCTGACCAACCAATGCGTGTCCTGCCATCTCCAGGCGGAAACCACGCCGCCCGGCGCCCCCAGCCACACCTTCACGCCCACCTACGCGGTGTGCGGGAACTGCCATGACGGCCAGGCCGAACAGGCGATGTTGACGCCGAATTTATCGAACCAGGTGGCTTCGGTGATCTTCACCTTGAACCGCTGGGCCGCCCTCAAGGCGCCGGCCAATCTGCGGACCAACGGCACGGTGGCGTGGGAATACACCACCCCCGGCGGCTTGACCTGGCAGAACAACCAGTTTGGTTATGTGACCAATTGGACGCTGAACGTGACGCCGGCGTTCACCGGGCCGAATGCGACCGGCCAGGGCTGGATCCTCACCAACGCCCCCAACATCCTGAAGGCGCGGTTTAATTTGTATCTCGTTTTGAATGATGGCAGCTTTGGGGTTCACAATCCCATTTTTGCCGTGGAACTGTTGGACGCGGCGCAAAACTGGATTGACCAGGAACTGAACCCATAAACCATCGGGTGCGCCCGCCCGGCGGGGTTTTCCCCGGACGCGGCCCCGGACCAAACCATCTTGGCATGAGAAAATTAACCTTTATCAAATCGGGGTGGCGGCGCCACCTGCTCGCGGTCGTCGGCGCGGGCCTGCTGCTGCCGGTGGTGATTTCGTGCGGCACCACGCGCCACGCGGTCATCCTGCCCGAAGTGCCGGGGGCCAAATACATCGGCTCGAGCGAATGCGAACAATGCCACGACGAAATCTCTCGCACGTTCAAGACGGCCGACCATTCCCGGCTGCTGGCCAAGGGCAAAAACGGCAAGGACTACGGTTGCGAATCCTGTCACGGTCCGTGCAGCATCCACTCGGATTCCGGCGGGGAGACCCTGCCGCCCTACACCTTCACCTCCGGCCGGCCGCAGGTGAACGGACTCGGCGCGCGCGAACCGGTGGAGGCGGCGCGGGCCATCGAGACGGTGTGTTATTCCTGTCATATGGACGTGCGCGGCATGTTCAACCTGCCCAACCATCATCCCGTGCCGGAAGGCCGGATGACCTGCATTCAATGCCATCCCCCGCACTCGGGCGTGGCGTTTGCGGGCGGCGGCACCCAGTTGATGTCGCAAAATGACAACTGTCTGCAATGCCATCCCTCGCAGTCGGGACCGTTTGTATTCGAGCACGACGCGCTGCGCGAAGGTTGCACCACCTGCCATTCCCCGCACGGGAGCGTCAATGCCAAGATGCTGGTGGAGCGCAACGCCAATCTGTGTCTGAAATGCCACTTTCAGCAGCCGACCCCCGGTGGCGGCGGCATTCTGATCGGCGGCGTGGACCACACCACCAAATTGAACCAGGGCACCTGCTGGAGTGCCGGCTGCCACGAAGCCGTCCACGGTTCGCGGGTGAGTCCCACCCTCCGCTTTTAACCCATGCCCCGCACGCTGATGAAAAAACCATCCCGCAAATTCAGAAAGTTTTTGGCGCTGCGCCGGAAGGCCGGTTGCGTCGTGGGGGCGTCGCTCCTGGCCGCCGGGGTGCAATCCCGCGCCGCTGACGCGGTCACGCCCGAGCAATTATATGAGGGCGGCACGAATACTTACAACAATTGGATCGAACTCGGCGGCGGCGACCTGATCCGCAGCGGCAACAAAGCCCAGGCCGAGCAGGGCGCGGGCCTGCCCGGCGGCGCTTTTGGCGGCATCGAAGATCTGCATTATCAAACCGAGGTGGCCAAGAAGACCACGCTCGCCGTGGACGGTCATTACCTGCCCGCAGAGCATGATTACAAGCTCGGGCTGGACTTGGAAAAAGAGGACTTCGGGTTCATCAAGTTCAGTTATGAGAATTTCCGCACCTACGATGCCGCCAATGGCGGTTATTCCCCGGTGGACGCCCAGGCATTTCCAAACCCCGGCGACGCGCCGGCGCTGGATCGCGGCAAGATTTCCTTCGAGGCCGGCTACAATAAAGAGGGCAAACCCAAGGTCACCTTCAAATACACCCACACCGACCGCGATGGCGAGGAGGGTTCAACCCTCTGGGGCCCGCCGCCCGCCCCTTCCGCTTCGAATCTGCGCCCCGTTTCCGGCATCGAGGCGATCCATGACCAATCGGACAGTGTCCAGGTGGATGTGTCGCAGAAAATTAAATCCACCCAAGTCGGCCTGGGCGTCCGTTACGAGACGGGCCGGATGGACAATGCCGGCCTGCTGACTTCCTTCGGCAACCAAGTCATCACCGACCAGGAGGGGACTTCGTATAATACCGAGAGCGTTCATGCCTCGACGGAAACCTGGCTCAAGCCGAACCTGTTTTTATCCACCGGCTTCATGTTCGACAACCTGGACGAGACCTTTTCCGGCAGCCGGGTTTACGGGGACGATTTTGACGTGGTCTATTCGCCCGCGTATCCCGCCAATTACTACGGCTATTACCACCTGAACGGGAACGCGAACCAGAAGGAATACGTCCTCAACGTCAACCTGCTGTCGCTGCCGACCAAGAACAATAATTTCACCCTCTCGCCCTCGCTGCGGGTGGAAAAGGAGGACTGGGAGGCGAACTCGTCGGAACAGCCCACGTTTGCTCCGGCCACCCTGGACACCCTGAATAACAGCAGCGGTTATGACACCATTGACGTCCGCGAGCAACTGGCGGCGCGGTATACCGGCATCACCAACTGGGTGTATTCGGCCACCGGCCAATGGACCGAGGGACAGGGGAGCTTGAATGAAAATGGCGGCTTCTACAACCCGCTGGCCGGCCCGGACGGTCCGGCCCCCACGCAATTCAGCACGGATGACAAGCGGTTCTTCCAAAAATACGCCGTGAGCGCCCGGTGGTATCCCACCCGGCTGGTCAGCGTGGATTTCGGCGGTTATTACAAAGACAACCGCTATAATTACGATACGACGGGCGACTCCACCAATAACCTGTCGGCCGGCTTGCTGTATCCGGGCTTCCTGGCCTATCAGGGGTTTCAAACCTGGGATGGCAGCACGCGGTTGACGCTGCACCCGTTCAGCCGGCTCATGCTGGTGAGCCGCTACGAATATCAGCTCTCCACCATCGAGACCACCCCGGAGGCGAGTTCGGGTCTGGCGGGCGCGGAATCGTCGCGGATGTTCAGCCACATCCTCGGGCAGAACGCCAGTTGGACGCCCTTGAACTGGCTTTCCTTGCAGGCCGGCGCCAACTACGTCATCAGCGAGACCAAGACGCCCGCTTCGGACGGCACCCAGTCCCTGGTCACGCAATCCATCCTCAATTCGCAGAACAATTACTGGACCATCAATTTCAACGCCGGCTTCGTGCTGGACGAGAAAACGGACCTGAACCTCGGCTATTATTTCTACCGCGCCGCCGACGGCCAGAACACCCTCGTCAACGGTCTGCCGCTGGGCACCGACGCCCTGGAACACAGCGTCATGGCGACGTTGACGCGGCGGATCACCCCGCACCTGCGTTGGAACCTGAAATACGGCTTCACCCACTACGACGATTTCGCCTCGGCGGGCGCCTACAATTTCAAGGCCCAAGTCGTCTATACCAGCCTGCAATACCGGTTTTAAGCGACTTTTCCGGCAACCTCATAATGCGCCCCATGACCGCGAGCAAAAGGCTTGTTATCCCCCGTTTTGCAGCGATAGTACCACCATGGAACGGGTCTTCAGTGTGACGCAGGAAGGCGACGGTGGCTTTGTGGCCGAGTGCCTTTCGCACGACATTTTCACCCAGGGCAATAATTGGGAGGAGTTGCGCGTCAACGTGCGGGAGGTGGTGGCGGCATATTTCTTTGACCAGCCCAAGGCCGCCGCTGTGCGTCTGCATCTGGTGCGGGATGAACTTTTGGCCGGCACATGAGTTTGGACCATGGCGATATTCTTAACCCGCGTTAACATGGATCGAAAATTCGGAGTGATTTAAATTTCCACCGGTCCCATGTCCCCGTTTTCCGCCCCCGCCCCAGTGGCCGCCGATGGGCCCGTTGCGCGCGTCCCGCCGATGCGCGGCAGCAGGAATAAACTGATCACCGACAAAAACAACCCGCCGAAGATCACCCAGGTGGCGGCGTCCCGGCCGTGGTCGGCCAGCAACGCCTTGGCCCCGAGCGCGGCCATCGTCAGGTTGGGGCACAGCAACAGAAACGCGCGCTGATTCCCGCCGGTCTTCAGCCAGCGGCGGTGCATGACCTCGCGCACCCCGAGCAGCAACACCGCCCCGCCCAGCGCCTCCAGGGCCGTGAGCGAAAACAGTTGCCGCGCGTCCACCACCAATCCCAGCGACACAAAAAAGACCGGAATCAAAAACCGGCGGCTGATCGGCGCGATGGCCTCCTCCACGCTCATCCCGTCAAATTCCGTCTTGCTCATGAACAACCCCAGAAAGAAGGCCGTCTTGGCCGCCGCCAACCCGAGCCGTTCCCCGACCGCACAGACGATCAGCACCATCAACACCAGAAAATGCACCCGCCAATGCGTCGTCTTGGCGATGATCGTCTGGCATAATTTCACAAAATGCCCGGCAAACTGGCTGATTAAAAACACCGTCACCGCCATGCCGGCCAGTTTGAATAAAATCGCCCAGCAAAAACCGTCGGCCACGGTGATGGTGCCGATGCTCAAGACCAGGATCGCCAGCACTTCGAGGGCGATCATGATGCGCAGCATGAAGGTCCGGGCCTCGCCGGGCAGTCCCGGATACTGCTTCCAGGCCAGGTGCGCCATGCTCATCGAACAACTCGTCAGCGCCGCCGCCGCCAGCAACCCTTGCGGGAGCGTCAGCCCCGCCAGATAGCCGAGCCCCAGCACGAGCGGGTATTGCACCAGCGACCACGCGAGCGCAAACCGCAGGGGCCGCAGGAATTCCCGAAAGGGCGGCAGATCAATGTCCAGGCCCACTTCAAACAGCACGAGCAGAAACCCCACCTCCCCCGCCTGGGCCACCATGGTGATGACATCCGGCTGCAACGCCGGCCCCAGGGCCAGGCCAAACAGCACAAACAGCACGTTGGCCAGCGCCGGCTGGCCCAGCTTGCGGCACACGTCCGGCACGGCCATCAGCAGCAGCATCAGGCAGATGATCGTCTCGATGTTATTCACGGGGCAATGCGTTCGGCCACCTCCGTCCGCCCCCCATCTTCACCCGTCCCACGCCCCGCCGCCACTTTCTTTGTGCGGATTTTTTAACGCCCCCATCCGCGGGCAACCGAAAGCCGTTGCAACGGTTGGATGGCCCGATGGGGGCCTCCGTCCCCGGCGCCAGGCCGTCCCAGCCGCAGCGCATACCCATGCAACCCACCGTTCGGGCCGGCAACCCGCCCCGCCGCCAGATCTGGGCGACTTTGCCCGCGGAGCCAACGGGGAGAAATGACAAAGCCCGAAATACCGGGGCCCCGGCGGGTCTTCGGTTAAGTCCGGACTGGATCAACGTTTCCTCCCGGTATTTATCTGCGTCCATCTGCGGGCATCTGCGGTTGAAATGCATCGTTCCGGCATAGGGGTCGAAAAAGTAGAATAAACCCCCTGGCACGACGGGCGGGTGGCTCAACCCGGAGTCGCCCCTTCCTCAAACCGGCATCCGCTGCGGTTGGGAATGTGTGGCAAAATTCAAGAAAACGACCGAAACGATGGTTTGCCCCCTTCCAGGTGTGGCCTTGGCGGTCTCATTCAAAAAAATCAAAAAAAACGCAGATTTTTGTCAGAACGCCATTTTTCGGCCGTAATAGTAGGTATGGCCTTTGGTGCTGGCGGCTTCGTGCGGGCTGCAAACCGATCATGCCAAAGGCCCAAAAAAGAATATAATAAAGATCAAGCATTCGGCGTGCCATGAACCCCCGACTTATCCATATCAAGAACTGGCCTGAACTGGCGCGCGAAGCCAGTTGGTCCACTTCGGCCCTGGCGAAGCGGTGCGGCGTCTCCGAACGGACACTGCGTCGGCATTTCTTCAGGCAGATGGGCAAATGCCCCAGGGAATGGCTGCTTGATCAACGCCTGCACAGTGCATTGGAGTTGTTGCTTGCCGGTTCTTCTGTCAAGCTAACGGCTTACCGCCTGGGTTACAAGCACCCCTCCAACTTCGGCCGCCAGTATAAAAGCCGGACTGGGGTTCACCCCTCCAGACAACAAGCTTAGATGCCCCCCGACCCGCAAATGTCCGAAAATGATGGATCATTTTCATTCCAAAACCAAGTCAACCATGGTTGAATGAGCAGCGTTAATGAACGAAGGGCAAACAATTTTCCATGAAACTCCCCGGCAAGGCTTTGTGGACGTTCTTAGGAAAAATAATTGCTGATCGCGCCGGCTTCACCGTTTGGCTTCATGCGTTCCCTTCATTGGGCGCTGACTGCCAGCCAAAGGGCGGTTTTAAGCTGATGACTTTGAGGGCGGACGATGGTAATGTTTGATCCTTGGGCTGACATTGAAAGGATTCATGATTTTGAATAGCATCTCCAGTTTGACTTCATCTCGGCCGGCATTTGTGCTGGTGATCCTGTTTACCTGTGCCATCGGCCACGCCAATGAAGTCACCAATTCAACCTTTCAGTCCACGAGCTTCAACGATAATTTAATACACACTTTACAGTCGGAAACCAACCGTTTTCCATTCCTTATCCCTTCACTTCAGAAAGCCATCGAAAGAAACCGGGCGTGGACGAATGCCCATCCCCCAATGCCAATGCCAATACCGCATCCGCCCCCGTTGGCACAGTTTAATGCGGACGCATTGAATCAAAAATTTGCGGATGCAGAGGATGGCGGGGGCAATTCGGTCACGCCGCCGGACGCCATGGAGTCCTGGCTCCGGCGGGAAATCAGCACCACGCAGGCGGATTTACAACACACCAATTTGGATGAACTCACGCGTTTGACCTTGAGCCGACAGTTATGGGATTTTAAGGAAAGGCTGGCGGAACATCAGGCCCAAGTACAAACCAACCTGGCGCGGGTCGAACTACTCAGAACGAACAAGGCCCTGGCCACCATGGATCCGCCTGATTTCATCGGGCAGCGACTGTCCGAATCCATACAGCATTTCCAGCATGAGGCCGCCAACCCGAACCTGCCGCCCATGTTGCGCCAGACGTTTCAAACGCTGGCCGACAACCGGGCGAAAAGACTGGCCGACCATGAAACCAATGTTCAATTGTGGCAGGGCAAAACCTATCCGCCCGGGATGAGCTTGGATGCCATCTTGAAGGATTATAAAAAGTCCGGCAGTGGCTGGCAGATGGACCGCCGAACTGTCGTTCTCGTGGTGCTGATTGTGGTGCTGGTTTCACCCGTTGCATTTTTTGGCATATATTATCTGCGACGCCGCAAATATGGGGCCATTCAAACGAAGTGATATGCGACGCGGACTGGTCGTTGGTTTTGTTTATTCAGCGGGCGTCATTTTGGCCGTCACCGCCATGGCCAAAATAGTCAGTGCCTGCGGTCATGCCGGGATTTTACGCAAACCCGACCCCATCCTGCGCATTTCGTTTCAACATTTGCTGTTATTGGTTGCCGTTCTTGAACTGACCATTGCCTTGACCTGTTTTTTCAACAAACGAATGCGATTGAATGCAGCGCTGGTCGCAGGGCTGGCGACTGGCTTTTTGGTTTACCGGCTTGGCTCAGGGTGGATTGGTGGCAGCAAACCCTGCGGTTGTCTTGGCAATCTAACGGATGCGCTGCATCTTCCACCGCAAATTGTCGACGCCACGATGAAAATCATTCTGGCATACCTGCTCGTTGGCAACTACGGCATTCTATATTGGCTTTGGCGTCAATCGAAGAGGCCCGCTTTGAGGTTTGCGGCTTCCGTGGACGTTAAAGATTTGTAAGTGATTATGCTGTAAGCGGTTGCGAATTAACCGATTTATTGGCCCTAAACTTTTACCCCGGCTGGCCGCCGGCGTCGCCACCCGGCCCACCCTCCGCCACCGCCAAGCAGTGCCACCACCAGGGTTCCGGCAAAGCCGGAATTGGGTTCCGGCACGGAGGAAATACTATCATCATCGCTAATATCATTGTCATCCAGGGTCACGGCCCCGTTCAGTGCCACGGCACTCCCCGAAAGGCTCGCCCCCTGGTTCAGGGTGATGCTTTGATTTGCCAGAACATTGCCAATAAAGTCGGTGCCCGTGCCCAGCGTCGCGGAAGAGCCAATCACCCAGGATACACTCAAAGCGGAGGCGTCGTTTTTCAGAACCACGGCGGCGCCGCCGGCGGTGATCAGCGCGCTGCCGATCTGAAATACAAATTGCGCATTGGGATTGCCTTCGGCGTTCAGCGTGAGCGTTCCCGTCAGTTGGGCCAACGAGGAAAAATTATAAACCCCGGGGGTGAGCGTCAGCCCGCCGAGATTTTGACCGGACAGGTTTTGGCTCGGGGCCAGGCCCGTGAGTTTGTTATAGTCGGCCAGGGCATCATTTTGCGCCTGCTGCGCGACCGCCCCGCCGGCGTAAGTCGTCCCGTTCACCAGCCCCGGACCAAAGCCCGTGATGGTCGTGCCCGGGGCGACCCCCAGGTCGCCGTTGAGCACCGTGTCGCCCGTGCTCGTCACCGCCGAGGCGCCGAGCACGGCGAAATTGGCGGCTGAACCCAGTGAATCGTCGGCCCGGCAATCCGGCTGAAAAACCGCGAACGCCGCGATGCCCGATAGCATTAAACAATTGTTTTTCATATTTCAATTTTCCTGTTCCGCTTCCTTGCGTTGGGAGTTTCCACCCAATCCGCGTCCCGAAAACATTTCGTGAATTTACGCGACCGTAATTCTCGCAGAAATTCCTGAAGATGACATACGGAGAACACCCCATATTATGCACTGTGACGCATGGGGGACGGAAGCGGACAAATTATGCGAAATCTAAAAATGGCATCGCCCCGGCGGCGGGCGGAGCGGCCGGTGAACCTCCCGCCCGACGGGGCCAATCTCGCCCCCGCAGATTCGCGATGAACTGCGGTGGCTCAAAAAGTGATGCGCAAACCGCCGCGCAATAATCCATAATCATGGTGTTCGGGAAACACCCCGCGGCCATCCACAAAAACTCCCAGATGCCTGGAAAAGCGGTATTCCAAACCCAGTCCCGCCTGGCCGAAACCCGCCCGGTCATCATGAAACTGATAGCCACCGCCGGCGAAGACGTAGGGTGCCAATCCGGTGTTACCGATGGGGAGACGCCCGATGAGATTCCCCGAGGCGCTGTAGGCAAAGGGATCCAAATTCTCCGTGAGGAAGTCCGCGCCGACCCCGAAATAGTTGCTGAAAAAATAATTAATTCCCGCCCCGCCGCCCGCGCGGGCATGGTGCCATTGGTAATTCCCGTAGTAAGAATCATAGCGGCTGTGGCCCGTTGTGCCCGCGCCAAATAGATCCACCGACAACTCCTGCGATTGATAATAGGGATACTGGATGGAATCATTGCCATAAGTTGGACCGGCGGCGGGCGGGGTGAGATTGTAGTCGGGTGGGGGATTATTAATGGGCGCGTTGGTTTGGGCCTCCAGGCGGCCACCCAAAGCCAGGGTTCCCACCGCTGCGACCGTTCTTAAACCGGATTCGAATATTTTCATAGTGCATTTCGTTGTAATGGTTATTTCGAGCCAAGCCCGCGTTTGCAAAAAGGGTTTAGCTAATTTCATGCCGATGACCCATCGGTATTTATCAGGCCCAAACGGCCGTTTCCCGGGAGAATATTAAGCCCGGCACTGCAACCGGCATGAGGCGAGGGTTGCAATTTGCATGGTGAATGCCCGCCACGGGCCAGCCGAGGCTCGGCCTGCTTTGGATTTTTAAACGATGGCTTTAACGTTACAAATTTGTAAGTAGTTGGGCTTCAATTGTTTACAAATTTCTAGATTTAACGCTTTTTAACGCTTTTCAACGGTTCTACAAGTAACGAAACTTTTGCGATAACGTCGTTCTACGCGGAGCGGGATGGAAGCCGGAATTAGAAGGGGAATTCCATATCCTGCGCTTGGCGCTTGCGGCGGGGCCGGGCGGGGCGGGGACGTTCAGCGGCGGTTTTCCAGCCGGTGATGATTTGCTGGCCCGCCAGCCAATGATGGCGCAGTGCCAGTAAATCGCCGGCCAGGGTGCGGCGCGTCTGTTCGAGCAGCACTTCGTGGTCAGTGCGGCGGGAGAAGCCCCACGCGGGGTCTTTCCGGCGGCCGGAAATCTGGCGTTTGATTTCGCGCAGTGAATGTTTCAACTGGGCCGTGATGCGTTGCAGCAGGGAGGCGCTCGTGTGCCGGGTGGTGCCGCTGTCGTCAATCTCGCAGAGGGTGAGAATGACTTCCAGTTGGTCGGCGTCGCCCGCTTCGTAGGCGGCCTGGGCCTGGTGCCACCATTCGGTTTTTTGCGGCGTCATGGTCTGCTGGGTGTCGGGATGCAGCCGGCGAACCAGCGCGCGATACAGTTCCTTGAGCCGGGCGGACGCCGGGGGTAACTTGGGCTCTTGCGGGCGGAATCCACCCATGCGCTCCCGAAATTCCTCCGCGCCATCCTCCGGCCCAAACTCACCGAAAAGCTGCTCGAACAGGGCTCTCAGCGGATCCTCCCGGTCATCGAAATTTTCCGATTCCGGTCGTGCGCCCGTTGGTTCCCGCTCGGCGTCGGGTTCCCCATCGTCTTCGCCGGGGGGCGGCGGCGGCGGCGGATTTTCACGGAAATCCATCACCCGTTTATAGGCGCTGGCGTAGGAGCCGCCCCCGAACATGGCCTCATTTTCGACCTGAAAAATAAGTTGTTCATCCGCCGCGATCTTTTGCGAGAGTTCGCGAAGCTCCGTGAGCAGGGCGCCAAAGTGCGAGTTCAACCAGCGGGTATACTGCGGCACGTCCGTCTGGTGGAACTGATCGAGCTGGCGCCGGGAATGGTCCAAGTCGCGCAGGGCCTTGTCATAGTCTTTCTTGATTTTGTTCCGAATGGCCGAGCCCTCCACCCGCACCAGGGCGTGGCAGTGGCTGGCCGTGGGCCCGCAGTGGGCGGACTGGCTGGGGGCGGATTTTTTTGGCGCTCGGCGGCTCATTTCGCGGCGTTCATCGTAAGACTTTGCCGGTCCCGATTTCAAGCGAGTTCGCGAAGGAAATGGGGGTTCGTTGGCGTCCGGCTTGCCTGTGGGTGGGGATGGCTTACCATGGCGGGGTGACCAGTTTGCATCAACAGGTGGCGGCGGGCTTGCAGGCGCGGGGTTTGCTGCGCCGGGGCGGAAAGTGGCTCGTGGCGGTTTCGGGCGGGCTGGATTCCATGGTCTTGCTGCAAGTCTTGAATTCGCTGGCGGGGGAGTGGGGTTGGAAATTGTCGGTGGCGCATTTCAATCATCAACTGCGGGGGCGCAGCAGTGACTTGGATGAAGCCCTGGTGCGGCGGACGGCGGCGGCGCTGAAGCTGCCGGTGCGGGTGGGGCGGGCGGAGGTGAAGGCGTTTGCGAAAAGGTCCAAGCTCTCGCTGGAGATGGCGGCGCGGAAGTTGCGGCATGAGTTTCTCGCGCGGACGGCCCGGGCGGGGGGAATTCGGACGCTGGCGCTGGCGCATCATGCGGATGATCAAGTGGAACATTTTTTCCTGCGGCTGTTTCGCGGGGCGGGCGGGGAAGGATTGGCGGGGATGAAATGGCGGTCGCCCTCGCCGATGGACCCGGGCCTCACGCTAATCCGGCCGCTGTTGGACGTGCCCAAGAGTGCTTTGGCGGAGTATGCGGCGGCGGCGGGGATTCAATACCGCACGGATGCCTCGAATGCATCACGGGCGATGCCGCGCAACCGGGTGCGGCATGAGCTGCTGCCGTTGCTGCGGCGGGATTATCAACCGGGGTTAACCAAGACGGTGTTGCGGGTGATGGAGATTGTGGGGGCGGAATCGGATTTGGCGGGCGAATTGGCGTCGGGATGGCTGGCGGGACCGGGGTTGCCGCCGTTCGAGGAGCTGCCGCTGGCGGTGCAACGGCGGGTGGTGCAGCGCCAATTGACGGCATTGGGTCTGCCGGTGGATTTTGATTTGGTGGAGCAATTGCGGTTGTCGCCCGATCAGCCGGTGAATGCGGGGTTGGATTGGTTCGTGGTGCGGGATGCGGCCGGGCAGGTGACCTTGCGGGGCCAACCGTTGCCCACGGAGTTTAATTTGACGGAACGGGAGGTTAAATTATCCGGCCGGGCGGGAAAGGTGGGGTTCGCGGGGGCAACGATTGAATGGCAATGGGCGGGCGCGGGCCAATGGACCCAGCCAGTCATTCCGCAGCCGGGCCGGGAACTATTTGATGCGGAACGGGTGGGGAAAACGGTGGTGTTGCGACACTGGCGCGCAGGCGACCGGTTTCAGCCGCTCGGGATGAAGTCGGCGGTGAAATTGCAGGATTTGTTCACCAACGCGCGGATTCCCCGGGAACGGCGGCGGGAGTTGCTGGTGGCGGTGGCGCACGGGGAGATCTTTTGGGTGGAGGGACTGCGCATGGCGGAGCGGTTCAAGCTGTCCGAAAAAACGAAGCGGGGGTTGGTTTGGCGTTGGTCCCGGCGGGCGGAACCGGCATAAAAAAGGCCGGGGCGGAATCGTCCGCCCCGGCTGCGTCAGAAAGAAATCTTTTTAACGGCGTCCACCATGGAAGCCACCGCCGCCATGAAAGCCGCCACCACCGTGCCAGCCACCGCCCCAGCCCCAACCCCAGCCGATGCCGATGGAGACGGGCGGATAGTAGCCGTAGCCATAGTAGGGGTAATAGCCCGGGTAGTAAGCGGGGTCATAGTAATAGGTGGTGGCCGGCACGCTTTGGATGTAGGTCACGGTCGGGGCTTGGGTGACCGTGGGAACAGATTCCTGCGCGGGTGCCGCCGCCGACTGGGCGGCATAAGCCGGGGCCGGGGTGGACGGGGTGTAAACCGGGGCCGGGGCTTGCGGTAGGGAGGCGGTCGGGGCCGGCGCGGGCTGGCCCAGCATGGCCGTGATGACCGCGTCGGAAATGCCTTGTTGCCGCAGATAAATGATCTGACTGGCGTTCAGGCCGTAGCTGATGCCGGAGCTTTTGATGTAAGCGATGATGGTGCCGTCGCTGATTTTGGCCTGCGCCAGTTGCAGGATTTGCGGCACGCCGTAAGCCAGTTGCGGCACCGGTTCGCTGGCTGCAGCCGTGCTGACGGCCGGGGTGTTTTGGGCCGGCGCCGAGAACGCTGATCCGACCAGGCCGGCGACGGCCAGGGTCGCCAGCATATTCCGCCAATAGTTTCTTTTCATAAATTCATCTTTCGTTAACTGTCTGCCGTTTCAATAATTAATGCTAACACAAACCTCCCCGGCCTGCAAGCCGGGTGGGCCCGTTCAAGAACCATTACGGCGCCCGGGCGGCAATCTTGCAGAAAATAATTCCCTTTGATTGCTTGACGATGATGCGGGTGGTGACCCATGTTTTGCGCTTTTACACGTGAAAGTGACTTCCATGGCCGGCGACGGCGGCGGACTGCGCTTTCCCCCGCATTTTTTGTGGGGGACGGCGACGTCGCCCACCCAGGTGGAAGGCCATATCACCAATGAATGGACCCGCCACGTGGCGCGGGACGGCAGCACCTGCCATCCGGCCTGTGACAGCTACCACCGGTATCCTGAGGATATCGAGTGGTTGGGGCGGTTGGGGGTGAAAGCCTACCGGATGGGGATTGAGTGGTCGCGGCTTCAGGACGGCCCGTTTACCCCGCTGAACCGGACCGAACTGGATCGTTACTTGGATCAATTGGACCGGTTGAAAGCGGCGGGCATCACGCCCATGGTGGTGCTGCATCATTTCTCGAATCCCCTGTGGATCACGGAGAACGGCGGCTGGCTCAATCCGGTCACGGTGGCGGCGTTTGTGGATTATGTCACGAAACTGGTGCCCGCGTTGCAGGGCCGGGTGCGGCTGTGGAATACGTTTAATGAACCGGACACGTATGCTTCCTGCACCTATTTGATCGGCGAATTTCCGCCGGAATACAAGTGGCGGTTCCGGGCTTATCGCCGGGTGATCGGTCACATGGCCCGGGCGCATCTCGACGCCTGCCGGGTGATCCGGCAAGCCGGCGCGCCGGGGGAGATGGAAGTGGGCTTTTCCAAGAACTGGACGTCGTTCGAGGCTTATCACGCGTGGTCGCCGTGGGATCAAGCCATTGCGGCGTTGAGCCATGAGTTTTTCAACCGGTTGGTCTTGCGGCGTTTTTTGGGCGGTGGCCGCCGGGACGCGGCCACTTTTCTGGGGGTGAATTATTATGGCCGGGTGCGGTATAAACACACGCAGCCGATGATTCCCACCTTTGGCTTTTCGCGGGAGCAACTGGCCGGGCAGGGCGTGATTTGTGATGATATGTTTGAACGGCACCCCGCCGAGATGGAGGGCGCGCTGGCGAACATGCAGCGGCAATACGGGCTGCCCATTTATGTCACTGAACACGGTTCGGCTTCGACGGATGAGGTGTTTCGGGAGCGCGATTTGCTGGAAAATCTGACGGCGCTGCACCGCGCCATCGAGCGCGGGGTGGAGGTGCGCGGGTTTTTCTACTGGTCATTGCTGGATAATTTTGAGTGGCAATTCGGCTACGCCAAGAAGTTCGGCCTCATTGGCGTGGATTTTGCGGATCCCGGCCTGCCCCGCACGATGAAACCGCTGGGCCGGATTTACGGGGACATTTGCCGGGCGAACGCGCTGCCGGGTTGAAGCGACGAAAAATGTTTGCGCCCGTTCCCCGCCCGACCTACCGTTGATTGGTGTCCGTCAAATTCTTCATCCTCGGCAGCGGTTCCAGCGGCAATTGCGCCTACTTGGAAACCGCCGAAGCCCGTGTGCTCATTGACGCCGGGTTCAGTCCGCGTCAGCTTCGCCAGCGCCTGGCGGTCATCGGGCGCGCGCCGGAAAATCTCACGGCCATCCTGCTCACGCACGAACACAGCGACCACATCTCCGGGTTGCCGGGGCTGGCGGACAAGTTGCAAATTCCGGTTTATTGCAATCGCGGCACACAGGACGGCACGGTCTGGGCCTTTAAAACCCGCTGGGCTGCCAAAAAAAAGGCCCCGGAGCTTGAGGGCTTGGATGGCACGGAGGCGTTCAAAAAGAAAATGGACTGGCGGCTGTTCGAGACCGGGGCGAGCATCGAAATCGGCGATGTCCAGGTGGACACGTTTTCCATCCCGCACGACGCCCAGGATCCGGTGGGTTTTCTCATCCGCACCGCCGTCGGCAACTTCGGGTTTGTCACGGATTTGGGGCACATGACCAAGCTGGTCATCGAACGCACCCGGCCGGCCAACGTGCTGGTGTTGGAATCCAATCACGATGTCAAACTGTTGCAGGATTGTCCCTACCGCCCCTGGAGCCTCAAGCAACGCATTCTGGGCCGGCACGGCCATCTTTCCAATGAGGCCGCCGCCGATGCCGCTGAGCAAATTGTTTCGCCCGAATTGAAGCACCTTTACCTCGGCCATTTGAGTTCCCAATGCAACAAGCCGGAAATCGCCCGGCGCGTCATGCAGGAACGGCTCGTTAAAATGGGGGCCACACACATCCAACTGCAAATTGCGCTCCAGAATGCGCCGGCCGTCCCCTTGGAATTTTAAGCGCCCGATGTTCCAAGTCCAACCCATCACCGCCCTCGACACGCCCGGGTTGCATCCCTACGCCACGCTGCGTCGGACGCTGGAGCACGCCCAGCAGGGGATTTTTGTGGCCGAAGGTGAAAAAATCGTGCGGCGGTTGTTGCAGAGCCGGTTCACGGTCATCTCCCTGCTGGTGGATGAGCGTTGGCTGGCCGAATTCCGGCCGTTGCTGGAAACCCGGCCGGAGCCGATCATCGTCCATCTGGCGAAAAAAGAACTGCTCGAGGCGCTCGTCGGTTTTGATCTGTTTCAAGGCGCCCTGGCCATCGGTAAAATCCCGGCGCCGAGCGGCTTGGACGCCGTGCTGGCCGCCGCGCCACAGCCCCGGCTCCTGGTGGCGGTGGATAAAATTGGCAACGCCGAGAACCTTGGCACGCTGGTGCGCAACTGCGTGGCCTTCGGCACCCAGGCCCTGCTGGTGGGCGAAACGAGCGGCAGCCCCTTCCTGCGCCGGGCGGTCCGCAACTCGATGGGGGCCATCTTTGACCTGCCGGTTATTGAAGCCGCCAACCTCGTGGAATCCCTGCACGACCTGCGGCAGCGTGGCATCCGTTGCCTTGCCGCTCATCCCTCCGCCCGGGGTAAAACGCTGGCCCAAGCCGATTTCACCGGCGATTGCTGTATTATCTTTGGCAATGAAGGCTCGGGCATCTCCCCGGAAGTACTGGCCGCCTGCGACGAAGCGGTGGCCATCCCGATGCCGCCCCAGGTGGATTCCCTGAACGTGGCCGCCGCCGCCGCCGTGTTTCTTTACGAAGCCAGCCGGCAACGCGGCAAAATGGAATGACGATTCATTTGATCGTTAAATGACCGGCTGGGACCGGCTGGGGCAAGACCTGCGTTAAAAGGCGTTGAAGGTTGTTAAATTGGAGGCTCTGAATGAGGGTCTTCACAGCCCTTCCACCAGTCAAACCCCACAATGTCACCCCGCGACAATTTCCCCCCTCTATCGCCAAGCCGAGGTTCAGCCCCCTCCGCACCTCAATGGTTACCAAAGTCACTATTTTGCGCCAGTTCCTTGATGCTCCAATCCAGCCGCAACCGCCGGAATTTCAGTCGCCGAACAAAAAGCACCTTAATGCTCGTTTAGTGTTGACTTTTGGCATATTAATGCTTATTGTAAGTGCAAGATAACTTTACTATAAATATGAACTCTCCGCCTTCCCCCTGGGACACACTCTCTGTATCAGCACCCGCAGGGCGTCCCCGCTCTGAGGTTCAATCGGTTTTTTCCGATCCGCCGGCCGTCTGTCTGGTCAAGCCCAGTCAAGGTCAGTCAAACCCATCCCTGTCGCCCGGCATCCCGGACCCAAGACCCGAAACCCAAGACTCAAGCAGGGGTCAAGGCCGGTCAAGCCCAGTCAAAGTCAGTCAAACCCATCCCTCTCGCCCGGCATCCCGGACCCAAGACCCGAAACCCAAGACCCGAACAGGGGTCAAGGCCGGTCAAGCCCAGTCAAGGTCAGTCAAACCCAACCCTGTCGCCCGACATCCCGGACCCGAGACCCGAAACCCAAGACCCGAACAGGGGTCAAGGCCGGTCAACACGCTTTAACCCTTTAAACCTTTTAAGAAACACCTGATGGAAGCTATTGTATTGCAGGTACTTGAATCCCGGCGGCAGCCGGGCAATTCCGCCAACCCGGCCTGTCCGCCATAGCTTTAGCGACGGCGGAAGGGTTGCCAGACAGTAGCCGGAGGTCGAGCGTCAGCGACACCCCCGGATCTGGCCATGAAACGGGTCGCACCCCGGCGGGGTGCCAGAACTCCCCAACCCGGCGTCAACCCCATAAACGTTTCTTCCATGAGCACACCCCGACCAAGCGGATGGAGGCTTTTAACCCTCCACGACTCGCCCAAGCGGACAGGATGCCCCGGGGATCGGTCATCCCCCCCTAAATTGGCTTGAGAATTTCCGCCCCGGCTCGTATTCCGGTGGGGATGAATCAATATGAAGCGCGCTTTGGCGGCATTCGCCGGTTGTATGGCACCGAGGGACAGGACCGGCTGGCCCGCGCCCATGTCTGCGTGGTCGGGATCGGCGGGGTGGGGTCGTGGACGGTCGAGGCCCTCGCCCGGACCGGGATCGGCACGCTCACCCTTGTGGATTTGGATGATGTCTGCATCAGCAACGTCAACCGCCAACTGCATGCCATCACCGGAACCTTTGGCCGGCCGAAAGTCGAGGTCATGGCGGAGCGCATCCGGCTCATCCAGCCGGACTGCCGGATTCACGCGTTGCAATCCCTGTTCACCCGGACCACGGCGGCGGAGATCCTGGCCGCGCCCTTTGACGGCGTGGTGGATGCCATTGATCAGACACCCATGAAGGCGCTGCTCATCGCCCGCTGTCGCGGGTTGAAAATCCCCGTCGTGACCACCGGCGGGGCGGGCGGGCGGCGCGACCCGACGGCGTTGCGCGTCGCGGACCTGGCGCGCACTTCGCATGACGGCCTGTTGTCGGCCACCCGCAAGCTGTTGCGGGATGAATACGACTTCCCGCGCGAGGCGAAGGCGGATTTTGGCGTGGATTGCGTTTATTCCACGGAAGCCCAGGTGTATCCCACCGCCGACGGCTCCGTATGCGCCACACGGGAGCCGGGCGCCAACCTGCGGCTGGATTGCCGGAGCGGCTACGGCACGGCGTGCTTTCTGACCGGGGCGTTCGGCTTTGCCGCCGCCGCGCAGATGGTGCAGCGCCTGGCCCGCCCCCGGTGAAGGCACTTAACCAACGGGCGGCGATTTCACTTGAGCCGCCCCGGCGGCGCAGGGATTATCAGTTCGATATATTAGAATGAAATACAAATCCATGTTATTGGCGACCGTCCTCCTGGCAACCCCGCAGCTCCCCGCCGGAGCCGGCAATCTGGTGCTGTGGTATCAGCAACCCGCCGACCAGCCCATGAATCAATCGCTGCCGGTGGGCAATGGCCGCATCGGCGGCCTCATCGCCGGCGGCCCCGCGCAGGAGAACATCGTCCTGAACGAGGACAGCCTGTGGACGGGCGACGCCGATCCCTCCGGCGATTACGATGCCATGGGTGCCTACCAAACCCTCGGCCACCTCCTCATTGATCTGCCGGGCCACACCAATGCCACCGCCTACCGCCGCGACCTGGACATCGGCGACGCCCTGGCCCAGGTGACTTATCAAAGCCACGGCACCGCCTATGCCCGCGAATATTTTTGCAGCCATGCCGACGGCGTTTTGGTGGTGCGCCTCACCGCCGATGCGCCGGGCGCTTACACCGGCAGCCTCACGCTCCAGGACGCCCATGGCGCCCGGACCGCGGCCGATCAGGACACCCTCACCGATGCCGGCCAGTTGGCCAACGGATTGCATTACGAGGCCCGGCTCACCGCCCTGAACGAAGGCGGCTCGCTGACCGCCACCAATGGCACCCTCACCTTCACCGGCTGCACCAGCTTGACGCTGATCCTGGCCGCCGGCACGGATTACGTGATGGATTACCAGAAAAACTACCGGGGCGAACTCCCGGAGGCGCGGGTGAACGGCCTGGTCCGTGCGGCCGCCGCCAAATCGTATGCCGAACTCAAGGCCGCGCACGAAACGGATTTTCACGCCCTGTTCAACCGCGTCGCCCTCAATGTGGGCGCGTCCACGCCGGAACAAACCGCCCTGCCCACCGACCAGCGCAAAGTCCGGGCCGCGAAGTTCGTGGATCCGGAACTGGAGGCCCTGCTATTCGAATACGGACGCTATCTGTTGATCTCCTGCTCCCGCCCCGGCGGCCTGCCCGCGAATTTGCAGGGGCTGTGGAATGACAGCAACCAACCGCCGTGGCACTCGGATTATCACGCCAACATCAACATCCAAATGAATTACTGGCCCGCCGAGCCGGCCAACCTGACCGAGTGTGCGGACCCGTTTTTTGACCTGGTGGACAGCCAGCTCCCGGCCTGGCGCCGGGCCACGGCCGCCGCGCCGGAATTCAACACCGCCGATGGGAAACCCGCCCCACGCGGCTTTGCCATCCGCACCTCGCACAACATTTTCGGCGGCCTGGGCTGGAAATGGGACAACACCGCCAACGCCTGGTATGGCTGGCATTTCTGGGAGCACTACGCCTTTGACGGCGATAAAACCTTCCTCCGCGACACCGCCTATCCGTATCTCAAGGAAACCAGTGAATTCTGGGCGGACCATCTGAAGACGCTGCCCGACGGCCGGCTGGTCGTGCCCAACGCCTGGTCCCCCGAACACGGCCCCACCGAGGACGGCGTCAGTTACAGCCAGGAAATTGTCTGGGATCTGTTCAACAATTATGTGGAGGCGGCGGATATTCTGGGCGTGGATAAAACGTTCCGTGACGAAATCGCCGGCCGGCGCGATCACCTCGCGACCCCGGGCATCGGCAGTTGGGGGCAATTGCTCGAATGGCTCACCGAAAAACACGATCCCCGGTATCCCGAGTTGGACACCCCCAACGATCATCACCGCCATACGTCGCATTTGTTTGCCGTCTATCCCGGCCGCCAGATCAGCCTCACCCGGACGCCCGCCCTCGCGGCGGCGGCCAAAAAATCCCTTGACGCCCGCGGGGACACCGGGGATGTGCGGGAATGGTCCTTCGCCTGGCGCACCGCCCTCTATGCCCGGTTGCACGACGGCGCGGACGCCCACCGCGAATTACAGCAATTCCTCTCCGCCCGCAACTCGAGTCCGAACCTGTTCGGCCTGCACCCGCCCGTGCAACTGGACGGCGACTTTGGCATCACTGCCGCCCTCTGCGAAATCCTGCTGCAATCGCACGAGGGCGAAATCAACCTGCTCCCCGCGCTGCCGGCGGCTTGGCCCACCGGTTCGGTAACCGGCCTGCGCACGCGCGGCGGGTTCACCGTGGACCTGGCCTGGGCGAACGGTCAACTAACGTCCGCCACCCTCCATTCCCTCAACGGCAACCCGTGCCGCCTGCGTTACGGTCAAGTGACCCGCGAGGTGACGATTGGCCGGGGCGAAACCTGGCAATGGGATGGGCGGAATTAAACGCTGCACGGCGCAAGAATCGCGTCACTCATCCCGTGAACAATCTTCTTATCGGCGGGGACGATGGTGGCCAGCACGCCGCCCAACTGCGGGCGGGCGGCGTCGCCTTCGCCCGCCACAAAGTAATACGGACACAACCGCACCCGGCCCTTCATGGGCACCACGGCGTGCTTTTCAAAATCGAACCAGGCGGACTCCACCAGCGCGGGTTTGTGGAAACGCTGCAGCACGCTCGGGGAGCTTTCAAAGTTGCGCAGGGCTTCGGTCACCGCCGCGCTCCAGTCCGCCTGCGACAAATCGCTGCCCAGATGCACACCACGCGCGCCCCACGCCTGGGCCGAAAAGCCGGAGACCTTCAAAATCAGGTCGCGTTCCTTTTGCGAGAGGGCCATCAATTGCCGCCAGTCGGTGAGGTTCAACTCGGGAATCGCCGCGTGCGGCGGCAGCGGTGCGGGGTCCATGAGCCAGGTGTAGGGCGTGAGCTTTTTGAGCTGTTTCAGAAAACTTTCGCCGAGTTCCTGCCGCCAGAATTCCTGAAGGTTGCGGTTCCACAACAGCGCGAACAGCATTTTTTCTTCGAACACCGGCTTGGGCGGCGGGGTGAGGCGGATTTTTTTGGCCGCCGCCAGTTCAAAGATTGTCGCGGCATTGGGCACGTTGGGCAGATCGAACAATTCAAAGAACCGATATACCGCATCCCCCTCCTTGAAATCCGTAAACGCGGCGTCGTGGACCTGGAACCGGGCCGCGCCCAATTGTCCGGCCACCCAGGCCATTTCCGGCCGGTAAGTGGCCGCCTCTTCCGACACAATGAGATGGACGGTGCCGGCGCTCCCAAAGATTTGCTCGAAGCCGCGCAGCATCCCGTCCGCCCCGCCCAGCACCTCGGCGGGCGCGGGGTCCGGCAGGGCGGAGTAAGTCTGATTCAGCCACGCCGTCAGGCCGATGCCGCCGGGAACGCTGTCGAGTTCCGTGACGGCCAGACCGGTTTCGGTGAGGAGCAAATCCGGGCGGATGACGCGCGGCAGGTCGTTTTTAAAGGCGGGCGAACGCTGGCGGGCGATCAGTTCCGGCGGCTTGCCCAGGTCCAGCCAGCGGGCGATCCATTCCGGCTGTTTGCCCTCGGCGCTCTTGCGATACAACAGATTGACCGCGCGATAAAATTGCAGCAACACCCGGCCCAGCGATTCAATTTCCCGCGCGAGATTTTCCCCGAGCGGAAAGGGCGTGGGCGAAATCTTCCATTCCAGCCCGGCAAACAGGCCGCCGGGGGGAATCCGGTCGCGGACAAACTCGGCTGGTGATGGTGTGGACATGAAATTACAACCGCACCTGACCGGCCCCGAAGCCCAGCCATTTGTAAGTGGTCAGTTCCTCCAACCCCATCGGGCCGCGCGCGCCGATCTTGTCGGTGCTGATGCCGATCTCCGCGCCCATGCCGAATTCGCCGCCGTCGGTGAACCGGGTCGAGGCGTTCCAATACACGGTGGCGGAATCCACCTCGGCGAGGAACTGCCGCGCATGGCCTTCATCCCGGGTGACGATGCTGTCCGAATGCGCCGAGCCGTAATGATTGATGTGATGAATCGCGGCCGGCACCCCGTCCACCACCCGCACATTGAGGATGTAATCGTTATACTCGGTGAAATAATCCTGTTCGGTGGCGGCCCGCAACGGCGGGTTGCGGGCCGGCGGGTGCGCGGTCAAAATGGCGAGGCTGGCGGCGTCACAGCGCAACTCGACTTGCTTGGGCGCGAGTTGGGCGGCCAGCCGGGGCAGGAAGGTTTCGGCCACGGCGCTGTGAACGAGCAGGGTTTCCATCGCGTTGCAAACGCCGGGGCGCTGGATTTTGGCGTTCACGGCGATGGCCTCGGCCATGGCCAGATCCGCTTCCGCATCCACAAACACATGGCACACGCCCTTGTAATGTTTGATGACGGGCACCTTGCTGCATTCGGCCACGGCGCGGATGAGGCTCTCGCCGCCGCGCGGCATGCACAGGTCCACATACTGGGTGAGGGAAAGCAAAATCGGAATCGCCTCGCGGTCGGGGGTGGGCACCACCTGGATGGCGTGTTTGACGCCGGCGTGCCGCTCGATCACGCCCACCAGCAAATCACCAATGACGCGGTTGGAATTCAGCGCCTCCTTGCCGCCGCGCAAAATGGTGGCGTTGCCGGATTTGAAACACAGGCTGGCGGCGTCCGCCGTGACGTTCGGGCGCGATTCATAAATGATGACCACCACGCCAATGGGGGTGGAGATTTTCTGGAGCTTCAAGCCGTTGGGCCGCACCCGCTCATCCAACAACCGGCCGACGGGATCGGGCAGCGCGGCGACCTCGCGCAAGCCCCGGGCCATGCCGGCAATGCGCTGGGCATCCAGTTGCAACCGGTCGAGCATGGCGGCGGACAGGCCGCCGGCGACGCCGTTGGCCAGGTCCAAATCATTGGCGGCCCGGATGGCGGCCAGGGCGGCGGGGGCTTCAATGGCCTCGGCCATTTTAATGAGACAGGCGTTTTTCTCCGCCGTCGTCAATTGACTCAGCGCGCGCGACGCCGTCTTGGCCTGCCGGGCCAGTTGCGTCATCGTTTCCAGTAAACTCATGGCCCATAAAGTAACCCAAATTGGCCAAGTGGAAAGCGGGAAACCATCGGCGGAAGCGAGGGCGGTGCATCCCGATGTTGTGGGCGGTGTTCAGTCCAAGGCCATTTTGGAGTGCGGCGACAGGTCGCCGCTTTTGGACGAGACGACACGTCGTCGAGTTCAAAAAAGTTTGTCTGTCCGGCCTCACCAACAACATCGGGATGTACGGAAGCAAGGGGAGGCGCATCTTGACACGGCCCCCGGTTTCCACCGGCCGGAAGCCCAGTATCGAGACTTCCAAGTCTGCTGTCTCGCAGGTTTCCAAACCTGCAGGCCGTTGAACCCGGTGCGACTCAGGATCTTCGGATAATCCGGCGATTTGGATATTGGCGCTCCGGCGGCGGTGCAAGCTGCGTCCAAGGCAGCGCCGGGCTTGTCCATAAAACTCATGACTGCAAACTTTCCACTGAGCGTGTAGTCTGACCGTTAAATATGTTCAAACACTCCGCTCCGGTATTGTGCCTGCTCATGTTTATGGCGCTGCCCAGTCTGGCCGCCCCGGTGGCGGCCGGCTCCGAAACCGCCGGCCCGCGCGAAATCATCCCCTTCGACACGGGCTGGCGATTTCACCTGGGCGATGATCCGGCGGCCCGGCAGCCGGTGTTTGATGACGGCGCCTGGCGCACCCTGGACGTGCCGCACGATTGGAGCATTGAAAGCGCCGTCAACCCGCCGCCGGCCGGCGAGAAAAACGGCGGCTATTTCGCCCATGGCATCGGCTGGTATCGGAAAAGTTTTCGGCTGCCGGAAGCCGTCGGGAAACAGGTCGTCATCGAATTTGACGGCGTCTATATGAACAGCGAAGTGTGGCTCAACGGCCAGTTTCTCGGCCGCCGGCCCTATGGCTTCATCGGGTTCAGGTATGATTTGACGGCGTGGCTGCACACCAACGGCGCGCCCAACGTGCTGGCGGTGCGGGTGGATGATTCGCTGGAACCCGCGTTGCGCTGGTATGCCGGGTCCGGGATTTACCGCCATGTGCGGCTGATCACGACGGCGTTCACGCACTTCCGGCTGGACGGCGGCGTGAGCATCACCACGCCGGAGATCACGCCCGGCCAGGCCGTCGTGCAGGCCGATTACATCGTGGACGCCAATTTCTTTTCGGAGCCCGAGCGGCAGGCGTGGCTCAAGGATAATTGGCACGCCAAAGCGGTGACCCGCGCAGTGGTCCTGCGCAGCAGCGTGCTGGGACCGGACGGCGCGGAAATCGCGGCGGTCTCGACCAACCTGAACCTCCCCGACCTGTTCCCCGGCCAGCACGCCACGCAACGCGTGATCGTGCCCAACCCCCGCCTCTGGTCCGACCGCACGCCGGAATTATACCAACTGCGCAGCACGCTCACCCTGGATGGCGTGGCGCTGGATGAAACGGTCAAAACATTTGGCATCCGCCAATTGCAGTATGATCCCGACCGGGGCCTGCTGGTGAACGGCCAACCGACCAAGCTCAAGGGCGTCTGCCTGCACCAGGACGCCGGCTCGTTTGGCAACGCCGTGCCCGTCGCCGTCTGGGCCATGCGTCTGGGCCGGCTGAAAGCGATGGGGTGCAACGCCATCCGCACCAGCCATCATCCCTTCGCCCCGGAGTTCTACGATTTGTGCGATCAACTGGGCTTGTATGTCTTCGATGAGGCGTTTGATGAATGGACCCGGGACTGGGCCTATAATTACAGTGAAAACCCGGCCGGCAAATCGCAATTCGGTTATCACCTCTACTTCAACCAGTGGGCCGAGACCGACCTCCGGGCCATGCTGCGCCGCGACCGGAATCATCCATGCGTGGTGCTTTACAGCATTGGCAACGAGATTCCCAACCAGTTGGACCGGGACGGTTATGTCACCGCGCGCAAGCTGGTGGCCATTTGCCACGAGGAGGACGCCACCCGGCCGGCCACCTCCGCCTGCGACCAGTCCTATTATTCCTCGCGCAACGGCTTCATGGATGAGTTGGACCTCGCCGGCTACAATTACATTGACCGGCTCTATGGAACCAATACCTATGTGCCCGAACGGGTGCGTTTCCCGCACCGGCTCTGCCTGGGCACGGAGGTCGGGGCGTCCCTGCCCAATTGGCTCGGGGTGCGCGATCATGATTATGTCATCGGCGAGTTCATCTGGACGGGCATTGATTATCTGGGCGAATCGGGGGATTTTCCCCGGCGTGGCAACGGCTCCGGTTTCCTGGATCTGTCCGGCGCGCGGAAGCCCGGCTACTATCAACGCGCCGCCTACTGGTCGGACCAGCCGGTGCTCCATCTCCAGGTGATCACCGCCGGGGACGGCAGCGGCACCCGGCGCGGCGGACCGGCGGCCGCCAAGTGGAACTGGCCGGCCGGCACCCAGACAACGGTTCGGGCCTCGGCCAATTGCGACGAAGTCGAACTGTTCCTCAACCAGGTCTCCTTGGGACGCCAGACCGTCTCCCACGATCTCTATTACAGCGACTGGTCCGTGCCCTTCACGCCGGGCGTCCTCTCTGCGGTGGGCTATCTCGCCGGCCGGCGGGTGGCTGCGGATGAGGTGCGCACGACCGGCCCGGCGGCGCGGCTTGAGATCACGCCGGTTACCCTGCCCGTGGCCGTGCCCGGGGAGGTCGCGCTTTACGATATCACGGTCGTGGATGCCGCCGGCCAGCGGGTGGTGGACGGCGCGCCCGCCGTGACGGTGAAAGTCAAAGGCGGCGGCCGTTTGATCGGCCTTGATACGTCGGACCTTGGATACGCCGGCCGCTTCAAAACCAACACCCGCAAAGCCACCAACGGCCATCTCCTGGCCACGGTGCAACGGACCGGGGCGCCGGGTGAAGGCCGCCTTACCGCCACCGCCTGGGGCCTGGCCGGCGCAACCGCCGCCATAACGGCGGTCGGGCTAAAACAGTAATTCGGTTACGGCGCCACCTGCAGGTTTTCCCAGCGCACGGTCCACGAGCCGTCATCGGGGAATCCGGGGGCGTTCCGTTTGGGTGCGCCGTCCCAGCCGGCGGCCATGAGGGCGGCGGCGTAAAGCAGGCCGCCGTTGGCCGGCAGATAGATCGTCAGGTCGGCGCGTTGATAAACCTGCCCGTTCAGGGCGTAATGGTTTTTCGGCGTGTCCAGCAGCAGGGCATCCACGGCGTGGCCGGTTTCGCCGAGACGCGCGGCGCACATGGCGAGCATGGGATAATCCCAGCCCCAGGTGTCCGGCCAGTTCCAATGCGCCCACACCCAGTCGAAGGTGTTTTTCATGGTGGCGGGATTGATCTGCGGGCCGGGCACAAAACTCAGCGCCCCCAGGACGGCCGGGTGATCCATGTTCCACTTGGGGTTCGTGTAGGAATCGGGCGCGGTTTCGGTGAAGAGATATTTGTCGTCCCCCACGGGCGGTTTGGCCAGGTCTTTCAGGACGGCGTCCCATTTTTCATTGCGCGGCAGGCCCAGGCGCAGCCGCCATTGCTGCGCGGTGTCCAAACCCCAGCGCCAGTAGGTGAGTTCAAACGTGGGGTTGAACGTGCGGTTCTTGGGGAAACGCTCCTGCGCGCATTGCAGGATGGGGCCGAGCACATAGCGCCCGGTGTTGGTGTCCCAGGTGGCGTAGCTGGCCATGAAATCCGCCGTCTGAAAAACCACGTCGCGGTATTTATCCAACGTCGCGCGGTCGGCGTGGGCGCGGTAAGCCAACTCGGCGTAGAAGATGGGATGCGGTTGTTCCCACACGAGAAACGGGCCGACGGGCGAAGGCGATTCCGCCCCGCTGGGGTCCGTCATTTTGGGCCAGCGCGCCCCGGCGTAACCCTGCTTTTGGGCCGTGCCCCGGGCGCGGGGCAGAATCCGGTCATAATATCCCAGGCTGTTCTCCAGCAGGCCGATCCGGTTCCAGAGCGCGAAGTGCGCCTCGTGCCAGAAGTGCATTTCCAGATGGAATTTCCCCTCCCAGGTGCTGCCGTTGTAGGTCAGGCCGGTTTCCTGCGGGGGATTTTTCCCGGCGTCCTGGATGGCGGTGAGATACTGGGAGAGCACGATGCGGCGTTCGAGTTCAAACCAGCGCGGATCCTTGCTGCCGGACAAATCAATGGCCCCGCCCGTGCTCCAAAACTGGTTCCAATGTTTTTGCGTGCCGGCGCGGACGGTGGCAAAGTCGGCGGGCGCATCGGTGACGCCCGGGGAAAAAGCGCAGACCAATTCCAGGGTGTCGGATTGCGGGGCCGGCCGCAGGATGAATTCATGCGCGGCCGGGTTGGTCAAAGTGCCGCCGGCGGACCAGCGGGCACGGACTTGATAAGTGTCCTCATCCAATGTTCGACGGAACCGGGCCGCCTGCTCCCCGTCGCGTTCCAAAATGGTTTGGTGCGCCCCGGGCTTGGACCAGTCCGCCGTCTTGATCGCGCCGGTGCCGTAGGGAAAATGGATTTCGATGCCCAGCCGGCCGGAACGGGCGAGCGGCGAAACGATCCGCACCGCGACGGCGTCCTGATCGGCGGCACAGAGGGTTTCCACGTCCACCGGTTGACCTTCGAAGGTGAAATGGCTGGTGATTTCACCATCCCACAAATCCAACGTCTGTTTGACGTCCGCCAAGTCGTTGGTTTGCGCCGGCGAACCGTCCGCCTTGGTGAGGACGAACCCGATTTGCCCGAGGTGCAGGCGGTGGGGGTTGGCGCGGAGCCATTTGATCTCCGGCGTCTGCACATTGCCGGGCACGTCGGCATAGGGGACCAGGCGCCCGTTCAGGTCCGGGTATTCCTTGAATTGAAAATGGTCAATGCTGTAGTGGTTCGGGTTGGGAAACGTATGCCAGCCCCAATCCGACAGCGTGCCCAGCGGGATGGTGTTGGTGAAGGCGTCGGGGAAGGTTTGCAGACCGGTGGCATCCACCGTAAAGGCGAATTGGCCGTTGCCGACGGTGAGCGGATTGTCGGGGTCAAAGTGATTCAGCACGACCGTATGGCGGGTCACCAGCGCGTGACGGTCAATGGGTTGGGCCGGAACCGCCTGGAGCGCCAGAGCGGTCAACAGCCCGCCGAAGATGATTTTCATTTGCATGAGATGAAATAATTGATACCAAATCCCCGGCAAACATCACCATAAATTCATGGCAAAATTATTTTTGGGACTCGATTCCAGCACCCAAAGCCTCAGCGCCGTGGTCATTGACCTCGAGACGCGAACCGTGGCTTACGAAAAATCCATCAACTTTGACCGCGACCTGCCGCAGTTCAAAACCCAAAACGGGGTCTTGCCCCGCCGCGATCCGCTGGTCAAACACAGCCTGCCCCTCCTCTGGGCGGCGGCGCTGGACCGGCTGTTCGCCGCGATGAAAGCGGACGGGGTGGCGCTCGGCGAAATCCTGGCGGTCAGCGGCAGCGGCCAGCAGCACGGGTCGGTTTATCTGAACGACCGCGCCGCCGGCCGGCTGGCGGCGTTGAATCCGGCCCAATCGCTGGAACAGAATCTGCGCGGCATCTTTTCCCGGGCCACCTCGCCGATCTGGATGGATTCCTCCACCACGAAACAATGCGCGGAAATCCGCAAAAAACTGGGGGGCATCGCGGCCACCGCCGAGGCGACGGGTTCGGACACCTTCGAGCGTTTCACCGGCCCGCAGATCCGCAAATTTTATCAAACCGAACCGGCGGCCTATAAAAAAACCGTCCACATCGCGCTGGTAAGTTCGTTCATGGCCTCGCTGCTGGCGGGCAAAATCGCGCCGATTGACCCGGGGGACGGCGCGGGCATGAACTTGATGGACATCCACACGAAAACCTGGCACGAGGCGGCGCTGAAGGCGACCGCACCGCAACTCGCCAAAAAACTGCCGCCGATCGCGCCGTCCGGTCAGGTCATCGGCAAAGTCAGCGCCTATTTTGTCGCGAAATACGGGTTGAATCCCGAAGCGCTGGCAACGACATGGACCGGGGATAACCCCGCCAGCGTGCTCGGTTTGGGCCTCGTTAAACCCGGCATGGTGGCCATCAGCCTGGGCACCAGCGACACGTTTTTTGGCACCATGCGCGAATGTCAGACCGATTCGCAGGGCGAAGGGCATGTCTTCGGCTCGCCCACCGGCGATTACATGACGCTGATCTGCTTCAAGAACGGGTCGCTCGCGCGGGAAAAGATCCGCGAACGGTATGGTATCAAGGATTGGAACGCCTTCGGCCGATTGCTGGCGGAAACCAAGCCGGGCAAAAATGGCGGCATTCTGCTGCCGTGGTTCGAGGCGGAAATCGTCCCGCGCATGAACCGGCCGGGCCTGCACCGGTTTGATCTGGAGGAAGCGGACGCCGCCGCGAATTGCCGGGCCATCTTCGAGGCGCAGATGATGTCCATGCGGCGGCATTCCCAATGGATGGGCGTGGCCCCCGGTTGCATTTATGCGACCGGCGGCGCCTCGAACGACCTGGCCTTGTTGCAGGTGATGGCCAATGTGCTGAACTGCCGGGTGCGGCGCATCGAAATTTCCAAGAGCGCGGCGCTGGGCGCGGCCTTGCAGGCGGCGCACGGCTGGCTGGTGGCCGCCGGAAAACAGCCGAAATGGGCCGCACTCACGCGCGGTTTCACCGACCCGGTGCCGGACAGCGAAATCCGCCCCAACCCGTCCGCCGTGCGGGTGTATAACCAGCTCATCAAAAAATTCGCCGTGTGCGAACGCGCGGCGCTGGCGGCATAAATTGGCCCGCTAAATCTGTATAATAAATTATGAAACAACTCCTTCTGCCTTGTTTGATCCTGGCCGCCACCGTCGCCGGATCCCGACCCGGGAACGCGGAAACGAATTCCACCGGTTCAACCCCCATCATAACCACCGCCCGGACGAACACCCCGGCGGCGCTGGAAGCCGAAACCAAGGAACACCGGGACGCCCGCATGGCGTGGTGGCGGGAGGCCCGGTTCGGAATGTTCATTCACTGGGGGGTTTATTCCGTGCCGGCCGGTTATTACCACGATCAACCGGTCGCCGGCATCGGGGAATGGATCATGAACAAGGGGAAAATCCCCTGCGCCGAATACCAGGCGTTTGCAAAACAATTTGACCCGGAAAAATTCGACGCCGACGCCTGGGTGGCCGCCGCCAAAAACGCCGGCATGAAATACATCGTCATCACCAGCAAGCATCACGACGGGTTCGCGATGTTTGATTCCAAGGCGAGCGACTGGAACATCGTGCAGGCCACCCCCTTCCACCGCGACCCGCTCAAGGAACTCGCCGCCGCCTGCCGCAAGGCGGGGATCAAGCTGGGCTTCTACTACTCGCAGGCGCAGGATTGGAACAATGGGGGCGCGGCCAGCGGCGGCAAATGGGACCCGGCCCAGAAGCGCGACATGGACGATTACATTGACAAGGTCGCCGTGCCGCAGGTGCGGGAGATCTTGAGCCATTACGGCGAATTCCCGGCCGTATTGTGGTGGGACACCCCCGACAATATGAACTTTAAACGGGCGGCCAAACTCTACGAAACGGTGAAGGAACTCCGCCCGAACATCATCATGAACAACCGCCTGGGCGGCGGTTTCAAGGGCGACACGGAAACCCCGGAGCAAAAAATCCCGGCCAAAGGCTACCCCGGACGGGACTGGGAAACGTGCATGACGCTGAACGACACCTGGGGCTTCAAACGCGATGACAATCACTGGAAATCCACCGAGACGCTGTTGCGCAACCTGATTGACATCGCCAGCAAGGGGGGCAATTACCTGTTGAACGTCGGCCCCACCTCCGAGGGGCTGATCCCGGAACCGAGCCTGGAGCGCCTGGCCGAAGTCGGCAAATGGATGAAGATCAACGGCGAAGCCATTTACGGCACTTCCGCCACCGTGTTTGGCGGCGAACTCGGCGGCACGGTCAAAATCAAGGATGGCTACGGCCAGGATACCCTCGTCTCCGCCGGCAACGACTGGCGCTGCACCACCAAGCCGGGCATTCTTTACATTGAAGTGTTCAACTGGCCCGCCAGCCACACCCTGGAACTGCCCGGCCTGCAAAGCCGGGTGAAAAAAGCGTATTTGCTCGCCGACCCGAAGCACACCAAATTGAAATTCGAAGCCACGGATCACGGCGTGACGCTGGAGTTGCCCGCAACGGCGCCCGATCCCATCGCCTCGGTTATCCGCATCAACCTTGCGGACCGCGTGGCGAAGGTTTCAACGGGAGTCAATTAATAATTCCCAAAATGGGAATGGATGACTAAATTGACGCGAAGACCATTTGAAGGGACCAAGCCATGAAGCCAAAAATCATCCGCAGCGAAGCCGACCATGAAGCGGCGCTGGAGCGCATTGCCAAACTCATGGAGGACGATCCAGAGCCCGCCACTCCTTGGGGGAGGAACTGGAACTGCTGAGTCTGCTGGTCTGGCGCTATGAGGACGAGCACGAACCGATGGACCTTCCGGACCCCGTGACGGCCATCCGTTTCCGCATGGAGCAGCAGGGCTTGAAAAACTGGGCCAAATGATCCTCGAACCCGTTCAAATAATTAGATCCGGTCTTGACGTCCGTGCTCAAACCAAGTGCGGCTGCGCTTTGTCCGGGTCAACGCCCAGATCCTTGATCGCCTGCTCCACGAGCGCGGGTTTGACCAAGCCTTTCTCCGACAGGGCGTAGAGGGTTCCAATGACGGTGGACTCGGCGTCCACCCCGAAGTGCCGGCGGAGCCGGGCCCGGGTGTCACTGCGGCCAAATCCGTCGGTGCCGAGCGTGAGCAAACCACCCGGAACCCACGGCGCGATCTGGTCGGGCACGGAGCGGACATTGTCGGAGACGGCGATGAAGGCGCCCTTCTCCTTTTTCAACAGCTCCTCCACATGGGATTTCTGGGGGGGCTGGGTGGCATGCAGCATGTTCCACGTCTGGCAGCGCAGGGCGTCGTTGCGCAGCAGTTTATAACTGGTGGCGCTCCAGACATCCGCAAAGACCCCGTAGCGTTCGGCCAGAATCTGCTGGGCTTTCAAGGCCGATTGCATGATGGAGCCGCTGCCGAAAATATGGGCCTTGACACCCCGGCCCACGGGGCCCGGCTTGAATTTATACAAGCCCTTCAAAACGCCCTCCTCCACGCCCTCGGGCATGGGCGGCATGGGATAATTCTCGTTATAGAGCGAAAGGTAATAATAAATGTCCTCGTGTTCGACAAACATGCGGCGCAACCCGTCCGCCACGATGACGGCCAGTTCGTAGCCAAACGCCGGATCGTAGGGGAGGCAGGTGGGGATGGTGCCGGCGTGCAGCAGGCTGTGGCCGTCCTGATGTTGCAGCCCCTCGCCATTGAGCGTGGTGCGGCCGGCGGTGGCCCCGAGCACAAAGCCCCGGGCGCGGATGTCCCCGGCGAGCCAGAAGAGATCGCCCACGCGTTGCAGACCGAACATCGAGTAGTAAATATAAAAGGGAATCATCGGCACGCCGTGGGTGGCGTAACTCGTGCCGGCGGCGATGAATGAGGACATGGAGCCGGCCTCGGAAATGCCTTCCTCCAGAATCTGTCCGTCCTTGGCCTCGTGATAATAGGACAGCGTGTTGCGGTCCACCGGTTCGTATAACTGGCCCTTGGGGGAATAAATCCCGATTTCCCGAAACAGGGTGTCCAAACCAAACGTACGGGCTTCATCGGGAATGATGGGCACAATGTTTTTGGTGATGCCCTTGTGCTGTAACAAGATGCTCAACAACCGGCCAAAGGCCATGGTGGTGGACAGTTCGCGGCTGGAGCCCCGGTAAAATTCGGTGAAATGATCCGGCTTGGGCACGTCCAGCGTGACCGGCTTGAAGATGCGCGCGGGCAGGAACCCGCCGAGTTGCTTCCGCTGGTTCAACAGATATTTGATTTCCGGGCTGTCCGCCGGAGGCTGATAAAACGGCGTGTCGGCGATGACGTCGTCGCTGATGGGAATGTTGAAGCGTTTGCGGAATTCGCGCAATTCCTTCTCATTCATCTTCTTCTGCTGATGCGAGATGTTCTTGCCCTCGCCCGCTTCGCCCAGGCCGTATCCCTTCACGGTTTTGGCCAGGATGACCGTCGGCTGGCCCTTGTGTTCCGTGGCGGACTTGTAGGCGGCATACATTTTCCGCGCATCGTGGCCGCCGCGCAACAGTTTACTGATCTGTTCGTCGCTCAGGTGGTTGACCAGTTCCAGCAATTCCGGGTATTTGCCGAAGAAATGTTTGCGCGTGTAGCTGCCGGGCTCGACGGTGTATTTCTGGTAATCCCCATCCACGCATTCATTCATGCGCTGGATCAACAGGCCGGTTTTGTCCCGCTTGAGCAAATCATCCCAATCCGTGCCCCAAATGACCTTGATGACATTCCAGCCGGCGCCGCGGAAGAGACCCTCCAGTTCCTGAATGATTTTGCCGTTGCCGCGCACCGGACCATCCAGGCGCTGCAAATTGCAGTTCACCACCCAGATGACGTTGTCCAGATTCTCGCGGGCGGCCAGGGTGATGGCCCCGAGGGATTCCGGCTCGTCGGACTCGCCGTCGCCGAGGAAGGCCCAGACTTTGGGTTCCTCTTTCCAAGTGGCCAGACCGCGCGCCTGAAGATAGCGGTTGAAACGGGCCTGATACAGGGACAGGATCGGCCCCAGCCCCATGGATACCGTGGGGAACTGCCAGAAATCGGGCATCAAATAAGGATGCGGGTAAGAGGACAGCCCGCCGCCCTCAGCCAGTTCCTGGCGGAAATTGCTGAGCTGTTGCTCACTCAAGCGGCCTTCCATGAAGGCCCGTGCATACATGCCGGGCGCGGCATGCCCCTGAAAATAAACGATGTCGCCTGGAAAATCCTCCGTGTGCCCCCGGAAAAAGTGGTTGAAGGCCACTTCATAGAGGGTGGCCGACGAGGCAAACGAGGAGATGTGACCGCCCACGTTGGTGTTCGTGTTGGCTTTCACCACCATGGCCATGGCATTCCAGCGGATGATGCTCTTGATCCGGCGTTCAAGGTCACGGTTGCCGGGAAATGGGGCCTGACTGGCCGGCGAAATGGTGTTGATGTAGGCCGTGGTCAGCTTGGGGTTGGCACGCGGGGCGGAACGGAGTTTTTCCCCAAAATCCTCAAGCAACTGCGCCGTGCGCTCCGGCCCCTGGTTCTGGAGGGCCAGCTCGAAAAAGGTTTGCAGCGAGGCGGACCACTTGTCGCCATTGCCCGCAGCCGACGGGGCGTCGCCCCGCTCAACCGCCTGGTAAATGTCTTTTTTTGTATCTTTCACTTGTTTAAACTCGTTTTGCAGACGCAAAAACAACGCCGATAATCCTACACCAAGACCACCCCCAATACCAGTCAAATCACCATTCCCACAACTCATCATGAAATTTTTGGATTCTCCCCTCCCCACCCCCGCCGAAAACCTGGCGGCCGATGAGGCGCTGCTGGATTGGTGCGAGGCGGGGGCGGGCGCGGAGTGCCTCTGGTTTTGGGAGCCGCGCGAGCCGTTTGTGGTGGTCGGCTACGCGAACAAAATCGCCGGTGAAGTCAACGCCGCCGCCTGCCGGCAGCGCAGCACACCCATTTTCCGACGCTGTTCGGGCGGCGGAACGGTGGTGCAAATGCCGGGCGGCTTGAATTACGCCCTGGTGTTGAAAATCACCCCGGACGGTCCCACCCAAAACATCACCCGCGCCAACCAGTTCATCATGGAGCGCAACCGCCGGGCGCTGGCGGCAGTCACCGGACGTCCCGTCACTGTGCGCGGGCACACGGATCTGGCGATGGGGGACAAAAAATTCGCCGGCAATTCGCAACGCCGCCGCCGGGATTTTCTGCTCTTTCACGGCACGTTGCTGCTGAATGGCGACCTGGATTTGATCCGTGAATTGCTCCCCATGCCGTCCTTGGAACCGGATTACCGGGGAAAGCGTTCGCATTTGGACTTTGTAATGAACCTCCAAGTGTCCGCCGAAAGCGTGAAGGCGGCGCTGCGACAGGAATGGAACGCCCAAGAGCCCCTCACCAACCCGCCTTGGGAACAAATCACGGCCCTCGCGCAGGGGAAATATTCTACTGACGCGTGGAATTATAAATTTTGAAACCAATCCGGTTCGGGCCTGGAAAAATCCGCCGCGAAACTTACAACCGCTTCGCCAGTTCCGCCGAACTGGCCGCCAGGATCTCCTTGTGTAGGGAACGACCGTGCGCATCAATCGTCACCACGGCCGGAAAATCCACGATGTCCAGCTCCCAGATCGCCTCGGGTGCGCCGAACTCGGCCAGGAAATAAACGTTGCGCACCTGTTTCACACATTCCGCCAGCACTTGGGCCGCGCCGCCGACGGCGTGCAGATAGACGCAGCCGTATTGCTGGCAGGCCGCCACGGTCCGTTCGCCCATGCCGCCCTTGCCGATCACCCCGCGCACCCCGAAATCCCGGATGATCTGCCCCTGATACGGCTCCTCGCGGATGGAGGTGGTGGGGCCGGCGGCGGTGCATTTCCACGAGCCGTCGTCCTGCTTCAACATCACCGGGCCGCAATGATATATGATGCCGTCCTGCAGGCTCACACCCGGCGGCAACTTGCCACCCTCATGCAAATACTTGTGAACGGCATCGCGCCCCGTAAACACAACGCCGGAAATCAGCACCTCATCGCCCACTTTGAGCGCGCGAATTTTATCTTCGGTGAAAGGGAAGGTAAGTTTGATCATAAAATCGTGGCCTTGGTTTTGAATGGATTAACCACCCGGACTCCGGCGTAATTCTGGCCATCAGCCAAATCTTCGGAAAAAACCGTGTCGCAAACCAAACGCTTTGCCGCAGTCACAATGGCGGCATCCCAATATGAAATCTGAAAACGCTCCTGCATCCGGGTCGCTTCCTCAAATAATTCATAGTCCAGCGCAATCACGGTGGTAGGATTGACGGCGCGAAGGAATCCCAGGGCATCAGCACGACTCAAGGGCGGGGTCAGCTTGCGGATCGCGTTGACGAAAAATTCCTGTGCCACTTGGACCGAAAAGCAGATTGGATTGTCAGCCAAGACTTTCCGCGCCGCATCCCGCTTCTCGGCCTCCGCCGGATGGGTCGAAGCCGCATAAAGCAGAACATTCGTGTCAACGAAGACGGGGGTAGTCGGCATAGGTGCGGGCGCGGGTGGGCTGTTCGCCAACGGTCACAGAGTGGCTTGCGTCCCACTCCACAAAAAAATGGTTCAATGGAAGCTGCCTGGATTCCGATAACAACTCACCACTTGCGGATACCATCTGAGCAAGTCGGCAGAGCAACGCCTTTTGCTCCGCCACCGGCAGCAACTTCACTTCTTCCTCAATTTGTTCCAATGTCTGCACGTTAAAATATTACTGCATTTTGAATTATTTGGCAATTCAATGCGTCAATGCGTCTCCGGCGGTCCAGCCTTCTAGATCACGAGTTCAATTCAGTTTTCCCATTCAATTTCCCCAAATTCTTATGGCCAAATTCTCCAGCTTGGAGATCCAGTCATTGAAATGGGGGCATTCCGCCCGGATCGTTTCCAAACCAATCCGCGCCGCGATCATCGGTCCATGAGTCCGCTTTTGAAAAACCCGGGCGGAACCGAATAGCTGTTCGCAGGCGGATTCAATTCTGGCGGAAGGACTCGTGGCCGGGGAGTCGTTAATCTCTTCCGGGGTTTGAGGATAGTCCTCACGAATGTTTTGCAGCGATTTGGCCAATTTCGGCTTGTGCAAAACGTCCGCAATGCTCCCGGGCCGGGTGAACAGCAAAGCCTCAAACTCGTGGAGCGACAGATAGGGAAGATAGCGCGCCTCGTTCAAGTCCCGGCGCATGGCCTCCTCCACCCACAAAACTTTTGCCAGCGCCGTGCCGCCGGCGGGCTGCTCCCGACCGGGAAAATCAGAACCCAGCCCTTGGAAATCAATCATCGTCGTCACAAGGGTGGCCGAGGTGTCGCCCAGCAATAACTGCAACTGGCGTTTGAATTCATAATAGGCCACCGTTCCGCCCTTGTCCGGCTGCGCTCCCGTTGACCGGGTTTTGATCACGATGGGAACCAAAATGATTTTGGGCAGCGCGGGCTGGACCACTTGCTTGATAAAGGCTTCCTCGGTCGGGCCTTCCACCAATGCCAGAACCTTTTTCACGGCCGTCCTCCCAGCACGTTTTTCTCCCACAACTCACCCAGCGCGTAATCAGCCAGCCAGCCTTTGAGCGCCACCTCATCCAACCGCCGGAATACCGATTGTTCCTGCTCACGATCCACCACGATGACATCCCGGGCGCTCAACTGATTAACCAGCGTCACCGATTGAGTGGCGACGATGACCTGCGATGAAACCGAAGCCGCCTTGAGCAGATCGGCCACGATGCCGATGGCGGAAGGGTGCAAGCCCAGTTCCGGTTCATCGAGCAAAATCACCGGTGGCAATTCAGGTTGCAGCAACAGGGTGATCAGGCAGATAAAACGCAGCGTCCCATCGGAGAGCGACGAAGCGTTGAAATAAGCATCGCTGCCTTTCTCTTTCCATTCCAGCCGGATTTTGTTCTCGTTGAGTTTGGACGGTGCGAGGCGAAATTCATCGAAGAACGGCGCGATTTGCCGCAAGGTGTCCTGGATACTGGCAAAATGATCCGGCTTCTTTTGCTGCATCCAATAAAGAAAGGCGGCCAGATTCTCCGCTTGGGAACGCAACACACGATTATCTTCCAGTTCACCCGGGACTTTCACCGCCGCCGTATCACTGGTATCGTGAAAGTGATAGACTCGAAGACTGTCCATATCTTTCCACACAGCTTGGGCGACAGGATCTGCCGAACTCTTGAGTTTAGATTCTTTGGCCGCGACTGTTGGTGCGTTCTCAATGAGCAACTCAACACCTGCTTCAACGAAGAATGCGACCTCTTTGCCAATGAGAAAACCGTCTTCGGCGGTGGGTATTAATCTTGCGAAATAAGCCGTCTCGACACCCTGGTCACCAAATTGCATTTGAAGAGACATTTGCGGCGACCGTTTCCGGCCAAAATGAAGAAATGAATCCGCGCCCCCTTTCGTGCCGGTGTAAATCGCCAGATTTTGATTCACGATTTCACGCAAAAAACGAAAGACCCCGATCAAATTGGACTTGCCCGCGCCGTTGCCGCCAATGAAGACGTTCAGCCGGCCGAGGGCGATGGTTTGCTCCCGGATGGATTTAAAATTTCGGATGATCAGCCGATCAAGCGTGCGCATTTGGCGATATGAATTGTAATCAATTTCCGATGGTCCAGCCACCCTTCATTCACAGATCAATACAACCACTTCTCAATCTTCCCCGACGCATCCAGCGTCACGCCCTGGCGGCGGTAGGCCCAGCACATATAGCTGACGCTGACAAAAAACGACGCGGGCACCCGGTTCGCCGCGCAGATTTTCACCCCCAGCAGCGTCGTCTTGCCGCCGAAACCCATCGGGCCGATGCCCAGTTCGTTCGCAGTTTTCAGGATGTCCTGCTCGAGGGCGTCGAGTTCGGGTATCGGGTTGCGATCCGTGAGCAGGCGGAGAAACTGGGTTTTGGATAATTCATAGCCCGTGGCGCGATCACCGCCGATGCACACGCCCAGAATGCCCGGGCCGCAGCCCTTGCCCTGCGCCTGCAACACCGCGTCCAGAATCACCCGGCGGCAGCCGTCCAGATCGCGGTTGGCGTGCAGTTTCTCGATGGGCAGCGAATATTGCGCCCCCACATTTTCGCAGCCGCCGCCTTTGAGTACCAGCCGCACGCGGACTTCCGGGGACTTATGCTGGTGAAAATGCAGCGCCGGGGCGCCGGGGCCCACGTTGGTGCCGTCGTTTTTGCCGGTAAGGGAATCCACTGAGTTCTGGCGGAGGAAGCCTTTTTTGGTGGCCAGGGTGACGGCCTGCCGGGCCGTCTCGCCAAATGCCATCTCATCGAATCCCACCGGCACATCCACATAAAACAGGATGCTGCCGGTGTCCTGGCAGATGGGCTGGGATTTGGTTTTGGCCAGGGCGATGTTTTGTTCGATGATTTTGAACGCCGATTCAGCAATCGTCCCTTTTTTTTCATTCTCCAGCGACTGGATGAGGGCTTGGTTGACATCGTCGGGGATTTCCGCCGAGGTGCGCCGGATTAATTCCAACAGGGACGCCGATAGTTCGTTCATCATGCTGCGTCAAGATAAGACCTGGCGGGGTCAGCGTCAATTACGACGCAGCCTGCCCCGGCAGCGGCACTTTGATCACGACTTTGCGCACGAGTTGCGGGCGGCCGATTTGCAGGCCGCCATTGTGGGCGTCGTCCGGGTAATAGACGGCGGCCTCGCCCGCCCGCAGGCGCAGCACGGAGGCGTGGTCGGCGTCCTGATAGAAAATGGCGTCGCGGGCGGGATTGTAGGCGTCCCGAACGGTCAGGGTGGCGGGATTCGTGACTTCCATGAATTCCTCGCCCTCGAAGATCACCTGCACATCCACATACTGGCGGTGCGTTTCAAACACGCCCTCGGCACGCGGCTTGGTGCGATAGACCTGTTCCAAGGCAAAATTCCCATCGGCTAATTCGCGCCGGAAGCTTTCGCCGACCGCCAGCGAGGTCAATTTCTGCCAGGCGGCACTGCCGGGAGTGAAGAGTTCATCGAGATAGGCAAACGCCGGTTGCAGCCAGCGGTGGTGAACGGTTTGGGAGCGAACGGTGGAGAGGGCGCCGAAGATGGCCATATATGCTCGGGAGTTGGTTCAGTTTGATGGTGCGTTGGCGTTATGCTTGGCCAATTGGGATGGGGAGTCAAGCGCGGGTTGGCGGGGGAATTATGGGGGGCGGATTTTTGCGGGACGGTCAGCTACTGTTGAAAGCCGTTTAATACTGTTGAGAGTCGTTAAAAGTCGTTAAAAAGCGTTAAAAGCGGGCCTTCGGGCGCCGGCGGTCTCGGGCTTGACCAGCCGGGTTTGGGGTGGTTTAGCCTGGCGATGCCGCCCGAGAGAGTCGCGGATCTGGGAAGCCGGGCGGCAGGTCCAGCCTTGTCGGGACTTGACCCGGTTGGCGGCCGGCGCGTGGCAGACCGCACCCGGGGGGGGGGCTAAAAAATCAATTTTCATGATAAGAAGTTTATTCTGAATGCCTTATGCATCGTTAATGCGTCAGGAAACCGGCCGCCGGCGGCATATTTTACTTCAGTTAGCTCATAAAATGCCGATGAGCAAACTGGCAGGCAATATTAATTAGATTGACGGATTGGATCAATCGCCATTTATATCAGCCAAGCCTGCAAACGGATGTGCATTATCGGCATTCATATAGAAAACAAATGAAACCGGCCAGATGCCAGGGACGGAACCATCGGTGGTTCCCATCTGCGTTATGGATGGGGGTGTGTCTGCATCTCTGGCTGACCGGTCACGCGTTAGCCCTGGACCCGGCCAAAGACCTCGCCCAATACAATTGCCAGACGTGGAGCCGCCAGAACGGGCTCCTGGTGAACGGCGTCAATGCCATCGCTCAAACCAGCGATGGGTATTTGTGGCTGGGCACCTCGTCCGGGCTGATTCGTTTTGACGGGTTTGGGTTCACCACCATGCAACCGCCGCTGTCGGGCAACCGGATTGTGAACAGCCTGGCGTCCGCCCGGAGTGCCGGGCTGTGGGTGGGGTTGAGTGACAATACGGTCTGGCTTTATGATGGCGAGAACTGGCGGCGGCCGGGAAAGGTGCCCACGTCCACCTCCGGGGACAATCGTTCCGTGCAGGGGGACCCGGATGGCACGCTTTGGATGGTCAGCGCCAAACAACTGGGCCGGTTGACCCCACAGGGACCGTATGAAGCCCTGCTGTCCATCACGTTCCAGCAAGACATGAACATTATGTGCGGTTTCCGGGATTCACAGGGCCGGTTTTGGTTTGGGACGGCCGAACACGGGGTTTGTTACTGGGAGGCGGGCCGGATTCATCCCCTGCCCGCCCCGGAATTGACGGGCCGGATTATTTTTTCCCTGGCGGAAGATCACGAGGGCAACCTCTGGGTGGGTACGACGAGCGGGCTGTTTTGCTATGATCCCGGCCTGCACCGTAAAAACATCCCCCTGATGCCGGCGGGCGTTTACGCCTTGCTGGTGGACCGGCAGGGAGTGGTGTGGATTGGCACCGACAATCGCGGCCTGGCGCGTTTTGCCGGCCAACACTACGACTTTTTTGGCAAAGCCGACGGTCTGGCCAGCGACACGGTCAAATCCCTGGCGGAAGACCGGGAGGGCAGCCTGTGGATCGGCACCCGCAACGGGGTGAGCGAGCTAACCGACGTCAAATTCCCCATTTGTTCCTCGGCCGCGTCCCCACAGGTGCAGGATGCCGTGTCGGTTTATCCCGCGCGCCAGGGCGGAATCTGGATTGGCAACCCCGTCGGCTTGACCCACTGGGATGACCAGCCCCGGGACTATGGCACGGCCGCCGGATTGACCAACACCTTCGTGAAGCGGGTTTTGGAGGCGCGGAATGGCGATCTTTACCTGATCTGCGGCGACAAACAACTGGCGGTTTGGTCCCGCGGCAAGCTCGTCGCCCAATATACCGCCACCAACACCCTCGCGGGGCTGGCGGAAGATGACCACGGGGTGGTGGTGACGGTCGGCGGCTATTTGTTCCGGGCGGGCACCAATTATTTCACCCCGTATGCCTTTGCCAACCACCTCACCCCGCCGGTATATTGGTTCCTCAATTTGGCTGCCGGCCGCGACGGGGTGATTTGGGCCGCGTCGGTCAACGGCATCACCCGGATAAAAGACGGCAGCTTTCGGCAATGGACGAAGGCGGAGGGGCTGTCCGACCCCCGGGTGGGCTGGGTTTGCGAGGACAGCGATGGGGTGGTGTGGGGGGCCATGTCCACCGGCATTGCCCGGCTCAAGAACCAACAGATCCGATGCATCGGTGAAGACAATGGCTTGTTCGACAGCACGATTTACGCCATGGTCCCGGATGATCTGGGCAATCTCTGGGTGGACGCCGCCCGCGGGATTTTCCGGGTCTCCCGGCAAAGCTTGAATGACGTGGCCGACGGCCTGACCAATCAGGTCGAATGTTACGCTTATGACGGTTTGGAGTCCGTGAAGCTGTCGGATAAAAGTTTTCAAGAGCAGGTGGGGTGCAAAAGCCTGGACGGACGGATTTGGTTCCCCAGTGCGAACGGCGTGGTGGTGATCAATCCCCGGCAAATCCCCACCAACAACATGGCCCCGCCCGTCCACCTCCAGCACCTGCGCGTCAACGGCCGGGAGTATCCCCCGCGCCGGGACATCGTGGTGCCGCCCGGCAACGGCGAACTGGAACTGGGTTTTACCGCGCTCAGTTTCATCGCCCCGCAAAAAATCAAATTTCGCTACCAACTGGCCGGGTATGACCCGGACTGGGTGGAGGCCGAATCCCGCCGCCTGGCCTTTTACACCAATCTCAAGCCGGGCCATTACACCTTCCATGTCATCGCCGCGAATGCGGACGGGGTCTGGAACCGGGCCGGGGACGCCATCAACATTGAATTGCGCCCGCATTATTACGAGACCGGCTGGTTCTATTACGGCTGCGGCGGGCTGCTGCTCTCGAGCCTGGCCGGCGGCTATGGGGGGTATGTCCGGCGCATGAAAAACCGGGAACGCGACTTGCAGGAAGTGCGCAACCGGCTGGAGCGGGAAGTCAGCCTGCGCACCCGGGAACTTTCCTATGAGCGCGACCTGTTGCGGGGGCTGCTGGACCATGCCCCGGATCAGATTTATTTCAAGGACGCCAAGTCCCGCTTTATCCGGACCAGCAAGTCGCAGGCGGTGAATTTCGGGGTGAAGGATCCCGGGGCGATGATTGGCAAAACGGATTTTGATTTCTTCACCGAGGAGCATGCGCGGCCGGCCTACGAAGACGAACAGCAAATCCTCCGCACCGGTCAGCCCATCATCAGCAAGGTGGAAAAGGAGACCTGGCCGGACGGACGGGTGTCCTGGGTGCTCACCAATAAATTGCCCCTGCGCGATCAAGGCGGCAACATCATCGGCACCCTGGGGATTTCCAAGGATATTTCCGCCCTCAAACGGACGGAGGCGGAACTGGCCTACGAGCGCGACCTCCTGCGGGCCCTGATGGAAAACTCACCGGATCACATTTATTTCAAGGATGCCCATTCCCGGTTCATCAAATCCAGCAATGCCCAGGCCCGGCAGTTTGGCATCGAATCCGCCACGATGTTGGTGGGCAAATCAGATTTTGATTTCTTCAGCCAGGAACACGCCCGGCTGGCCTACGAGGACGAACAGCAAATCCTCCGCACCGGCGAGCCCATCACCGGCCGGGTGGAAAAGGAAACCTGGCCCGACGGGCGGATCTCGTGGGTGCTCACCACCAAAATGGCCCTCCGCAACCGGGACCACCAGATCATCGGCACTTTCGGCATTTCCAAGGACATCACCGCCCTCAAGCAAACCGAGGTCGAACTGGCGTATGAACGGGATTTGTTGCGGACGCTGCTGGACAGTGCGCCGGACTCCATCTTCTTCAAGGACCAGCAATCGCGCTTCGTGATCGTGAGCCGGTCCTTGTCCGCCAACCTGCTCGGCATCGCCCGCAGCCGTCAGGCCGCCGACCATCCTGACGCCCCGGAGGAAACCTGGCCCGCCCACCTATCGTGCCCCGATCGGTTCCAAGATTATCTGATTGGAAAAACCGATGCGGACATCTACGGGGCCGAGCAATCCCGGGTTTTCCGCCAGGATGAAGAGGAGTTGTTCCGGACGGGCCGCCCGATCATCGGAAAGTTGGAGCAGACCCAGTTCCCGGGTGGGCGCACCCTCTGGCACATGACCACCAAGGTTCCCTGGCGCAATAAAAACGGGGAGATCATCGGGGTGATCGGCATTTCCAAGGACATTTCCGATTTGAAGCACGCGGAAACCAAGATCGAGGAGGTCCACAAACAACTCCTCGAGACCTCCCGGCTGGCCGGCATGGCCGAAGTGGCCACCAACGTGCTGCATAATATCGGCAACGTGCTCAACAGCGTCAATGTCTCCGCCACCCTCGTGCTGGACAACACGCGGAAATCAAAGATCACCTGGCTCGGCCGGGCGGTCGCCCTGCTGGAGGAACACGGGGCGGATCTGGGGGCCTTCCTGACCCAGGACCCCAAAGGCCGCCAATTGCCGGCGTTTTTAAGCCAGTTGGCCGGGCAATTGGCCCGCGAACAGGAGGCCACGCTCAACGAACTCGAGCTGCTCCGCCAAAACATAGAACACATAAAAGAAGTCGTTGCGATGCAGCAGAGTTATGCCAAAATCTCGGGTGTCACTGAAACCATCCAACTAAGCGAATTGGTCGAAGACGCCTTGCGCATGAACATCGGCGCGCTGGACCGGCATCAAATCCAACTGGTGCGCGATTACCGGGTGCTGCCGGTGATCACGGTCGAGCGGCACAAAATCTTGCAAATCCTCGTCAACCTCATTCGCAACGCCAAATATGCCTGCGATGACACCGGCCGGAAGGACAAAAAAATCACCCTGCATCTGTCCCCCCTCGGGGACGGGGTCCAGTTTGCCATCCAGGATAATGGCATCGGCATTCCGCCGGAAAACCTCACGCGCATTTTCGATCACGGTTTCACCACCCGCAAAGGCGGCCACGGTTTTGGCCTGCACAGCGGCGCGCTGACGGCCCGGGAACTGGGTGGCTCGCTGACGGTCGAAAGCGGGGGGCCGGGCCAGGGCGCCACGTTCATTCTTAAATTACCGCTCCAACCGCATTCCCCCCCCGAAACGCCATGAACCCAACCGGCCCCCATTCAGGAACTTTCCGGCCAAACCCCCGGCGACCTTTCGCCCGGTGCCGCCGTCTGCTCGCGGTCCTGGCGGTGCTGCCCCTCCTGCTGGCGGGCCGCGCCTTTGCCCTGGATCCCACGCGGTCCATCTACCAGTATAATTGCCAGAACTGGACCCGCCATAACGGCCTGCCCGCCAACAAAATCAATTCGATCACCCAGACCCGGGACGGTTATCTCTGGCTGGGGACGCCGATTGGCTTGGTCCGCTTCAGCGGTCTCGAATTCAAAGCCGTCCCCATTGACCTCCCCCAGGCCCAGGGGCAGGAAGTCCGGCAACTCGTCACGTCCGGCGACGGCCAAATCCTGTTTGCCATCATGCACGGCGGTTTTGGCCGGTATGACGGTAAAAAGTTTTCCCCGCTGGGCGACGAACGCTGGGCGCAACCGGGCATGGAAGCCATCACCCTCATGGAAGCGCGGGATGGCGCCATTTGGACCGGAGCGGATTTGGGCACCGGCCGCTGGCTGAAAAACAACCCCGCCGGGAGTTTGTTCACCGCCACCAACACCGGCATTGTCCTGTCCCTGTGCCAGGATCCCACCGGCCGCATCTGGTTGGGAACGCCGGAGCAGGGTTTTTACTATTGGGAAGAGGGGAAGTTCACTTTATTGCCCGACCGCTTCCTGGCCAAGCAAAATGTTTTCGCGATGGCGGCGGGCGCCGACGGCCGGCTCTGGGTGGGGACAAGCTTTGGCTTGAGTTGTTACGCCCATGGGCGGCCGGTTACCATTCCGCCGATGGATCAGGAAGTCAAAGCCCTGTTGATGGATCGTCACGGGGTGCTCTGGGTGGGCACCGCCCGGTCCGGACTGGCCCGCTACGAAAACGGCGAGTTCAGTTGGCTGGACCGGTCCGACGGACTCGGCAGTGACTACATCACCTCGCTCTATGAAGATGCGGAGGGCAGTCTGTGGGTCGGCACCCGGGATGGCTTAAGCCAATTATCGGATGAGAAATTTCCGATCTACTCCGACAAGGAAGGCTTGGGCGCGGGCGGCAGCCACACCGTGGCGCCCGCCAAAGACGGCGGGCTGTGGATCAGCACCGAAAGCGGCTTCTCCCATTTTGACGGCCGGACGTTCACCAATTATACGGGGCTCAGCACCTGGCGCAGCCTCTACACCAAGCTGTGTTTCGAGGCCCGGAATGGCGAGGTTTATGAGGAAGACGCGGAAAAAAACATCAATGTCTTTGCCGGCAACCGGCTGCTCGCCCAATTTGCCAACACCAACTGGACGTCGGCCATCACGGAAGACGCCCAGAGTGTGGTGGTGGCCACGGGCACGGGCAGTTGCCTGTATCGCATTCACGGTGGAAAAGAAAAACCCTACCAATATCACGATTCCCCGCCGCCGGATTATTATTGGGTGAATAATCTGTGCGTCGCCCGGGATGGCGCCCTCTGGGTGGCCAGCAAGAACGGCATCTATCGCCTCCTCAACGGCGACGTCAAACGCTGGTCCACCACCGAAGGCCTGTCCGGGGACATCGCGCAATCCATTTGCCAGGATGCGGACGGGAGCATCTGGGCCGGACTCGCCACGGGCATCGCCCGCATCAAAGACGGACAAGTTAAAAACATCCGCCTGGATGACGGCCTGGCCGACAATTGGATTTATGCCATCGTCCCCGATGATGGCGGCGACTTCTGGTTCGACTCCGTCTGCGGCATTTTCCGGGTCAGCCGCCAGAATCTCAATGATTTTGCCGACGGCAAAACCAATCGGGTCCAGTCCGAATTATTTGACGGTTTGGAGGCGATCAAATACAACGGCCGGACCGACCAGGAAAATTCCGGCTGCAAGACGCCGGATGGCCGGGTCTGGTTTCCGTGCCCCTGGGGCGTGGTCATGATTGATCCCGCGCATCTGCCGACCAACCGGGTCGCGCCGGCGATCCATATTGACCGCCTGCTGGCCAACGGCCGGGAATTCGCCCGCAGCGAAACCATCGTCGTGCCGCCCGGCAAGGGGGAAATCGAGATTCATTTCAGCGGGCTGAGTTTCATCGCGCCGGAAAAAATCCAATACCGCTACCAACTGGCGGGCTACGACAAGGCCTGGGTGGACGCCGGCAACCGGCGCGTCGCCTTCTACACCAATCTCAAGCCGGGCCCCTACGTCTTCAGCGTCAGCGCCGCCAATGCGGACGGGATTTGGAACCCGGTCGTTGACTCGCTCAAATTTGAACTCCGCCCGCACTTCCATCAGACGGTCTGGTTTTATCTGCTGTGCATCTGGCTGGTCCTGGCCCTGCTGGCGGTCATTTATGCCTGGCGGGTCCGCCATTTGGAACTCAAACACCGCGCGTTGCAACAGGCGCGGGACGAACTGGAAAGCGAAGTGGCCAACCGCACCGCCGAACTGGCCCGGGCCAACGCCTCGCTCCAGCATGAAGTCGAGGAACACCGCAGCACGGGCGTGCTGCTGGCCCGGCGCACCCAACTGTTGGAAAGCGAAATTGCCGAGCGGGAGCGCATGCAGGACGAAGTCGGGCGGGTTCACCAGCGCCTGCTGGAGACGTCCCGCCAGGCCGGCATGGCCGAAGTGGCCACCAATGTGCTCCACAACGTCGGGAACGTCCTCAACAGCGTGAACGTTTCGGCCGCGCTGGTGGCGGAGAACGCCAAAAATTCCAAGGTCGCCTATGTCGGCAAAGTCGTCGCGCTCCTGGACGAACACGCCGCCGAACTCGGGACGTTTATCACCACCGACCCCAAGGGCCGGCAGTTGCCCGGCTTCCTCAGCCAGCTCGCCGGGCAGTTGGCCGCCGAACAGCAACAGGCCATCAAAGAACTGGATTCCCTCCGCCGCAATATTGAACACATCAAGGACATCGTCGCCATGCAGCAGAACTACGCCAAAATTTCCGGCGTCGTCGAGACGGTCAAAGTGACCGACCTGGTCGAGGACGCCCTGGCCATGAACACCGGCGCGCTGGCCCGCCATGGCGTCGAACTCATCCGGGATTTCTCCGAGGTGCCGCCCGTCTCGCTGGAAAAACACAAGGTCCTCCAGATCCTGGTCAATCTCATTCGCAACGCCAAATATGCCTGCGATGATTCCGGCCGCACGGACAAGCAGATCCGGCTGGAGGTCGCCCGGTCCAATCCCGGGGTGCGGATCACCGTCGCCGACAATGGCGTCGGGATTCCGCCGGAAAATCTGACCCGGATATTTGATCACGGCTTCACCACGCGCAAGGGCGGCCACGGCTTCGGCCTGCACAGCGGCGCGCTGACGGCCAAAGAACTCGGCGGCACGCTGACCGCCCATAGCGACGGCCCGCGGCAGGGGGCCACCTTTACCCTGACGCTGCCCCTGCAACCTTCCGTCAACGAATCATGAACACTCCCCCGCCACAGAAAAACGATCGGATTCTGGTGATTGATGACAACCAGGCCATCCGCGCCGATTTCAAAAAAATCCTGCAGCCCGCCGATGCCCAGACCACCGGCCTGGAGGCCGCCGGCGCGGACCTGTTCGGCGAATCCTCGCGGCAGACCCGTTCCGCCGGTTTCACCGTGGACACCGTGCCCAGCGGGGAGGAAGGCCTCGCCCGCGTCCAGGCCGCGCGGGCCGTGGGCCGGCCCTACGCGCTGGCCTTTGTGGACGTCCGCATGGCGCCCGGCTGGGATGGCATTGAGACCACGGCCCGGATTTTCCCCAGCGATCCGGACATTCAAATCATCATTTGCACCGCCTATTCCGAT